>Ga0187854_10001051_pt1 | contig 28993 bp, 30 predicted proteins | sample June2016WEW_6_15_FD_132445 | JGI IMG/M metagenome (GOLD analysis project Ga0187854, IMG submission 132445) | Peatland microbial communities from SPRUCE experiment site at the Marcell Experimental Forest, Minnesota, USA - June2016WEW_6_150 | ecosystem: Environmental > Terrestrial > Soil >...
CGGCCGGGGCATCAGGCGGACTGCCTTTGTCGGTTGATACGAGCGGCCGGGTCGATGTCCTCAAAATCAACGGCACCAGCCAGACCGCGCGGGACTTGGGGGCAAGCGTCTTGATCTCATCCGGTACTGGCACGGGGCAACTTTCCGTTACTTCCGGCGTGATAGATTCAAATGTTAAATCCATTAATTCCATTGCCGCCACATCAGTCACAACCGTAAGCGCCTATCAGGGCACTACTCAACCTGTCAACTTCACAGGAACGGGTGCTTCCGCACTGGCAAAAAGCGACGTTACGGATTGGAACGGGACGGCTGTTTCTTCTCCGGCAACCGCTGGGATTCCCGAAGTCAATGTCAAGAACATGAACAACGTGGCGGCAACCTCCATCACGACAGTTGGCGCCTATCAGGGAACCACTCAACCGATTAACTTCACCGGCACCGCAGGATCGGCCCTCGCCAAAGTCGATGTGACAGACATTGCCACGGCCGCAGTAGCAACTGGATCGGCTCAACTCGGTGTTAATGTGGTCAACATGGCAGGCTCCGCGCTTTCCACCACGGCAGCGCAAATCGGCGTAAATCTTATAAACATAGCGGGATCGGCGGTAAGCACTTCAACCGCTCAACTCGGCGTAAATGCCGTCTCCGTAGCGGCAGGGGCCATAAATAACGCCGCTTTCAATGCAGACGTGGCCACAGCAGGAAACACCATCCCGCTTGCTGCTTATGCCGCGCTTAATACGGCATTCACTGATGCGACGAGCCTCAACGCTAATAGCCTGCTTGACCGCCTGAGAACTTACGGCTGGATACTTAGAAACAAGATCGCCGTAACCGACGCGAACGGAAACACGGTGATTTATAAGGATGACTCGACCACCGCAGGTTTCACGGTGGCCGGGATGCTGACAGACGATTCCACCACGACAACCAGACTGAGGGCAGCATGAACCTAACTGAACTTTTAGCACCTTACAGTGAGCCGCAACCTGACGGCACGCCTCTCAGGACCGTCGAGGGGCAAGTGAAATGGTTGCTCTCAAAATCTATCCCGCGCTCCCACATCGATCAGGCCGTTCTTTCGGTCTACGACGAAATCGAGCGCGGAAAGACTTTTGCGAGCGGTGCAGACCTCGACCATTATCTGCTCGAAGTAGCGACGCACTTGCACAAGGTTGAGCTTACCGATTCAGTGGTAAAGCTCGAAGCCTTTTTTAACCAGCTTATGAAGACTCACAGGGATGCAGCGGCTTCCGAAATAATCGCAAAGATGCAGCGCCCTCTTAACTGGCTGCAACGGTTTGGAAGGTGGTTATTCAGGCTGTAAATGGGTCAGACAGTAATAAGTTCCATTGGAGTATCTTTTGACCTTTTCGGGAGCCTTATATTGCTTGCAATAATTGCATTTCAACCAGTCTGCATTCCCGCAAGCGTAATACGCATGGGCGCGCTGATGGATAAGCATGTGATAGGCATGATCTTCACATATTACCAAATCAGTAGGGCTATGATGATGTACTTCGGTTCCGTTGGGCAACGGTTTATCAAGGACTCTTTCTGCTATCAGAATGTGTTCTCGAACATAGCCATTGGTATTCGCTCTTGGATGATTCGGCATCCATACTCTGACACGATTGGGACGATCAGATTCTACATGCTTGCCTCCTTTCCAGTTTCGATGAGGCGATTGCGGATTGTGGCCACTGATAAATCTTACGGGTTCTCCTTTGATGTTTCCTCTCTCGGAACGAGTACATTTCGCCAATGCAGTCTTTTGCCCACACCCACATTGACAGCAACCGTAAGGGATTGTATTCTCGGACTCAGCCATGACTACTTACTCCCGCTAGTAAGAGGATTGGTTAGAGCCGTTGAGGTGTGCAACCACTTCACCGGCTCGTTCTTTTATACAACAGGCATGAACATTTTGCAAATAAGAAATGAGGGGAACTGTGGCTGTTAATTATATGGCAATGCTCTCTTGGGGCATGTACGGCGGTGCTACGGCTTCGCAGCGAGCAAACCTTTTTGCCAGTTGGGGACTGATGCAGTCTTTGATTTCCGCCGTTGTCACGATCTTTTTCAGGCGCACTTTCGGGCCGCGAACGGGAAGCCGGTCACTGGTGGGACTATGGCAGTAAATACAAAGGCATTTGTGGGATTCGGATTTTACGGGGCGGCAAACGCTGACCAGACGGCTAATCTTTATAGCTCCTGGGGGCTTATGACTTCCTTGCCGTCGTATCTCATACCGCCGTTTTTGCTAAGAAAAAGGAAACAGAATTGGTTAGATGCTTGTTCATTCTTTTATAAATAAGGGGAACGAAAATGGCCAATAACTTTAGCGCTCGTACATGGATAATTGATACTGCGGGAACGACTAGCAAATATACCGGGCCTGTGTATATCGGACGAATTTCATGGCACCCTACTGCTGCTGGCCAAAGTTTAGTTGTGGAAGACGGGCGTGGCAATATCCAGTGGCAAGTGACCTCGGTTGCGGCAGGCAACGATGCCTCTTCGGGAATTGAGGATTGGCCGAATCCCGAACACAAAATGCCCTGGGACGGGTTTTATGTTCCAACCATGACAGCAGGCATTCTTTACGTTACGGTGCTTTAATGGCTGAAGTAAGCGAAGTCGAAAAACTAAACGATTTTGCATCCTTTTTGAGCTACAAACCCACATGGCTCTTTAAGCAGTTCTATGGACTGCCGCCGTATTACAACCAGATTGCTCTTTTTACCGGGAACCAGGTCGGGAAGACCGGCCTTCTGTGCCATGAAAAGGTAATGAGAGCGATTGGCGCTCATCCTGTACCTGAAAAAAACTTTCTCTACTTTGAGTGCGAGAACGGGCACACCTACGGACGGCCTGCCCCTTGGCCTGGACTTCATTTCTTCTTCCTTAAAAACGGCGAATGCTTCAGAATGTCTGAAGACAAGAAAACATCGCCTCAAAAAGTCATGTTCCCGCAGAATTTGACCTGCTCCTGCGGTGCAAAGCTCAAGATTCACGAGCGAAAAACCACTATCTACCGGCTTTGCAGTGAAAATCTGCCGATGGAAAAGGAAGGAAGCGGGGTCGAATCCGCAGAAATAAAAAATCGGACCTATCCCGAGCTAAAAAAATGGCTTCCCCCGTTTCTTATCAAAAAAGACATATCTCAGCGCAATTCAAGCCTTAAAATTGCCGATCTAAACGGTGGCTCAGTCTTTGGAACGGGTGAAGACGCTATCCAGTACCCGGGCCACGACATTATTTTCGAGTTCGTAAGCTATTCTCAGGTCATGCAGAGCACGGCAGGCACTCAGCGTCTTTGCGTTATGTGCGATGAGGAGCCTCCTTTTCCCTTTTACGAAGAGCAGATGCCCCGGCTAATGGCTGAAAACGGGGATTTTCAACTCGGCCTCACTCCCGCCATTAGAAATTCGTGGACGTTTGACGAGGTGTTCGAACAGGCTGAAATTTACGTTCGCACTAAGGCGATTTGCGATTTTTACGGACGCTCCGGTGAAGAGGACAAAGCTAAAAGAGTTGAAAAGTTTTCGTCCAGGAGAAGCTACAAAGCTGTTTTCCAGGCGGCAACAGACGATAACCCGACTCTTAGCCCCGAAGCCATAGAGCGCACCCTTAACTATGCCGATGAAGACACGGTGGCAACGAGGCGTTATGGAATCCACAGACAAGCCACAGGTAGGATTCTCAAAGATTTTGATTGGAAAATTCATGCAATCGACAAAGAAAAATATTTTTCAGGGGGTCGAGTTCCGTTGTATTGGACTCACTTTAGAGGAATTGACTACCATCCTCGAACGCCCTGGGCATGCGGAGCCTGTACGCTGTCCCCCACTGACGAATTGTTCATCTGGTACGCAAAGGGGATACCGCCTGACAAGTTTACTACCTTTCAAATAATGGAGCAATTCGCGCACGCCTGCATGGACTATGAGTTCAGGTTGCACTTGGTTGATCCTTTATCTAAGGCTAACGAAAGGGATGGTGCGACTGATCTTGATGAAATAAACCGCGTGACTGGTGAACTCAAGCGGGATGGCATAGGAACGGGCGGCTACTGGCAGACCTGGGACACAAAGGGCGAATACGGGCGCGACCAGATCAAAGTCAGGCTCAAGAACTCCCGGAGAGTCGGGAAACCCTTCAATAATAAGACGATTGAGAATGGCCGGGAAGTAAACTTGCCTACTCTTTGGATATTCAGGGATGGAGCGTATGAGGCGGCTGAATCCTTTGCAAAGTGGTCCTGGGAGCAATGGATAGACCAGGCGGCAGTAACCACGAAAGACGACAAGAACACGCCTCAGCAGAAGTATAGTCATTTGCCGATGGTGTTTGAGTGTCTTCACAAGCACCCATATTTCCGGTTCAATAAGCAGATCGACTACCGGGAAAGGCGAATGGGGGAACAATATATGAAATCAGCGAGGGGATGATGGGCTATAGGATTTTTGATTTTCATTGCGATAACTGCGGCCTTACCGAAGAAGCCTTTGTGAACAATGATTCAAAAGAAGAGCCGCTTTGCCCGAGATGCAAGAGGGCTAAGATGCGAAGACTCATGCCCGCCCCGATGTGGAAGTGGACGGCAGGCGTCAGGGGGTTCTAATGCGGCAGAAAAACTTTGAAACGGGCGAAGATGAAGTCAGAGTTCTTTTTGAATTTTACCCGGCGGCTATTGCGGAAGTGGAAGCTGGCAAAATCAAAGAGGGTCATTTTACTGGATTTGCCCGTTTGCATGTTGGGAAAGGCAATATTAGGGTGATTGCTGATTATAACGGTGACATTACTCTTTTAGCCGATGAAAGTTGCAAGAGCCACATAATATTTTGTGATGATCGTTGTGAAGACAGTCTGGGTTTGGGATTTATTCCCAAAAATATAGAGGCCGATGATGCCTAGAAAATTTAAAGAAAAAATCGAAACCAGGCTTTGCCTAGATGTCCAGGGCGAGTATGACCAGTCTAAGGCCAACCGTCAGCAGGACTTTGACGACTTCGAAAACTATGTGGACCTTCTTGACCAGAAGCGCACGGAGAAGGAATACCAGTGGCTTTCAGACATTAAAATCCCAGAATACGTGAGTCAGGAACTCACTCAGGCTTCCCTCGACGCCGCAATGACCTTTGGGACAAGGGACTTTGCCGAAGTCTATTTGGAGGACGCAAGTGATGAAGCCAAGGCCTGTGCAGAAGCCGCTAAGACGCTCATTAACAAGACACTCAACAGGCGCGACCTGTTCTACTACCAGAAGCGAATCAGGGCCGGGTCATTGGCTCGGCTTTCCGGCCTTGTCCACGCCGAATGCCGATGGAATAAGCAACAGCGTGAAATCGTCGTTGCTCACGAACTTGTGGAATCCGATGTGGACATACACGGAGATCCGGTTACCGACAGGGAAAAGCAACTCCCGGCGCTGAAAACCCAACCTGTAACTCAAAAGACCGTAGATAAAGACCAGTTCGAAATCGATATTCTGGACAACCGGAACGTCTTCTATGACGACAGCTATACCTATTCGCTTCAGCATAAACCCTTTGTCATCATCCGGTGTGAGAAAAGCCTTGAACGATTGAAGAGGGAAAAGGACCAGGCCGGTTATTTTAATCTCGATATCCTGGAGGAAGTAAAGCCTCCAATGCAGACCGAAACCAACCAGGACACATACAATAAGTACAGAAACGATGCCCCGATGGAAAAGCCGGTCCTGCACATGTTCGATATTCTGAAAAGATACGGGCCGAGCTGGGTGATTGTAAAAAAAAGAAATCCAGAAACGGGCCTTCCGATTGAAGTCGAACCGGGTTTTGACGATGAAGGCAAGATGAAGGATAAGGCCGAGCTTGCCGAATTAATCCAGGAATACGCCCTTGCAGACGGCAAAATGACCCTTATCGCCTATCACCCTACGCCTTACATCGACTGTTTAAATCAACCCTATAGGCCCCTTCTGCGCGGGATTTGCTACCTCCACCCGACAGAAGACGGCGGATTTGGCGACGCGAAACACGCTCATGATTTGCAAATCGGGCTGGACGATACAATCAACATGAGTAACGACCGGACAAAGCTGGCCACCATTCCGCTCTTTAAGGTCAAGAAAATGGCCTACGAAGAAAACTCAGACCAGTTCTATGTCGAGCCGGGCCATAATATCCCCTTGACGGACATGGAAGACCTGCAAGAGTTTAAAATCCAGGACAATATTCAAGGGGCCATGCAGCAGGCTTCCTTTTTCACGGATAAGATGCAGCAGCTTACAGCGACCTACCCGACTACTATGGGCAGGCTCCCGGTCCAGGCTTCGACTACGGCGACAGCAGTTCAAGGTTCAGAACAGAAGACCGACAACCGGCAGCACTTTAAGGCGCTTACCTGGACAAATACCTGGGATGCCGACCTTTACTGGATGATTCAGCAGATGACCTGGAGATTTGCCGAACCTCAGACGGGTTTTGTCCTTATGCGCGAGAAGGTTTATAAGTTCAGACCCGACCTTGATTATTTCTACCTGCCCGTAACTCAGGCTATTGAGTCGGAGCAGAGCAAGCAAATGAAGCTAAGGAGCAACACGACCTTCATGCAAATGCTCCAGCCTTACATGCAGATGTTTGCCAACCAGCCCGGATTTATCATGTTTCTGAGCGATATTTTGCTCGATACCGCCGAACTAATGGGCAAAGACGTTGAACGGTACGCAGGAAAACTCTTAAACCCGGCTATCCCGCCTATTCAGCAAGGCGGACAGGGACAAGGCGGCGGTGGAGCGCAGGCAGTACCGCAGGGAGGCGGTGCGCCAAGCAACCAAATGGGCATACCGCAGGGGGCAATGCAGTCTGAGACAAGACAGGCGGCTGGAGGGGGATATTACTAATGGATGAGTTCAACCTAAAAGAATTCGTTTTAAAGTTCGGGAAGAAAAAAGCTGCAACCATGCTTTCAGAACTCGGCCGGGGGCAGGGGTTTGTTGAGGCTGTAAGCACTCCTGTCGGTAAAGAACTCCTGTCCGATTGGGTGCAGGACTGGCGGACTCTTTTTGGAAGGATTGTAAACCGAGTGGCAACGGATGAGGAAAAGCTCACATTCGCAATAATCGACCACAAGTTGACCGAGGCGGCTAAAAAGATTGCAATGCACTATCAGTTAAAAATGGGTATTGAAAATGCAATGCAGCAATGAAAATCTTAAAGAAGCTGTGATTCGCCTTATTGACGAATGGACGGATAAAAAATACTATGGTTCGATCCAGTTGAATTTTAATGCAGGCAGTGTGCCGAACATAAACGTGAACAGAAGCATTCGTATGCCGGAAGCCAACCAAAATAAAGGAGGCTGAAGTGGATGAGAAATTAAAAGAGATAATTGACAAAGCACCGCTGGGTACAAATGCTATCGGTGCAATATTTCTGTGGGATAAACACTATCACAACAGAATGGGTTCGGCACAAGATCTTTGTGAAGATTGTGCTAACCACAGTTATAGACTTTTTAAAATTAAGGGAGTTGGGAGGAAGGCTTACAACGAAATAAACAAGATGCTGTCCGATGCTGGATATAAACCACACATCACCACTTGGGGAGAGTTTAAAAAACGGATAGAGGAGTCAGGGGTAAGTGATTCTGATGTTTTAACAACTGTGGGTGGTTATAGGGCAGACAGAATCGATGTTAGAATATCAAGCGATGGAGTTTCTTTAAGGTTTGCAAAACCGACTGAATAGAGAGATGGATTGTTGAGCGGCAGATCACCGAAGCTGATTTGAACCAGATAAAAGAAGAAAGAGCATAAAAATTCATTCATAGCCCTCTAACTAAATAGTTTCAGGGACAATCTGAACAACAGAAGCCCTCTTACCTGGGAAACCGGGTCTGAGGGCTTTTTTTATTCACTCTCAACATAAAGGATTAAACATGGCAGGCGAAAACGTGTCGGCTGAAGCTGGTGGTGGAGAGATCAACGTAACGGTTGAAGACCTTCATCGTGCGGCGGAGGAGACCAAACAGGCAGAAACCCAAGAAACCCTCGTGGAGAAACCGGCCGGAGAACTCGATGCTGAAAAGCCGAAGGAAACCGAGCAGGAACCCGCAGAGGAACCTACGGATAACGCGACACGCACCAAGCTGGGAATGAAAGTCGCTGCACAGGAAAAGCAACTCGAAGAAATGAGGGGCTTGCTCCAGCAGTCAAATGCTCAATTAAAGCAGGTGACAGACATCATTACCCACTTTGCCCAGGCCGCGCAGCAACAGCAACAAAGTCAAGTCCAGACCGATGAGCCGGAATACATTCCGACCGAAACCAAGGAGTTTCTGTCCTTCCTCGAAAAGCGCGAACAGCAGAGGCAGACACAGGCGCAAAGTCAAGCTATGGCCTTTGCCCACGAATATGTGAACGTGATCGAGGAAATAGGGAAAGGCGAATCCGACCCGGCGATGGTTGCCGAGATTAAAAAACTCACAACCGAAGGCGGACAGCCTTTCAACAAGAAGTATTCCAACAGTGCTTCGGCAGACGCCACGACCAATTTTTTCCGAGCCAAGGCTTACATCCTCGAACAGCGCATCTCAAAAGGCAAGACCCCTGAAAATCCTCTAAAGGGCGGGACTCCCGAGAATCCCTTGGGCGCACCGTCTTCATCTACCGCCAAAAAGCCCGACAAGAGTGTTGAACTCGATGCTTTTGCGAAACGGGCGGCGGCGGCATGGGGGTATTCGGGCAAGGCCCTTGAAGATGTCATGAAGGGATAAGAGTTGCGAGAGTTTACACGCAGACATCCAAGCAGAACGATAGTCCGGCATGACGCAAGGACTAGGCCTCTAAAACCCGCAAGGTGGGAAGAAGAAGGCCGGTACTTCCGATGCTGGAACTGCAACTTCATCTGCGACTCGGAAAGAGACCAACTTGGCGGACCCGAAGATCGGGCTGGAACTGACAGCGAATTTGCACAGTTTACCCTTCCTGACCACAACTGGATCGACTACGGCCAGGCTGCCGTTCCCAAAATTCTAAGGGGCCAGTCTCATACCGTATTGGTCCGGGTGGACGGAGAAGGGAACCCTCTACCGATTCTTTTGAATTATTCGCCCATAGTTGACCGGGGCTGTCCATTTTGCGGTTCGGTCAATTACCGAGGCGACTACCGCTAAGGAGAAACATTTATGCAGATTTTAAACCAAGGCGAACCAGCGCAGAGATGCTGGGTCCCTGTTTGCACAAGTTCCGGCATCACCATCTATGAAGGCTCACTTGTCACAATGAGTACGGATGGTGTTATCCCGTATACTTACGGGTCCGGCGCTTGGAACACCACCGGCAAGACCACATGGCCTGCGACCGCTATACCGTGGGGCCTTGTGATCGGGACCAGCAACCGATACGAACAATATTCCTCCACTTACAACGCCCAGTACATCACCTCAGTTATCACTTCAAACGCCAATTTCACTCGTGAGATGGTGGGTATTGAAGGCGGCTGGGGGATGGACCAGCAGGCTTATGTCTATGTGGAGCGGATTTTCCCGTGGACGGTGTTACGGTCGAATATTTACTTCACGACAGTAGGGACCGCCCCAACCGTAGCAACAGTTTCCTCTCTTACGACAAACGGTTCAACGGGCATGGGGTATACCACTGCGGCCACCATCGGCTTTACCAGCATAGCCGATCTTACAACCGCCTACTGCCGTTCGGGACTTAACCGGGGCATCTACCGCGTAACGGAAGCGGGAAGCACGACCGCCCTAACCTTTACATCGCCTTTTCCGTATGCAGTAACGATTGGCGATACGTTTGTCCATGCGAACATCAAGTCCTTCGGAACCTGCTGCCTTGTGCCGGATGCTCAGGGAATGTGGGTTGACGGCGCCACGGCAGGGACATCGGGCACCACAGGAGTAGCGGCAGATATAGTGCGCCTCAATCTTGAGGAAGCCGGAAGAGAATATGTCGATTTCCGGTTTAACCTCTACAACTTCCTGCCCTTGCTGGTTTAAGGCGCGGAAAGGAGCTAAGTCATGGCCAGTATTATTGAATCAGCATCCTTCCGCAAGCTCGTGGAAGGGCATATCAAAAACGTGAAGCAGCAGACATATAAGGACATCCCCAGCTATAAAGACCGTCTTTTCAAGGTGATGTCTTCGGACTCTGCGTATGAGGACTTCTTTTCAATCGGGACCGTTCCCGACATTCCGGCTTTTACCGGGCGTATCAATTACCTGCCCGTCTTCTCCGGCTACTACACGAAGATCGAGCCGAAAGAGTTTTCGGGGGGCCTTCTCTTTCAGCGAAAACTTCTGGACGACGAGCAGTACGGCGTTCTTTCAAACCGGGCAGCATGGCTCATGAGAGCGGCAAGAAGGACCGAGATAAAGGCGGAAATGCACAGCCTTGTCTACGCCTTCTCTGCGGCTTTCGAGTACATGACCTCGGAAGAGGGCGTGGCGCTTTGCTCGACCGGGCATCTTACCAAGTCGGGCGCATCGACTTCCGTTGGTTTTAACAACCTCAGCACTGCGGCCCTTTCAAAAACAGCGGTTGCAGCGGCCAGGCTCAAGATGAGGCTTTTCCGCGATGACCTCGGAGAGCGAATCGACGTTGGAGACGATTTAATGCTGATCGTTCCCGACAATCTTCACGAGACCGCCTATGAGATCGTTAAGACCCCGAAAAGCCTGGATACGGCGGAAGGAAACGTGAACTTCCAATACCAAAGATATGATCTTCTCGTTCTGCCCCGGTTGGACGACTATTCGACCTCCAACTGGTATCTCACCTGGAAATCGCAGATGAAGGAAGATCATCTCTGGGTGGACCGGATTAAACCCGAACCGAAAAACACCTGGGATTTTGAGACCTACACCTTGAAGCTGGCGATGTATTTCAGGTTCGCCTACGGGTTCAAGGACTGGCGCTTTATACTAGGGAGTCAAGTATCGTAATGGATTTTAAAATGGACAATCTCCATAATATAGTGTAGGTTACTGCCATTAACCCAACATTTTAAAATGGAGGTTGTCCTATGAGAAAAAACATTGCGCCTAGGTATTGTGAAGAGTGCAGGAAAAAGTTTTATCCGACTGGCAACAATCAAAAGTTTTGTCGGAAGAAATGCCAAGAAGTTCATGAAGCAAAGCACATAAACAAGGATAGGAAGCATGAAGCCAACCTCAAACATAAAGAGAAAAGCCGACATGGGAACGGAAAAGAACGGTTGGTTGCGCAATATGGCCTTGTTTGCAGCAAGTGTGGCAAAACCGGCGACTCTTTTGAAATTACAGGGCATCACACCACTGGCGACAAGAACGAGCATGAATATCAAGAATTGTTGTGTCGATCTTGCCACGCCAAAGCGCACGATCTCGGACAGTACAAAATCAAAATCGTGGACAAAGAGTCTATCCAAAAGGCTCTTGCTGATAGCAAGGGCCTTGATGAGGCTGCCGCAAAACTCGGCATTAGTCGTTCATTTCTCAGGAAACAACGGATTCACTATGGGCTTTATGACCAACCGTGCAAAAAATGCGGCAGGATTTATCCGAAATCTGAAGAGTGCCGGAAATACTGCCCTGAATGCACGGCTGGCATGAAAAAGGGACATTACAACAAATTTTACTTAACCTCATAACCCTGCTGGGGGGCTTCGGCCCCTCAGTGAGCCATCACTGGCAGGAAAGGATTCAAAATGGGCGGTGCAATAGCCTATACGAACAATCAAGGGCAAGTGAAATTGGTAAACGTGCGCGGTTCCAGGGTCATGCCGATTTTGGCGGAACTGCCATTTATACCCGGCAATATCTGGCATGTTAAACCCTACAGCGGTTCGGATTCAAATACCGGCCAAAGACCGGACCAGGCACTCAAAACCCTTCCTTATGCTCAAACCGCAGCCGTAGCGAATCAGAACGATGTGGTTCTGATGTATGCTGAGAGCAATACAGCAGGCTCCACAACGGACTATCAATCGACAACTCTCAACTGGGCGAAGGACGGGGTCCATCTTATCGGCGTAAACGATGGCAACCCTTTCAGCCAACGGTCCAGAATAGGATGGGCTTCTACAGCCACGACCGCGCTTACAAGCCAGGTTCCGCTTTTTTCTCTGAGCGCAAACGACTGTCTGATTAAAAATGTCAGTTTCGTAGTTGGAAACGGCCAGACATATCTTTCCGGCGGCGTTTATGTTTCGGGGGATCGCAATGTTCTCCGCAACGTAGGTATTGCATGGCCTGTCAACACAGGCAACGATGCCGTGGGAGCCTACGCTGCGTATTTCAGCGCTGCCGCCGATACGCTGGTTGAAGACTGCGTGATGGGTTCCTACACCATTGATTCGGGCAGTGCGGCCAACAGCACCGTGCTGATCGGAGCCGGAACCGGAATCATCACTTTCAGACGTGACAAGTTCATCCAGCGGCTTTCTTCCTCGACCAACACTCCATTCATCAAAACAGTAGACGCCAACTCCATCGGATTTGGCTGCGTCTGGTTTGAAGGTTGCGGTTTCATTTCAACTTCGGTTAATGCGGCCCATGCCCAAACCAGCGCCATGTCGATTACCGCCGCTCAGGCTGGCGGGAGAGTAATTGTAGATCCGAATTGTTACACGAACGCCGGAAGTTGGGACAACGCCCACACAAGCATGGTGCTTATAGGCGGTGTGCTGACTCCGACCAGTTCCGCCGGGTTCGGCACATTGTATGCGACAGCCGCTTAACTTTTACAGGGAGGGCTTCGGTCCTCCCCAACCTCCAAATAAGGATTTTTTATGGCTCAAGACGCAAGATCAGCGGGAATAGAAGATATCCAGTTTTTCACCGATGTGGACAAGAAATTCGAGAAAAAGCAAGAGATTCTAACATCGACTTACCCTGCATGGTATTTCGACCAGCAGCTTGCCGCTCAAAAAGAGGAATTGAAGCAACGGAAGCGACGGCCGGCCGATGACGAAATAGTGCCGAGCGGCCCTGAGTATGCAGCGGAAACAAGGCTGCTTGAGGCCAAAGTCAAGGAAGTTGAAGCCTCTCGGCCCAAGCTGAACGGACCTCAAAAGAACTTCCTGACTCGGGAAGTCGCAAACCTCGAAGCGGGGATCAAGGAAACTCTTTTCACCTACGATGACATGCAAACAGGTGAAGCAAGCGCCCACGAAGAACTAAAACGCCAGATGAACCCGTGCGTAAAAATCGACAAGCGCCTTGCTTCAATGCTCAACCTCAAGAGCTACAAAGGCGGCATGGTTTCAAGGGATGATGCCACAATCGCAACGCAAATCTGCAATAAGCTCCTAGGCGAAAATACCAACTGCGAAAAGCTCCGGCCCAAAAGCATGACATGCCGGACAAGAAAAGTCGCTCCCTTTACCGGGGATGAAGATTCTCCCTCTTTTGGCGAGATGATGGAGTTACAGGATGGACGGGAACCAGCTACTCCGGCAGTTGCGTGATATTCTAAACGAGTCCTCATCTAGCGGCTGGATGGATGGTTTCACCAGCTATATGTACTTGTGGCAGGGGGCTGTCGAGTTCGTTTCCCGTACCGAGTGCTTTAAAAACACTCAGGCAATAACGACTCAGACTGGAATACCGAGTTACACGCTCAATGCCGACTATCTTGAGCTTTTCGCAAAGACACACGACAACCGCTACTTCGTGACCCTAAACGACGGGGTAAGCGACAACCATTATCTTTTCTATAAAGATTACTCGGAAATTCTGTATCGGAACCAGCAAAACTCCGTCCAATATCCTTATAACTTCACAATTATTGACGATCCAGACCCTCCCGCGCCGGTCAGCGGAACGGCTTCGGGAACAAGCGTCGCCTCGGGGGGGCAGTCGGTTCTTACCGATTCAACCGCTGATTTTTCTTCGTTCGACGCTGGGGATTCGGTGCATGACATTACTGACGGCTCACTGGGAATCATTCTTTCCAAAACATCCAGCACCCAGCTTGTGACAGCCCTTTTCTCCGGGACGGTAAACCAATGGAGCGCAGGGGACGCTTACGAGATCGTTCCGCAGGGCCGAAGCATGATCGTTATTGACCCGCCCCCCTCGACGCCGGGATATACGATCAGCCTGCCCTATGTTCAAAGACCCGCGCCTGTTTTCTCGGACTATGGAGTCTATCGCTTCCAACGTGAGTACTGCCTTGCGGTCATAATGTATGCGGCCTGGCTTTACAAATACCGGGATTCCAAGCCGAACGAGGGGGATAAATATTACATCCATTTCGATAATCAGGTGAAGCGGTACTCATACGGAATTTCTGCCCGGTACAGAACGAACAACCGGATGAAAGTAAATATGAAGGCGGGGAGAAGATGAGAAATGAGAGTCGTTGCATGGTTTTTGTGGATTATTCTTTTATTTGGTTTTGCCGGTTCGGTGAAAGGTGAAGAGATGAGGCCGACTTATTCACCGCAAAGAAGAGCAATCAGGCTCCCGCAACTATCCTCCAATGTGCCTTCCAGGAGAAAGATAGTAGCTCCTTACGCCACGGCGGGGATAACAGCGCCTACGGTTACAGGCAATCCCGCGCAGGTGGTTGACGATCAGGGGGCGCTGGCGACTCAGAGCACACAAGGGCTTGGGTTTTCAAATTTGTCACTTCAAACTCCTTTGGGGGATAATGCTCCGACAACAATCAGTATTTCGTTTGGCGCAGGGATGGTTCTGCAAAACCCCAACGATGGGACGACTATCACGCTTTTTGCTCCCATATCGGGCCAAACGCTCAACAGTGCAATTAACGGAGTTGGAGGATTGGATATCGGTTCTCCTGCGGGCACAGGTCCGCGGGGATCGAGCATATACTACATTTTTGAAATTTATGATCCTGTCATGCAGACGGCTTCATGCCTGATGTCTCTGTCTGCGACCTCTCCTGAATTGCCATTGGGTTATACATATTATAGATGGATAGGCGCAACTCCTTGGATAAATGCTTACTTCGTCCCATTTATCCAAAATAATTACGATCTTTATTTTATGGAAGCGTTGAGTCTATTTGGTTCTCTTACGGGGACATGGCCACAAACATTGGACTTTACGGGGCAGTTCCCCCCCAATCCTTATATTACCCATGTCATTATGAATATTATGCTACTCAACCATGGCAATAACGTAAATGTGGGTTTAGAAGTTGGTAATACTAATACCTTGGGAATATTCACTTCTTTTATGTTTATAAATGCTGCCACTGCACTGGCAGGGCTCGCGGGGCCGCAGTTCACAATGCCTATTCTAAGTGCTGCGACAGTTTACTACGGGAAAATAGGAACAGGCACGGGGACTGTAGGCCTGAATGTCCAAGGCTACCGCCTCAACCTCTAAAGGAACATCATGGCGCAACAGAGTGGCGACCAGCTAATCAAAAAAGACATCCCCCTTAACGGGAAACTTGTCACTTCAGATGATGGTGTGATGGTGGGGACCAACTTCACCACGCTCCAGAACATGCGCTATACCGATACGCACCCCCAGGGAATCCGGGGGATGACGAAGATAAACCCTGATGTTCTTGCTAATCCTCACATAAGATCGGCATACCATTTCGTGAAAACGCAGCCGGTAGAATCCCACCTGCTGACCCAGGCTTATGACGCAAGCGACGCCAACTCCAAGGTTTACACGAACGACACAGCGATACCAAACGCTGGGGATTTCAATGCAAACGCCCTTCATACGGACGCAGCAGGAGTGGGAAGGGGATTTTTTGCATCCGGTCCAGACGGAGCATGTGTCTACTGCAACAGCGCCGAATCTCTCATTTGGGGCGGGGATGAGATGGTTGTGGGGGCCTTTGTAAACTATGACCCTGCGGGTTCTTTCAAATACGACTTTACAGACGTTCTTCAAAACACCATGTCCGATGCGGAAAATTCAGCCATTTTGGTTCCCGCCCCTGGGATCGGGATAGATACACACACCAAGCTCATTCTGCACCTTGATAGCGATGTTACCGATTCATCGTCAAGTCCAAACACCGTTACAAACGTCAATATGACCTTTGACGCATTAAACTTCGAGTTCGGCGGTGGCTCGGGTAAATTTGACGGAGCGACCGCATATCTTACAATACCCAACAATTCAGGGTTTAATCTTTCGGGAGGCGTGTGGACAATCGATACATGGTTTATGCCGGCCGCTTTTACCGCTGGTCAGTGCATCTACTCCCAGATAACAAACGCAAATAACTGGTTCCGTCTCTATGTAGACACAACCGGGGCGGTCCTTCTCAAATATAATGTTTCCGGGACCGAATCGACAATCGTAAGCACATCGAGCGCGGCCGTTACTGCGGGTGTTTTCCAGCACATCGAAGTGAGCCAGGGAGCAGCCGGATATAAAATATTTGTCAACGGTCAACTTGCAGGCAGCAGTTCTAAAGCCACCGTTCCCGCAAATTATTCGGGGCTTGTCTACATTGGGGCACGGACGGATGGAACCTCGGTGCTCGATTATCTTAACGGCGACCTAGACGAATTCAGGCTGAGCAGCGGCATCCAACGGCACACAGCGAATTTTACGACTCCGGTTGCTCCTTACTCAACTTCAACACCTAGCTCGGTTACTTGCTATATTGGTTCGTCTTTAAGCCTAAACGGTATAAAAATCTACGTAGCAAGCCCCAACACGGTTTCAGGCGCTATTTCCGTAAACTACTGGGACGGGTCTACCTGGGTAGCCGTAAGTAATCTTGTGGACGGCACGGCGGGTATGACTCAAACCGGATTTATAACCTTTGACGATACTCAGGCGGTTGCTAAACAATCGGTAAGAGATTCCCTTTCACTCTATTGGTACGAACTGACTCTTTCCGCCTCAAACGCTACTTCCATCTATTATGTGACTTTGGGCACAGCGATGCAGCCCATTGCCGATATATGGGATGGAGTCGAAAGGACCATAGCTTCGTGCGAGAAGTACAACGGGCATAATTACGTCGATTATACAAACAACGTGTTTGACGATTCATATTCAAGCGCCGATCCGTCCACCTTTTTAAATATCGGCACGCTGCCCCCAAGTCAAAATATTGCTATAGGCTTTAGCGACCGGATGACCGCTGTGCATTTCTACTTGGGCGGCGGCAAGGTAAATTCAGTAGCCACTACTCAATGCACCGTTTCCTATTGGAACGGGCAGGCATGGGTAGACGTTGGGACTGTTATTGACGGAACAAGCGTTAATAATGTGAGCCTCGCAGATACGGGCATAATTTCCTGGGACGCCCCTCCCTTCGAGGATGAATTCACGCAAAGTCTAAATAGGGCAAATGACGCGCTTCTTTATTATTACCAATTTGCATTCAGCACTACATTGGATACGACAGTTGAAATAAATTACGTAACCGGCATACCCGCGCCCGTTCAGATTTACCCGTACAAATTCCCTCTTGCGGCCATGGATAGAATCTGGCTTTGCTCGAACCAGGCCGACAAGCAAAACTCCATGATTTGCTCAAACAGTGGGACGGCAAATGTACTCAACGGAAGCGACTCGGTAACTTTTTATTTCGGGGATTCAACAGAGCTTACAGCCGGGTGCTGGCTTTATTCTCAATACGGAACCACTCTTTACAACACACTGGTCATAACCAAAGTGAATGGGACCTATATCGTAGTTGGGGATAATCCTTCACAGTGGGCGCAATACCAGGTCTCTCCCACCATAGGCTGTCCCGCCCCTCAGACAATGGTGGCCCTTCCCGCTCCTTCTCAGATGTTTGGGGGGTACAGCAGGACCGTTGCAATATGGCAGGGGAATGAAAGCATAGTCATGTTTGACGGGAAAGGGTTTCTGCCTATTAATAATGACATTTCCGATTATTTTGACGAACGCAAACCCTACTCGATAAATCGGGCAATGATATCTGAATCAAAAGCCTTCTACGACGATTTGAACAAAGAATACCATTGGCTGTTCGCCTCCGGGACATCGACAACTTTGGACAAGGAACTTGTTTACGATGTCCACAGGAATAAATGGTTTGAAATTGTAAGGGGTTCGGGAAAGCAACTCCAATGCGGATGCACCGTAACCGATCTTCAGGGAAATCTCTACAATTACGGCTTCATCGATACCGGGTACATGGAGCTTCTTGAAAACGGGACCGACTTTGACGGAAACGCCATTGTCGGGAATATGGTCCTGGGCGACCTTCCCTTAGACGACCTTTGGAAGACAACCGCAATCCGCTGGCTAAGACTCGCGACTATGGCGAAAACGAACACGACAAATCCAATTATCCTCTCCCATTGGGGAGATACGAGTTCGGCAAGCCAGACGGTCAATATGTCCCCTTCAAAGCCCGGTTTCAGGGTGGCAATGCCCATTTTGAGCGAACAGTGTAACCAGTTTGGAGATTACGTGCTGCACAGGTTTGGGTTCAGCCTGACGACAAATAACGAAGCATACGGGTTTGAACCGCTAGCTCTATCCGTGAAGTTTATTCCGAAACATGAGAGTCAAAGGTAATGGAAATCCGGGAAATTAAAGCGACTGAGCATATTGAGGAAGCATGGAGCCTCCTTAGCGATCATCGAGACGAACTGGCGACCCATAGAAATCTCATGGTGCTAAAGCCGGATGTTGAGAAATATAGAGCCTTGGAAGACCAGGGGAAGCTGATAACCATTGCGCTTTATGATGGCGAAACCATCGTGGGATACTCAGTAACCATGCTGACCGGCCATTTACATTATTCCGACCTTTCTCTTGCCTATAACGATGTTTTGTATGTTCATCCGCAGTACCGCAAAGGTTCATGGGGCGTAAAGCTCATAAAGATGACCGAGCAGGTGGCGAAAGAAAGAGGTATGCAGCTAATCCTTTTCCACGGTAAGGAACACACTTTGTTCTCAAATCTTATGCCTCGTCTTGGATATCAAGTCCAGGACATAGTTTTTAGCAAGGAGCTTTAAAATGGGAATGGTCGCATCAATCGTAGGAGCACTTTCAGCCGGTCTTTCAGCGGCGGGCACCATATCAAACATGACCAAAGGTACTCCTGCCGCCCCCTCGCAGCCAGCAGCCCCGGCAGTCCCTTCCTCCTGGAATATTGCAGGAGGAGGTGGTGCGGGTGCGGGAGGAGGGACCGGAACCGGAACCGAAGGCGGTATGCCGATGGGGGGCACTGAAGCCGTCCTTAGTGGTTACGGCCAGGGCACAGGCATGGGGTACGGCCTTTCTCCTGGGCAGTCTCAGCAGCAGGCGGTTTCAAGCACTGGAACCCCAAATGTGTTTAACTCAAACATAAATTTACCTTAAAGAAAGGGGGCATTTATGGCCGCAGATCAGGGAATTATAAGCCCCTATTCGCTCGACGAAATAAGCGCGATGCTCCGGCAGAAAAGAGCTTCCGGCCAGGTTGTAAGCGATAACGATATCCGTATGGCCTATGAAGGGGCACTTCGGGCTAATGCTCAAACCGCTTTGCAGCAACGTGCCCAGAGAATTCAGCAAAGCGAATTCAATCAAAGGATGCAACTCGAACAGAAGCAATACGCAGACGAGCGCCATGCCGCAGAGACGGCTGGGCTATTCGGCATGGGGAATTTTGGGATACAGGGGATTGGCGGAGCAGCCAAGGCATACGATTGGCTGACACAACCAACTGCGAACCCTCTTCGGCCAGGGCCTTCACATTGGCAAAAATGGTTTGGAAGTGATACGGCAAATACGGCAACCACTCCAGCAGATATGTCCAGTTCCTTTGGTATAGGCGAAGCGGTCCCTTCCGCAGTGAGTGGTAAGGGGATTGGTGCCGGTTTGCCTTCTGTGCCTGCTGTACCTTTTTTACCTTCACAGCCAGCCGTTTCTTCCAATGTTGCGCAGATGACGCCGATGGATTTCGGGAGCTATTTCAACCCGATAGGAACAACCGCAGGGGCAGCAGCAGACACAGCAGCGCAAGCGGCGGCACAGCCTGCGAACTACGATTGGATGAACAGCTTGCTCGGATGGAGTTAAGCTATGGGAAACTTTCTTGTAAACCTTGGCAATGCGATGCCTGCTATTTCACAGATGCAGCAGACGCAGGCTGCTATTGACGAACACCATCAGAATGAAGCCATTAAGAACTTTCAGCTTCAGGAGATGAAGCGGAAGCAGGAACGGCTCGATAAGCCTGTCCCGATAGAGTATCTAAAGACTCAGTTGGGAGATAACCCTAAGTTGCTTGAAATGATGACAGGGATTCTTTCATCCAACAACGGAATCAATAATGTGAACGGAGCGCAGTTCACAAGCCAACGCGCCTTGGAAGACGCGAAAAAGACGATTTACGGCAATAACGAACTTCATATGACGGCGGCTCAATCTCAATACGGTGTAGCCCTTCAGAAAGAATTGGGGCTTCAGAATCAGATAAAAGAGGCGCAAGCCTCGGGCAACCTCAAGAAAGTTGAAACTCTCCAGGCCCAGCTTAAAACCGCAAGTGAGCAAAGAGAGCAAATGCAGGGAATAGTTCACGGCCTGTATTCCGCCAGCCCCGAAGGTATGAAAGCAGCAATGTCTCAGGAGGGGGGGATAAATAAGGAACTATTTAAGGCGCTGATTAAGCAGCAATATCCCGCGCCTGCAAAGCCTATCATGCTCGAAGACAGGGACACACAGACTCCGATACCTTGGACTCCAGACAAACCGATTCCGCCCAACGCAGTAATTCCGGCGACAGGCAGGCAACTGAACAAACCCGATGCGGCTGAGTCGAGCAAGCCCACCTTTGAAGACTCACAGATAATTAAGGCCAGCCAAGGTGATCCAGAGGCCAAACGGTATCTTGAGGCAAAACAGGGGTTCATTGGGGAGAAGGCGGGAGCGGCACAGGCAGGACGGACCAAGGCGGTAGACCCTGGAGCGGTAGACGAAGCTATCGAGGAAATGAGAGCGGGTAATCCTCTCCCAATGGGTTTTGGCCAGCCGTTCAGAGAGGCGGTTGCCGCTGAACTTAATGCCCGGATAAAGGGCGGCCAGATTACACGCTCTGAAGTTGCCTCCAATCCGCAGTTCCGTAAAGCACTTGGGTCTTCCTTCACATTCCAGCAAAAATCGTACAACCAGCTTGACGCCTATGTGAAGAACCTTGACAAGCAAATCGACAGGTTCGGCAAAATCAGCGAAGACCTCGGGCGATTCGATACCAAGCTGCTCAACATCCCTCTTGTTGCGCTCAAAACGCAAGTTGCCGGGTCTGCAATCGAAGCAAAAGCCTTGGCATACATCACTGAAATCAGCACTGAGACAGCGAAGATAGCAGGCGGGGCGCAAGCATCTATCCGAGAACCAAGCGTAGAACTTCAGGAACGATGGAACAAGATTCATGATAGAACCTTGTCCATTAAAGACTTATTGGATGTTATGCAGGAAACCAAAGAACTGGGGAATATCCGGCTCGGGAGCGTTAAAGAAGAACTGGAATCTACTTCTGAGCTTATGAAGAAATTGGGGACGGAAGCCAGCCCAACACCAAGTCCACCGACTACTCCGGGGCAAAAGGCACCTACGTCAGCGAAGGCAACGGCGCTATCTCCAGAAGACCTTGCAAAAGCGCCTGTAGGCGCAACCAAGAAACTCCCTAACGGCAAAACCCTTATAAAACAAGAGGACGGATCATGGGATTTTCCAACGAAGAAGTAGCTGTCATGCTTTCTGGTGGAGATGCTTCTCTCACAGAGACCCAGAAGACCGGGGGGTTCTCGAATGAGCAGGTTGCATTGATGCTCGGCCAAGACGAAAAATCGGGGTTGAGCACCTTTAGTATGGGCGGTAAAAGGGTGACTGCCCACCCCGATCTAGGTGAGAAACTTCTACGTGCCAACGCCGACATGGTGAAAGCAACCGGGTTCCCGATTGTTGTAAGCTCAAGTTTTAGGACTCATGAGCAGCAAATAGATGCTTACAACCGGTATCTGAAAGGTGAAGTCAGCCTGGCGGCTAAACCCGGAATGTCCAGGCATGAAAAAGGTCTTGCCGTTGACGTAACCAACTGGCGAGAAGCCGCTCCCTTTCTCAAAAAATACGGCCTTGTGAATCCATTTGACAACGACAGGGTTCATTTCCAGCTTGCAGGACCGACCATAAAAGAAAAACCTCAGTGGACTCCCGGTATAGAACCAGGGCAGGAACAGCATAAGCCCGAAGACGCTCCCGGATGGGCGAAGTGGGTCAGTAAACAGACCGAGTTTCTTGAGTCTCCAGTTAGACCGCCGACAGGGGATATCTCGGATACTGCCTTCCGGCTCATTCCTGAAGGAATTGACAAAGCAGTCTACCAGATGGTCAAAGGCGGGCTCGTCACGGTTCCCGAAACCTTGGGGCATACGGCACAACAGATTTTATCGGGTCAGTATAGTAGCGCATCAGACCTCTACACTCCATATCTCCAAATGGCAAAAGGAATCTATGATTCCGTAGGAGAAGACTTAGGGCTTAAAGGGATTAAGGCGTTACATGATAAATGGGCGAACAATCCTGGTGGGGCGCTCGCAGAATTAGCGATGGTGTTCTCCGGCCTTCGCGGCAGAACTGGAGTTCCCAAATATGAAGATGTTGGTATCGGTGAAAACCTGCGGCCTCCGGAACCACCGCCTCGACCGCTTACGCCTGTGTCTAAGTCGGCGCGAGAGTCGGCAGAAGTTTTCATTCGAGAACTGGAAAAACCAAAATCAGCCGAAGAATCGGCGGCAGCATTCACGAAGGCTGAAGCTCGGGGCGAATGGAAACCTCCAGACGAGGGGCCAGTACAGCTTCCCGAACGAGGGCCGCTTGTAGCTTCCCGGCCTGGGTTGAAAACCCAAATCAGCGAACTTTCACCAGAGCAACAATTACCGCCACGGGTCAGGGAAGGTGCTATCAAGGGACCGGGCGAACCTCTTACGCCAGAAGCACTAAACGAACTTGAAGGTAATACGCCAGCAGAAAGAGTAGCGAGCGGAAGACTTACCAACGAAGATGTGCAACTCATCAACACCAGTTTTTCTCAACTTCAGGGTGCAGAGCGCCATGTAACGCGTATTCAAAACCTTATAGAGGAAGCCAAAGCAAAGAAAGGCGGTTCTTGGCTCCCAAATCTTGCTAGCGAAGCCGGTTCTCTCAACGTAGGTGATATTGCGGAGTGGGCAAGAGATGTCAAAAGGCAGGTCAAGCTAACGGGCGCCACCTTGACTCCGGACCTCAACAAGTGGCTGGGCGATGTAATTTCTCGCGGCGCACACGATGAGAACCGGATAAACACTGTCATAGGCAGAGAGTTATACAAAGCACTCAAACCCGCCGTTGCCGATCAGAAGACATTTTTCGGGCTGAACCGCTACCCGCAGTTAGGCGCTGAAGCGGTCAAAACGATAATCCGTTACAAAGACGAGCTTGGCGGGAAACTCCCCGAATCCCTGCGGGACTTTTCTGAAGCTGTATGGACCGTCAAAAGAAAGATTTTCGAGAAGTATAACGATATGGCGGTAAAGGCCGGGGGCAAGGGGGCCACGGTTAAACTTGATGCCTTGGCCGCAGAACTCGATAAGGAAGCTGCACGCTACAAGGGCAATCCGGCTTTTGCTGCAAGGTCGAGGTACGCCAAAGAACAGGCCGATTATTTCCGGTCTCAAAAGGAGATGAACGTCCTCGATGCTCAGGAGCAGCTATCCGCCTACAATCTCAAGATGAAAGGCAGGGAAGACTACCACTCTGCCGGTATGTCGGCCGTTGACGCAATGATAGCCGATCACCTGAGAAAAGGACTTGATTCATCCATCGAGCAACTACAGGGACCCGGATACGCCAGGCTGAAAAAACAATATGGTGCTCTCACCCACATAGAGAGAGATATCAACCGCCGAGCCGTGAACGAGGCAAGGGCCGCCGATAAAACCCTTCCCGATACTTTAACCGATAGTTTTGCTTCATATCATTTTGTGGCCGGAATCCTCAGAATGCATCCGGGCGCAGTTGCCGCATCTATGATAGCCAGAGCCGTTGCCGCCTATGACAAGGCCAAGAACTCCCCGAGTAAGCAAGTCTCGAAAATGTTTAAAGAGGCCGAAGCCGAAATGAACCCGAGCAAGTCAAGGCTCGTAACGAGGGGGATAAAGGGTATTGTCAAAGAGGAAGTGGGGGCAGCGGTGGACACGGCAAGGCAAACGGGCAGGAACATGGAGCTATACCCGCCTGTTGCTCTTGGGGCCGAACGGGAGCGCGAACAGCGACCTCGATGGAAAGAGTTGTACAATGAGCCTTAAAGACAATGCGAATCCTGATTGATACCCGCGAACAGAACCCGCTTACCTTCGAGCGCTTCCAGGTCGAAACCGAGCGGGCCACCCTTCCCGCTGGCGATTATTCCATAGCTGGATTTCAGGACCGTGTTGCAATCGAGCGCAAGGAGCTAAACGACCTGATAGCGTGCCTGATGAACGGCAACCGGGACCGCTTCGAGCGGGAATTAGCCAAGCTCCGTTTCTATGATCTGGCGGCCGTGGTGGTTGAGGCCAGCCTGGAAGACGTGAGCAATGGCCGGTATCACAGCGAAATGAAGCCACATGCCGCGCTGCAAAGCATCTTCGCCTTTACGGTCCGGTATCGAGTGCCTTTCGTGTGGGCAGGGAACCGGGCAGGGGCAGAGTACGCAACATACAGCTTGCTTGAAAAATATTTGGCTGAGATCGAGAAAAGGTACCGGGTAGCCGTTGCCTCAGAAGCAGGGGCCGCCGATGACCCAAAGACCGATGAAAAATAAAATTATGCCAATCAGCCACATGGACGTTTCCTCCTTCTCTAATAGGATATCGGAAGGGCTTTAAAAATGTCAAGCCGTAAAAGAGTCCTCATCATAGACACTGGCAACTACTCATTTATGGCAGAGCGATTAGCCAGAGATTTTGACGTGACCTATTTTATCGGGAACGATGAGGAAGCATTTCTACTGCCGGATAGGGACGAAATAGCTACGGGGTTTCCAGGGGTTACTAGGCTGACCGGGGACGATGACTTTTGGGAATTAATAGATTCCAAGCCTCGGCAGATAGATGCAATAGTGTTCTTCGATGTGGGTCTTGGAGGCTTGGCAACGCATTTGCGAAACCTCAACCCACCGTACCCAGTGTATTCTTCTGGTGGCGCTCAAATTCTAGAGCTAGACAAAGCCCTGTTAAACAACAAGGTTCTCCCCAAACTTGGCCTTCCCGCCGAACCCTTTGAGAAACTAAAGGGGACGGAAGCACTCAAAAACTTCGTAAGGAACAAAAAAGACCTCTACATCAAACTCAGCTTTCATCGTGGAGTCTTCGAAACCCTTCACTATGTTGATTGGAGCGATTTCGAGGAAACCTTTGTCGATATAGAATCCAAATTAGGTAAAAGACGCCATTCTCAGGTTTTTCTTGTTCAAAAAACCATCCTCTGCGTTTTTGAAATCGGAGAAGATACAGCACAGATAAACGGCGATATTGTCCTGCCCTGTCTAATAGGGCTGGAGAATAAGGACGCAGCTTACCTCGGATGGGTAGTGAACAAGTTGCCGCCACTTTTTGAGCACATTAACGGGAAGATGAAACCTATGTTCAAAAAGTACGGGGGGTATGCCGGTTCCTATGCAACTGAGTTCCGTATTCAAGATGCTCTATACTCTACAGATTTCAAGGGTAAACCCTTCTATACAGACCTCACGGCGCGAGAACCTTCGCCTCCCGGTCCTGTTCGTTGCGAAGTGTGGTCAACTTTCTCACAGGATGTTTTTGAAATAGCTCAAGGGAAAATGCCAAAACCCAAACCGATAGGAAGGGTTGTGGCAGAACTCACACTTCTTTCCGACTGGTATGGAGAAGGAGATGGACATTGGGTCAAGGTAACTTACCCAGAATCAATCGCCAAATCAATCAAGTTAAAAAACGCCTGCCGGAAAAACGGAGAAAATTGGGTCATCCCAAACCATTGCGGAGAATTTCTTGGAAGTGCGATTGGAATAGGGGATAGTGTGGATGAAGCTGTAGGCAAATGTACCAAAAACGCAAAACAAGTACAGGCTAAGGGTTTGCATTTCGATGTTACTGCCTTTGATGACCTGCGGGACAAGTTTGCCAAAGCTCGCAAGTTCGGACTGGTAAGTATATGAAACCAATCCGAATCTATTTTATTCCTCAGAACCGTCAAAAGTATTCAACGGTAGGGAATTACGGCGAAGAACCTGACCATATTTGGTTTGAGATCACTCGCTTTGACAATCCGATCTATTCCGTAGCTGTTCTCCTGCACGAACTCTATGAATTCTTCCGCTGCAAACAGCAGGGGGTCAACCTGAAGGATATAGACTGGTTCGACATGGAAGGCCCCGGAAATGATGCTGACGATCCGGGTTGGCTGCCTGAAGCGCCGTATCATTCACAACATGCCGAAGCCGATGTTATCGAAAGGGCGTGCATAGCTCTGTCAGGTAATGATTGGACTGTTTATGCGAACACAATAGAGGAACTTTTCAAATGAGAAAGCAATATTCCGATTTTGTCACAGACCAAAACGGCACAGTGATTCCAGGCGCAACAGTGGCGGTCTATCTGGCCGGCGCAACGACTCTTGCCACGATCTATTCAGCATCAACCGGAGCGGCAATCACGGGCAGCACGATGATAACCGGCGCTGACGGCTCATATTCGTTTTGGGTGGACTCGGGGGATTACGGCGACAACCAGGCTTTCAAAATAGTCGCTACAATGCCGGGGTATAGTACATTCACAAGGGACAATCTTTGGTGGGGGCCTCCCTTCTTTGGAGCATAAAATCATGAAGATAAAAGTTATCCTTGCCCTTCTCGTATTGGTTTGCACCACAGTTCCTTTAGCGTCGGCAGTGGACAAAATCTATATTCAGCCCTCCCTTGGCGTCGTCACGCCGGAGTTGTACGGCGCTAAGGGTGACGGCGTAACCGACGATACGGCGGCGCTCCAGGCAGCGATAAATGCCGTGATTGCATCCGGTGGAGGCCATCTCTATATACCGAGGGCAACGTACAAACTCACCGGGAACGGACTCACGCTCACCGACGCAACTAATATGCTGATCGATGGCCCTGGGACTCTACAACTTATGGGGGCAACGTCAAATGCCATTATCCTTCAACCGGTTGGAGCTGTCAGCAATTTAAGAATCCGCGATCTCACGCTCATCGGCGATGCGAATACGGCATATAACCAGAATGGCATAGGCAACTTCTCAGGGCAGACTATCAGCAACGTGCGGTTTGAAAACCTCACGATTAGTAATCTCAACGTCGGCATCATAATGAATGCAGACCTTGGCGGATCGTATGATGACGGCGTTGTCGCTAACTGCAATATATCTAACATCGTTGGAGTAAATTCAGGCCAGGGCTGCGGGATAAGTCAGGCCAGGGTGTCAAATTTTCGCATAATCAACAATCGCATCGATGGTTGCCAGAGACATTCGATCTATTCCGCCAAGGTTCCAACATCGACCGACAATAACGGTGTGATCTCCGGGAACACGATAACAAACCATCGAGCGACGGTTGCTAATCTATCGCCTCGCTGCGCCATCAATATAGCTAGGTGCAAGGGCGTGATCGTAGCGAACAACACGATGTATAATTGCTTTGATGGGAATATGATAATTGGCGGTGACAATACATCTCCCGGTTACACCTGTGAGCGGATAAAGGTCATCGGCAATCAATTTCTCTATCCAGGCAATAATGTGGGGGCAATGCTCATCGGCATCGAGACGTATCCAACCTCCGTCTATATGACCGATGACGTCGAAATAACCGGCAATTCATTTTACAGTGACTGGAACGTCTCTCAAGCGCCCGATGTGACGATCTGGAACGGCGCCAGGATCAAATATCACAATAACTACCACCATACCATGAACGTGACTACAGCCGGGGGAGATAAGTCGGCGGTCGTCATTGGAGACGCTGACTACATCAATGCCGACTCAACCCAAGATTTTGACAACGAGTTCTCGGACAACCGCATCCTGTTTGAAGGTAGCAACCTCGCTGCCTCCCGTGGGTTTGTCATTCCAACCTCCATAGCAACGGGGACCTCGTCTCAAACGCTCCTAAGAAATGAGATCAAGGGGCCTGGAACCCCCTACTATTTCGTGACGTCTCCACCCACCAATCCAAACATGAGCGTCGTCCCGATCGCGCAGGCGTATGTGACAGGAAGCGTCTCGGCCGGATGCACCAACGCCACGACGGCGGGGAAAGTCAAGATCGTCAACGCGATCAAGGTCACTTCCGGCGGGACGATGTTCTCCAGGGCGGCCATAGACAACTTTTGGGATCTGACGGGAGTCAGCACGGGAGCGGGAACCTATCGAAAGGTGCTTCTGTGCGTCGAGAACGGCATCACTGCCCGGATCGTGGTCGGGACTCCGGCGACGCAACAGATCTTGGCTCTTCTTCCTAAAATCCCGGAGGACAACTGGGCTCCGGTTGGGGCCGTTGAAATCCCTCAGAATTATTCCGGTGGATCGCTGTCCGGCTACATCTTCTACGATTTTGTCGGACCGTATAACCAGTAAGATTCTAAAATTGGAGATCACATGCCGACAAACAGAACGGTTATAAACTCCGAGGCCCTTGCCTCTTTCGGAGAGGGCATATCAGTGGGCGGAACAGGAGCAGGCTCGACCGCTTTAAGCGGCGGCAACGGGTCGCACACCGTCCCGTCTGGGTGCAGGGCGGTATGCACAGACACCTCGGCGCTTGAGCCGGTACAATGCTCGGTAAGCGGCACAACGCTCACCATCACAGGCACAGGAAGCGATGTTATAAACTGGCTTTGTTTCTAGACGATGCCGAATCTGTGAGTTTGGTGTTGCACTGGTAGTGCAGGTGGCTGTATAGTATTGCCTCGTCTACTGCCTTGCAAGTTCGAATCTTGCAACGCTCAATGTTCGGTTTGTGGCTCTGATCCGCATATATAGACATTCTTCCCCGACAAAAGCGCAC
>Ga0187854_10001054_pt1 | contig 28926 bp, 24 predicted proteins | sample June2016WEW_6_15_FD_132445 | JGI IMG/M metagenome (GOLD analysis project Ga0187854, IMG submission 132445) | Peatland microbial communities from SPRUCE experiment site at the Marcell Experimental Forest, Minnesota, USA - June2016WEW_6_150 | ecosystem: Environmental > Terrestrial > Soil >...
ATGGCTACCAAAATCGTTTTTGTGTCACCTTGGGCGGCACATACAAAGCAATGCCCCGCCTTATGTGTATATCCTGTTTTTCCTCCTATGATCTTCTCATCCGACCATAGAAGTTTGTCGGTACTTCTAAGATAGAATACCTTCCCCCTTTCAGTTGTGATCTTGGCCTCAGGCGTCCCGATGATCTCGCGCAATTTGGATAATCTCAGGGTGTAACTCAGAATTTTTGACAAATCCAAGGCGGTAGTATACTGGCCATCACCCGGAAGACCAGTCGCATTGATAAACTTCGTATCTTCAGCACCGATGGAGAGGGCCTTTTTGTTCATTAAAGGAACAAACTGTTGTTCGGAACCCGCTATAGCTTCCGCCAGAGCGACAGCAGCATCATTGGCAGATCCCAGAAGGGCGGCATAAAGAAGCCCTTCAATTGTTACTCGGTCTCCTTCCTTGAATCCCGCCCTTGAGCGTGCAGCACGAGAAGCCTTTTTGCTTATCGTCACGACCTTGGAGAGATCTTCCTTCTCTATGGCCACGATCGCCGTCATCAGCTTGGTAGTGCTAGCTGGAGGAAGCCGCCAGCTTGAATTCTTGGAAAAAAGAATTTCGCCCGTCGATGCGTCTATTGTAAGGGCAGCACGGGATTTAATAATCTCCGCAAAGCAGTTGGAGGAGTTGAGGAAGAAAACCAGGACCGATAATAGCAAGCAGAATAAAAAAGCCTGCTTTTGATTGGTTTGCCCCGCCAAAGCGAGCTTTCTGAACTTCATCCACAAGAACCTCAATGCGTCCCCCTATCTAGGCTGCCAATTGATCGAGCATCAGGAAGGAATTTTGTTGTAAGTATTATACGTTTCATCGGATGAATTTCCATAAAATTAAACTCTTTATATCACTGGGGCAATCTATTCTCAAATTGACTGAGGCTCGTTCAGAACAAATTCCCAGAGCATCCAGCTTGAGAGAAAGTTCCCCTTTGATGAGGAAGCTCGCTCAGATTTTATCCAGGAAGCACCAGCTTGAGCAGCAGAACTTGTCCATTCTCTGGATCCTATCCTGCCGCAGTCCTGGATAGACACTCTTGGGGATGCTGCACAGAGCACCTTGGACAGAGATCGGAATTGGGAAAGATGAAGGATGCGGGTGCTGTCCAGAATGGAGGGGAGGTAGCTCGGCCAGAAGGATCTTGAAGAAAATGAACACCTGTTCGTCCTTGGAATTCTATCCTGATGAATTAACCGATACGGAGCATGATTTCCCTCCTCTCATTCCCCGTAAATTTTCCTTGACAAAGTATTATTTTTGGACTAAATTCGATAATAATGTCAATAAATTAGGCAAAAGCCAAGCAAAAAACGGATATATGATTCATGCTCTCGCGGCCTCCGGCCTGTCCGGCGCTCCGGCCAACTCAAAGAAAAAATGAAGTGGGCCATCCTCTCCGATGTTCACGGAAATCTTGAAGCTCTCCGGGCGACTATCCAGGACCTGCGGGGTCAGGGAGCGAGGCAGGTCGCCTTTCTGGGTGACGTGGTGGGCTACGGGGCAAATCCCAACGAATGCCTGGCGCTTCTCCGGGAATTGACCGAATGGGTGGTGGCGGGGAACCATGACTGCGGGGCTGTAGGATTGACGGATATCGATACCTTTACCTCAGCCGCCCGTACCGCCGTCCTCTGGAGCCAGCAGCAACTTTCTACGGAAAATATCGCCTACCTCCGCCGGCTGCCTCTTTGGCATCAAAAAGAAGGGATCACCTTTGTCCATGCTTCGCCCAACGCGCCCGCTGAATGGAATTACATGATCACCTTTCCGGAAGCGGAAGAAGGATTCCATGCTCTGGCAGGCGATTTAGCCTTCGTCGGCCATACCCACCAGCCATTAGCCCTGGCCAAGGAAGCCAAGGGAGAAGTGCAGGTTATAAACCCCGAGGAGGTGATCTTGAAAGAAGGGATTCGGTACATCATTAACGTAGGAAGTGTAGGACAGCCCCGGGACAGCAACCCCCAGGCAGCGTACGGACTTTATGATGATGTAGCGAAAAAATATATATTAAAGCGCGTGACCTACGATATTCAGGCCGCCCAGAAAAAGATCATCAAAGCCGGCCTTCCTCCCTTTCTTGCTCAACGACTCGCGAAGGGCATCTGATGCAAACGCAATAAGAATCTTTAGTGTCATCCCCAAATTAGTTGAGTCCCAAAGAGCTGGCATATTCGAAATGCCGAGTTATTCCATGGGCCCGGAAGGAAAGTCGTATTGCTTGCAATCATGAGGCCCATATCTCTCCTTAGCCGTGGCGGGGGAGTTCTGTCATTTTATCGAAGCTTTCTTTTCCCGCCCCCGCTCCGTTTTGCGGAAGACAAGCAGAAAGTTTAGGAAAAGCGGATATCCCGCCGATGCTTGCGACGCAATCCGCCTTTCCTTCCGCGCCCCTGTCAGACTTTCATAAAATATTCGATCAACTAATTTGGAGATGATCCTACCTTATATAGGTCATGGCGGGCCCGAAGCCCTGCACCGCATGGCGTACAGGGCGAAAAGCGCGGGTGGCTTCGAATTTCGAACTTAGGATTTCGGATTTTCCCTCTTGGATACCCTTCGGATCAGACCGGTGAGTTCAATAGCCTGGCTGGAGCAGAGTTCATAGCAGCAGTAGCAGGAGATGCATTTTTTCTCATCCAGGCAGGGGATTTCTTTCATGGAGAGAGCCTGGGCCGGGCAGTGCTGCACGCAGGCCCCGCACTGGGTACAGATTTCCGGGCGCACGGTTAATCGCGGCTTGACTAAAGGGCGGTAGACCAGCTTATTTACGACCGTTCCCAACCAGCCCCGGCTGACGAAAGCCAAGGGGGTCTTATATTTTTTCAGTGGGGACCAGCGGCCCTGAATCTCCATCCGGGCCGGGTCAATTTCCCCCAATCCCCTCTGGAAAGCGACGTCCAGGTAGTCCACTCTCTTCGGAGAAAGGCCCATCATCGCGGCCATCAGGCCATCGAGGGATACCCCATTCTCCGAGGCCAGGATCTTGCCGATGGGCCGGAGGTCTTTGCCTGAAGGGCCGTTTCCCTCCATTCCCACCACGGCATCCATGATGGTCAGGTCGGGGACCCGGATCTGGTAGATGTCCACCAGAGCCTCGGAAAAGTTTTTCGGTCGGGGGGCGGAGAGGTGAACTCGAGCCTTTTCTGCGCCCACCAGAATGCCGAACATGTTTTTGACTGCGCCCGTGATCCGGGTCTGGATATGAGTCTTGAACTTAGGGACATTGATGATCAGGTCGGCATCCAGGATCGCCCGGGATATGACCAGTTTGTCGATGAACCGCGATTTTAGGGGAACCGGAACGGTCTCTTTGCCGAAATTGACATAACCGCCATCCGCAGCCTCGAGGATCCCGGAGATTCTCGCGCACCGCTCGTTGGCAGCATAGCCATGCAATCCGGGGTTATCTCCCACCTGACAAATCGCCTCCCGCCTCCTCAGGCCTTTCACCAATGACCGGATCAATGAGGGATGGGTGGTCACCCCTTTTTCCGGAGAATAGGGGCCCAGGATATTCGGCTTGATGACCACTCGCTTTCCTTTCCAGGGAAAAGAGAAAGTTTCCAGCGTTTTTTCGATCATCTCTTCGGCTTGGGGGTAATCCCCCTCTAATACAAGGACTGTAGGTCGAGGCTGAGAGATTTTATCAGCGGTTGGCATTCGCAGGCGCCCCTTTGTTCATCGGCCCGAGGTTCAAAGATTTTCAGCACCGGCTTGGATTATAGAATAAATTTCGGGAAAGGGGAATATTTAGAGATTTATTTTTCTGGCAGGATCTCTATGGTTGGGAACCCTTAGAAGCGGGGAACACCAGGTGATGGATGATCTGTCCGGGTCACGATCATGAAAATCATCGCCAGCACCACATTTGGATTGGTTTTTCCAAGAAGCCCAAGAGACGTAATTTGAACAGTACTGTGGGAGTTTCCTTTTTTAGCGGCCCAGAACGATTCTCTTTTGATATTTTGCGAGAGTAATGGTAAAAGGAACGGAGTGCAGTTTAATCAAAAATTCAAATGAATGGCGAGATTCCATCCAATTCGGTAACCCCAAGACCGTCTCCTTTTCCCCTGCGGCCGATCCTTTTGGTCACGGGGATCTTTTATCTCACTTTTGTTTCCCGAGTGATTATGGGACCCCTTCTCCCGGTGATCGAAACAGATATGGGCTGGGGGCATGGGGAGGCAGGCTCTTTGTTTATTTATATTGCAGCAGGTTATAGCTTGGGGCTATTGAGCGCGGGTTATATTTCCTTCCGGCTGAACTATCGGTACATGATCACCCTGGCGGGCATCTTGGTGGGCTTGGCTATGTTGGGGATATCTTATTCTTCCTCCGTCCTAACAATGCGCCTGGGCCTTGTGATATCGGGTATCTCGGCTGGCTTTTATGTTCCTTCGGGAATTGCCACGATTACGGAACTGGCCAGCAAAGAACATTGGGGGAGAGCCATGGCGGTCCATGAACTCGGTCCCAATCTGGGCTATATAACCGCCCCGCTCATTGCCGAGGGATTGATAAAATTCCTGCCCTGGCGGGGCGTTCTGGGCGCCGTTGGAATCTGGTCGATTCTGATGGGAGTTATTTTCTTTGGGTTCGGCCGCGGCGGAAACCAAAAGGGGACGCCTCCCAATTTGGAATTCATGCGCAAGGTTGTCCAAAGCCCCTCTTTTTGGATTATGGTTGCGGTATTCACGACATCGATCGGGGCAAGTATTGGAGTTTATTCGCTGATGCCTCTGTTCCTGGTGAGCGGGGCCGGCTTTGATCGCGGGTGGGCCAATACCCTCATCGGTTTATCCCGCGTGTGCGCCACGGTCGTTCTTTTTTCCTCGGGGATCATTGCCGATCGTTTCGGACCCAAGAAAGCAATGATCTTCTTTTTGGCCACTACCGGCTTATTCACGCTGCTCATGGGTTTTTCGAAAAATTCGGTGTGCACGGTCGTTCTTGCATTTCTCCAGGCCTCTTCGGGGGCCTGTATCTTTCCAGTAGCTTTTACGATCCTTTCTCATATTTTTCCCGCCCAGTTCAGGGGTGCGGCCGTATCCCTGGTATTTTTCATAAGCTATCCCCTTGCCGCTGGCGTTATCCCTTCAGCCATCGGATACTGGGCGGAGGCCTTCTCCTTTTCCTCGGGGTTCTGTCTATTGGGTCTTTTTTTCCTGCTCTTACTCCCCCTTTTCCTCCGGGGGGGAAGTCACTTAAGGATCCCCCAATAGATAATCTCAGATAGATCTCATCCGTTTTTCACCCGTAGGCTACATCTTTGACTGAAACTCCTTCACATTCCCCCAAGCCTCAAAAATGATCACCCCTAAAGTTGGTCTTGCCTAAAAGATGGTCTCGAGGAACTCGAGCGGGCGATACCCAAAATCCAGCATGCCATTGTACTTCATTTCTGATAGAATCTCTGTGCAAGAGTGGAATGGATAGTTTGGCATGGCCTGATTCGCCGATTGGCCTTCCTAATATGAAAGCAAAAATCTTCTGGGGAATCCTTAAACGGAAGGATTGAAAGAAAAAAGAAATGGCGCTCATTGATTTAGACGCACCGGGAAAAGAACTTCTGCTCATGGGCAATGAAGCGATTGCCCGGGGGGCACTGGAAGCTGGGGTCAACGTTTGCACGGGCTACCCTGGAACCCCCTCTACGGAGATTATCGAAACCCTGGCAGCCGTCGCCCATTCCCGGAACTTGTATGTGGAGTGGTCGGTGAACGAAAAAGTGGCCGTGGAGGTTGCGACCGCAGCGGCCTTTTCCGGGCTTAGGGCCATTTCGGCCATGAAGCAAAATGGCCTGAACGTGGCCTCGGATTTCCTGGTCCCGCTAAGCATGATGGGCATCAAAGGAGGGCTGGTGGTGGTCACCTGCGACGATCCTTCGGCCCACTCCAGCAGCACCGAAGAGGATACCCGGTTATTCGCTAAAATTATGGATCTTCCTCTACTCGAACCTTCCACTTTCCAGGAAGCGAAGGAAATGACCCATTGGGCTTTTGAACTTTCGGAAACGATTCAGAACGTCTGTATGCTGAGAGGAGTGACCCGTATTTCCCACGCCCGGGGGAATGTGAAGTTAGGACCGTTGCCCCGGCTGGGACCGCAAAAAGCCTTTTTCGATAAGAGCCGGCCACGATTAACCACTCCCGTTCCCCCTCGGCATGCGGATTTACACAAAAAACTTGCCCAGATAAGTCGCCTCTTTTCTTCCTCCCCATTCAATCGCTACCGGGGCCCGCAGAGACCGCAGGTTTTAATCATAACCTGCGGATCCGGCTGGCTCTACAGCCAGGAGGCGGTAGAGTTGATGGGGTTAAGAGATTCCGTGGGCATTCTAAAAATTGGCACCCCCTGGCCTTTACCCGCGAAACTCATTGGGAAGCATCTGGCGGTCACCGACCGGATTTTATTCGTGGAAGAGGTCGATCCTTTCCTGGAAGGCAGCGTGAAAGAGTTGGCGGCAGAGTTTGCCCCTAAGGTCGGCCGGAAGAGGTTCTTCGGAAGAAAATCGGAACACATCCCGGTTTTTGGCGAAATGACCACGGATCGAGTGATCGAGGCGTTAAAGAGGATATTGCCTGTAAAGTATCAATCCCGCCCGCGGAAGTATGAAGCCAGAGCCAAAGAAATTTCCGAAGAAATACTTCCGGGGCGGGCGATGACGTTCTGTCCTGGCTGCCCGCACCGAGCTTCCTATTGGTCCATCAAGAACGTCTTGCAGCTGGACAACCGGCAGGGATTCGTCACCGGGGATATCGGTTGCTATGCCCTAGGCCGGACTTCCGCCGGCTATGCAATCTTAAAGACTCATGGGGCCATGGGGTCCGGGACTGGGCTGGCCGGCGGTTTTGGAAAATTGGGCCGTTTTGGTTTTGATCAGCCGGTCATCTCCGTGTGTGGGGATTCCACTTTCTTCCATGCGGCCATGCCCGCTTTAGTCAATGCCCATTACAATAAATCCAATTTGGTGATGGTTATTCTCGACAACAGCGCAACGGCCATGACGGGTTTTCAGCCCCATCCGGGCGTGGGATTCAATGCCATGGCCGAAGTCACAGCTCCCATCGATATCGAGACCGTTTGCCGCTCCTTTGGTGCCAAGGTGGATGTGGGGGATCCCTTCGATTTGACCGGGACGAAGCAGAAGTTGTTGCAGGCTCTGGAAGACCCCGATGGAGCGAAGGTGCTCATCCTGCGTCACAAGTGTGCGATGATTCAGGTAAAAGAAGAAAAACCACCCTACAGGGTCCAGGTGAATCCGGAACTGTGTATCGGAGAAGATTGCGGCTGTGACCGCTTGTGTACACGCCTTTTTAAATGCCCGGGATTAATCTGGGACCAGAAGACGAGCAAAGCCCAAATTGATGAGGTCCTCTGCGTGGGCTGTGGGGTATGTGGCGACATTTGCCCGGAAGGAGCCATTTTGAAAAAGAAAAACAGCTTGCCTGAAGCCGATGCAAGAGCCGAGTAAGGTAATAACTAAATATAGCGGAATTATCGGGAATGCGTCCCCGTGAGCGCACCATCCAGTCAATCCAGGAAAGTAATATCTAAAGAAATCTGCGTTGCTTTCCCGTCTGAAATCTTCACCGTGGCGTAGGCATCTTCCAGCCTGTTTTTTTCGGATTGGGCAAGTAAAAAATAATATCCCGCAGGCAACTGGAAGGAAAATGTTCCATCCCTTTCGGCTAGGGCAATCCTGGACGGAACTTCTCCCCGGTCTAACTTCCCAAAGACTGCCCGCCCGCGATTTCTCACCGCCTCCCATCCTTTTTCTGTATCCGCCCCCAATTTCTTCAACTGAGATTGTTTTTGGGCCAGTACAGCTATTAAGCCGTCCTGTTTTAGGTTTTGTCTCGAGAGCAATTTTCGATCCCATTTTGCCCATCTGTACTTCATGTAATCTTTGACGAAGTCATCAATTTCAATTGCTTGAAGAAGCTCATCCGTTTGATAAAAAATCAAAATATTGTCTACTCTTAATTTACAAGCATAGACTTTGGCCCCCCAATCTGGCTGGGGGTCTGAATTCAACCGCGAATCGATGTTTTGGTTGTAGGTTACAATCCCCTTGAGGGCCCCTTTCCCTCTTCCATCGCCTTCGCGATCATTTAAATCCTTCTCTCCGGCCGAAATGAATGAAACGGCATCCATTGGAAAGCCCATCATCTTGTCGTCGAGCTTGAATTGGACCCCATGCTTATCCCCCTTCATATATTTGCCCCTATAAACCCTGCCATCCTTTAAATAAAGGGTATCGGCAAAGGCAGAAGTACTCAGAATGATGAAGCACAGAACAAATATGGATATTTTTAGACCCTTCATATCTTTTTTCCTCGCCACGGTCCGGTATTGTCCAGATCCAGCCACAGGCCACAGGGAACCCAGGTCTTACTGGACCCCGCTTTTCGGTATGGTGAGTATACCGAGAACGCAATTGGGTGTCAATTGAACAAGGGGAAATTCCCTCCTGCAAATTCTCCTATATTGGTGATTTCCGCCCGAAATGCTGCATTCCAAAAGAAGATAACGAAAACAACATTTCGGGAAGAGGTTGCTGTCTTCCTGGGTAAGAAGAATTCCCTCACCGGTCAGTTTCGAAGGGTACACCTGCAACGATTCACGATGAGTGAATCCTAGGAGGTAAGAATTATCGATAGAAATATGAATGAAAAGGTGGGATAATAAATAAGGCTGCTTCTATTCTTAATTTTAAGACGTAAACCCTCCCTAATCCTTTTGCCCATGATGTCTCCATAGACATTCAAACCAATTTGTACGGGGCCGCTTTGATTTGATAAATCCTTTTTCCTGCGGTTTAGCTGCACTCCGTCGCTCAGCTCCCTGATACTGGCCCCCTTTCCCCCTTATTGAATCAAATATTACATCAATCCATCTTTTCTCTGAAGCCCGGTAAAAATGGGAGATCTCCTCCGTTGTGATCAGAGAATCAAGCAAATTGGAGGAAACATAATCAAATTCATTCGTCTTGTAGACTACCCGAATATATGCCATCGCTCACTCCTGATACTATGATTAAATGTTTAAAAAACTGATCCGCCTCCGGGAAGTCTCCTCCGGGGGAATGGTTATTTTTCTACTCGTCCATCTTCTTTTGCGCAATTATGCAAGAAATGATCCAAATTGCAGAAAACGTATAATAAGTGAATTTTATTAGTTTTTGAAAAATTGTTCGCTTTGGGCAATCGGGAAATAGTGGAAGAGAAATTCCCTTTTTCCCAAAATTATTTCCACCAGGTTTGGAAATTCGGAAAATACTTTTTCGACCGCAGGGGGCCGAGAGCACTTGATCGGACGCTTGACCGGGATGCTACCAAGGTTTCGTGGTTGGTAAACTAGGTGTTACGGAACTACGTTCCCCGCGGACCATTTCAACTTTAAATCTCTTAAAAAGTATGCCCTTTTCTTTATCCAAACTTATGGCTTATCCCGTAACCTCCTTTTGGGAACCGCCATTCTATATTGAGATGGGGGCATCCGATTCGGCAGGAGCCACATTCCAGGCAACCTTCGTAAGCCACGGCGATACGGTCTTGCTCCAACCGGTAGACATTTGCCGGACAAAAATAGAGACAGGGCTGATCGAGACATTGATCCCGGCAGACAGCACCATCGATAATCCGCAGATGAGGGTCCTCATCCACCCGGAAACGGTCTAAAAATAGTTTGTCTTCGATTTTCATTCTCATCTTACACTTCTCCACCCCTCCCAGAGGATCTTCAGGAGTCGCGTGAGGGGAATTTTCGTTCGGAGTTCATTCCAGAGGATTTTCTGCTTCTCCTTTTTAGGAACTCCGTTCACCGTGAGAATCTCCTTGGCTGCCTGGCTGGCCCATTCCGGCAGAGAGGTAAATAATTCTGGATGGGTCTGGAGGAAATGGCCAAATCGTCTGTATTTTTTAAGATCTTTAAATATATAGGAATTCTGCAATCGAGAAATATATCCCTGAAGGCCGCTACGGGTGAAATCCCCTTTCTCCAGCGCCTCCAGCATGGTCTCGGCGGCAAACCGGCCGGAAGTCATGGCCAGGTTGGATCCCTCCCGGTGAAGGGCATTGAACAGCATGCCCGAATCGCCGACGATGAGATAGCCATCGCCGCAGAGTTGAGGGATGGCGTCGAATGCCCCTTCGGACAGCCAGTGAGCCATATATTCGGTGGACTTGCCCCCTTGAATCAAGGAAGCTACCATGGGATGCTCCTTGAAGTCTTCCATCATCTCGTAGGGCTTGACTTTATGTTTGGCCAGATCGGATAGATTTGCCCCGATACAGAGGGATAAAGATTTCCGGTTGGTGTAGATTACCGCCACCCCATTCATGCCCTTGGTGACCTCACCCAGAATCTCGATGGTTACGCCGCTTCCGGGTTCCACATTGAACCGTTCCTGAATCTGCCCTTCGCTGAGTTCGATCACTTCCTTAACTGCCAGGGCCACCTGGTGAGGTTTCGGCTCGGGGCGAAATCCGGTTTTGGCAGCCAGCGGAGAATTGATCCCGTCAGCCAGGAGCACAAGTTTTGCTCGCAGGTCCCCATCTTCCCGGTCGGTCTGCACTCCTACAATCCGATTTTGCTCGTCGCGCAGGAGGTCCGTGACCACGGTCCCGCCAGCCACCAGGGCTCCCAGTCTTTTCGCCTGGTCCGCAAACCAGCGGTCGAATTTGGCCCTCCCCACGGTGAAAACATTATGCTCCCGCTCTTGGATAAAAATTTTATCCCGATAAGAAAGGCCGTATCCTCCATCCTTAGACAAAAACCAGAGCCTGGAGTCAATGATATTTCTTTCGATGGGGCAGTTCTGGGCGGCAAAATCCGGAAGGATTTGAGCCAGGTCATGACCATAAAGAACGCCCCCGGAGAGGTTCTTGGCGCCGGGATATTCCCCTCGTTCCAAAACGATGGTCTTGGCGCCCTTCTTGGCCAGAACGCAGGCTGCCGAGATTCCGGCCGGCCCGGCCCCGACAATGGCCACATCAAAGGCCTCTTTCATCTATAACCCCCATCAAAAAATATTCACCCCAGAGACCCTGAGAAAACGGAGGAAAAGAATCATTAAGCAGATAGCAAGAAATAAATGGGCACCTTATTTCTTCTCTGTGATCTCTGTGCCTCTGTGGGGAATCCTTTTTTTAATGGCGGCAATCAACAACGGGACTACCCGTTGATAATCTCCTACCAAGCCCACGTTAGCCACCCGAAAAATAGGAGCCCCCGCGTCGGAGTTGATGGCTACGATCTTTTCCGATCCTTGCATGCCCACCAGATGCTGAACCGCCCCCGAAACGCCGATCCCAATATAGAGCTTGGGAGCTACCGTCTTCCCGGTCTGGCCAACCTGGCGCTCGTAGGGCATCAGGCCGGCTTCCACCACGGGCCGAGAGCAGGCCACCGTTCCTCCCACCAGATCAGCCAATTCCTGGAGGAGGGGCATGGAAGCAGGATCACAGGCGCCCTTTCCCGCAACTACCAGAGCTGACGCGTGGCCGATGTCTAGGCTGCCCAACTGGATACTCTCTTTCATAAACTCGATGATTTGGGAAAGCTGGGCCTGAGGCGGATCCCACGGCTGTTGATAAATTTGTCCTTTCCGATTCGCTGCCTTTTCTCCCCGCTTCATGACCCGTGGCCTTACCGTGCTCATCTGGGGGCGATGATTCTGGCAGTAAATGGTGGCCATAATATTGCCGCCAAAGGTGGGACGAGTCATTAAAAGGAAGCCCTTCTCCTCATCGATGTCCAGGGCTGTGCAATCCGCGGTGAGTCCCGTTTGAAGCCGGGTGGCGACAACTCCCGAAAGTTCTCTCCCCATCGGGGTAGCCCCCATTAGAAAAATCTCCGGCTTAACCTTTTGCGAGAGCTCGGTGAGAGCCTTCCCGTAGGTCAGAGGAAGGTAATGATGGAGCAGGGGGTGGTCGATCAGGTGAACCTCATCGCACCCATAAAAGATGGCTTCCTGAGCAATTTTTTCGATTCCATGTCCTAAAACAAAACCGATAACCCTCGTTTTGAGCCTTTGGGCAAGGTCTCTCCCCTTACCTATCAGCTCCCAGGAGACCTGGGCTCCCTGACCGTCGACAACTTCTATAAAGACGGCCACTCCCCGGTAATCCCGCAACGTGCCCTGAGGAGGTCCGGTGATTTCCGGAGTGATTTTCTGTTTCCTTTTCCGCTCATACCGGACTGCTCCCACTGGACAGACATCGGCGCACTTTCCGCATCCCACGCAAAGGTCCGGGTTGATGACCGCAACACCCTCGGGGGATATCTGAATGGCCCCGACCGGGCATTCAGCAACACAGACCTGGCATCCGATGCAATGATCGGGGATGATCTCGGCAGGTTCGATCCCTTTTATATTCCTGGGCATGCTCTTTTATGGCTTCCAGTGGCTTAGCAGTTTGTCGGCGAAAGACCGGTCGGACAAAAGGGCGTCGAGGAATTGTTCCACCGCCCTTTCGGGATTTTCCTGGATGTCAAACCTGGGTCCCCCTTCCCGCACAGGGGGAGTGAAAATTCTTCTCACCCAGGTAGCCGAGCCTTTCAATCCCAGCCTCACGGGCTCAGCCTCGATGTCTTTCGCATCCCAATGCTTCACCTCGGCCCGTTGGGATTGAATCAAAAGAGGGAGAGAAGCCCGGCGGGGCTTGGCCAATTCCAACTCCGCAGTCACCAAGGCCGGCAGAGACCCCTGGATGACTTCGAACCCCCCCTCGACCTTCCGCTTGACCTGGATCTGCCCCTTTTCTGCTTCGATCCCTTGCACTTCCACTACATAAGTGAAAAGGGTATGCCCCAGCCGGGTAGCAATCCCCGGCCCGGTCTGAGCCGTGTCCCCATCGATGGCCTGCTTTCCGCAAAAAATCAGGTCAATCGGATGCTCACGGTCTATTTTTTCGATGGCTTTGACCAGGGTGTAACTGGTGGCCAGGGTATCCGCCCCCGCAAAAGGGCGGTCAGAGAGAAGGATGGCTTCATCAGCCCCGAGGGACAGGGCTTCTCTTAGGACCTGCTCTGCCTGGGGAGGGCCCATGGTGAGGGCTGTTACCCGTCCGCCATAGCGCTCTCTCAGGCGCAGGGTCTCTTCGAGAGCAACCATATCGAAAGGGTTGGAGATGGATTCAATACCCGATCGGACCAGCGTATTGGTCTGCGGATCGATCTTCACCTCTGCAGTATCGGGCACTTGCTTGATGCAACAGACAAAGTGCATAAGTTTCTTTTCCGGGTAAGGGCAGTTGGACCGATAGAAATTTAGAATGGAATAATGGAATAGTGAAATAATGGAATGATGGGTTTCAATTAGGAAGAGAGTTCCACAGGCTCAGTTCCGTTTTGTGCCCTATATTCCATCATTCCAATCCTTCAGACATTCTCTGTGGCTTAGCTGAACTCTAATATGAAGGCTTTCACCCGGGTGATCCCCAGCCTCTTGCACACCCTCCACCGTTTTTCGCCGTCCCAGATACGGAAGCATTCTCCGTCAAACCAGATTTGAAGGGGTTCGATCTCGCCCCCGGATTCAACAAAATGGCAAAATCCTTCGATGGCCTCATAATGGTATATCAGGCGGAGGTTCGGCCGGATTCTTTCGACTTCGATCTCGATGATCTTCCTGGTCAAACGAAATTCCTCCTTGGATCACAGCGACCTTGACCCAAGTTTTTTATCTTTTACATTTTAACTCGGGCCTTACGCAAGATGTCAAGCAGCAAATTGAGCTTGCCCACTCCCAGTTTATCATACGGGTTTGCCAAGGACCGGGAGGCCAACAGAATTGCTGCAGAAGAGCAAAGCGGGGGGAAGGGTATTCACCCACTCTGAATCGGGGGTAATCGTCTCACCCAGGAGTGAGTGCTTGGGTTCCGCGATGAAATGGCGGGGAGTTGGAGATGAGTTGGGAGGAGAGGGAGAAGCCCGCTTGTTAACGGCGTTATTTGCAGGTTTCCACGGAAGAAATACTCCAAAAGCCCGGCGGAATAAACTACGGCCCGGTGGAGATTAAGAAAGCATTGGTCAGGTCAAGGGATGAATACAAAGTTAAAAGGCCTCCAGCGGAGCAATCCCCGAATCAACATCGTCAGTTATTCTCAGTAGGCTGCTCTAATTCGAAGTGGAAGATTTTGAAGGTTCGGGCTGTGTGGATACTACGGGTGATGGGCGAGGTGGATAGGGAATGGGCAAGAAAGTTAAGAAGGCCAGGAAGGGTAAAACGAAGGTGATTTGCAGGGCCGCGGGAACTCCCCAGTGGTCCGCCACCCAGCCCAGGATCGTGGTAGAGACTCCTCCGATCCCCAGGGCGAGACCCAGGATGAGGCCGGAAGCCATACCCAGGTTATTGGGCATCAGGCTTTGGCCGATGGCCATGGTCACGGCGTTAGAGGCGATAATCACCATCCCGGCTAAGCCGAAAAAGATGAGAGAGATCGTTCCGTGAGTGAAATAGAAAAGGTAAAGAAAAACTGGAGAAAGGATGAAGCTGATAAGGACCGTTTCCTTGTAGCCATAGCGATCAGCCAGGGGGCCTCCCGCCACAATCCCAACGCTTCCAGTAAGCAGGAAGATGGAGAGATATTTCCCTATGCTCATGGGGTCCCGGTGCAAAATATTTATGAAATAGAAGGGCACGAAAGTCAAAATGCCCGAGCGGGCTGCGGATCTCAGGACTACAGCGGCGATAAGGAGGACCATGGGGACAAAAGCCTTCGGGACGGGACCGGATCCCTTCTCTGATTTCTTTTGGTCCATGGGGGAACTCTGCTGGACCCTCCATTGAGAAGTGGAGAGGAAGGCGGCGACCATAACAATTCCGGCAATCAGGAATAAAAGAGACCCTTTCAAACCCATATAAGTAAAGAAGACTGTCGCCAGGATGGGACCCAGAGCAAATCCCAGATTTCCCCCAAAGTGGAAGAAAGAGAAGACCGTTGCCTTTTTGGGTCCGCTTAAAAGGCTGACGGTCTTAAAGCCCTCAGGATGGTAACTGGCCTGGCCAATCCCGCTCAGGGACGCAAAACATAAAACCCAGGCATAGGAAGGGGCCAGTCCCAGGAGGGCCAACCCGAGAGCGGCCAGGAAGGGCCCAATGGGAAGGAGCCACCGGGCTGAATGGCGGTCCGAATAATATCCAAAGATGGGCTGAATGACCGAGGACGTCAAATTGAATGCTAAGATTATGGCCGCGGTCATTGTATAAGAAAGAGAAAGAGATTCTTTGATGAAGGGGAGGAAGGCGGGAAGAGCACCGGTATTGATGTCGGTTACAAAATGCCCAGCGATCAGGATAGCCAATATTTTCCAGTTCATTTTAAAATACTAACCCGCTCCGTCTCTACAAAGTCAAGTTAATTCGTGGAGAGCTGCACACTGATGACGCCCTTCCTATAACCGGAATTCCAAGGGATGAGATCGGTGGTTTTGTTCCAGGGATGTGGGGGAAAGATTGATCAAACCCTTTGGCCGACTGGACAAACCTTCAAACAAACCGCGCAGGCGTGTCCCCCTTCGGTGACCCAGCCGAGTCCCTTCTTCCGGTTGGCCCGGTAGGTGCTGCAGGCTGATTTATCTATCTTCCAGTAGTACCACAACCCTCCGGGAAGGAAATTGGGATCCAGGACCCCTTCGGTCTGGGGCAAAGAAAAAACTTTGGCCGGACAATTTTTCAGGCAAGCCTGTCCGCATTTTTCCCGCTGGCAAAGCTCTTCGGTCATGGGAGTGCCGAATTGGAGGGGCGCCTGGGTGATCACCACTCCCCAGCGTTGTCTCGGGCCGAACTCAGGGGTTAGGACGAGGGATTGCAGTCCGAACCGGCCCAAACCGGCGGCCACTGCGGCGTGTTTCTGAGAAATGTCCCCCATGAAAAGCTTCCCGTCCAAGGAATGAGGCCCGATGGCCACCGCTCGGTATCCTTCCCTGATCAGGGTATCTGTGATCTGAAGAATCAGGTATTCGAGAAAGCTGTTGGTGGCAGCATACATGTTATCGAACATCCGGCTGGGGGTTGTTTCCACCGTGGCGTCCGAAAGCCCTTTCCCAACCACGATTACCGATCGACAGCCGGGCAGGATATCCTGGGGCCGGAACCCCTCGGGAGCAGCCGAGAGGAGCTCAGGCGAAGCAACTCCCAAAAGATCACCGCCCAATTTGGTAGCCAGGCGGCGCAACTTGAAAGCCAGTTCCAATTTTATTTTCTTTTTTTCCATGGCGTGATTCTCTCTAATCTTTTCTCCGGGAACTTTGGCCATCTCTTCTTCTCCTTTTGTCGCGGAAAAGCTGGATCCCATTATTTGGGGGGCAGGGCGAAAGACCATCTTCATTTTATCGGGGAAAGGCCATTGCGGGAAAAGTCTGTAGGGATTCTCGCGGGTTTCACCAACGAATAGATTTTCACCATGCCACTCAATTCTTATCATACCTCCGGGCGGGAGGTCGTCAAGCATATTTTGGGGCTTTTAGAAATGGAGCTGTGGGCAAATTGGCAACCAATTTATGAAATCCTCCTCGTCCCTCTTTTGACAAAGGCGGGGAAGAAAAAATAGCATTGGCGACGTCAGGAGGGAATAAGAAGGGTGTGGCCGATCTTATTTAGGCGAGCGGTAAAATACTCTAAGAAGGAGGGCGGTCCCCAGTCCCCAAGCGCCATTTACGAACAGGCCGGTGATTATTGCGGACCCCCTCCATCCGCCCCCCAGAAGTTGCCCCTTGAGGGCCGCAACCAATAACCAGGCTACCAAAGTAGGAGCGAGGGCCCCAAATACCAAGGTCCAGAACCAGTAGCCGGCGCCCCTCGGAAAGCGGCGATCAACCGCCGCAAAAATAAACCCCCAGACCCCGCCCCAGAAAGCCAGGGACCAGATCACCGGGAGATGAAAGGGCTTGGTCGGTTGCATCGGGAATGGCGCACGGGCGGTAAAGCCAATGGCATAGAGGATAGCAAGCATTCCCTGATGGAAGACCAGGGTGGCGATAAAACCGGCTATGAAGGCAAGAACAAGTCGTTTGAAGGAAAGGCTTGATGCCATAATGAACCTCCTATAGTGAGGTTACCCGAAACCATTAGCAAAAATCAACTTTTAACCGATAGCTTAATGCGCCACAGCCGCAACTGTTAACAAAACCGCCCTTAACCGGTAGCTTAAGGTATATAATTGCCTTCGTCAAATTAAAACCTGAAACCCGAAACTCGAAACATCTTTTATTTCTTTCGGACCAGCATCAATCCATCACCGATCGGGATCATGCTGAGGTCGACGCGCGGGTCATTCCTGATCTTTTCGTTGAGATCCCGGATGAATATGGTATCACGGTCATGGTTATGGGAATCGGCTACCCTTCCTCCCCAGAAGACATTATCGATGGCTATCAGACCCCCGGGTCGCAGGAGCGATAGAGCCCGTTCGTAGTAACCATCATAATTCTTCTTGTCCGCATCGATGAAAACGAAATCGAACTTCCCCGTCTCATGGCGGGCGAGCAGGTGATCCATGGTTTCCATGCCCGGGGCCAGGCGCAGCTCGACGATGGGGTCAACTTTGGCTTCCCGCCAGTATCGCCGGGCCACATCCGTCCACTCTTTGCTGATATCGCAGGCGATCAATTTCCCGTGCGGGGGAAGGACCATGGCTACACAGAGAGAGCTGTAGCCAGTAAAGACCCCCACTTCCAGGGTCCGCGTGGCCCCCAACAACTTGACCAGGAAAGACATAAGCTGGCCCTGTTCGGGGGAGATTTGCATTTGGGCCATGGGATCTCGGGATGTCTCCTCCCGCAGACGTTTCAAAATCTCCGGTTCCCGCAAGAAGGAATTGCGCAGGTACTGATAAAGCGGCTCAGTCAAAAACAGAGTTTTGTTGGACATATCTTCCTCCCCTCGGGTAAATGCTGGAAATGGGATATCGATCATGCATGGTTACTCCAATTTTCTTCTAAATCCAGGGGAGAGCATATAGAGTGAAGCCAGTATTTTTCGAATGAAATGACAGTATTCTAGATTGTTTAGCCACAAAGGTCACCGGGCGGTCTGGGGCAACCAAATAAAGGATTCATTCATCTCGCAGAGTCCGCAGAAGCCACAGAGCCTTTTTAGAATTTACCGAATAAATTTCTAAATATAACTATGCTGGGTCTCAGGAATACACTTTGACTATGACTATTAATTGTGTAAAATGAGCGAACGCCTCGAAGGAGAAGGCGAACAGAGTCACCAAGAGGCTGGCCCTTTTTATTGCCGATTGGTGCGGCCTGATTGATTAGGGGGAGAAGGTGTTCTTCCAACAATTGGTCAATGGATTAATTCTGGGCGGTGCCTACGCGCTCATATCCGTGGGAATGACTATGATCTTCGGGATCATGAATATTTCCAACTTTGCCCACGGCACGATCTACATGCTCGGAGGCTATTGCGTGTATTTTTTTAGCATGGCCTTCGGCGTTCCCTTCTTTCTGGCCGTGGCTTTATCCATTCTCGCCGTAGGGGTGGCAGGAATCGCCATGGAACGGATTGTGTTCAAACCGGTCTACGGTGGGCCTGTTCTGAACGACCTCCTCATTTCTCTCGGGCTGGCTGTCTTCCTGGAAAACGGAGCTTTGTTCCTGTGGGGATCGACCTCCTTGAGCGTGAAGACCCCGTATACAGACGTCATCATCCGAATCTTCTCCGCATCGGTGACCCTACAGCGGATTATTGTCCTCGTGGCCAGCATCGTCCTCATTGGGGCTCTTTACGGTTTTTTGAATTCGACTCGATTCGGCAAGGCCATCGTCGCAACCTCTCAAAACCCCAGGGGCGCAGCCCTGGTGGGGGTCGATCTGTCCCAGGTGTATATGGCCACCATGGCCATCAGCTCGGGTCTGGCCGCGGCTGCGGGTGCTCTCCTCGCCCCCATTTTCTACGTGTTTCCCACGATGGGCAGCACGCCGCTCCTCAAAGCCTTCGTGATCGTAGTCCTGGGAGGGATGGGAAACGTCCAGGGCGCGGTGGTGGGGGGCTTCCTCGTCGGGATCGCCGAAAGTCTGGGGGGAGCCTACATTTCTTCGGCCTACAAAAATGTCTTCGCCTTCATCATTCTGATTGGAGTGCTGTTGATCAGGCCCCAGGGCCTTTTTGGAAGGAGCGAAAAATAGTGAGTGGCCGTTTGAAAAAGCTATTCACCCTCGGTCCGATCGTGCTTGCTTTTCTTTTCCCGTCGTTGGTGAAAGATCCTTATTACCAGCATATTCTAATCTCCACGTTTCTCTTTGCCATCAGCGTTTACGGCTTCAACATCATTACCGGCATTGCCGGACAATTCAACATCGCCCATGCGGGTTTCATCGGGATTGGCTCCTACGCTTCTGCCCTAGCCATGACCAAGCTAGCCCTTTCCTTCTGGGTCGCATTGCCGATGGCTGTTCTGGTGACGATCACCTTTGGATTTCTTATCGGATACCCTTCCCTGCGGCTCCGTGGGGTATACTTCGCCTTAACCACCCTTGGGTTCGGAGAAATTCTTTTCCTGGTCTTTGATAACTGGATCCCGGTTACCGGGGGACCGATGGGGATCACCGGGATTCCCGCACCCACTCCGATTCCCCTTCCCGGGGGGTACCAAATCGCATTTGACAGCAAGACCGGGTTCTATTATCTCTGTCTGGTGTTTGTATTACTAGCCATCTACGTCAACCGGCAACTCTTACATTCCCGTCTGGGCCGGGCCATGCTTTCGGTTCGGGAGAATGAAGACCTGGCCCAATCGGTGGGGATCCCCGTTACCCGGACCAAGATTACTGCCTTCCTTTTGGCCACAATTTTCCTGGGTATTTGCGGCAGCCTGTATGCCCATTATTTCCGGTTTGTCAGCCCGGTCAGTTTTACGGCGGGGGAAAGTTTTCGCCAGGCGACCATGTTGATTGTGGGAGGGAAGGGGACCCTGATCGGCCCGATTCTGGGGGCGTTTATATTTACCGCCCTGCCGGAGTCTTTGCGCAGCGTGGAGGATTACCAGTGGATTGCTTACGGAGTGATCCTCATGCTTTGCATCGTCTTTCTGCCCAATGGCATTGTGGGTCTGGTGAATGAGCTGAGAGCACGAAGAACGATTGGCCGGGCGGAGGATCGATCATGAATCTATTAGCCTGTGAGAAGGTGCATAAGAATTTCGGCGGCCTTGTCGCGGTCAATCAGGTCGAGCTGAAAGTGGATCAAGGAGAGATCGTAGGGCTGATCGGCCCAAACGGGGCAGGGAAAACCACTCTGTTTAACCTGATTACGGGATTTCTGGTTCCAACCTCCGGAAAGATCGTTTACCAGGGGAAGGACATTACCTGGCTCCCGCCCCATGTGCTCGGAGGACGCGGCCTGGTCCGGACTTTTCAAAAAATCAACATCTTTCCAGAGCTGACCGTATTAGATAATATTCTGATCGGCCGTTACCTGCATATTAAGGGCGGTTTTATCCAATCCCTCCTGCAGAGTCGGGTCCAAAAGCAGGAGGAAAAAATGGCCCAGGAAAGGGCTATGCAGGTCTTAAATGCGGTTGGCCTGTCAGGGTGGGAAGGGCAGCAGGCCAAGAATCTTCCGTTCGGCTTACAGCGAGCTTTGGGCATCTCGATCGCCCTGGCAGCCCAGCCAAAGCTTCTACTCCTGGACGAGCCGGCCTCAGGAATGAACACCGAAGAGAAGAAACATATTACCGAGGTCATTCGCAAGATTTACCAGTCCGGGATCACCATTCTGATTGTCGAGCACGACATGAACGTGGTGATGAACCTCTGCCAGCGGATCATCGTCCTGGATTACGGGACGGTTTTGACCGAGGGAACCCCTGAAGAAGTCCAGCATGATCCGAGAGTCATCGAAGTCTACCTTGGAAAAGGGTACAGGAAGAATGTTATTGGAGCTAACTGAGGTCGATACTTATTACGGGCGGGCCCAGGCTCTGCACAGGATTTCCCTCACTGTGGATGAGGGAGAGATCGTCACCATATTGGGGGCCAATGGGGCGGGCAAATCGACAACCCTTTTGACCATTTCCGGCATTCTCCGTTCACGCCAAGGGACAATTCTCTACCGGGGCAAACCCATCGGCCGGGAAAAACCCGGCATGATTGTAAAATTGGGCCTGTCCCACTGTCCGGAGGGAAGGGCCCTATTCCCCGACATGACCGTTCTGGACAACTTGAAGCTGGGGGCGTATCTGAGAAGGGACCGGGATGGAATTGCCAAAGATCTGGAGCGGGTCTATGAACATTTTCCCATGCTTTTCGAAAGGAACGGTCAAATTGCCGGTTCCCTTTCAGGCGGGGAGCAGCAGATGCTGGCTATCGCCCGTTCCCTGATGAGCCGGCCCACGTTGCTCCTGCTGGATGAACCTTCCCTCGGGCTTTCTCCCATTCTGGTGGAGGAGATGTTCAAGATCATCGAGGACATCAACCGGGAAGGGATGGCCGTGCTCCTGGTGGAACAGAACGTGGCCGCAGCCCTGGAAGTGGCCCGCCGGGGTTATGTTTTGGAGACGGGGAAGATTGTCTTTTCGGGGAACAAAGAAGAATTAATGAATAATGATCAGGTACGCCGGGCCTACCTCGGCGGTTGAAGAGAGTAGATTAGGAAACTGAATCTTTATCGAAAGGAGAAGAAGATGGGAAGGAAAGTTTACTGGGTACTTTGTGCTTTTTTGGGTATGGCAATTCTATTTTCGGGGTCCGTGTCTCAAGCCGCCGACGTGGTCAAAATCGGCGCGAGCTATCCCACCAGTGGAGGGGTTGCCGAAGCGGCCTCTTGGGTCATCGAAGGTTTGAAAATGGCCGTGGAGGATATCAATGCCAAGGGTGGAATCCCCATTGAAGGGAAAAACCTGAAGGTGGAGATGGTTCTTTACGACAGTAAATGCGACCCCACGACCGGCGTGGGGGCAGTGGAAAAGTTGATCAGCCGGGATCGAGTGGTGGCCATTACCGGTGATTATTGCAGCTCCGTTACTCTGGCCCAAAAGGAGGTCTCCGGCCGGAATAAGGTCGTCCAGGTTACCCCCATCGCCATCCATCCCAAGATTACCGAGCCGGGATACCCCTATATGTTTCGTATCTGTAATACCATTGATATGTATGTCGATCCGATGGCTGATTTCGTTGCTACCCAATTGAAGATTAAGAATATCGCCCTCCTGGCGGTTACCGATGACTACGGACGGGGGGAGGTTGCCAGTTACAGCGAACAGTATGCGAAAAGAGGCGTGAAAGTCACCGGTGTCGAATATTTCAAGCATGGGGATACCGATTTCTATACCCAGATTACGAAACTTCTATCCACCAAACCGGAGGCGATGTACGTCGTGACCAATGAAGATTCTCAGAATATCGGGGCGCTGAAGCAGATCCGGGAACTCGGCTTCAAAGGGCAGCTTATCGGGTGCAGCACCTACAATACCGATAACATGATCAAACTGGGAGGGGAGCAGCTCTTGGAAGGGGCGTACCTTGAAAGCCCCCCATTCGAGCTGATCAAGGATCGACCTCAGGTGAAAGAGTGGCTGCAGAAATATAAAAGCAAATTTGGGCGGGATGGAAATGGGTTTTCCCTGGGGGGTTATCAATCCATCCAGCTTCTGTGCGATGCGCTCAAGCGGGCGAATACGTTGACCGATAAAGAAAAAATCCGTGAAGCCATGGCCAAATCGAATCTACGGGAAGTCTGTCTGGGTTTCCATGGGGATCCCGGCTTCAATGCGAATGGACAGGCCATCGTTTACGTGGGTGTGGTTCAGTACCAAAAGGGGAAGCGGGTGCCTGTTTACGGCCAGGACAAGAAGTAGAAGAAAAGGCCAATCGTCTAAATCCCCGCATTCTCTTATTCAGCAAAAAGGTATCCGGCGAGAAAAGGCCGCGTCCTCACTCATAAACTCACCCCTGCCCCCTTCCCTCCTCCGAGGGGGAGGGTTTGGGGGGCAAAGGTCACCAGCAGTGAGGTGTTGCTGTCATCCATAAAGAGCATTTCCGCCGCACGAATTAAAGGCGATAGAAATATTTAGGAAAAATTTTTGCGACGATAAGGCCAAAATTCAGTAAAGGATAATATCGATTTTTGCGGGGATTGATATCCCTGGTTAAGACCTAAACAGGTGAATTCAATTCCTCGGGAGGTTTATCGACAATGGGTATCATGATAGATGCGGATGCAGTGCTGTTAGATGGAAATGTCATTACCATGGATGACAAAAAACCCCGGGCCGAAGCTGTGGCCATCAGGGATGGCAAGTTCCTTTGGGTGGGAACCAATGACGAGGTTAAGCAGACCATCGGAAAGGGGACGCAGATAAAGAACCTAAATGGAATGACGATCGTACCGGGATTCATCGAATCCCACAACCACACCCTGATGTTTGGGCTCGGTCTGAGTGCCATCGACTTGACGAAGGTTCGTTCTATTGAAGAAATGCTCGCCCTGGTGACGGATAGGGCCAATAAACAGAAGGAGGGGACCTGGATCACCGGTGTCGGCTACAACCAGAATGAGCTTAAGGAAAAGCGGCATCCCACGCGTCAGGACTTGGACAAAGTGGCGCCAAAGCACCTGATAAGTCTGAGACATACCTCCGCCCATGGCTACGTGGTGAACAGTTTGGCTCTAACGAAAGCCGGGATTACTAAAGACCGGCCGGACCCGGAAGGGGGGAAGATCGTCAAAGACATGGCGACTGGTGAACTGACCGGTCTGCTCTTCGAATCTCCGGCCATGAAGTTGATCGACGATATCACTCCCAGGCCCACTCTGGAGGATCAGGTCACTGCCCTGGGAGGAGCCAGCCAGAGGTTCCTCTACGAAGGGATCACCAGCGCCATGGATGCATCCGTGGGGGGAAATGATATTCCCCTTCAGGTCGCGGCTTACCAGGAAGCCGTGGAGCGGGAAATCCTGAAGGTCCGTCACAATCTGGCCATCTGGAGCGAGGCTGTCATTGATTATGCCCATTTCGATGATGCTTTGAAAGAGACGGAATTGAAACGTCTCGGGCTGGGCATCCGATCCGGCCTGGGAAATGAAAAGTTGCGCATCGGCCCTTTCAAGATCATCGTAGATGGGGCTTTCAGCACGGTTACTGCGGTAACCTACGAGCCTTACGGAGTCAATCCCAACGAACGCGGTTGCGGTGTACTCGTCATAGAGCCCGGAAAATTGGCCAAGATTGCTTCTCTGGTTCATGGGCTGGGATGGCAATTATCCATCCATGGAATCGGCGACAGGGCGATAGACGTCTGCCTGGATGCCATTGAGGCCGCTTTGAAATCGAAGCCCAGAAAGGATTCCCGGCCACGTCTCGAGCATTGCACGATGGTCTTGCCCAGGATGATTGAACGAATCAAAAAGCTAGGGGTTATCCCCGTCATGCAGCCTGGCTTCATCTGGGAACTGGGAGACAACTGGTTCAACCAGTTGGGCAAAGAAAAGACATCCCAGTTCAAACCATTCCGGACCCTCCTGAACAACAAGGTCCTGATGGCCTTCAGCTCCGACCGCCCCGTGGTGAGCGGGGCCCCGCTTCTGGGAATTCACTCGGCGGTGAACCAGATGACCCGGACCGGACAGGACTATGCCCCCAACGAGAAGATAACTCCGGAAGAGGCCCTTCGGTGTTACACCATGAACGGGGCCTATGCCTCCTTCGAGGAGAAGATCAAAGGATCCATCGAAGCAGGCAAGCTGGCTGACCTGGTTGTGCTGGCTGAGGATCTAACCAAGGCGGAGCCGAAACGGATCAAGGACATTCCAGTCATGGCCACCATGGTGGGCGGGGAATTCTGCTATGACCGCCTTTCCTAGCCCACCCCCGGTTTTCGCTAATGAGAAAAAGATTCTGGTATTCAAAGTAATCCCGGGCCAAGAAAAAGTGATTCTCAAAACTTGGGATGGGCAAGAACCTCTTTCTCCTTGACAACCCTCGACCGTTTAAATAAAGATTGAACGAAGTTATGCAAAAAAGAAAGAAGGGACCAAGAAAGGAAACCCTTATGGAGGAGAGATGAGCAAAGAGGATTTGATTAAAATGAGGCAAGATCATGTCGCCAGGGGGGTAAACCAGTTCATCCCGGCCATGGTGGCAGAGGCCAAAGGAGTGATGGTCCGGGATGTGGATGGGAGAGAATTCCTCGACTTCTCCGGTGGAATCGGCGTGCTCAACGTGGGTCATTGCCCCGACGAAGTGGTCGAGGCGATCCGCGACCAGGCGGGGAAATACCTGCATACCTGCTTCATGGTTCAGATGTACGAACCCTACATTGTCCTGGCCAAGGAGCTGAACGAGCTCGTTTCTCAAAAAATTCCCATGAAGACCATGTTCGTCAACAGCGGGGCAGAGGCAGTGGAAAATGCGGTCAAAATCGCCAAATATTATACCAAGCGGCCGGGCATCATCTGTTTCGAGAACGCCTTCCACGGAAGGACGGCCATGACCATGAGTCTGACCAGCAAGGTCAAAAATTATAAATTCGGTTTCTGGCCGTTTATGCCGGAAATTTACCGTGCCCCTTATGCCTATTGTTACCGCTGCTCTTATGGATTGAAGTACCCTTCCTGCGGCATCTATTGCGCGGATTTTATCCAGGAGAAATTCTTCGATCTATACGCGGCCGCGGAATCGATTGCGGCCATTATCGTAGAGCCCGTGCAAGGGGAGGGGGGGTTCATCGTTCCCCCCAAGGAGTACCTGGGGAAGCTGCAGAAAATCTGTAAGGACAACGGTATCGTGCTCATCGTGGATGAAATTCAGAGCGGGTTCGCCCGGACGGGAAAGATGTTTGCCTTCGAACATTCCGGGGTGGAGCCGGATATCCTGGTAACGGCCAAATCCCTAGCGGCAGGATTACCCCTGGCCGGGGTCACCGGAAAAGCTGAGATCATGGATTCGGTGGATAATGCGGGAATCGGCGGGACCTTCGGAGGAAACCCGTTGTGCTGCCGGGCGGGCCTAGCCGTCCTGAAGATCCTGAAAGAGAAGAAACTCGCCGAGCGGTCCAATGCTGTCGGAAAAAAGGTTATGGAGAAGTTTAAATCGTTTTACAAGAAGTATTCTTTCGTCGGAGATGTACGGGGATTGGGGGGTATGAATGCCATGGAGATCGTGGTGGACAAGAAGAACCCCAAACCCAACGGAGATCTAGCCAAGGCCATCGTCCGGCGCTGCTATGACAAAGGCCTGATCATGCTTACGGCCGGAGGGTACGGCAATGTAATCCGTCATCTGGTTCCGCTGGTGGTTACGGATGAGCAGCTCGACAGGGGGCTCAAAATCCTAGAGGAGGCCATGGCGGAGAAGGCGGAATAAATAAATAGAAAGGCTGAAGTCTGAAGTATGAAGGCTGAAGGAAAAGAAAAAGGTCTAAGGCAGAATAAATGAGTAAAGATACTGAAGTCTGAAGCTGGAGGAAGGGAAAAAGCCTGAGTTATTTTTTTTTACATTTTACTCCTCACAACTCACGATTTACGGACTAAAAAGGAGGGTTTAAAAATGGGGAAAAAAGGAAGAACGGCTATTCAGTTTTTTGGGGTCCTAGCTGCTCTGGTCATTTTCATGGCAGACCCGGCACTGGCCGCGGCGCCGCCGAAGGCCATCAAAATTGGCGTAACAGCCCCTTTGACGGGGCCGGCCGCTGAGGCAGGGGTGGCCCTGAAACAGGGGTTTATCCTGGCCGTGGAGGAGTGGAATGCCAAAGGCGGGGTGATGCTCAAGGAATTCAACCAAAAGGTTCCGGTGGAAGTCATCATCGAAGATTGCCAGTCAAAACCGGAAGTGGGAGTCGCCATTGCCGAGAAGCTTTTTACTCGCGATAAAGTGGATGTCCTTCTGGGCGATGCCTTCCACAGCTCCGTGACCATGGCCATCATGGAACTGGCTCCCAAATATGGAAAGCCCATCATGAGCGTGGAGCCGGTCAGTGAAGAGATTGCCAAGAAGGTTGCCAGTAACCCTAAACGATACTGGAACTTCTGGAAGGGAGACTGGGGCAGCACGGGCTATGCCGACTCGGTCTTCTCTACGTATCGCTTTCTGGAAAGGAAGGGACACTTCAAATCCAAGACCAACAAGATCGCCTTTATCGTTGAAGACACAGATTATGGACGGTCGAATGCCGAGAAGACTAAAGAGCTATTTGCCGGTATCGGATTTCAGAGCGTGGCAATGGAAACGGTTCCCCTGGGGCACACCGATTTCTATCCGCAGCTCGGGAAGCTGAAGAACCTCGGGGCGGATGTGTTGATGTCCGTTTTCACGCCCCTTTCCTCCGGGGTAGCTTTGACCAAACAGTTTCAGGAGGTGGGTTTGAAGGCCTATCACCATGCGATCTATTACCCCTTGCGTCCAGAGTTTATACCGCAGGCCGGGAAATCCGCCGATTTCCTCGTCTGGTCCACTCTGCTTGTGGACCCGGAGCATAATCCCATGCATAAAGAGTTTGGCGAGAAAATTAAAAAACGATGGAATGTGGTCGTGAACAGCGACCACGCCTCCGCCTACGATGGAATGTACAACATCCTGGATTCGATCCAGCGGGCCGGCTCCCAGGACTCCAAGAAAATCGTGGAAGCCCTCTCCAAGCTGGATTTGAAGGGAATCATGGGGAGATATGTCTTCGAGCAGTCCAACCATCAGATCAAGTATGGGGAGGATTTCGTTCCCGTCCCGGCGTCCCAGATCCTAGAGGGAAAGCACCAAATCATCTGGCCCGCAAGCTTGGCCGCCGGTACGTTTCAGCTTCCACCATGGCTGAAATGAGAAAAACAGTGTCGTTGTCAGTGATCAGGGTCAGCAATTAAAGGGAGTGTCAGTGAAGAGTATCAGTTATCTTTTCCTTTACTGACACTAATCACTGACACGGACACATTCTTTTGCACTGCGTCCTATCAATGGGATCATCGATGAATCAAATGGGTAATGGTCCATTACTCGAAGGGCGAGAATTGACCAAATTCTTCGGCGGGCTAGCCGCGGTGAGCGAGGTTTCCTTCCATCTTCAATCGGGAGAGATCCTGGGGTTAATCGGCCCCAACGGGGCGGGGAAGACGACCCTATTCAATATCATTGCCGGGGTTTATAAACCGAGTCATGGAAAAGTTTTGTTTCACGGCATGGATATTACTCCCCTCAGACCCAATGAGGTCTGTAAACTGGGCATCGCCCGCACGTTTCAGATTACCAAACCTTTCTTAGAGATGACCGTTCTAGAGAATGCCCTGGTTGGGGCTTTCTTCGGCCACCAGCAACGACACATCATGGAGGAAGCTAGGGGAAAAGCGATGACTGCGCTCAATAGGGTGGGGCTGGGCGGGAAAGCGGAAAAGCGTGCCAAGAACCTCAACCTAGTTGAACGAAAGCGACTCGAGGTGGCCAGGGCGCTATCTACCGCGCCAGAGGTCTTGCTTCTGGATGAAGTGGTAGCGGGGTTGAACCCCAAGGAGGCAGGGGAGATGGCCAAGTTCATCGGCACGCTCCGGGAAGGGGGAACCACCATCCTGATGATCGAACACGTTATGAAAGCCATCATGGGTCTTTCCGATCGCATAGTCGTGCTGAACTACGGGAAGAAGCTAACCGAGGGAAAACCAGAAGAGGTTGCCAACGATGCCCGGGTGATCGAGGCATATCTCGGCAGGGTAAAAACGTAAGATACCGGACGAAGGGATGAAACGGGGAAAAGAAGGAACGAGGATCGAGGTTCGAGGAATCAGGCAATAGAAATGAAACTAGGCCGCCACTATAATACAAATAAACCAGTCAACCAATAAGCTAGTATCTACTTGACATAATAAGAGTAATATGTTAAATATCCTGCACTATGAGCAGGAAAGCAAAAGAAATCGTGTTGGAGCCCGAACAACGGACGGAGCTG
>Ga0187854_10001055_pt1 | contig 28926 bp, 33 predicted proteins | sample June2016WEW_6_15_FD_132445 | JGI IMG/M metagenome (GOLD analysis project Ga0187854, IMG submission 132445) | Peatland microbial communities from SPRUCE experiment site at the Marcell Experimental Forest, Minnesota, USA - June2016WEW_6_150 | ecosystem: Environmental > Terrestrial > Soil >...
AAAATGCATCGTAAAATCTTCCGAGGAATTCGGTGCCGCAAGCGAAGGATCAAGATTCGAGACCTGCGTTCCCGGGCCGTCTAGGCTGGGGAAATCCGTGCTGGAGGCAGCGAGTATCTGGGGACTTTGGTTCTGATCGATATAGGAACTGAGCTGGGATGCCAACGATTGATCCATCGTTGAAAGTATCGAAACCTGTTCCTGCGCTTTGTCGAACTCTTTCTGATCGGTATACACACGGCCGAGTTCGTAGTAGGCATCTTCTTGGGTTGGATCGATCGCGATGGCGGATTGCAACTCAGAGACTGCATCATCGTAGTCACCCATCAGGTGATAGGTCTGCCCGAGACCGAACGCTGCTTCCTCTGGAGACTGGCCACGAATCTTATTGAAGGCCTGCTCCGCCCCTGCGTAATTCCCGGTCTGCTCATACGCCTGCCCCAGAGAATACCATTCCGTCGTTGAGGTGGGATTAATCCGTACGGCCTGACTGTATTCCGCTGCTGCGTCGTCGTACTGCCCGAGGCTGAAATAAATATTGCCTAAATTTTCAAGATAAGTGTCGTTCGTCGGATCTTGCTTGATGGCTTGTTGGTAGGCTTTGATGGCCTCATCCGGCTGGTTTAGATTCAGTAATGATTGAGCCAGGTACTCGTATGAATCTTGGGTGTATGGAGAATTTGGTGAGAGCCCGATGGCCTGCTGAAAATCCTTGGCCGCAGCATCATAGTTACCCTTCTGGTACATGTCGATGCCTTCTGACAACGCGCTATTCGACACAGATTCGAGCTGGTCTTGTTGGCCTTGATTAGGTGAAAACAGCGGGTTAATGGTGTTACTTCCAACTGTTACAACCGTATTCACCAAACCTGTTAGAATCGTATTCACCAAACACTCCCTACGTGAATAAATGTCATTCGTCTTATAATATCGTCTTTTTTGCTTGAAGACTTTAGCTGGTTTTCATCCGGAAACCCGGGAATTCCCCTCCCCTCCTGACGGGGGAGGCTCAGGGTGGGCTGATAACGATTGGGATATCAAGGTTTTTTATTTCTATTGCCCCTCACCCCGCCCCTCTCCCGCGAGAGGAGAGGGAGTTTCCGGATGAGAACTATAGTGAACGACTTAAATAAGTTGACATGCCATTGGCTGTCATCGACCTAAATTCTCGGCACAAAATCCCCCCTGCCCCCCTTTAATAAAGGGGGGGTTGGAGGGATTTACAGGGATTGCCGAACATGCAATGTCCACTTTCTTTTGTCGGGCACTATAGCTAATTTTGGATACGATTCCCACATAGAGTCCCACATCAATGGCCAGAACCCGGACCTACTGGCCAGGTTACGGATTATTTTTGTGATCCCTTTTCCTCCTTCCGTCCCCACCTCCTTAGCCGCTTTCACTGCTGAATCTGCGCGGCTGAGGATTTCTCGCTATGAGAGGGATACAATGTCTTTGCTTCCTCAAGGACCCTTGCCGCTTCATCTAATTGGCCCATCAAAGCCAAGGCTTTGGCTAATCCGAAGTACGCCTTGGAGTCACCTCCACGATGTCTCTTTATCGAGCCGATGAAAAGATCGGCAGCCTCCCTCAGCTTTCCCTGCTCCAAGAGGAGATCCCCCAGCTCTGAATAAGAATTCAGAACCTGGGGATACCTTTCTATACACATTCGGAAGGCTTTTTCCGCCTCATCGAACATCTCTCCCTTCCTGTAAATCTTCCCCAGAAGAATCAAGGACCTGGCCTTGAGCCCGTCCAAGTCGGCCGCATACGAGGTATAGTTGGCCGGGATTTGGGTAATCCGCTCATACAGAGCTGCTGCCCCTGCGGGATTGCCCATTTTCTCCCGTAATTCCGCAGCCAAAAAAAGGCTGTCAATCTTCTGCGGTGAAGCCTGAATCTCTTTCTCGATCCATTGGTGAGCCTTCCCCCAATCCCCCAGCCGTTCATAGCTCAAGGCGATGGAAGTGGGCATCTGCCGGAAAATGTCCGGCTGTTTGCGCTCCCCATCTGGGATTTCCAGCACCCTTTGGTACCATTGAATCGCCGCTTCAAAATCTTCCGTCAGAAAGTACGAATCCCCGATGGAACTTACATACGCAGGATCTCGCCGGTACCGGGGAAATTCGGCCAGGAGGATTTCGCGATTGCGCAGGGCCTTTTGGCGCTTGACCTCGGGGTTGTCATATCCGATATGATCTATATGTACATCCACCCGGAACGCCGACATCTTTAACTTTTTGATCGTGAAGCCGACCTGCTCATGGACCTTTCGTTCAAAGCGAATTTCCGGATGATTGGGAAACATGCGCAGTTGGTACCATTGTTCTCCAAACCCCCCCGGCCGCACATTTCGAACCTTCAAGTAAAAGGCCCGGTCAGGAGGGGCTGTCTTCAACCCCTTAAACTTCTCCGCCTCGGATAGAGGCACGCGGTCGTCGGCATCCAGCCAAAGAACCCACCGCGAGGTGGCATGATCCAGGGATATGTTCCGTGAGTAACTAAAATCACCGCGCCAATCCGAACGGATGACTTCGAACCCATATTTCTCGGCTATTTCCACCGTGCGGTCGGTGGACCCCGTGTCGACCATCACGACCTGGTCCGCGAAATCCTTTACCGTTTCCAGACACCCCCCAACATTCTTTTCCTCGTTTTTGACGATCATACAGACGGAAAGCGTATTGGGGGGCCAATCGGTTAGCTGTATTCTTGTCTTCATATGGGTTGATTTTTCGTCAAATTCCTGACATTTTAGATCCTGCAATTTTTTAAATGCACAGAACATGCCAGATTTGACCTTCTTTTCTCCTGTTCACGTGGTAATTCGAGGGGCGCAATTTCATCCGAACGAAACCATGCGATAAGGACTGGATTTCCGTCTATTTCTCCCGTCAAAAAAATTCAAGAATTCAGGCAGTTAAAATTTCTTCCCCCATCGAGAAAAAACTCAAGTTTTTGCAGGGGGTTGACGACAAGGATTATAGGTAAAGGGTTATGGTTATAAGCCCCTTTTACACACAGCAGGTATTGAAAGCCTATAACCTGCAATTATCGATGGGGTCACGGACCTCGAAAGGCCAGACGAAAAGTCCTGCCTCGGGGGACGTGATCACGATCTCACCGGAAAGCAGAAACAAATCCATGGCGGCCAAGATTTCACAGGAAATCGTCAATAATTTGGCCGAAAATTCACCCGGGAACGAAACGGCTGACGAGGCCATGAGTCAACTGAGTCAGACATACGGCCAGGTCTTCGAAGTGGGGGAAAACACCGGAGAGGGACTGGCTTTCAGGGTCGTTTCACAAAAGGAAGGGGAACCTCCCCGCTCTCTATCGAAGGAAGAAAACGAAAAAATCAAGCAGAAACTGGTTGACATCACTCAAACGATTGTTTATGGTAATTTATCTAAAGGGGGAATTTGAATGAAAATTCAGGATGTGACCAACGATGGGCAGGGCATCAGGCAAATCACGCAGGGAATGAAGCCCCCCCAATCGGAAACAACCCCCCCGGCTTCGAGTGCTAGCAGCCCGGATGAAGGTTCGGATAAGGTGGAACTTTCTCCCCAATCCCGGGATATGAAGAAAATTCATGAAATCTTAGCCAGTACTCCGGAAGTGCGGACAGAAAAAGTGGCGGCGTTGAAAAACGCCATCTCGCAGGGAACTTATAATGTAAAGACAGGGGATGTCGCCGATAAAATGGTCCAGGAAATGGCCCTCGAAGTCAACCGCTGATTCTTCTTTTTTATCCAGGGTTCAGGTAGTTCAATAAGCTGACCTGCGAAATCTGTGCGGCCGTCTCCAAGGCAACGTTATAGGCCGTCTGCTTTTGTTGCATTTCCAAAATGGCTTGGTTGTAATCCACGTTTTCGAGATCACCCAATTGGTTCTGCAGGTTGGTACTGACCTGGGTGAACATTTGCCCCTGGGTTTGCAGCTGACTCTGCCGAATGCCCACGTCCGAGACCTGGGCGTTGAGATAATCCGTCGCCCCCTGAAGGTTCGTGGCCTCCTGCTGAATGGCTGTTTGATCGTTGTTCGCAATCGCCTGTTTCAGGCCGATCAGGGAGGTAAACAGATTGGAGTCCATAAATACTGTCTGCCCATTTTTCCCGGCTGTAACCGTTTCGTTAGGGCCGATTTGAACGTTAAAATCGTTCGTCGGATCTGCCTGATAAACGACAGTTTCAGTCGCGCCGCTGCCGCTGTCGGCAAAGGGAGTAGTGGCGGTCTGGTATCCCGCAAAGATGTACTTCCCGTTTAACTGGGTGTTTCCCAGGTCGATCGCCTCATCTATGAGGCCGTCGACCTGGGACTCCGCCTCGGTTTGAACATCGGCGCTCTGGCTTCCGCTGCTGAACTGGGCGGCAATTTGCTGGGCACTGGCGGCCAGCTGGGAAACCTGGTTGAGAGCAGTCTCACTGGTGCTGAGCCATTCATTTGCGGTATTCATATTTGTTTGGTATTGCTGGATCTGTGCCAGCGTGTCGCTGAGGCCCAGAGAATTGACCATGGCCACCGGGTTGTCGGAGGGGCTGTTGAAATTTTTCCCCGAAGAAACCTTCTCTTGCATTTGATTCAAATCAGAGTAAAGACTCACAATGTTTTGCTGGATATCGCGATAAACGGTGGGAGTTGCGACACGCATGGTTTTTCTCCTATTGCACTTGCAGCAGGGATTGGAGCATATCATCCGCAATGGTGATCATTTTTGAGTTGGCCTCATAAGCCTGCTGGATCTGCAGCAATTCGGTCATTTCCTCGTCCAGATTGACGCCGGAGACCGAATCCTGCACATCCTGAAGGTTATTCAGCGTACTCTGAGCGAAACTTTGGTTATCGTTAGCTGCCTCAGTGGTAATTCCTATATCCCCGACCAGACTTTGGTAATAATCATCCATGGACGTGGTTTCGACGCTGCTCGAAGGGGTTCCCCCGGGGTTGCTAATCGTCCATTTCTGAATCTGAATAGAGTCATCCGTTTGGAGGGCTGCAATTTTCAGTGCATTCTCGTTATCCCCGGGGGGGCTGCTATCCCCTGGGGCGGCGGGGGGTATGGTTCCAGCGGCAATATTGGCCGGATCGTCCAGAACGTCGGTGCTCAACTGGATATAACCTGCGGCACCCGTATTGTCCCCGGAGGCGGGGACCTGCGAAGTATCAAAAAAATCTTTATCGGTTTGCCCGGAAGGGGTGTATCCGGTCGAATGCAGCGCATTCACCTGCCGGATCAGGGTTCCGGCCAATTCGTCCAAATTGGACTGATATTGGGGGACAACCTCATCCCGGATATTCAGCCAGCCCCCGATCTGCCCTCCGGTCAGGTTATTGCTCACATCGTTCTGAACGTTGTTATAGTAAATCATATCCCCCTGGGTACTGAATTCATAATTCTTATTTCCATCCACGAGCAGAAGCCCCCCCTGAGTCATGACTGTCACCGAGCCATTCTCCTGCTCCACAGAAACATTGCCCACCCAACTGGATAGCTGCTGCAGGAGACTATTTCTTTGATCTCTCAAATCATTCGCCGGGGTGTTGTCAGCTTCGGCGGCCACAATCTGACCGTTCAATGCGGCGATTTGTCCGGTCAACTCGTTGACCTGCTCGACTCCCATCTGGATGTTGGTGTTCATATCCTCCTTGGTCTGGGTCAGGTCGTTGCTCATGGAATTAAATTTTTGCGTCAGAATTTGTGCATTTTCCAACAGGGCCGACCGTTCGGTAGTCCCGCTCGGGTTATTGGCCACGTCCTGCCAGGCATTCCAGAAATTGTTCATAGCATCACCTAGGGTGCCACTTCCCGTCTCATTGAAGAGGGATTCCACTTGGGACAAAGCCGACGCTTCGGTTTGATATTCATTCAAGGAGGACGTATTTTGCTGAATTGCCTGGGTAGTATAAGGATCGGAAGCTTGGGTCACTGATTCTACTTGAACCCCCGTCCCAAGTTTAAGCTGATTTATTGAAATGGGAGAATTCGATTCCAATACCGCACTCTGGCGTGTATACCCCGGAGTATTGACATTGGCAATGTTATTGCTCACCACCTCCATCTCGATTTGATTAGCCTGGAGGGCCCCTGCGGCAATATTCATAATGGAACTAATCCCACCCATATCTACACCTTTCGGTTTAAAGAAATGGATAGATGAGTCGGGGACTGGGTCTTCCCATTCTGGATATAAACCGGCGATTCCGCCAGGGGCTGGGTTAGAAGAGAGAAAAGCTCTCTCCAGTAAGCCAGGGATCCCTGGACGAAGGTTTTATTCCGGGTGTTGATCTGGGTGATCCGCTTTTTGAGGCCCCCCAGAGTTCTCTGGTAATCTTTTATTCTCTGAGAATCCTGTGGGGGCAGAAGGGGGAGGAGACTGGAGAGGTTATTCTTCCCCTCTTTCCCTTCCATGGTACTCCAGATCCTTTCTATGCTCCTCCGGATCGATTCGTGGATCTTCCGGATTTCCGTGGTCTGAACCTCCAGGAGTTGGAGGGATTCCATAAGGGAGGTCGTGGAGCCTTTTCTCAAATATTCGGACTCTTTCTTCATCTCTTCGGCCAACAGATGATAGAAGAAAATTTCTTCTTCCATCTGTTGAAATAATTCCTTCAGGATTCCTTCATCCCCTGGGTTCATAGTCTCTTTTCCTCTTCCCGGGTCCTCTCTTCTCTTTTCTGGAGAAGGCCGTAGGGAAATTGGTTCAGCCATTCCGATTTCTTCTTCAGCCTTTGCAAGAAGGAATGAAAATTGGAATTTTCATCTTCGATCATCTGGCATACGAGTTGTAGATGATCCTCAAGTTCTTTCATCTATTTTTCTCAACTTCCGGACGACTTTGGGTGAAAGGTTTTAAGGGCTGCCCTCTCTTCGAAACCAAAGGGATTTTCTCTTCTTGTCTGAGCATTTGCCGATAGAGCACCTTTCCCAAACCTAAACCTTTGCTTTGCGACAATTTTCGGCTCAATTCCTGATCCATAAGACCCTGATAAATATCATTTCCTGGCCCCTTCCCCAAAAATCCGGTTTGGGGAATGGTCTGGCGCATGGACTTCAGCATCTGGGCTATAAACAAAGCTTCAAAATCCGTACAGGCCTTCTTTAATTTCTTCCTGTCGAGTTTCTTTTTATCTCCAGTCCCAATCGCTGGAGATAAGGGATTAAAGGACTTAACTCTCGTATTTATCGGCATATTATCCATTTTCTTGAACCTTTAATAGATCTCCAAATCGGCTTGTAACGCTCCGGCGGCCTTGATACTTTGAAGAATAGAAATTAAATCCCGGGGGGTGGCTCCAATGGCATTCAAGGCTTTGACCACTTCTCCCAAATCCGCTCCACTGGGAATGATGATCATGCGCTTGCTTTCTTCTTTCACGGCTACACTGGATTCTGGAGTCACCACCGTGGCCCCTCCCGGAGTCACGATAGGACCCGTGCCTTCCCGGGGGGGGATGGCCGTAGTGGCAGTCCCCGAAGGGGATCCGGGCGCAAGAGGTAGCGGTTGGGAAACGTTGTAGCGCTCCTTGATCTGAATACTCAGGTTGCCATGGGCCACGGCAATAGTAGAGATGCGGACCTTCTCCCCTAAGACCACGGTACCGGTCTTTTCATTCAAAATGACCTTGGCTATGGAATCAGGGACGACCTCCAGTCTCTCTAAGGAAGCCATCCATTCCACTACCTTATCCTGGTAGGCATCGGGGACGAGGATTTTAATCGTGGCTGAATCCACACACTTCGAATAAGCCCCTCCCATGGAGCTGTTGATCACTTCTTTCACCTTCTCGGAGGTGGTGAAATCTGGCTGAAAAAGGGTAAGAGCCAACTCCTTTTTCCCATCCAGCTTCAGGGGAATTTCCCGTTCGACCATAGCGCCTTTGGAGATGATCCCACCGTGGGATGATTCTTCTGTACTCCCGATCCCGAGGCTCCCGTAACGGCAAACCCTCCGGTAACGATGGGGCCTTGGGCCATAGCGTAGACTTGCTCATCCGGTCCCATCAGGGGAGTCATGAGCAGAGTTCCTCCCCCCAAGTTGGTAGAATCTCCCATAGAAGACACATGAACGTCGATCCGGCTCCCTGCGCTGGGAAAGGGGGGAAGGGTGGCGGTGACGGATACCGCGGCAACGTTCTTCACCCGCGTGAGCAGGATCCGACTTGGGGGAATGCTGACCCCCATCCTCACCAGCATGTTGGTTATGGATCGGATGGTAAATTCCACGTTAAAACTGTCGCCGGTTCCATTGAGCCCGACCACCAGTCCATACCCTATCAACTGATTCCCCCGGACTCCTTTAAAATAAGCGATATCCTTCAGCCTGGCCCCCCAACATGAATAAGGAAGAAATAAGAACAAGGTGATCAAAACCAGGCCCAGCAGAAATTTCGCGTTTTCTTTCATTTTCAACTCCTGTGCCCAAGCCTTTCTCAAAATGGCCATACCCAATCCAAGATCCTGGTAAACCAGCCGGGCCTCTGTTTGTCGCTCACGATTCCCTCGCCGCTGAGCTCAATCTTGGCCTCGGCGATACTGGTGGAAAGGATGGTGTTGGTTGTATCGATATCTTCGATTCGGATGATCCCCTGAACTTTGATGACCTGGTTTTCATTGTTCACCCGTACCTGCGTGTGACCTTCAATCACCAGCCTCCTATTCGGTAGGACCTGGATGACCTGAGCCGTCATGTAGGTACTTAATTGGGAGGTTCGAGTCGTCTGGCCTTCCCCATCCAAACTGTTTTTAAAACTCACGGACTGATTATTCCCCACCCAATTCCCGGTGAGATTGGCCAAGACTCCACTCCAGCCAGCGGTTAATTCGTTATCGCGGCTGGTCTTGGAAATAGCATTATTTGATGCGGTAGCCGATTCGACAACGTTGATGGTCACAAGGTCTCCAACCCTTCTGGCTCTCAGATCCGAAAATATATTCGTAGCGCTGGCAGGAGACCAGAGGGATCCTTCTGATGCTGGGGCGGCATTGGGGGTTGGGATGGTTGGAGGCAGGGATATCGAGGTCGGCTTATGCCCTTGCGTGGTTAGGCACCCCGCACAGAGAAGTACCATAACCCCCAATCCAATTTTATCCCATGAAAATCTGCTCATTTCTTTTGGCTCCTATCTCAAAAATCAATTTGAACCGTTTGGGCATCTAAGACCCGTCCGTAAGTCTCCTTTTTAGTAGATATATTGACCACTTTTATCCGTTCTCCTTCGCGCCCCTCCTCTTGGGTTTCTCCCAGGGTAGTAATCTTGAAAGAAGGATTTTCAATCAAGAGGATCACCCGGTCACCCTTTTTGACCAAGGGAGAGACCTCGACCATACCCTGCCGTAAAATCTCCTGTCCATTGACCGAGAGGGTCATTCTTTTTCCCCGGACCTCTTCCAAGTCCATTATGATGTCGGGAGGATGGAGAGTGATATTTTTATGAACCAACTGCACATCCTTCTCTGACAGCACCTGGTGTCTCTTGAGATAATATCCGGCTATCACCACATCGGCATAAATCTCCAAGTGGACCTGGAGTCTATACTCGTGAACCTTCTGCCCATCGACTCGAGAGGTCAGAGAAAGGGAAATATTCCCACCCTGATAGAAGCCATCCGGGACTTTGACCTCCCAGGATAGATCGCCCGGTGGGACGATGATTTTTTCGGACACCTGGATTTCCTTCACTTTAATCGTCTTCCTTTTATCCTCGATGGCCCTCTGCAGATGATCTTCCAGGACTCGGGTTAGTTCGGCCTGTTCAAGGATTCGGCCAAGGCGCGTGACCTCAATTTGATCCGGGATCCTCGCCTCTGACAGCAAAGAAGAGAATCCACTGCGCTCAATCCGGGAAGCTAGGAATGCCCGGGAGAGGATGGAAGTCTCTCCAGGAAGGGGGGAATTTTCAATTCTAAGCTTTCCAACCTTTTCTACCAGGGAACGCGGAGTGCCCTGAATCGTGGCGATATCCTCCAGGTAGATTGTTCCCCCCTGGACCGAAATCTGAGGCTTAAAATTCAAGGTAAGGATGGACTGGGGCGCTCCTTCTAGGGGATAGGAGGTAAGCAGGAAGGCGCCCAGGAGAAAGACCCATCTATGCATTCGAGATTTAATCATAAAGGAAATCCTTATCTCTTCATCGCCGAAGTCATCGCGAGCATGTCATCGCCCGACTGGATGACCTTGGAACTAAGTTCATAGGCTCTTTGGACGTTGATCATGTTGATCATCTCTGCCACGACGTCGACATTGGACATCTCCAGAGTTCCCTGAGCGATCGTTCCATAATTATCGACTCCTGGATTCCCGGGAATGGGATCTCCCGAGGCATCGCTGGCGCTGTATAAATTATTGCCCAGAGACAGCAACCCTGTCGGGTTGTTGAAGTTGTATAACTGAATTTGGGTGCTGGCCAGTTCTTTCCCATTGGAATCCGAGGCCACAATTTTTCCCCCAGGTTCAACAGTGGTGGTTTGGGTTTTCGGGGGAATAGAAAACTCTGGCTGGAGATGGTTTCCCTGGCTGTCGGAAATAAATCCATTTTGGTCCAATTTGAATGACCCGGATCGCGTATAAACTTGCTTGCCGTTAGCTAGCAGCTGAAAAAAACCCTGCCCCTGAATTGCCAGGTCCAGTGGGTTCTGGGTTTGAGTCATGTCTCCCTGGGCGAAGAGCCTCTCTACGGCGACCACCTGGGATCCCAACCCTATTTGAATTCCGGCAGGCAACCGGGCTCCAGTCGAAGTAGAAGCTCCCGGCATGCGCAAATTTTGGTACATCAGGTCCTGAAAGTTCACTCGGCTTTTCTTGAATGCATCGGTATTCACGTTAGCCAGGTTGTTGGCTATGACATTCATAGAAGTCTGGAAACCCTGCATCCCTGTGGCGGCCGTCCAAAGTCCGCGAATCATCTTCCGTTTCCTCCTTGCTCTTTAAATTCAATTAAACTTTCGCAAGATCATTGACTGCTTTATTATTCATATCATCTTCTGTCTGAATGAGCTTTGTACAGAATTGAACCGTTCGCAACGAATCAATCATCTGGATCATCTCTTCCAGTGCATTCACATTGGATCCCTCCAGATTCCCCTGCTGGATCTGGCTTTGTTGGGGTTGTATCTCTTCCTGTTCGGTTGCCAATTTGAAGAGGGTTTGCCCTTCTTTCTGCAATCCATTCAAATCCGGGAAGGTAACCATATCAATCTTGCCCTGGTTCTTCCCATCTAAGGATACCGTCCCATCGTTATCTACGACCACATTAGTTCCTCGGAGGGTGATTTCACGGCCACTTCCCAAGACCGGGTACCCATTGGACTGGATCAGGACTCCATCCTGGTTTAAAGCGAAATTTCCCGCGCGGCTGTAACGGATTCCATTGGGGGTTTTGACTTTAAAAAAGCCCTCTCCCTCGATGGCCATGTCCAGCTGATTCCCGGTGGCCTGTAAATCCCCCTGCTGAAATACCGTTACCGACTCCACTGGATCTTCGGCAAGCGAGGAACTCAGGGCTTCGGAAAATACTCTATGGAATACCGGAACATCTTTCTTATAGCCCACCGTTTGAATGTTGCTCAGGTTGTTAGCTATGATGTCGTATCTCTTCTCTTGCCGAAAGAGCCCGGCCACGCCTAGGTTTTGAGATGTGCCCACTCCGGCCCCTCCTTAATGATTTTCGCTATCAAAAAGCAAATAATGTGCCACTTAGCTCCCTTCCACCTCCCCTCTTTTGGAAAGCCTGGAAATACAGGAGAAATTTCTTTTGTTGAAGCATATAGGGGCATTGGAGCCTTTTCTCCGAGCATACGGTCCCTTTCCGGACCCTTGGATGACCGCTTCAGGCTCTTTCTCCTTTAGCCAAAAGAAGGGGTGAGGAAAAAATAACCCTCAAAGAAGGGTATTTTCTGCCTATTTGCCCGGCTCTGTTGCTGCTCCGTACTTCTTGTTCATGGAATAAATAAAGGCTAAAATTTCGGCCACGACCCCATAAACCGAAGGGGGGATCTCCTGGTAGAAATCCAGCTGGGAGAGGATTTGGACTAGCGCGGGATCTTCCTGGATGGGAATTCCATGCTTTTTGGCTAATTCAACGATCTTTTCCGCCAACAGCCCCGACCCTTTAGCCGTTACCTTGGGGGCCCGGTCCACTGTAGGCGTATATCTTAGCGCGACGGCTTTGGGGCTAGGCTTCTTTTTGTCCTGGTCTTTCATGGGGCTCAGATGATGATGTTGCAGAGAGCTTGGGATCCTCTCTCTAGGTCACTCAAGAAGGTTTCCTTGAGCTTCTCTACCGGCTCTACGGACAACTGCAGGTGAGGATGATATCCCAGCTGCTGCAACCGCCCGCTTAGGCCGGGGAGAGCCTGGCGAAAAAATTCAGAGACTTGGGAATCAGAGACCATAAGCCGGCAGAAAAGGGCTTTTTCTTTTATCTGAACTTCAATTCTGACCTTCCCTAAAGCGGGGAGCTTCAACAAAAAGAGAACCGAAAGCTCTTCCCTCTCGGCCGGGGCCGACTTCTTCCGCGGCAAAGAGAGGTTCAATTCCACAAATTGCAGGTGACTTCCCAACCAGAAAGGAAGAAAAAGATAGAACCGATCCGTAAAATCCTGAGACTGGAGGTTCAGAATCTGGTAGAGCTCGATCTTTCGGAGGAAGGGCTCCAAAATCTGCTTCAGCTCTTCGGTCTGCCAGGGGTTTGCAGCTTCTCCGCGGGATGGCTCTTCTAATGCCTTTAGCTGGACGAGAAGTTCATTCCCCAGCCCTTTGAGGTCCCCTTGAACCAGTTGCTGGGGATCTTTTCCTCCCCCTTCGATCCAATTCTTAATTTTATTCTCCCAAAAAAAACCCGATTGGTCGATGAGCTTTTGGAGTGCGCCGGGGTCGGCGGAGAAAAGATCGGCAGGAGAAAACCGATGGAGCAAGGTTAAGAATTGTTTAACCGACTCCTGGGCAGAGGGAGGGACCCCCTGGAATCCCCCTTTTCCCAGACCCGAAAGCCCTTCCGCTAAATTTTCCAGGGGGACATCTACCGCAAGATACCTTTTCAAAAGAGCATAAATCTTCTGCTCCTCCGGGCTTTCCGGAGGGAGAAGCTTCAATACCACCCTGGGCTGGACTTCCTCCACTCGAAATTGATATTCCCCTCCGGGAGGGAGAGGGACCTGACTTTCCACAAAGACGTCCTGTCCGCGTAGGTGGAGAAAAGCATGTTGGGGGTCCATCTGCTGGACTACTCTCCCCTGGAGAGTTTCCCCCAAACGGAATAAAAGGGAATTCTCCCCCGAAGGGGGATCCCCCGGCGGGCGAAGGAAGGATGGAGAAAGGATCTTGATCTCGTTCAAAGGGGGAGAAGCTACCTTCGCTCAATTGGTGGTGATCTTTCTTAAATCCAGAATTAATTGGACCTCTTCTTTGGAAAGCCCGAGGCGTCTGGCAATATCGTCCACGCCACACCCGGCCATGGCCATCTCTATGATCTGGTTGTTTCCATCTTTGCCGTTGGTCCCCGGGGTGGAGGCGGGTATCTTGCTTTCGATTCTTTCCAGCAATTGACTTAAGGCCCGGATCTTCTCATCCAGGGTCTCGACCAATTTTTTTACGATCTCCCGTTTCTCCGTCAGATTGTTGGAAAGGTCCAGGGAGAGGGACTCGGATTCTTTCAGCAGCTGGTTGATTTTTTCCAAATTGGTCTCCAGAATTTTTTTACCGCTGGAAAGGGCTTTGACCCGTTTGGGGGGGATGAGCTTCAGAGTTTTTTTCACAAAAAGGAGGAGGATGAAGACGGAGGCCAGGATGCTTCCCTCTACCAGAAGCAGCCCCCACGTTTCGGAAAAATTCATTCTTGATTCCCTTCCTTCCCATCAAATGATGATGTCCACCACTTTCCCGGATGCCTTCTGATCAGTCTCATTTTCTGCCGTTTCCTCCAAATCCAGATCCTCTCTGGGGGCCACTGCCGGCCTCTTTTTCCTTCCCTTCGGTCTCCGGCGGGAATCTTTGTCCACGGGCACCTCTTTCGCGTCTCTGGATTTACCCGAAGGATTCAATTGACTCAATTGGCCGAGAACAGAAAGTTCATCACCCATAGAAGTTTTTGCTGACGGGTCAAAGGTCTCTGGAGCTGCTTATCCTGTTGGAATGGCCTCATCAATCATTTTTTCAGATCATTACGTTTTAAGAATCTGGTTGATCTTTTCGGTGAAAGTTCCGGGGGTAAATGGTTTGACGATATAATTCCTTACCCTATATTTCACCGCCTCCAGTACGTTTTCTTTTTGCCCTTCCGCTGTAACCATCAAGAAGGGTAAGTCTTTCCACTCCTCGCTGGCTCTAACGGCTTTTAAAAGTTCAATCCCTGGCATTTGAGGCATATTCCAATCAGAAATGATAAAATCAATTTTTTCCTGCCGTAAAACATCCAATGCGCTCAGGCCATTATCGGCCTCAAAGATATTCGCGTATCCTATTTGGCGCAGGATATTTTTGATGATACGCCTCATCGTCCCGAAATCATCTACCACCAAGATTTTCATTTTTTTAGATGCGCCATACCTTTTCCCTTTATCTAGACCGAATCTTTCATATAATGACGAATTTTGGTCTTCAATTTTAGAATGGCCTTGGCGTGAATCTGGCATATCCGGGATTCGGTGAAACCTAAGACTTCTCCAATTTCTTTTAAGGTGAGTTCTTCATAATAATAGAGAGAAATCACCGTCTTTTCTTTCGGGGAGAGTTCATCAATGGCCTGAGCCAGTACTCTCTTCAATTCTTCCAGCCCGAGGAGATGTAAGGGCTGCTTCTCCTTCTCATCGATGAGGAGGTTGACCAAATCTTCCTCGGGCAGCTTGGGAAGCTTATTGCGCAGGCTTTCAATGTCCAGCAAGAAAACCCCGTTCACTTCGTTCACCAGGTTGTAATAGTGATCCATGGAGAGCCCTAATTCCTTGGCGACCTCCTCATCCTCTACCGCTCTCCCCCTTTTCTTCTCCAGGGTTTGATAGGCTTTCTCCAGTTGGGCGGCCTTCTGCCGGACAGAGCGGGAAACCCAGTCTAAAGACCGCAGCTCGTCTAACATCGCCCCCTTAATCCGGAATTCAGCATAGGTCTTGAACTGGACCTTTTTCCCCGGATCAAACTTGGTCAGGGCATCCATCAACCCGATGACTCCCGCACTCATCAAGTCATCCACCGAGACATGAGGGGGAAGGCGCATGGCCAGCCGGTGGGCGATATACTTGATTAGGGGAGTATACTTCAGGATCATCTCGTCCCGGCTGGAAGGTTGGGGACTCTCCGGTCCCGAAGATTTCCGACCTGCCGAATAGATTTTGTGGTTTAGGACCCTGGCTTTCAATCGCCCCTCCCATTTTGCTCCGTTAATTGTTGACATTGAAACAGGTGTTGCCAGAAGAACTGAACCTGGCCACAGGTCCTCTGGGGCATCGGCTTTTCGATGAGGAATTTGGCCATCTCCATGAAGGAACGGCTGGAAAGGGCTTGGGGGTAAAGCTCCAAGACCGGCCGCTGGTTCTTTACGGCGATGGGCAGCTTTTCATCAAAGGGCACGAAACCCATATAATCAATCGATAGGCTCCCCAAAAATCGGTCGACCACCAGGCTGATTTTTTTGAAGGCCTCTTTGGCCTCCTGGCCATTTTGGGCGGAATTGATCAGAATGGTAAAACGTTCCTTTTTATATTTGGTCGATAGGATCTTAATCAGCGCGTAGGCATCCGTAATCGAAGTGGGTTCCGGGGTAACGACCACAATCGATTCCTCTGCGGCCATGTTGAAGTAGAGAACATTGGAAGAGATGCCGGCCGCCGTGTCAATCAACAAAATGTCCACCGTCTCGGCCACGAGGTCCAGTTCGTTGAGGAGAAAGATTTTCTGGCTCTCGTCCAAATCCACCAGCTCCAGAACCCCCGAGCTGGCGGGCAGGATGGACATTCCTCCGGGTCCTTTGGTCAGGATCTCAAAGACGCTTTTCTGCCGATCCAAAAGGTGTTGGATGGTGTACTTGGGAGTCAATCCCAGAAGCACATCGATGTTGGCCAGCCCGAGATCGGCGTCAAAGACCAGGACTTTTTTGCCCAGACGGGTGAAGGCGAAGGCTAAATTGGCCACTACGTTCGTTTTCCCCACCCCTCCCTTTCCGCTCCCGACGGAAATCACTCGGGGCCAGCGCAAGAGTTGAGGCTTCTCCGAAGGGTCCCGCTTCCCCGGGTAAGTTTCGATCATCGTCCGTAATCCTTCTGCTTGATCCATTTCCTTTGCCCTCATCAGTTCCACGGAATCCGGTTTAAAACCAGGCTGGCGACCCTTCCTTTGGTGGCCAATTCAATATCCTCCGGGACCTTCTGTCCATTGGTTAGATAGGATAAGGGTCGTTTATAACGTAACAGTTGGTTAAAGAGCGAAGTGTATTCTTCGGTCTCGTCGATTTTGGTAAAAATATAGCTCTGGATGGGAAGAAGACGAAAGCGCTGCACGCTGTGGGCCAAATCAAAATCCTTGGTAGTGGCACTCAGGACCAGATGATTTTCTATCCGGGAGTCCACGGTTAAGAAATTCTTTAGTTCCTCCAGCTGCCCGGGCTGGTAGGGATTGCGGCCGGCCGTATCAATCAGCAGAAGATCCTGATGGCTGTTTCTCCGGAGGATCTCCTGGAGCTCTTCTCGGCCGGGAGCGATTTCCAGGGGAAGCCTCAGAATCCGGGCGTAGGTCTTCAACTGTTCGATGGCTCCGATCCGGTAGGTGTCGATGCTGATCAGACTGATTTTTTTGCTAAGAAGCAGGCTGAAATGGGCCGCTATTTTGGCCAGGGTCGTCGTCTTGCCCACGCCGGTTGGGCCGATAAAGGACCAGATCTTCGTTCCCGCTACCTCCGGGCCGGTGACCTCCACTGCCTCCATCAACTTCCACCGCAGGTAACCCAGGCAGGTTTCCGGTGTCCTCCCTTCTCGGGCTCCTTGCCCCAAGGCCTTGATTTCCTCCGCCAGCCCCCCCACAAATTCCGGGGAGAGCCCGGTGGACAAAATTTTCTGGAGGAAGGGATCTTCGGGGGCGGCTCCCGATCCTTTTTTTGCCGGGGACTTGGGAGGAGATACTGCCGGAGGGCTGCCATAGGATTTCGCGGGCTCAGCCACCGGCAGATCGGTCGCAGCCACCACTTCCACGACGGACGGTTTGGCCATCCGGGTGCGGTCTCCCGGTTTTTTAACCGTCTTGGTGGAAAGAATGATGGCTTCCGGCCCTAAGACCTCCTTCACCTGCCGCAAGGCCTCCTGCATATCCCGAGCTTCAAACCGCTTGATCTGCATTTCCTAAGCTCACCGTCCCTAAAGATTGAATTTTGGCCTGGGTCGTTAACTCACTATGGGACAAAACCGCAACTTGCGGAAGAAATCGGTCCAATAATTTTTTCAGGTGGCGGCGGATCCCCGGGGAGCAGAGGATCACCGGTTGGGAATTCAAATGGGTAGCCCGGTCTAAGGTCTGGTTGATGCTCAGCAATATCTTTTGGGCTAAAGTGGGTTCCAGGGAAAGGTAAGAACCTTGCTCCCCTCTTTGAATTTTCTCTCGTAAAAGGTCTTCAATCCTTTGATCGAGGGCGATGATGGGTAATGCCCCTTCCGGAGTTTCATACTGTTTGATGATGGACCGCGCCAGCCTTTGCCGGACGTACTCGGTCAGGACATCCGGGTCCTTGGTGATCGGGGCGTGGTCGGCCAGGGTCTCTACAATGGTCAAGAGATCCCGAATCGAAACCCGCTCCCGCAGGAGGTTTTGTAAGACTCTCTGGATCACTCCCAAGGGAAGATTGTTGGGGGTCAACTCTTCCACGGCCTTGGGGGAATTCTGCGCCAGACGATCCAGTAACTTCTGGACATCCTGCCGGCCCAGCAACTCATCCGAATGGGCTTTCAAGACCTCGGTCAGATGGGTGGCCATGATGGTGGAAATATCCACCACGGTATAGCCGGCGAATTGAGCCTCCTCTTTTTTCGTCTTGGGGATCCATAAGGCAGGCAGCCCGAAGACGGGTTCCTTGGCCGGTATTCCTTCGACCGATTTCTTCACTTCACCTGGATTTAAGGCCAGGAAATACCCCGTCATCATCTCGGACCGGGCCACTTCATTGCCCTTGATGAGGATCCGGTACTCCCCGGCATGTAATTGCAGGTTATCCCGGATCCGTAAAGGCGGGATGATGATTCCCATATCGGAAGCAAACTGCCGGCGAATGGATCGGATCCGGTTCAGCAAATCTCCATGTTGCTCTTCATCCACCAGGGGGATTAATCCATACCCCACTTCCAATTCCAGGCGGTCTAACTGCAAGAGGGATTCCGCCGCCTCCGCCGAGGGAGGAGGAATTGCCTTTTGGGTCTCCTCCCTTTTCTTCTGCGCCATCCTCCTGTTTTCCTGTAAAGTGAAATAGGCCACTCCGCCCACCACCAGGGAAAGAGAAATGAAGGGAATATGGGGCAGGCCCGGGATCAAGCCCATCGCAAACAGGATCCCGGCGGAGAGGCCCATGGCCTGGGGCTGGGCTTTAAATTGTCGGCCTAATTCCTGGCCCATGCTGTATTCCGAGGCCGCCCGGGTCACAATAATGCCCGCGGCCGTGGAAATAATGAGGGCCGGAATCTGGGCGACCAGGGCGTCTCCGATGGTCAGGATCGTATAGGTCTGGGCAGCGGTCAGGAAGGGTAAGTCTTGCTGGAAGACCCCTATGACAAAGCCTCCCCCAATATTGACCAGGATGATCAATATGCCGGCAATCGCTTCTCCCCGGACAAATTTACTGGCCCCGTCCATGGCCCCGTAGAAGTCTGCTTCCCGGGAAATCTCGGCCCGCCTTCGGCGGGCCTCCGTTTCATCGATGATCCCCGTATTTAAATCGGCATCGATACTCATCTGTTTTCCGGGCATGGCATCCAGGGTGAAACGGGCGGCCACTTCTGCAATGCGGCCGCTCCCCTTGGTGATCACCACAAAATTAATGATGACCAGGATGAGGAAGATGATTAGTCCCACAACATAATTACCCCCCACCACGAAAAGACCGAAGGATTTTATGACCACTCCTGCGGCCGAGGCTCCTTCATTCCCGTGGAGGAGGATGAGGCGGGTCGAGGCAATGTTCAGGGATAACCGGAACAGGGTGCTCAATAAAAGAACGGAGGGGAAGGTGGAAAATTCCAGGGGATGGCTTATATACAAAGAGGTCAGAAGAATCACCAGGGAAATGGTGAAGCTGCACGAGAGCAAAAGGTCCAGCAACAGGGTCGGTAGGGGAATGACCATGACCAGAAGGATGGACACCACCCCGATCGCCGTGGCAATGTCGCTCCGGTCTATTCGGAGCCCGCTGTTGGGTACGATTGGTGATTGAATGACTTTCTCCGTCATAGTCTCAAAGAATTATCAAAGGGTTTTGTTCTTCATCCGATACACATGGGCCAGCAAATCCGCTACCATTTGATAAAGAGTCGAGGGAATCGTTTGGCCCAAATCGACCGTCTTATAGAGAATCTGGGCGAGAGGTTTATTCTCTACAACGGGAATTTGATGGGCCTGGGCGATCTCTTTGATTTTTTCCGCGATCCAGCCGGCGCCCTTGGCCAAAACTTTGGGGGCGATCATTTCTTCTTTTTTATAACGCAGAGCCACGGCCAGATGGGTGGGGTTGGTAATGATCACGTCCGCCTTGGGAACTTCGTCCATCATCCTTCTTCTGGCCAACTCCCGCTGCACACTCCGAATCCGGGATTTGATCTGAGGGTCCCCCTCCGTCTGCTTAAACTCTTCCTTTACTTCCTTCTTGGTCATCCGCAAGGTTTTCTCATAATTCCACCGCTGGAAAAGGTAATCGAGAGCGGCCAATCCAATCATTACCATAAGCGTCTTAAAAAAGATGCGCGCAGAGACCCAGCCCACATAACGGAAAATGCCATTTACTTCCCGATCGGTAAGGGTCAGGATTTCAGGCAATTCCTTTTGAATCGTGGAATAGGCCACCCAACCGATGATTAGGAACTTGAACAAAGCCTTGGGCAGCTCCACGAGGGACTGCTTGGAAATGAGTCTGGAAAATCCCGCGATCGGATTCAACCGGGAAAATTTCGGCTGAATTGCTTCCAGCGTAAATAAACTCCCTACCTGAACGTAATTACTCAGTACAGCTATCACCAGGACCGCGATCAAAATGGGAGATAGGACCCGGAAGAGAGTCCACAGAAGTTCTTCCTGGAGGGCTAGGGTATTCTCGAAATTCAGGGAAAAGGTTCCAATTTTCATAAGACTTTGGACCATGACCGAAGAGAGCTGCTGGACCAGGTAGGTGCTTAGAACATACAGAACCGAGAGGGCGGCCAGAAGGATGGCTACCGTGGAAATTTCCCGGCTTCTCGCTACATTTCCCTTTTTCCTGGCCTCGGACCGGCGTTTGTCGGTCGCCCTTTCGGTTCGCTCGCCAGAAGAATCATCCGCCATGCTTACCTCTGCATTAAGGGCAGGAGGGTGAAAACCAGACCCTTCCCCGTTGCCTGGAACAGGCCCTCAAAATAGGCGAGAAGGAGGTCAATGGAAAGGGCCAAAAGAAGCAGTCCAATCCCAATGGTCAAGGGAAAACTGGCCATCAGGATATTTATCTGGGGAGCTGCTTTGGCCAAAATTCCCATGGCGATTTTGATGAACATCATGACCGCCAACACGGGCGCTGCCAGCTTAACCCCAATGACAAATAGATTTCCCATGAGGTTCAGGAGATGGGAGTAGAGCTCCGCCCTGAGGTGGATCTCTCCGGGAGCCAGAAGAAGGAAACTTTGATAGACCGCCCGGAAAAACCAATGATGTGCATCCATGGCCAGGAATATCAAGATTGCCATGAAATATATAAATTGAGAGATCACCGGGGTACTGACCCCCGATTGGGGGTCTACCACGCTAGCCATGGAAAATCCCATCTCAAAAGAGACCAACTCCCCTCCCAATTGAATTCCCGCAAAGATGATCTGGACCGAAAGGCTCAGAATGAAACCGATCATGAGCTCTGCTATCATCAGGGACCCAAATTGAAAAGGTTCTCGTGGAAGGAATTGAGGGTCGATTTTCACCACCGGCAGAAGAATGAGACCCACAGTCAGGGTTAAACCAATTTTCAAGAGATTGGGTATATCGCGGGAACTCAGTATGGGCATCATGAAGAGAATGGGAGAAACCCTCATAAGAATCAGAACAAAAGATTGAAATTGCAGAAGCGACCAGTTGGCCAAGAGCGCCGGCATACTTGAGTCCCCTATTTCACATACTGGGGTAGATTCACGATAATCTGTTCGGTGTAAGAAAGCATCTTCCTCATCATCCAGGGGGATAAGAACAATAGCACCAGGAGAACAACGACGATTTTCGGGACGAAAACCAGGGAGGGATCCTGGATTGAAGTCACGGTCTGAAAGAGGCTAACCAGCACTCCGACCACCAACCCGACCCCCAAAATGGGTAAGGACAGATACAAGGTGATCTCAATGGCATCCCGGGCAATCTGCAAGACCAGATCTGGGTTCATATATCATCCTTCCTTAATAGAAACTCTTGACCAAGGAACCCACGAGTAGGTACCAACCATCCACCAGGACAAAGAGCAGCACCTTAAAGGGCAAGGAAATCATCACCGGGGGCAACATCATCATCCCCATCGACAAGAGGACACTGGAAACCACCATATCGACGATGAGAAAGGGAATATAGAGAAGACAGCCCAATTGGAAAGCCGTCTTGAGCTCGCTAATCATAAACGAGGGAAGAAGGACGGTGGTGGGAATTTCGTCCTGATTTTTGGGCCGGGGCATTTGGGCCAGCTGGATGAATAGAGCCAGGTCCTTTTCCCGGGTCTGCTTGAACATGAATTTGCGGACGGGTTTCAGGGCTTCTTCGAAGGCCTGCCCCTGGGAGATCTTCTTTTCCTGGTAAGGGACCAGGGCTTTTTCATGGATCGTCTGCCAGACAGGGGTCATAATAAAGAAGGTTAGAAACAGGGCCAGTCCGACCAGGAGCTGCGTGGGAGGCATCACATTAGTCCCCAGGGCCTGGCGCAAAAAAGAAAATACCACCACCAGGCGGGTAAAAGAAGTCGTCATAATGAGGATCGCCGGGGCCAGAGAGAGGACCGTCATGAGAATCAGGATCTGAATCAGGACCGAAACCTCCCCCGGGTCTTTTGATTCCCCCACCCCGATTTTTATCGTCGGAATCGGGAAGGCCTGGGATTGGGCCCAAACCGCCGGGCTGCTGATCAAAAGGAAGCCCATGATCCCCAGGGCTATGATCCAGGGAGAAAGTCTATTTTTCATCACGACTCCCCATCATCTCTCCATTCCCCTTCTTCTGGAACAAGGGGAAGGCTTTCAACCAGGAGATTGCTTCGGGTCCGAATGCCGGATTGGACAGATTCTTTTTAACCATCTCTTTGTTTTCAATCTTGGTCAGGAAGGTAATCTGCTGGGCCGAGACCCCCAGCGCCAGGACCTCTCCCCCGATTTCCACCAACGAGACATACTTTTGGGGGGCGATCAACTTGCTGGTCAAGACCCGGATCCCGCTGTCGGACCCCGCGCCCCTGCGGCCCCCTTCCCAGCGCTTGAACATCCTGACCAAGAAAATCAAAAATGTCATTATGATGCCCAAGGCCAAGACCATCTTCAAAGCAGCCCAAATCATTTCATCCCTCACGACCCCAGTTGTTTGACCCTTTCAATGGGGTTGAGAATATCGGTCATTTTGATCCCAAACTTCTCATTCACCACCACGACTTCCCCCCGGGCGATCAGTCTCTGGTTGACAAAGATTTCCAGCGGCTCGCCCGAGAGCTTGTTCAATTCAATCACCGCCCCCTGGCCGAGCTGCAGAAGTTCGCTGATCAACAGCTTCGTCCGGCCCAGCTCAACAGAAATCTCCAGGGGGATATCCAAAATAAAATCCAGGTTTGAAACTTCTTTTGGACTTACCGAGGACTTATCCCCCTGCGGCCCGGGGCCCTTTCCCTCGGCTCCCGGCTTCACTTCTTTTTCTTTGACCTTAAGATTCTCTTCCGCCATGGGCCTTGCTCCTTACGTTTCTAGGAAGGTTTGATTTTCCCATCGATTTGAAAGGCCTTATTGCTTCCATAAATTCCCGCTTTTCCAAAAAATTTGGGAACCCCTTGAACCCTCGCCAGTATGCCTTCCGATGCCTCTTTACCCAGCGGCAAAATCTCCCCGACCTTTAGGTCCAGAAGTTTTTGGGCCGGCATTAAAGTCTTGGCAAGCTCCACCACGATTTCGACTTCGGTATTCTTTAGCTGATCCGTAAATCTTTCAACCCAGCCCGGATCTAATTCTAAGTGTTCAGCTTGATACCCCGAGTAAAGTTTAGCTTTGATAGGCTCTAGGGTGGAGTAAGGGATGCAAATGCTGAACAATGCAGAATTTTGGTCCAATTCCAATTCGAAGGGGATGATAAGGACTAGATCGGTCGGAGGCACAATGGAAGCAAATTGTGGATTGATTTCACTCCGGATGTATTGAACCGTTACCGGATGAACTGTATTCCAAACTTTTTCCAGCTCCGTGAGGATGACGGTCACTACTTTGTGGATTAATTTGGATTCGATGGCCGAAAAATCTCTTCCCTCAATACGAGAGGTCGCTTTCCCGGTTCCTCCCAGAAAGATGTCTACGAAGGAGAAAACCAGTTTAGGATCAAAGACTAAAAGGGAATGTCCCCGGAGAGGGTCCATTTTAAATACATGAATACTGCTGGGAACGGAAAGGGTTCGGGTAAAGTCCGCATACTTTATCAGCTGGAGGGCCTGGGGGATGATATCCAATCCCTTCCGCAACATAAGGGAGAGAGGGCTTCTCAATAATCGAGCAAAAAAGTCATTGAGGAGGTCCAGGGTGGGCATTCGGCCGCGAATGATCCGGTCTTGGTTAGCAAAATCAAAAGGGGAAACTTCGGCCTCCACCTTGGGGGCCGAGGTGGTATCTACCTTTCCAGTTTCGATTCCCTTGACAAGGGCATCAATCTCTTCTTGTGAAAGTATCTTATCCATGGATGATCTTATTGGACCACAAACTCAGTAAAATAAATATTTTGTACCTTAAGATCGACCAATAACTGATTCATCTTTGTCTTAATTTCTTCCCGCAAGGACGTTTTCCCTTCTGAATCCATGATATCTTTATAATTTTTACTAGAAAGGATGATCAGGATGGCATCCCTGAGCTGGGGTAATCTTTTTTCATATTCTTCATTTGGCTTTTCCTGGTTGCTCTCCACGTGAAGAGTGATCTTTAGGTAACGAAGCTGCGCCGGGTCCATGAGGTTTACCAGAAACGGCTCCATCTTGTAGATATGACCCTGTCCGGTACTGGAGGATTTTTTTTCGCTCGCCCAAAGATTCTTTATTTTCCCCACAACTGACGATTCTTCCGACGATTGGGGAGCGAGAAATACATACCAAACCACTGCCACCCCGGCTACTAGGACCACGGCCAGAATTCCCATGATAATTAATACTTTAAATGATTTCGGGGGCTTTTCTGGTGTTGGATTCTCCAAAGCTCTACCCACCCTTCAAGAACGATAAATTCTTAACCAGCTTATTCTCCCCATATCTTCAAGATGCTTAATAATTTTGCAATGGCCGTGCCAAAGGAAGCTCCTGTTAATGATCCTTATAACAGGATAATTTAATTCGTATTTTTTGATCTACTCAAAAATCTTTGGCATAAATTTCTGTCAATTAATAGCGCTTTTGTCAATGGTTTGACGGGCCAAATTTGAACAGCTTGCTTTTCAGGATAGAGAAAAAGAAAGGGCCTCTATGACTGGAGGTTTGAAAGGTCAGTTTTGGGGGATTTCACGACCTGGAGGAGGGGAGGTAATTTATATCTCCCCTCCCCGGCTAAAGGCATAGGAAGATCACTTAACGCTGAGGAGTTGCGTCAACATATCATCGCCTGTCGAGATGATTTTGGAGTTGGCCTCATATGCCCTTTGGTAAATGATCATTTTAATGAACTCCGCCGCCAGGTCTACGTTGGATTCTTCCAACGAGCCCGAGGAGACGGCTCCCATTCCTCCCACCTCTGGTTGATTGTAAATAGGGGCGCCGGATGCCGTTGAAGATTTGTAAAGCTGGCTGCCGGACCTTTCCAGCCCATTTAGATTGGTAAAGTTGGCCAGGACCACCTGGGCAATATTCTTGACCTTACCATTGGTATAGGTCCCGACAACCGTTCCGTCGTTATTTATGGTAATCCCCGAGATCGTTCCGGCTGCGTACCCATCTTGACCGACCGTTTGAATAGCTGAGGAGGATCCATACTGGGTTGTTCCCGTGAAGTCCACATTGATACTCGAAGCAGAAACTCCATCGGAAAAAGTGACCGCTCCAGTGTAAAAAGAAGATGGCATGGTGGTGACTAGGGCGCCCGAGGTACCATCAAAGGATAGGTTCCCCGATCCAAACAGGACTGGGGTACCCGCGGTACCTCCTTGAACGTCGGAGCCGTCAATCGTGGCATTCCACTGCCAGGTCTGAGCGGCCGTTTTGGTGAAATATTCGGTGATGACATGGGAATTTCCCAGAGAGTCATAAATGGTTAAGTTAGTGGAGTATCCAGAAGTCCCTCCCGGATTGCTCAACAGGAAAGTATTTGTTGCGGCGGATGCGTCGAGGTTCAGCGCCATATCAACGTCAGTGGTTTCCTTGGGGGCTACCATACTGGATTGATTGACCTGGATATCTGCTAAGGTTGACACCAGATTCGTGCCCGTACTATCGTACAGATATCCTTGCACCCGTTCTCCTTCTGTGTTTACTAAATACCCATTATTGTCCAGATTAAAATGACCGTCACGGCTGTAATATTGTACATCCGAGGAGGCGTCTTTCAAGACAAAGAAACCCTGCCCGTTGACAGCCAGGTCCGTATCCACATTCGTGGTCGCAAGGGTACCCTGGGTAAAATTCCCATCAATCGAGGCCACTTTAGCCCCGACCCCAGTCGCAGTGGGTCCGGAAACAGTACCAAGGGACTCGCCCAGGACATCTTCGAACTGCACGCTATTCCCTTTAAACCCGTCGGTGTTCTGGTTGGCAATGTTGTCGCTGACCACCTGCATGGCCGTGGAACAGGTATCCAATCCACTGAGGGCGGAATAGAAGGAAGCCTGTAATGACATGATTAAACTCCTTTCTCCTGACCCTTAATTTGAGATGGCCAGGATATCGCTAAAATTAATATTATTTCCGCCCACTTGATAAACGGCGGCTCCATTTTGGAAAGAAACTCCATTCACCGTCCCGAGCAGGTAGGTAGTGGCCGAAACTGCGTTGCCACTCTGGTCGGTAGCTGAAACCTGGAAAGTATAGGTCCCATCCGGAAGGGTTACTCCTTGTTGATTCTTCCCATCCCACCCGATGCTCTGCATGGAGGTGTCTTGGGATCCGGCGTTGATTTGCCGGACAAGATTTCCACTGGAATCGGAAATTTGAATGGTCACATTCCCCGGCTGGGATAATTGATAAGCCCCATTAGAAACCACCCCATTCTGGATGGATAGACTATTTCCCGTGGCCTCAATCGTCTTTCCGATCAGACTGGTCGCCTGCAAATTATTCTGGGAAGCTTGATTGGTCATCATTTCATTCAGCGTGTTATTCATTGTCGTTAAGGCATTAACGGTATTCAATTGAGCCAGTTGGGTGGCCATATCACTGTCACTCATAGGGTCTAAGGGATTTTGGTATTGCATCTGGGCGACAAAAAGGTTCATAAAATCCTGTTGGGTCAGAGTCGTTATACTCTGCGCCGAGGCCGCCGTTGAACTCGAGTTGACGGTTGGGGTTACAACGGTTGGGGTTACAGAAGAAACACTCATCTTTTATTCTCCTTTCATGGCTAAACAAACAAATCCAGATATTTGCTTGCCGGATGCACTGCCCTGGCTAAAGCGGGGAGCGGGTCCGGCGAGCCGGATAACGGTGCCCGTATTTCGGAAGGGGACGAGCGGCTCTGGGGGTCCGGGTTCATGGGATCATCTTTACTCCCCTGAAACCCTCCCTTTTCCTGCTGGACGAATACATCGAATTTCTCCAATTTAAAGCCTTCGCTCTCGATGATCTTTTGGATCTGGAGCTGGTTCGTCTCCAGGGTTGCTTTGGTCGCGGGATTATCGGTCCAGAGGGTGGTCTTAATATCTTCTTTGTTCCGTTCAATCACCATGTAGATATGTCCCAATTGCGGTGGATCCAGGGTAATCCTGACACTCTCTTCGTTGTTCCGAATTGACCAAATGGCCCTCTGACTTACCTGCTGAGCGACCGTCGGGTTTTCGGATTTCAGAGGAGCAGGGGAAGAATTCTCTTTTACTTCTCCCACCTCTTCTGGCAGTTGCGTTGAGCCTTCCTTTAACACAGGAGGGGTCTCGTAAGAGTCAACTTCTTTTTGACCTTCTCTCTTCGGAAATTGGGCCGATTCATTTCCCATCCATAAAACTTTTTCCTGTCCTTCTCCCTCTCCTTCCAGGAAACCGGCCAAATTGCCCTCGGAGAAGGAAGTGGGGATTTGAGTGTGACTCTCTGAAAGAGAGGCTCCCTCCGGCGGGACTGAATTCGGGGCGGTTGCAGGCGCTCGGAATTCCCTTTGGGGCAAAGAGGTCTTCTCTGCCTTTTCTGACATTCCTCCCTCCAGTGTCGGGGACTTTGGATCAAGGGTTCTCGAAGACCAGCCGGTGGTCGTTGGGGAAGGCTCCTCCTGAAGAGGCAATTTTTCTTCACCTTCCTTATTGATCCCCTCTCCAACCATCGCGGGGACTATAGATTTTCCGTCTTTGACCGTGAGATTGGATGGTGAGTCCTTCTCAGGAATCATTTCCCCTGAAAGGAAGCCTTCCTCCATGACTTTGGACGTCGCCATTTGTTGCTGAATAACCGGGGCAGCTTTTTCACTGGACGAATTTTGGGACTGGGGCGGAATCCACCTTTCTTTCTCCAAGGCTGACCCGACCCATGTCCCTTGTTCCCCGTAGCCCGAGGGCACAGAGCCTGCAGGAGGAATTACTCTCACCTCCTGAGGATTTGGAAATTGCAGGGAAGCATATCTTCCATCAAAATTTATGGACTGAGTTTGATCCTCATTAAGAACATCGGGTAAAGGGAGAGAGGGTGGTAATTTGGGCAATGGCTCCGACGTAGATGGACCGGGAGAGGGGGCCTTATTGGGGACCTCTGCTGAACTAGAAGAAGATATGTTGTTCCCTTCCGGGAATCTCGAGAGGTTAGAACCCATGAGGGCGGAAGGGAAATAGGCGATCATGGAAGAAGCAGGATTTTCCGCCGTCTTTTCCTTCGAATCCATCTTCTCTTCTCCACCCTTTTGAAAATGATTTGTCAGAACTTTGGCAAAATCCCCAACAGCCTGGGTCATTTCTGGGGGTAGAACGGTCCCGGTCGTTTCACTTGAATAGGTTATAGGTAGAACGGACGTTTCCATGATTTGCGTCTTGAATAAGCAATGAGGGTGCCAAGTTCTTTCAATCCAGAATACAAAAAATACTGGTGTATTGTCCGATAGTTACTAAATTCGAGCCAGAAAAGGCGAAACGCTTCGAAAAATTTCCGGCAAAAATTTCCCTTCCTTCTAGGTGGAGGGAAGAAATTTTTTCCGGCCCCAAACTTGATTCTATTGAATCCTCGGGAGACAGGATAAAAAGAAAAAGAGAATAGAAAGAAGGAAGAATGGAAGGATGCAAAATGCCTATTGATTTAGTTCATAATGATTTTTTTGCTTTGTACAAGCCCAGAGTATGTAATTGTTTCAGCGGAAACGCACGCCATTATAAGGCGATCGAAAAGCTCTCTTTCCCAGAAACG
>Ga0187854_10001059_pt1 | contig 28810 bp, 23 predicted proteins | sample June2016WEW_6_15_FD_132445 | JGI IMG/M metagenome (GOLD analysis project Ga0187854, IMG submission 132445) | Peatland microbial communities from SPRUCE experiment site at the Marcell Experimental Forest, Minnesota, USA - June2016WEW_6_150 | ecosystem: Environmental > Terrestrial > Soil >...
AAGCGAGCCTTGGTCGAAATGAAGAAAGAGTCCTTTCTAGGTAAGAAGAAAACGAGCCGCTCGCGGCTCGTACCCTGGAAGTGTCTCTTGACAACGCCGACACCGTCATAGAGGGTGGCACAGCCTTCACTGCCGAGTACAACTTTGGGTGGTGGTTGGGACAGCTTCCGCGCCTGAAGAACTCCATCCTTTTCTCTCATCACGCCCAGGTAACTTTCTAAAGTGATATACTCCGACCGCGAGTCACAGGTTCTCCCCTGGCCCTGCGTCACAGGCGGTATGGGATCTGTGCTGACGCCTGATGCAGCCGCGGGCGAACGATAGAGCAACCTGTCGACTCAGTTGTGAGGAGCAAAGCGATGATAAGAACAATTACGACTTTTCGGAATCCCATCGCCGCGATTTGGCAGCACGCCATCCACAAGGCCCTCTCCCAAAGACAACCGGGCGTGCAGCTCTATCTCAGCGCGACGCAGCCCGAAATGACGCAATTTAACGCCGCGGTCGATGCACTGCAAAAGAGCAAGCCCATACCCGCTACCGACGACCTTGGCAACGTCATCGGAGACTGCGCCAAGTTGGCGGCGGAATACGTCTGGGCCGAAATCACGCAAAACGCTCAAAGAGCATCGCAACTTGAAGAAGAGCTTCTCTACAGTACATGCGACCCACTCTGGTCCATCGCTCTGGCGATTTATCTGGCGTGGAAAGCGTCGCTTGATCCCATCCCGTACGTGCGCTATGCAAGCTTAGACGACTTCGTGATTCCTCTGGCCGATAAGCCGGATCTCGTTATCGGCGTGATCGCGGATTGGGGCACGGGTCTTGATGACGCAAGATGGCTTCTTTCGGAAGTGATGAAGAAGGCCCCGGACGTGCTGCTCCACCTGGGTGACGTCTATTACGCGGGAACGGCTGACGAGTTCCGCGGCAATTTTCTCGATCCAATAAATGCTATCGCGCCGAACATTCCCGTCTATACGCTGTCCGGCAATCACGACATGTACGCGGGGGGCGCCCCTTTTTATTGGGTTTTGACTCAGCTAAATGCCACGCCGGCGCTTCAGCCATACCAGCAAAAGGCGAGCTATTTTTGCTTGAGAAGCGCGAACTGGCAGATCCTGGGCATGGATACAGGGCTTCATGACTGCGATCCCCTTACCGTGACAACCAATGTCACGTTCCTGGATGCGAAAGAGGCGGCCTGGCATGTCGATAAGCTGAACAACGCTGGAGGGCGGCAAACGATTCTTCTCTCGCACCATCAGCCTTTCACCGCCTTCGGAGATGGAGTTGGCCAAGGGCCGTCGGGGAAACCTCTCGCTTACAACCCAAATCTGTATTCCGTTTTTGGGCCTTTCCTTAGCGACATTGCGCTTTGGCTATGGGGCCACGAACACAACTTTGAAGTCTTCAATCCGTACCTTGGCTTGAAAAACGGCCGTTGCGTCGGCGCGGCGGCGATTCCCTGTCTGAAAGCGCAGGACCCCTATGGCCTTATCCAGAATCCGGACTTACAGGGCCAGAGCGCGTTGCCGAGTCTCCTGCCCGGGGTGATGGAATTGGGCGTTAACTCGGACGGATGGTATTTCCACAACTACGCGATCTTGACGCTACGGAGTCCCAAGAGCCAATTCAAAGACTCGCAAATCCATTATTACGAGCTCGACTCGTCCAAGCAGGGACCGAGCATCTTGATGCATGGCGAGAATATTCCCTAAGGGCGACGAAGGGGGTCGGACCTTCAGGTCCGACAAAAAGAATCGGCCCACAACCGGCTTCAGCCGCTGAGGACTCCGCATCATGGGAAGACTCCATCACCGCACGGCCCTCGGATGCACCTACTTCGTCACCACGAAGGCTGCTCGGAATATCGCTCTATTTCAGGTCCACGAAATCGCTGAGATCGTGATTGCCAAGTTGCTCCACTACAGAATGGCAGGAGCCTATCGGTTGCACGAATTTGTTCTTATGCCCAATCATTTGCATGTGTTGTTGACTCCCACCGGCGCCACCTCTTTGGAAAAGGCTATGCAGCTCATTAAAGGTGGGAGCTCTCATGAAAGCCACCAGAAACGCGGCAGTCGGATGGAGATCTGGCAAGCGGGTTTCCATGAGGCCACCATCCGGGAGACCGCCGATTACTTCTCCAGAGTTCGCTACATCCATGTGAATCCAGTGGCGGTGGGGTTTGTCGATAGGGCCGAGGAATGGCGGTCGGGATCAGCCGGCGGACAATTTACATTGGATCCGATTCCTCAGGGGCTAAAGCCCAAAGAGAGCCAAGCACTTAATGTCGGAGCTAAAGCTCCGACCCCCTAACGGAAAGTTCCAATTTCGAGCCTAGTACCTCACAATGGCTATTGACACTTAGTAAATAGTGATGTATAATGCGTTGTGAATACTCGGCACAAGCCCGCATGCGCTGCGCAGTTCCCCAGCACACTCACCCTCTGCACCAGCAGTGCGTATCGATATCAAAACAAACACTTTATAAACAACGTGTTTTCACACGCTTGCGCACACTCGCGTCCGCAACTCCTTTGTTTTGACATGCTTCACAAAAACACCCGGGGGGAGGGGGTTACTCCGGTGGCAACAGTTCCTTCCCGAATTGGGATGGGGAGCGGGGCGAGGCACGAGGAGGAAGAGGGATCCCTCGGGGGCCTCGGGATGACGGCGAGGAGAAGAGCGGCCCGCCTCAGAAGGCGGCCCCTACAAGGGCAAGAGGAACCCAAGAACCGGTCTGAAGACCGGCCACTACATAAGAAGAAGCAGATCGCGACGAGGAACGAATCAGGCGGCGGAGGCGGCGTCGAGGGCTTGGCCTTCGGCGAGGACGTGTTCGGGGACTTTGCGGAGTTCGCGCACGATGCGGAACCAAGAAAGCACTTTCAGCGCGTAGAAAGTGATGTCCACTTCCCACCAGTAAAAGCCCTGGCGCGCGCTGGCCATGTAGTGGTGATGATTGTTGTGCCAGCCTTCCCCGAGCGTGACCAGCGCGAGCATCCAGTTGTTCTTGCTGGTGTCTGTGGTGGGAAAGCGGCGGCGCGGCAGGAATGTGCGGCGAGAGAAACCGGGGAGATAGGAACATCGCGGAGGGATGTGCTATCGTCGCAGGGAAAGAGAAAGAGCGCGAAGGAGAAGGCATGGCGGAACGCCCGGTGTTGGTCGGCTTGATTCCTCAGGTGGTGGTGCTGGATCCCGGCGACCAGGTGAGCTGGATATCCGACGCGGGCAATCTGCGCGTGGAATTTGACACCAACCGCTGCCCGTTTTCATCGAACATTTTTCAGGCGCCCATGGGCATGCGCCTGCTGAGCGGCCCGCCGGTGGCGGGAACCAAGGCGGGAAGCTACAAATACAAGCTGTGGCTGAACGAACAGATGGTGGGCCGCGGCGAAGTGATCCTGCGGGATAAATAAACTCAAACTGGAAGTTGCGGAGAGATTCATCGCACAAGAAACGTGCGATGGAGAAGCGTATCTCCGCTCCGGGCCGGCCCCCTTCGGGGCTCAGGGCAAGAAAACGCCGTCCCTCCGGTCCCTTCGGCTCCGCTCAGGGCAGGCGGAATGACAAATTCGAGCGATGAATGAGAAGTTTTCCCAGTGAAAAACGGAGTGCTGAAAACGGGAGCTACTTCTTCCCGGCAGCGCGATACCCGGCCTTGATGGCGTCGGCTTCCGACATGTATTTGCCCTGCTTGGTCTTGCCGTAGTAGCGCGTGCCGGGCTTGTGATAGATGCCGGAATCCGTATTGACCCACACCATGCCAGAGCTGTTCGCGGGACGAGTTTGCTGCGCGGCTGCGGGCTTAGCGGCGGGCGCGCTGGCCACCGGGGCAGGGTTGACCGCAGGCGCGCTCGACGCAGCAGGCTTGGCGGCTGTGGCCGGCGCCGTAGTCGCAGCAGCGCCAGTGGGCGCAGCAGGAGCAGGGGAAGGCGTCTGTTTGGACTCGGAAGGTTTCTTGGTGGAGCTGGAATCGGTCTGATTGCCGGACTGTTGAGCGGCCGCAGCGCGCAGGGTGAACGTCCCAGCAAACAGGAACAAGGCCGACAGCAAAGAGAGATACAGGATGTTGCGTGTACGATTCATTTCTGGAAGTCCTTTCGCCCGGAGCGGGTCAGACCCCCGTTCGGCACACGGCCGTGGCGCGCTGAGGGCGCAGAGCAGGGGCCTGGAACGGACGCATCGCGGGTATTCCGCAGTGGAATTGACGCATGATGTAATAGAGCATTAGGAAAGTCAAGGAGTTATGAGAACCAGGCAAGGTGCCCAAACAGGTGGGGTAATGAGGTACAGAGTCAGTCGCCGACTGGCTGGACGCGGGCGAATTCGACGGCTTCTGCAAGCCCGCGGCGAATCGGCCCAAGGACGAAGGCCGGGACATCGCGTTCGGGCTCGACGGAAAGGTTGGCGGCTTTGCGAGGAAATTCGTTGCGGCGGTCCAGGTGGAGACTCGCTTCCTTGAGGAATTCGGCGGAGAAGCCCAAGTCTTCGGCGCGGTCCACGCCCCAGAACCAGAGTTTCTCTTCATTGCGCTGAAGGAAATGGAGGGACTCCTCGAGCTTCTTCATGGCACGGTCGAAGGAGGAAGCCAGGAAGAAGACGGGCAGAGTCCAGGCGTGCCGGGGGTACAGGACGCGGATGCGCACACAGTATTTGCCGGTCTGATTTTTCTCGATGCTGCAACGGTAGTCGTTGCGGATGCTGGACGAGCGAGGTGGCATGGATTTTTTCATAACGAAGGCGATGAGTTCCTCAACAAAGTCAAAAAAGCGGCAGGCAGTCGGAATCCCTCCCTTGGCAGATGGGCTAGCCGGCTAGGGGCCAGACGAAACCGCGACATAACGCCAAGGTACGTCTTCCGAGTACGCCTGAACCAGACGCAAATAGGGTAGCGGGCGGCGCCCGAGAGAGCAAGGGGGCCCCTCTAAATTATTTAACTTATGTATTTTCTATTGGTTAGACTATCCCAGGTCGCCAAAGCCGCGCATCTTGTCGGGCATCAGCTTCAGCGTGCCTTCCTTCTTCATGCGCTCTTCCAGAGCGGCACGGAACGCATCAAAAGCCAGGGTGCGCTTGGACTGTACGAGAGTATCGGCGATGGTTTTCTTCTGCTTCTCGAGATCGGCGGGATTGGCTTCGGTCTTTTCCACCACCTGATAGACCGCCCAGTTGGAGCCGAGAGCGATGGGGGCTCCGACTTCGCCGGACTTCAGGGAGAAAGCAGCAGAAAGCTGCTTGCCACTGCCCAGACCCGGAACCGAACCACTGCGGGCAAACGCCTCGGAGGTCTTGGGGTCGAGGCCCAGGGCTTTGGCAGCCGGGTCGAACTTTTCGCCGGCCTTAACGCGGCGTTCCAGATCCGTGGCCTTGGACTGCGCCAGTTGCGCGGCCTTCTGCTGCTTCAACTCGGTGAGGACTTTCTCGCGGACTTCCTCGAGCGTGCCCTGGTGAGTGGGAAGGATCTGCTGGACGGAGATCACCACATAGCCGCGGTCGGTGCGGATGGGCAGGCTCAGGTCGCCCTGACGGAGGCGGAAGAGCTGGTCCTTGACGTCCTGCGAGTTGCCCAGCTCGAGGAGAGGTTCGTTGGCCGCGACCGGGCGAGTTTCCGCCAGGCTGAGGTGATACTTCTGTGCGAGCCCGTCGAGAGTGGTCTTGTTGGACTGGCGAATCTGCGCGGACATCTTGTCGGCGATGTTGCCGGCTTCCGCGTCCACCTTCTGCAGGAGCAACGGGGCACGAATGGCGTCCTTAACGGCGTCGAAGGGCGTGGTGTGCGCGGTTTCCTTGTCGAGGACCTTGATGATGTGGAAGCCGTATTGGGTGCGAATAAGGCCTGACATCTCGCCCTTGTTGAGACTGAAGGCAGCCTTCTCAAATTCGGGGACGGTTTGGCCCTGCAGAATCCAGCCCAGGTCGCCACCCTTGGTCTTGCTGCCGGGATCTTCGGAGTACTTCTTGGCGAGTTCCTCGAAGTTGGCGACTTTCTTGCGGGCCTGCGCGAGAACATCCTCGGCCTTCTTTTTGATCTCTTCGATTTCCGCGTCGGTTTTGCCGCCCACTGTGAGAAAAAGAATGTGCTCGGGGTGGACGCGGTTGGGCACCTCGTATTGCTGGATGTTCTGCTGGTAGAGGGCTTTGAGCTCGTCGTCGGAGACGGGGATGGTCTGGCGAAGCTGAGCGAGATCGAGGAGGGCGTAGCGAGCGGAGCGCTTCTCGGGGATCTGGAAATTGGCTTTGTTCTTGTCGTAGTAGGCCTTGATTTCAGCGTCATCGGCATTGACTTTGCCGAGCAGGTCATCGGGCTTGATCAAGACGTAATCGAGCTTCACCTTATCGTTCTGGTACCGGAACTCATCCTGGATTTCCGGGAGGCCGACGCTGATGCCATCGGTAATGAGTTTGCGGAACTTTTCCTCGACGAGACCGGTGCGCACGAGATCCTCGAAAACCGGCACGGACATCTGGAAGCGCTGCTGGACCTCGCGGGCGTAGGCATCCATGCCGACGAAGGTGTCGCCGTTGAAAGCGGAAGGCACGTACATGCGGATGCGGTCGGCGCGTTCCTTTTCACTGACGGTGATGCCCATGCGCCTGGCTTCGTATTCCACTTCCTTTTGGAAGACGAGCTGATCGAGGATCTGGCGCGCATAGAGGGCTTCGACCTGCTTGGGGATGGGATTGTTGCGGCGAATATCGTCGAGCTTCTGGTGCACCTCGGCGAGGGTGACGGTCTGATCGCCCACGCGGGCCACGACATCCGAGGAAGTTTCCGCGGAGCTGGGGCCTTGCGGCACGAGATAGAGGAGCATGCTCACGGCGAGCAAGCCGATGACGACGCCGAAGAGGATTCGGACGCCGGTTTTCTTGTTAGATTCGCCAGCCATACCATGTATCTCCCTAATGGATCAACAAAGCGGTGAACAAACTTAAGATTATAGTGGAAAGAGAGCGAAAGGCCCAAATGAAGTTGCGGGTGGTGGGAGTGGGCTGGGTTCCGGCGAGTGTACCTTCATACAGTACGGTACACGTCCGAGTGGATTATATCCGATCTAATATCGACGATTTTCCTCTCCGGTGATGAGAGGAGATAAAGGACCTATGCGTTTGTTTCCCGGCGGGTGTGCCGTGATACAGGAGGGATCCGCGACGCACTCTCCTTTTGCTCATCCCCTCAATGGACTCATGGTGAGGGGTGCGCAGGGGCTACGGAAATAGCGGCGTGAATTGATTCGTGGTGCTGTCGAAGCTCATTGCTTGCCGATTCGGTCGATTTCCTTCTTGATGGCCAGCGTGTCGAGGCTGGACAGGGGCAAACAGAGTAACAGGCTGATTCTGCGGTCGAGAATCATGAATGCATCACGGAAGGCCTTCTCGATCTGCTCGGGTGTGCCCGCTGCCGCGGCGGGGTCCGGTATGCCCCAATGCGCGGTCATCGGTTGACCCGGCCAGATGGGGCAAACTTCTTTGGCCGCGTTATCGCACACAGTGAAAACAAAATGCAACTCCGGCGCTCCGGGCTTGGCGAACTCGTCCCAATTCTTGCTGCGCGCCCGGTCGATAGGCAGCTTGGCAAGCTCGAGCTGTCGCAGAGCTTGCGGGTGAACATGCCCCGTGGCGTGACTTCCTGCGCTGTAGGCTGTGAAGTTCGGAAAGCCCTTCTTGTTCATGATTGCTTCCGCCATGATGGAGCGGGCAGAATTTCCGGTGCATAGAAAAAGCACGTTGTAGTGTTCTCGCATGATGGCCACTTTTCTCAGGGGTGTCCTGATGCCTCCGCGGACTCCAGTAACGAGCGGGCCGCTGGTGACAGCGGTCACAGCCCCGCAGCGGGAAAAGAGTATCATAACTATATGCCTGTATGCGAATATACAGTTTATTGAGAAAGGCGACCAGCCCGTGGAAACCAACCGTAACGTGACACCCGCTGCCAAGCCAGCGAAACGGCTGAATCTATTCGAGCGTTACCTGACGCTTTGGGTGGCGCTCTGCATGATTATCGGGGTTGCTTTGGGGAAGACCATGCCCGGCTTCGTCCAGAGTCTACGTTCTCTGGAATTTGGCCGCGGTAGCCAGATCAACGTCCCCATCGCCGTCCTGATCTGGCTGATGATCATCCCGATGATGATGAAGGTCGACTTTGCATCCATTTTGAGCGTGCGGGAAAAGCCACGCGGACTGCTGGTCACCTTGTTTGTGAATTGGCTGGTCAAGCCATTCTCGATGGCTCTGATTTCCTGGTTGTTCTTCCGTCACATCTTCAGCGCATGGATTCCAAGCGCTCTTGCGGACCAGTACATCGCTGGAACGATTATTCTTGCAGCCGCACCCTGTACGGCGATGGTGTTCGTTTGGAGTTACCTGACGGATGGCGACCCGGCCTACACGCTCGTGCAGGTATCAGTGAACGATCTGATCATGCTTTTCCTTTTCGCTTCCATTGTGCGATTTCTGGTCAGCGGAGCCTCTTCGCTGCACGTCCCATTTAATGTGCTGCTCTATTCAGTGTTTGTTTTCATTGTCATTCCCTTGGCGGTGGGTTCTTCGCTTCGATATTGGTTTATCCGCAAGCACGGTGTGGAATGGTTCGAACGTAGCCTGCTACCGAGATTTGCGCCGGTCACGATTCTGGCCCTGCTGGCAACTCTGGTTTTCATCTTCGCCTTCCAAGCCGACAACATCACCAGCCGCTATTTCCACGTGTTTCTAATCGCCATCCCGATACTGCTGCAGGTGTATTTCAATTCGGGGTTGACTTACGGCCTGATGAAACTGTTTAGGGTCCAGCATTCCGTGGCTGCACCAGGAGCGTTAATCGGTGCCAGCAACTTCTTTGAACTCGCCGTGGCAACGGCTATAGCGCTTTTCGGCCCGGGCTCGGGGGCGGCACTGGCGACCGTCGTTGGCGTCCTAGTGGAAGTGCCCGTGATGTTGTCCGTGTGCAGTATGTGCAACCGGACGCGAGATTGGTTTCCGCCAGAAAAGGCAGTAGGTAATCGGAGTATCGATGGGGAGGTAATGCTATGAACTGCGAGCAAGAATGCTACGGGAGGATGTTTCCTTCGGTGGTGGAAATGGCTCTCAACAGAGCTGTCGTTGCCAAAGTATTGAGGTTCCCGTTGCAAGCGAGAGGTTGCGGCACATTGCAGAAGTGACAGTACAAAAGTGAACAAGAAGGGACGCATGAAAGAACTGGAACAATACTTCAAGGCACTCGCTGATACGAACCGGCTGCGAATCTTGAACTTACTTCTGCATGGTGAGTTGTGCGTCTGCGATATTCAATATGTGCTACAGACGACACAACCAAACGTCTCTCGTCACCTCTCGTACTTGAAGAACTCGGGCCTGGTGCTGGACCGGCGGGACGGCTACCGAATCTTCTACCGTCTTGCTGACCCGAAGCAAGGGACAAAGAGGCACCTGTTCGAGTTTCTCCAAGACGCGTACAAGAACGAGGAACAGTTGCAAGCGGACAAGAAGCGACTAAAGGAAGCGATTGACGCCGGGTCCTGCACACTTGGCGAATGGAAACCCTACTCGGCAGTGAGACGGACGAAGGCAATACATGCAAACGGAGCCTAGCGATTTTGCCTCGAGCACTTCTGCCACCCTGACCTAGGCGTTTTTGCCGAGATGGTGGTATTGATCCCCGCTCGCGAGTGAACCGCTGCTTCATTGCTCGCCTATCCGCGAATTCTTATCACCAATAAAAGGCTATTTGGTCGCGCTTGCCGATTCTGGAGATACCTCTAGGCACCCGGCCCTGCACGTCCGGGCCTTCGCGGAGGCGCTCCGTGGCGAGCAGCGGAAGATTAGTGTGGCGGGGCAAGCACGGCGACGCCGTAGACCGGGAGCATGGGCTGAGTCTAGCAAAAGCGATTGGAGTATCAGTAGGAGAGTCGATAAAATAAAATCATGAGCCCCAAAAAAGCCCGACCTAAAAGCATCACCGAGTACATCAATGCCGCACCCAAAGAAGCTCGCAAGAACTGCGTGAAATGCGCGCGTGTATTCGCAAATCTGCACCCGGGGCCAAGGAAAGCCTGAAGTGGGGGATGCCCGCCTTTTCCTATCGCAGGATACTGGTCACGTTCGCCGCGTTCAAACAGCACATCGGCTTCTATCCCACGCCGTCAGCCGTGAGCGCCTTCGCGAAGGATCTTTCGAGATTTGCCACGGCTACGGGATCGATCCAGTTTCCGCTGGAGAAGCCGCTGCCGCTGCTTCTGATCCGCGAGATCACAGCGTTCCGCGTTCGAGAGAGTATCGAGCAAGACAAGAAATGGAGAACGTGACGGAAAACTATTCCTGAAACCACTCGTCGTAACGCTGATAGAATTCACACCCGGTGATCGGACACGCCATGAACAACATATTTCTTCTTACATCATGTGAGAGAACCAATTCAGTGCTCGCCGGCTTGATCTGCTGGGCGGGGCACTGGAGGGGAGGTGGCACACGCAAGAAACCGCGCAAAGGCTCAACGATGCCAAAACGCGCACCTGCCGCAGCCTTCGGTGTAGTTCTGTTCGCGCTAAGTTTGTGGGCAGGTCTCGCGTCCGCACAGGCTCCCAGCCAGCCCTGGTCGAACGCGCGCCTCTCGCCCGACGAACGGGCCGATTTGCTCGTCAAGCAGATGACGCTGGATGAGAAAATTCAGCTTGTCCACGGAGGCATGGCCATGCTTGGCCCGAAAATCCCAGGAGCACTTGGGGGAGACGGCTTTGTCCCCGGAATTCCCCGCTTGGGAATCCCAGACCTCAATCTGATCGGCGCGGGCGTCGGCGTCACTAACCTCGGCAAACGCGCTCAGGGCGTGGCCACAGCGCTGCCTGCATCGCTGGCCGAAACCGCAACCTGGGACCCCAAGCTGGCGTATGAATTCGGAGCGGTCATTGGCCGGGAAACGCGCGCCCAGGGCTTCAACGTCTCGCTGGGCGGCGGCAACGACATCATGCGCGAGCCGCGCAATGGACGCAATTTCGAGTACCACGGCGAAGACCCGGTCCTTGCGGGAAAGATCATCGGGCAGGAATTGAAGGCCATTCAGGACCAGGGCGTCATCGCCGACATCAAGCACTATGCGGTCAACTGCCAGGAAACCGATCGCTTCGGAGTCAGCTCAAATCTCGACAAGCGTGCCCTGCGCGAACTCGATCTGCTGGCGTTTGAGATTGGCATCAGAGATTCTGGCGTCGGTACGGTGATGTGCGCCTACAACCGCCTCAATGGGGATTACTCCTGCGAGAACGACTACCTTTTGAACCGGGTGCTCAAGAAGGATTGGGGCTTCAAAGGCTGGGTGATGTCAGACTGGGGCGCCACTCACAGCACGGTCAAGGCTGCGTTAGCGGGTCTGGACCAGGAATTTTTCGAGAACAAGTACTTTTCCGCGCCGCTTAAGACAGCGGTAGAGAGCGGCGCAGTTCCCATGTCACGGCTCGACGACATGGTGCATCGGATTCTGCGTACGATGTTTGCGTTCGGAGTGATTGACCATCCTCCCGTGATCAAACCCATCGACGCCGAGGCAGGTGCGGCAGTGGCGCAACGCGTGACGGAACAAGGCGCGGTTCTCTTGAAGAACGCGGAGAACATATTGCCGCTAAACGCTTCGAGGCTGCAATCGGTTGCGGTTATCGGATCGCACGCCGACGTGGGTGTGCTCTCTGGCGGCGGATCGGCCCAGGTGGAACCAGTGGGTGGAAATGCGGTTCTTCCCAAGGAAATACCGCCAGGCCCTGACGGTTTCCTGGCGGTGTGGGTATGGGACCCCTCTTCACCTTTGCGCGCCATCCGTGCCAAGGCCCCGAATGCCAAGGTCAGCTACGACGATGGGACGGATTCCACAGCCGTTGCCAGCCTGGCTCGCGGCTCCGACGTCGCCATCGTCCTCGTCCATCAACACACTCATGAAGGCGCCGACTTGCCGAATCTTTCTCTGCCCGACAATCAGGACGAATTGGTCAAGCAAGTTGCCGCCGCGAATTCTCATACCGTCGTCGTGCTGGAGAACGGAGACCCGGTTCTGATGCCCTGGCTGGACAGCGTGAAGGGCGTCTTGGAGACCTGGTATCCCGGCCAGCGGGGCGGCGAAGCCATCGCCAATATTCTTTTCGGCGACGTGAATCCTTCCGGGAAGCTGCCGATTTCGTTTCCCAAGAGCGAGGCCGATCTGCCGCATTTGACCATCCCAACTCCGCCTCCCTCGAACCAGCCGCCGAGCACCGGCGCGATGCCCACCCCGATCTTCATCGACGCCAATTACACCGAAGGGCTGAAGGTGGGTTATCGCTGGTATGACGCTGAGAACAAAGAACCCCTCTTCCCATTTGGATTCGGACTCTCGTACACCAGGTTTTCCTATTCCCACCTCAAGGTGGCACCAGGCAAGTCAGTGGAAGTGAGCTTCTCGATCAAGAACACCGGCTCGCGTGCCGGGGCGGAGGTGGCGCAAGTCTATCTCGGCCTGCCGGCAAGCGCGGGTGAACCGCCGAAGCGCCTGGTGGCTTGGGAAAAGGTGCAGCTGAGTCCAGGTCAAAGCCGGACGGTCACTTTTTCGCTTGAGTCCCAATTCATGTCCGTGTTCAACGTCGAGAAGGACGCGTGGGAACTCCTCCCGGGTGATTATCGTGTTTATGCGGGCGGATCCTCCCGGGACACACCGCTGACTGCGACATTGCAGATCCCTGTGCACAGCCGATGAACTTGGTGGGAAAGCCGACGCTGGTTCCCGACTCTAATGAATGAGATTCTCCGCTTTCGATCACCCTCGGAGTTTCGCAAGTGGCTGGCTGCGAATCATCACCAGTCAGAGGGGATCTGGCTGCGCATTTTCAAGAAGGACGCGGGAGAACCCTCGGTCAGCTATGCGGAAGCGCTGGATGAGGCGCTCTGCTATGGATGGATCGACGGCCAAAAGAAGAGTCATGACGACTCTTCGTGGCTGCAGAGGTTCACCCGAAGACGCGCCAGGAGCAACTGGTCCAGTATCAACACGCAACACGCAGAAAGGCTGATACAAGCAGGCCGGGTGAAAGCGCCAGGCCAGGCTGCAATAGATGCCGCGAAGAAGGATGGGCGTTGGGCAAGCGCCTACGATTCGCAGAGCAACGCGATCTTTCCCGAGGATTTTCTGGCAGCATTGCGCAGAAACAAGAAAGCGAAGGCTTTCTTCGAGTCGCTGAGCAAAGCGAACCGCTATGCGATTGCTTACCGGCTGCAAACGGCAAAAAAGGCGGAAACGAAGCAGAAGCGCATGGAAATGATTCTTGCGATGCCGGGCAGAAGCGAGGCGTTTCACTAGTGCCGTTCCAACTTGTTCCAGCAAATCCCTTCGAGAATACTCTCTCCGTGTTCGTGTCAGATGCTTGGACCCTCATTTGGCAGAAATAGTTGGAACGGCACTAGCTGCGTTCGAGACTCCGAGCGCGGAACTTGCTCATCCAATTGGACCAACCAATCTGTAACTCTATTCGTTCGGCTGGCAATCCTGCCTCGGAGTGGCGGACTAGCTCCTGCATAGTCATACAATCGGAAACTGACCTATTGCCTACGGGACGGGGTGCTGGAGTTGTGGAAAGCGGGCGTGAGGAATGGAAGCCTGCGGACGGGGCAAAACAGGGCCAAATGGCTCCGCGGGACGAAAAGCGGCGGAAACGCTATTTGTAGATTGAGTACGGGGTAGCGGCGTGGCGCCCGCACGTGCAAATGACTATGCTAAATTGCGAAATTGGAGCAATCGCGGCACGGACTCCAGTGACAACACAAACCCCCATTGAGCCACGGCGGCCGACATCGGCCCCCACGCCGCAGCAGGCGCCGAAGATTCACCGCGTCGAGGTGTACTGGCACGCGGTGACGTACAAGACCGTCGCCATCTACCTGCTGCTGTTGTTCGTGATCGTCATCGCGGGGATGTACGTGGCCATGCCGGACTGGACCACCATCGCGACGAAGAAAATCAACAAAGCGCTGGGCAACACGGAGACGGAAGCGCTGACACTCACGCAAACTCAGGCGAAGTTCGTGAACCTGGACGGCCGGGTGCAAGTAAAGAAAGTGAATTCGGTGACCTGGGCGGAGGCGGACTATCACACCGCGCTGGACAAAGGCGACTTGGTCCAGACCGGCTCGGACGGAGCGGCGCGCATCACGTTTGCGGACGGCACGGAATACACGGTGAAGGCGGAAACGCTGGTCACGGTGGAAGAGAACAACGTAACCAAAGACCGCGCGAACACCGCCGTGCGCATCAGCACGGGCGAAGTAAATCTGGCCACGCCGACGTGGACTTCGCGCGACTCGCAGGCGGCCATCAGCGTGGAAGATGCCACGGCGTACGTGCAGCAGAACAGCCGGGCAACGGTAAAGAACGATCCAAGTAAGAACGAGCACGAAATCGTGGTGGCCACGGGCGGGGCGGAAGTGAAGCGCGGAGAAGAAAAGATCGAGCTGACACAGTATGAGAAGGTGAGTTTCGCGACCGGAGGGGCGACGCAGAAATCAAACGTGCTGGCGCCGCCGGGACTGGTGTCGCCGCTGAACCTGGCGCCGATTATTTCGGAGAATCCGAAGACGGCGCAAATACGGTTTGAGTGGCAGCAGGTGGCGGACGCGGTAGGGTACACGCTGCGCATCAGCCCGACGACGATGTTCACGAGGCTGATCAAGGAAGTGAAAGTGAACGCCACGAGCGCGGAAGTGAGCGGACTCGAAGCCGGCGACTATTTCTGGAACGTAACCGCATCGGACGCCAAGAAGCAGACCAGTGAATTCAGCGAAACATTCAAGTTCACCCTGGTGGCCCAGGGCAAGACGCAGGAAATGCTGCTGGACATTGAGAGCACGCAGATTCACGGGCGCGTCGCCGAGCTGATCGGCAAGACGGAGCCGGGCGCGGCGCTGATCATCAACGGTCAGGCGGTGGCAAATATTTCGTCCGACGGAAATTTCCGCCATTTCACAGAGCCGCTGGAACCCGGACAACACACTATCGTCGTGATTGGGTCGAACCGGCGCGGCGGAACCGCGAAACGAGAGGTTTCCATCGTAGTGCCGAAGTGAACTTGGGGAACGGCGGGTTGCGCTTTTGCGTGCAGCACCGAATCCGGCGACAATGGAAGGTTGCACGGATTGGGGCGGGCACGCAGAGATCCTACCTGGCAGGATCCTCTCCGCAGGGGGAAAGCAGTAATGACTAAGAATGGATGGAACCTGAGGTCGGTGTTCAGTCTGTTTTCATCCGACCTGGCGATCGACCTGGGGACGGCGAACACGCTGGTGTTCGCGCACGGCAAAGGGATTGTCGTGAACGAACCGTCGATCGTGGCGATCAACAAAGCCACCGGAGAAGTGGTTGCGGTGGGGCGCGAAGCGAAAGACATGCTGGGACGCACGCCGGGAAACGTTGTGGCCATCAAACCGATGAAGGACGGAGTGATCGCGGATTTCAAGGTCACGGAAAAGATGCTGACGTACTTCATCCAGAAGGCGCACAACCGGCGCGTGCTGGTGCACCCGCGCATCGTCATTGGTGTGCCGAGCGAAATCACGCCCGTGGAAAAACGCGCGGTGCAGGACTCCGCCTACCGGGCGCGCGCCAGCGAGGTTTATCTGGTGGAACAGGCCATGGCCGCGGCCATCGGTGCGGGGCTGCCGATCGAGGAGCCCAGCGGAAACATGGTGGTGGATATCGGCGGCGGCACCACGGACATCGCGGTGATTTCCATGAGCGGGATCGTGTACTCGCGGTCCGTGCGCGTAGCGGGCAACGAGATGGACGAAGCCGTGATGCAGTATTTGAAGCGCAAGTACAACCTGCTGGTCGGCGAACGCACGGCGGAACAGATCAAGATGGAGATTGGCTCCGCGTACCCGCTGGAGAAACCGCTGACGATGGAAGTGAAGGGGCGCAACCTGATTGAGGGCGTGCCGCGCACGGTAACGATTGACGACAGCGAAATTCGCGAAGCGCTGAGCGAATGCGTGGCGACGATTTTGAATGCCGTGCGCGTGGCGCTGGAACGCACGCCGCCGGAACTTTCCGCGGACATCAGCGACCGCGGCATCGTGCTGACGGGCGGGGGGGCGCTGCTGAAAAATCTGGACAAACGCATCCGTGAGGAGACCGGCTTGCCGGTTTCGATTGCGGATGATCCGCTGGCGTCGGTGGTGCTGGGCACGGGCAAGATGCTGAGCGATTTCAAGCTGCTGCGCATGGTGTGCATTGACTGAGGCAGTTTTCAGTTTTCAGTTATAAGTTTTAAGTAAAGAGTTTCGGACCTTTTTTCCAGCCTGAAGGTTACGGAAAACGCTCGGACATGGTTGCGATTCCTTCAAGACATCGATCGCTGGCGCTGCTGGCGGGCGTGCTGCTTGCGCAGATCCTGATGCTGGCGGTGCAGATCAAACGCGATTCGCGCGGGCGGCTGATCCGCGTGTGGGCGGTATCCACGGTGACGCCGTTCGAGCGCGTGGGGGCCTGGGGCGTCGTAAAAGTGCGCGGCGTGTGGCGCCACTATTTTGCCCTGCAAGGCACTTCCCGGGATAACGAAACGCTACGGACTGAGAACGACGCGCTGAAGCTGGCCATCTCGCAACTACAAAGCAAGGCGGCGGAAGCAGACCGGCTGGGCGCGCTGTTGAACTTCAAGACTTCCAATGAAAAAGTGGCGATGGTGGGCGCGCGGGTGATTGGCGCGAGCGCCGGCACGGCGAGCCGCACGATTGAAATCGACCGCGGCGAGCGCGACGGCATTCACCGCAACCAGCCGGTGATCACGCCGGATGGCGCGGTGGGCAAGGTGATCGAGGTGTACCGAAATTCCGCGCAGGTGCTACTGTTGACGGACAAGGACAGCGGCGTCGGCGCGATGCTCGTGGAGTCCCGGATCCAGAGCCCGGTGGGCGGTACGGGCGAGCCCATGCTGACGATGAAGTATGTGCCCGCCGACGACACGGTGAACGTGGGCGAGAAGATAGTGACCAGCGGTATGGACAGAATTTTTCCGCGCGATGTGCCGGTGGGCACGGTGCTCGAGGTGAAAGCGGGCTATCCCTTCAAGCAGGTTCGCGTGATGCCCACGGCGAGGCTCGACCGGCTCGAAGAAGTGTTTGTGCTGTTGACGCAGGAGCCGCTGGAATTCCGGAAAGAAGCGGAAGCGCAGAGCGCGCCGCCACAAAGTGCGCCGGCGGAGACGCCCGCAACGGCGCCGCCAGCGGCGGTGAAACCATGAATGACACGTTTGAACTGCGCAGCGGCGACACGCACATTGAAGTGCACAAGTTCTTTCCGGGCGCGATCGCCGGCGTGACCATCCTGGCGCTGGCGCTACAAGCGGCGTTTCCGGTGTATGTGCGCAGGCTGGATTTTCTGGACCTGCCGTTGCTGATAACGATTTATTTCGGATTGAGCCGGCGAAATCCTTCCACGGGTTTGCTCCTCGGCACGACGATTGGATTGTTGCAGGACAGCTTGAGCGGGCCGACCGTGCCGCTGGGCCTCTACGGCATTGCGAAAACGGTGGTGGGTTATCTGGCGTCGTCGATTGGCGCGCGGCTGGATACCGAGCATCCCGTGGCGCGCTTCGCGCTGACGGCCGGATTTTTTGTGCTGCACCAAGCCGTGATCGTGCTGACGCGGCGGTTGCTGCTGGCGCAGCCGGAGCCGTGGTTCAATGTGCACCTGGTCATTGCCGCGGCGGTGAATGCGGTGGTTGGCATGCCGCTGTTTTTGCTGCTGGATCGCCTGCGGCGCTCGTCGTAACCCTACTCTTCCGCAAACGTTCACGGGTACATGCCGTTGACTCCAACCGATATTCGGCGCTCTTGGGCACATTTTCCAGTTTGTGGTGTTTAGGATATTGAGTGGGCAGATTCGGAAGCATCGGAGTCGCCCTTGTGTGGAGGATAGAAATGGAAAACATCAAGAACTCGAGGGGGATGGTGCTGACGATTGCAGTCGCATTGACCGCGGTTCTTGGATGCGTCATCGTCCCTGCCGCTCAAGGACAGACACAGGAGCAGAAGCCCGGCAATCCTCCGAGAAAGTACAGCATGGCAGAATACAACGAATATGCTGAGGCCGTTCGACCCCTGGATGCCGCGGAGAGAATAAAACAGCTTGATGCTTTCGTTGCGAAGCACCCAGATTCTCCGCTTCTTAGCTATGTTTACCAAGATTATTACAAGGCCTACGAGAAGACAGGGAATCTCCCAAAAGTGATGGAATTCGCTGAAAAACGCTTGTCAATTGGAAGCGCCTTGACTTATCAAAACCGCGAGCCGCAGGAAAGGCTGGAGACAGCGCTTGTGTGGGTCCATGCGTATAACAGATTCCATTCGGATGACATGGAACTTGCGGCTAAGGCTCGCGGCATGGTGCGAGCCGGCTTAGCGATCATCGCAACCATCAAAAAACCGGATTATATCTATGAGGGAAAGATTTTCGCGCGAGCGATGATTCAGGCGGCGAGCTATTTAAACGCAACAAGCGCCAAGGCTGCAATGACGGTGAAGGACTACAAAGCTGTGGACGAATCGTTGGAGGAAATAATCCGTTTGACCGCTTTCGATCTCTCCGATTTGTCGCCAGCTCCGACGGAGACTATGACTCCGCAGTAAGTCAAACCTAGTGGTTGAGGAGGAACTGCTTGAAGTTGTCGTAGTTGGTGGTCATGGGGAGGGAGAGCTTGGGGCGATTGAGGTATTCGGCTAGGCGGGAGGGGAGCGGCGGGGCGATGCCGATGCCCTTCTGGACGATTTCGGCGAATTTGGCGGGATGCGCGGTGGCCAGGACGAGGCCCTGCGACGGTTCGGGATGTTCCTTGCGGTACGCTTCCCAGGCATGAATGCCCACTGCGGTGTGTGGGTCGCTGATGTAGCGGTAACGGTCCCAGACGTTGTGCATCTGCTGCAGCGTTTCTTCGTCGGTGGCGCTCCGCCCCCAAATTTCCTTGCGGACATTTTCGATGCGGTTGCGGCAGAGGTCCAGGAGCCTCGGAAAATTATTCGGATTGCCCACGTCCATCGCGTTCGAGTACGTCGCAACGGCCGCATTCGGCCGGTATTCCCCGCTCAGCAGATATCTTGGCACTGCATCGTTGGCGTTCGTGGCGGCAATAAATCGCGACACCGGCAGCCCCAGGCGCTTCGCGAACAGCCCTGCGGTGAGATTGCCGAAATTGCCGCTGGGCACGGAAACAATCAGTGGCACGCTCGCCACCGGCAACTGGCGGTACGCAGCTACGTGATAGAACATTTGCGGCAGCAGGCGCGAGACGTTGATGGAATTGGCGGAGGTGAGAAAAGCACGGTGGATCAGCGCGTCGTCGGCGAAGGCCTGCTTCACCAGGCGCTGGCAATCATCGAAGGTGCCGGAAACTTCCAGCGCGGTGATATTTTCGCCGAGCGTGGTGAACTGTTTTTCCTGGGCTTCGCTGATGCGTTTCGAGGGATACAAAATCACGACGCGGATGCCAGGCACGCGGAGAAAACCGTGGGCGACCGCGCTGCCGGTGTCGCCGGAAGTGGCCACGAGCACGGTGAGCTGCCGTTCCTCGCCGCGCACGAAATAGCCCATGAGGCGAGCCATGAAGCGCGCGCCAAAATCCTTGAAAGCCAGCGTGGGACCGTGAAAGAGCTCGAGGATATGCAGCGCGGGCGAAAGCGAGACGAGCTTCACCGGAAAATTGATGGCTTCGGCGACGATCTGCCAGAGCACTTCTTCGGGCACATCCGGCGTGGCAAATGGCCGGACCACGCGAAAGCAAACTTCCGTGAAAGGCAGGCGGCGAAACTCTTCGAGCTCTTCGGGAGTGTGGCGCGCGATCTCCACGGGCAGGTAGAGGCCGCCATCGGGCGCGAGGCCGCGGAGGGTAGCGCCTCTCAAGGAGGTGAGCGGGGCTTTGCCGGAAGTGCTGCGGTATCTCATGCGTAAAGTTCCGAGTGATCCTGGACTAGCCGGTATCGCCAGAAAAAGTTGTGTCGCAACTGCCGGGAATCAGCGATGGCCCGCCACCTGTTGCCGGATCATTTCCAAAAACGCTTCGCCGGAAGACTGGCCGCCGGAAGCAGGAATGGAAGTGGAAACGCGCAAGCTCGCAACCGGCAAAGTAACGTGCGCGAGCGCTTCATAGCTCTGGCGGCGCGCGGCGATCAAAGCGGGATAGCAGCGCGCCACGGTTTCGCGAGGAGCCTCACCCCGCCGCGGTTGGAAAGCGCCGCGCCACAGTACCGGCTTGGGATCCTGGAGGTAGCGCTGGATCAGGAGTTCCTGCTCATTGGCAGAAGCCGCGAGATACACGACGGTGAGCTGGCGGCGCAAGCGGCGAAGAATATTGTTGCCGGAATGGATGACGCTGCCGGTGGTGTCAAGTATGAGTTCGCGCCGGGGATCCTTTTCCAGTTCGCCGAGGATTTCATCCAGAGTGGAGATTTCTTCGGCGAGATAATGCGCTTCCCGTTCGGCGTAGGTGGGACTGCCTGGCCAGCCCATCCAGGCGGCGACGCCGTTGATGCCGCTATAGCCGCCGGATTCCAGGGCGGGGGCGAGGCGCGCTTCAATCTGGTCGTCGCAGGAGATGGTGGGTAAACCGAGCGCTGCGAGGTGCTTTGTCCAATGGGTTTTCCCGGAACCGGACATGCCGATTAAAGCGAGACGCAAGGCTTGATCTGAACGCGGCTGCATAGGAGAAACTGAAATTGTAATTGATTCCGCGGAAAGCACGAAACGCCAAAAGTATCCAAGCAAAACAGTTCCAACCCGAAGCCCGTAGAGGAGGGATTGAGCGGGCGACACAAGCGGCATGGGTGCCCGTCACATCAGTTGGGGTTAAGCGCCATGCCCTGGCGAACGGCGCGGGTCATCCCTCAAGCCGCCATAAGGCGTTGTATGACCCGCTACCTGCCCTTCGGGACGGGTTGCGCCCCCCGTAGGCAAGTGCTACTTTTGGTTAGACTTCCGAACGAAGGCGGATTCGGAAGCCGTGCGGCGCTGGGAGAGATTCGTCGAGTCATCGGAGGCCGTGGGGGCCTCGTTGAACGGACTATACAAGCTTCTTCGCCGCAAATAGAGAGATTGCGCGGGCGGGCACAGCTCAGCCCTGAAGGAAAGAGCGCTCGCGCGCAGGTTCTTCGTGTCGTACTGGTTTCGCAACGACAATCGCTTGCCGCAGGAACGTCTGGCGGCTGCTTCCTACGTGATCGTGGGCATGATCACGTTGCTGCTCCTCGGCTTCTGGAAACTGCAAGTTATTGATTCCGATAAGTATGGCCAATTGGCGGAGCGCAACCGGGTGCGCTCGATTCCCATTATTGCACCGCGGGGACGCATGCTGGACCGCGATGGGCGCGTGCTGGTGGACAACTATCCTTCGTTCAGCGTGCTGTTGCTGCGCGACGATAGCGCGGCCGTGGACAAGAATCTTCCCGCGATTGCCGACGGGCTGGGGTTGTCTCTGGATGATTTGAAGGAGCAGTTGAACAACACGATAAACCTGCCGAAATTCCAGCCCATTGTGATCAAACCAGAAGCGACGCCGGCGGACGTGGCGTTCATTGAATCGCACCGCGCGGATGTTCCGCTGCTGGAAATGTTGATGGTACACCGGCGGAGGTACCTGCCGGGCGGGTTCCTGTCGCATGCCAGCGGGTATGTGGGGGAAGTGAGCGAGCAACAGATCGAAGCGAGCAACGGCAGGCTGCGGCCGGGTGACTTCGCGGGCAAGTCGGGACTGGAGCGGCAATATAACGATCTGCTGATGGGCACGGACGGGATGCGGCGTGTGGTCGTCAACAGCGTGGGCAAAGAGATGAAGGAGATGCGCCTGTCGCAGCAGGAAGCCACTCCGGGCAAGCAGATTCAGTTGACGATCGATTACGATCTGCAGCAAGTGGCGGAAGAAGCGCTGGCGGGCAAGATGGGTGCAATCGTCGCGCTGGATCCGTCTACCGGGGAGGTACTCGCCTTTGTGAGTCGGCCAGCTCCCGATCCGAACGACTTTGCCGTGCGCGTTTCCAAGGAAGAGTGGCAGAGACTGAACGAGGACGACGATCACCCGCTGATGAACCGCGTGACGCAGGCGCAGTTGGCTCCGGGTTCCGTGTTCAAGATTGTGATGGCCACGGCGATGCTTCAAGAAAAAGTGCCGCCGGAGAATTTCACGGCGTTTTGCCCGGGCTACGCGATTTTCTACGGGCGAATGTTCAAATGCCACATTTACGGCAAGGGCGGCCACGGTGTGATGAATTTGCACCAAGCCATCATCCATTCCTGCGACGTCTTTTTCTATAACGTCGGCCAGCGGATGGGGATTGATCGCATCTCGAAACACGCAAAGCTGCTGGGACTGGGCTCGAAGACGGGAATCGACCTGCCGTCAGAAGAACCGGGGCTGGTACCGTCGGAAGAATGGGTGCAGCGCGTTTATCACCGCAAGTGGTATCCGGGCGAAACGATTTCAGTTTCCATCGGACAGGGAGCGGTCACAGTCACACCATTGCAACTCGCCTACATGATCGGAGGCATCGCGTCAGGTGGCGACTTCAAGCAACCGCACCTGCTGAAGGATGCGCCGAATGTCGGAGAGAAACACGTGCAGCTCGACGAGGAGACCGTCGAGCAAGTCACCCAGGGGATGTACGGGGTGGTGAATGAGGGGGGAACCGCAGGGGCGGTGAAGCTCCAGGGCATTGAATTCTGTGGAAAGACTGGCACAGCACAGGTGATCGGCGGCGAAGCCAAGGGACGTTACACCAAGGGCGAAAAAAAGTTTAAAGACAACGCCTGGTTCGTTGGCTATGCCCCCCGCCGGAATCCCGAAATTGTGGTCAGCGTGTTAGTCGAAGAGGGTGGCCACGGCAATTTAGCATCGGCTCCAATAGCGCGCGACATCATCAAGGCCTATTACGACAAGAAGGCGAAGAAGGGGCAGGGGCAGTACACCGTGGATTACCAGAAGCATGAGATCGGCAATGGTTCCCGGCAGGAAGTGGCGGAAAATCCGAAGGCGGTGGGCAAAGCGGAGCAGTCTGCCGCGGTTGTGCCGGGTGATCCGGCCAAGAAGCCGCGCCCCAACTGAAGGCATTGCAGGAAGAAATGGAATGAGAGACGCGCCCGTAACACGAGATTACGATTGGTGGCTGCTGGCCATCCTGGCGGCGATTTGCGCGCTGGGCGTGATCGAGATTTATTCGGCGACACACGGCAGCGCGCTGGCGGGGATGCATATGAAGCAGATCCGCTGGCTGGTGGTGGGAGTGGTGTTGATGTTCGCGTTGTCCCGAGTGGACTATCACGTGATCATGGACCAGGCACCCTGGTTGTATATCGTGGGACTGGTGGCGCTTGTGGCGGTGCTACTGGTGGGCCACAGGCGCTTTGGGGCACAAAGGTGGATCCCCATCATGGGGGAATTCTTTCAGGTGTCAGAATTGGTCAAATTGATTATAATCATAGTGTTGGCGCGCTTCTTCGCGGAGGTGCGCACGGATGAGCTCTCCCTGCAGGATTTGATCAAAGCAGGGTTAATCGTTGGTTTGCCGTTGGCGTTGATTTTGAAGCAGCCCGATTTGGGCACCGCACTTGTACTGGTGCCCATGTTGGTCGTCGGCGCATTTCTGGCGGGGCTGCAATGGAAACACGCCGCGGCTATCGTATTAATCGGCGCCTTGATGTTACCCGCCGGGTGGCATTTCTTGAAGCCGTACCAGAAGGAAAGGGTTACATCGTTCTTGCATCCCGAAGAAGACGCGAAAGGCTCCGGCTATCAGGTTTTGCAGTCGAAGATAGCGGTGGGCTCGGGCGGTTTCTGGGGGAAAGGTTTCGGCAACGGCAGCCAGAATCAACTTGGGTACATTCCGGTCCGGTACTCCGACTTCATCATGTCGGCCTGGGCGGAAGAACAAGGATTCAAAGGCGTGCTGCTTGCTTTGGGGCTGTACATGGCGTTGTTGTTGCGTTTAGTGCAGAATGCCCAGCGGGCGAAGGACCGCGCGGGAATGTTTCTGGTCATGGGCGTGGCAGCGGCGCTGGGGTTTCACGTTTTGGTGAATGTGGCTATGGTCATCGGGGCAATGCCGGTAACGGGCATCCCTTTGCCGCTGATGTCCTACGGAGGTTCCGCCACGTTGTTTGTATTCCTGGCGATTGGCCTGGTAATGAATGTCCGGCTACGCCGATTCGTTAATTAAGTCAAAGCCAGTCCCGAGCGCATCATCTCAGTTCAGGGAGGCTGCGCCGGTTCGGCGCCCCGATTGAAGCCGGGGTTGCTAATCAAGAAGGAATCTGAAGAGTGAGGATAGCATCGTCCGCCGTTACCCCGGGGAGATCCCGGCAACGGCCTAGCCTCGTTAGCAGAAGGATAAAGAAGTACGAGAGCCGCACCGCGGCCCTTCCCTCCGGCTACGAACGCAATGCCGCAACCGTAAAGTTGTCGCCGGCGTGTTCCGGTCTGAACCGGAACGGCGCCTTGCCTTGGACCCCCGAGCAAGAGGTTCCAGCGGCGGTGCATCCTAAGGAGTTTTCATGTCGAAAGAATTGGTTATATCGGCGGGCTCGCATGAGCGACGCGTCGCCATTTTGGAAGAAGGACAGCTAGTCGAGATCTACATCGAGCGCGAGAAAGAGTTCGCGCTTGTCGGCAGCATCTACAAGGGAAAAGTCACGCGCGTTCTGCCGGGCATGCAATCGGCATTCGTTGATATCGGCCTGGATGGCGACGCGTTTCTGTATGTCAGCGACGTTTTCGAAAACCTCGAGGACTACGATCACGGTCAGCCTCACGGAGATGCGCCCGTGCCTGCGCTGGCGGCTCAGGGAGAGCCGGCCATCGAGGTCCTGCCGGGGGAAACACTGGCGGCAGCAGGTGTGCACGAAGAAGTGCATCTGGATGAAGAGACCGAAGGCCGCGGAGGCCCCGAGGAGCGGGAAGGCCGCGAAGAGTATCGCGCGCACGAGCCGGATCACGCCATGGAACCGGGTAATGCGATCGATGCGCCGCGCAGCGACGAACCCGGCGGGGAATCGGAAGTTGCCGAACACGAGGAGCGCCAGCCGGATTCCAATGCTTCCGCTCCGCAGAATTTTGCTCCCTCCTACAACCCCACGCGGAATTATCCGCCGCGCATCGGAAACGACCGCGGCCCGGGTCAGGACCGTGGCGGGGATCGCGGAGACCGTGGCGATCACGGGCGCGGACGCGGGCGCGGAGGGCGCTGGGGACGCCGGCGCGGCGGAAGCGGCGATCGCGATCGCGGCGGACGTCACCACGGCCAGGGCGGGCGCAATCTGCCACCCTCGAAATACGCTTCGCCGCAGGGCGAACGCGATTCGCGGGGCTTCGACAATCGGCGCCCTTCTGGTGATCGCGGCCCGAGCGCTCCGGTCGAACGGAAGGAAGACGACATCGTCCTGCCGGGCGAATCGCTCGCCAAGTATCGCGGGCGTCCGGTGCCACCGCCGGTCGAGCCGCTGGGGGACCACGAGCCCGAGGAGCGTCAGCCTGATTTTGAAGAGAAGCCCGCGCGCCCAGCAGTCGGCATGCAGGCGAACTCCGGCGTGCCACGGCGTTTCTCCGGAAGCTTGCCACATTGGGTTCTAGCGGATACTGAAGCGGAAGGTGAGGCGGCCGCTGGCGGTGAAACGCGGCCGGAAGAAACGCCCACTGCCGCCGAATCCGCCGAGCAGGAGACTGCGCGCGCGGAAGAACACCACGAGGAAGCTCACGCCGAGGCGCACCACAACGGAACTTCCGGCCTGAGCGAGGAAGAACTCTCCGCACTCTCTTCGCGGTTGGTCGAGGCCAAGCATGAAGAGACCCAGGCGCGGGCCGATGCGGATTCCCACGTGGGCGGCCCGGTCTTTGAAGAGGAAGCCGAAGGGTCCCGCGAGGAACACCACGAGGATTTTCACGAGGAAACTCACGAAGACGCGCGTGACGCCGAGGACCACCTTTCCGAGGAAGAGCTTGCCGAGGAATCCGAGCAGGAGGAGCAGGAGCGCAGCGAAGAAGAATCCGAGGAGGAACAGGACGAGCGGGAAGAGCGCGAAGAGCGAGAAGATCGTCAAGAGCAGGAAGAACATCAGGAAGTGATCGAAGCGGCCAAGGCAGCCTTCGATCGCGAGGAAGGCGGGGGGCGCAGCGAGCAAGGACAGTACGAGTCCATTCCGGCACCGGGCGCCACCAGCGAAACGGGCAGCGAGGAAGACATCGTGCTCCTGCCCGGCGAAACGCGCAGCCCGCGTAGTGCGAGCGCACCACGCGAGGAATTTGTGCGGCGTGATTCGGCGCGCATCGGCAGCAACCCGCGCTCCCGCTTCCAGCGGCCGCAGCGCGGCGGACGCGGCCGGGATGACCGCGGGCCGCGTGGACGCCACGACGGGCGCCGCGACCGCGGAGATCGTGGTGACCGCGGAAGCGATCGGGGAGGTGACCGGGGACGCGGGCGTTTTGAGCGCCGCGGACATGGTCCCCATCGTGGGCATCATGCCGGGCACGCACCGCAGCGCCGCCCGCAGCTCATTTCCGAAATGCTGAAATCGGGCCAGGATGTGGTCGTGCAGATTGCCAAGGAACCTCTGGGCAAGAAGGGCGCGCGCATCACCAGCCACGTGGCCTTGCCGGGACGCTTCCTGGTGTACATGCCCACGATTGACCACATCGGAGTTTCCCGCAAGATTGCCAGCGCGGAAAACCGCTCGCGCCTGCGCCGGCTGGTTGGCGAAGCGCGGGGCAGCTATCCGGGCGGCTTCATCGTGCGCACAGCCGCAGGTGGCGCGACGGACGATGAAATTCGCACGGACATCGAATTCCTGGGCAAGACCTGGAATGAGATCAAGAACAAGAACGACGATCGGAAAGCGCCCTCCCTGCTGCACCGCGACCTGAACCTGGTCGAGCGCATCCTGCGCGACTACGTCAGCGATGATTTCACGGGCATCTGGATTGACAACGAAGAGGAATACGGCAAGGTAGTGGAATTCGTCAGCCGCTTCCAGCCAAAACTCGTCACCAAGGTCAAGCTCTACACCAAGGAGCAGCCGATCTTCGAAGAGTTCGGCATCCAGCACGAACTGGACAAGGCGCTGCGCGCCAAAGTGTGGCTGAAGTCCGGCGGCTACATCGTCATCAACCACACGGAAGCGCTGGTGGCCATCGACGTCAACACCGGGAAATTCGTGGGCAAGGGCTCCACGCGCCTGGAAGACACCATCGTCAAGACCAACCTGGAAGCCGTGAAGGAGATCGTGCGGCAGATTCGTTTGCGCGACCTCGGCGGCATCATCGTGGTGGACTTCATCGACATGGAGGAGCGGCGGAACCGCGAAAAAGTGCTGATGGCGCTGCAATCGGCGCTGGAGCAGGACAAGGCGCCGTCGAAGGCGCTTTCGTTCAACGAGTTTGGACTGGTCTGCATCACGCGCAAGCGCACCAAGCAGGCGCTGGAACGCGTGCTCTGCCAGCCCTGCCCGTATTGCACGGGCTCGGGCATGGTCAAGTCCATCCCCACGCTGTGCTACGAAATTCAGGCGGAAGCGCGCAAGATGGCCGTGGCGGATCACGAAGGGCCGAACCTCACGCTGCGCGTGCATCCGGAAATTGCCAAGGCGCTGAAGACGCGCGAGTCCATCTTGATTGATGAGCTCGAACAGAACGCGCACAAGCACATCATCATCCAGTCGGACGCCACGCTGCATTGGGAGCAGTACGACATTTACTAGTTTTCAGTAATCAGTTTTCAGTAAGATAGAAACGCCCGGGCTCATCGCCCGGGCGTTTTTTTCTGCAGCGGTCAGTTTCCAGTTGTCCGAACTACCGGGGCACTTGAGAAAGCTGGACTAACGAACAAGGCGAGCGTACATCAGTCCAACCCGGCTGCGTTGTGCTCAATGAGATAGCGATCCATCCATTCGAGAATGAGTTTCCTCATCTCCGGCAGCTCCACGTGGGCCGCATCGAACAGTTCAATGCGGCAATCTGTTTCCCTGCCATACTGGCGGTATAGGGGAAGCAGGTGATCGCGAATCTTCTCGACGCCGGGAGCGGGGGTCAGAGGATCGCGCCGGCCATTCACGCTCAGGCGAGGCCGCGGCACGATTAATTCGTTAATCTCTGCCGTCTGAAAATGCTTCAGCAGGGATGGCACATAGTAATAAATACCGTGTGCACTGAGAGCATGAGTTTTTGTCAGCTCTTCGTAATCTGTAAGACAGCAAACGTCCACGCACAAATGAACACGCGGATCGAGAGCCGCAAGCCACCACGCCTTGGTTGCGCCCATTGACATTCCTAGGACACCCATACTTCGGGGATTCACTTCTGGACGGCCGGCGAGATACTCAAGGGCGCGGAGCTCGTCAAACATCATCATTCCGAAGAGCACCTGTCCCTTCCACAGCATGAGCTTGAAGGTATCTTCCTCGCCGGTCTTCCCGTCACCTGCGGGTTTGCGTTCGCCAAAACACCAGCTATCAATGGCCAGCGTCACGAGGCCTTTTTCAACGCAAACGGGGGCGTAGGCGGGCTGCGCATCAACGCCCCGCAGAAGTTGTTCCTTTCCGAGACCATACATCCCGGCGTGCCAATGCATGTAAAGAAGACCGGGCGCTGGCGACTCTCGTTTGTCGGGAATCAAAAGTAGCGCGGGAACAGGCTCTATGCCGTTCAGATCGAGAACGAGGCGTTCGAGGGTATAGCCTTCGTGTTTTTCGGTGTTCAGTAACTTTGGCTTTTCTGCCCGGTGCTGCCATGGCAGGTCCCCCAGCAAGCTCCAAAGCTCCTTGCGCCGGCGCTCTTGA
>Ga0187854_10001077_pt1 | contig 28462 bp, 14 predicted proteins | sample June2016WEW_6_15_FD_132445 | JGI IMG/M metagenome (GOLD analysis project Ga0187854, IMG submission 132445) | Peatland microbial communities from SPRUCE experiment site at the Marcell Experimental Forest, Minnesota, USA - June2016WEW_6_150 | ecosystem: Environmental > Terrestrial > Soil >...
CGCTTCCCGGTAATCGGTCAGCTTCAGCGCGTAATCCCCGATCTTCATGGTGTCGCCCGGCGCCATCGTCTGGCTCGCTTCCTGGTTGAAGGCGTTGCCGGAGAGGCCGACGAAAATAAGGACGATCCCGAAATGGACGACGTACCCGCCATATCGCCGCTTGTTTTTCAGCGTGAGCCTCGTCAGGGCAATGAGGAAATTCTCGCCGTTGCTTTTGGCCCGGATCCTGGCCGCCTTGTAAAACTCCTCAAAGATCGTGACCGTCACAAACACAGCCAGAGTCAGGCACATCAAAGTGTAAAAGTTGCGCATTCCCGCGGCCAGCAGCACCGCCAACGTCGCAATCGCGAAAACTCCGGGCAGGAAGAACGCCTTTTTCAAACTCTCAATCGAGGTTTTGCGCCATGCAAAGAGCGGTCCCACTCCCGTCAGCAGCAGAAGCAGCAGCCCGATCGGTATGTTGATGCGGTTGAAGAACGGCGGCCCTACCGTGATCTTGTTCCCCTGCAGCCATTCGGAAAGTACCGGGAACATGGTTCCCCACAAGACGGCAAAGCAGGCGACCACGAGCATCATGTTGTTGAACAGGAACGCGCTCTCGCGCGAAAGCACGGAATCCAGCGGCCGGTCGCTCTTGAGATAAGGAAGTCGGTCGATGATCAGATACAGACCGCAGACGGCGATGGTGCCTATGTACAGGAGGAAATATTTCCCCAGCGAAGAGTCGGCGAAGGCGTGCACCGAACTGACCACTCCGCTGCGCGTGATGAACGTTCCGAACACGCCCAACAGGTAGCACATGATCACCAGGATCATGTTCCATACCTTCAGCATTCCCTTTCGCTCCTGAATGATGACGGAATGCAGGAACGCTGTTCCAACCAGCCAGGGCATGAGAGAGGAGTTTTCCACGGGATCCCAGCCCCAATAGCCTCCCCATCCCAGGACGACATATGCCCATTTGGCGCCCAGAATGAGACCGGTCCCGAGGAAAAGCCAGGTGAGCAGTGTCCAGCGCCGAGTGGTACGAATCCAGGCATCACCCAGCTGGCGCGAGATGAGCGCAGCCATCGCAAACGCGAACGGCACGACAAAACCGATGAAGCCCAAATAGAGAATGGGTGGGTGAATCACCATGGCCCAGTATTGGAGCAGCGGATTGAGTCCCCGGCCCTCCGCCGGGGCCCCTAGCATGCTCCCGTCGGCGCCCACCTGCACGACATGATTGAAGGGGTTGGACAGAAACAGATTCAAGGACAGGAAGAAGGCCAGGTTGACCATCAGCACCGCAATCACGTACGGCATCATGTCGCGATAGCGGAAGCGGTTCTGATACACGACCACCCCGGTGAAGATCGACGTGATGAAAACCCAAAGAAGCAACGAACCGTTGTGGGCGCCCCAGAGCGCAGCTATTTTATAAAAGATGGGCAAAGCGTGGCTCGTGGCCTCCCACACCTGGGAGACCGAGAAATCGCTCGTGATGAGAAGATACAGCATGCTCCCGGTCGCCAGCGTTATGGATCCGCATGCCGCCATCACGGCGCGCTCGGCGCTGCGCACGATTCGATGCTGCTTCCGCCACGCCCCCAGCAGGGAAGCAAACAGGGCATAGAGAGTCAAAACCAAGGCAAGCAACAAACAGAAATTCCCAAATTCACTCATGTCCTACCACTCCAGGGAGGAAGTTCCGATGTTAGGGCCTGTTATTACGTGACTGACGCTCGCAGCAGAAGCCGGCCTACTTCGTCTTCTTCGCATATTCCGCTTCGTACTTGGAAGCACACTTCGCCTCGATATGACTTGCCTGGAATACTCCGGCCTGTGAAACCACTCCTTCCACCAGCGCCTGAGACCCGTCTTTGAAGGTGTCGGGAACCACGTCCTTGCCCACGTAGCGAACCCGGAGCTCCTGTCCCTGGCTGCTGATCACAAACTCCATCGGGATCTTGCCGCGATCGATCGAGCCTTGAACCACATCGCCAGCAACCTTCACGGTTTTCCCCTGAAGCTGGTTGTGCATGGTGGCGTACTCGTTGACCGTTATGTAGTAGGCTTTGCTCTCCTGGAAACCGACAAAGCCCAGCCAAACCAGAGCTGCCAGAACCACGGCACCGCCCACCATGAACTTAAGTCTTGGACCTCTCATCTCTGACCTCCCCGGCGTGATTCGCGCTGTCCCTTGTACTTGCGACAGAGATTCATCTCGACACCCAATACCGGCATCACACCCAAAATCAACAAAACCGGCAGGCAAAAAGACAGCACTCCGTCATTATGGTACACCGTCAGGAAGACTGCCGAACCTCAAGTATACCATTTCAGCCCCCGGCGGGAAGGTTTCTGAAATCACATTTCATAAAATTCCGGTATCTGTTTGTCCGCGGCAACGAGGATGTGGTGTTCTCGGAATAGACACAAAACTAACCGCCAAGGCTCGAAGAACTCGAAGAGCCTCCAAGGAAAGCCTATCGGATCGGAAGGCGTCGGCTCTTGGAGATTCTTTGAGTACTTTGAGTCTTTGAGGTGTGTTTTGAAGATCTTTGTACTTCCAAAGGCGGGAACAGGTTAGAATGGCGCTTCATTTCTCTAACCTATGCACAGGGTAGTGTCGATTTGCTAGGCAAGTCGCGCAATACTGATACATTATCTGCCTCCAGGGGGAAGATGATGAACCTTGGTGAAGGCCAAAGGGATCGTCCGGCCGATGGACCGGATGTGCTGCGCAAGCAAATCGAGGAAATCAGGGAAATGACGTCGGCGCTTCTGCGTCCCCCAACTGTCCGGACTCAGACGCCCGATGCAGGGATGCGCGTGGTCGAGCGCATCAAGGCTGAGATGGGATCGCAGCTCGGCTTCGTGCCGCCTCTTTTTGCATCGGTCATGGATTCGCCGGAGATCCTGGCGGGTCTCTGGCAGCAGATGCGCTTCGCCTATCTCAATAATCCCATGCCGGCCCTGACCAAAGAAAAGCTGCTGGCCCGGCTTTCGCGCAGCTGCCCCGTGCGTTACGCGCTTGTGGCGCACAGCTGCAGATTGCGATCTCTCGGGATGCGCGCCGGTGAGATTCTGCACTGGCTCGAAGACTCTTTGCCGACCGGGGAAGAGGATCTCGAGCCGTTCTTTGCCCGATTCGCGTCCGCACCTCGACCGTTGCCTCCGTGGCCCAAACCCGGCACGCCGCTCGAGGATGCGCTCCTGGCCTGCGCGATCTACCTCTTCAATCAACCCGGCAGAAACTCGCGGTGTCGTGACGAGCTGTGCCGGTTCCTGGGTTCGGCCAATTACGCGCGGTTGATATCCCTTCTTGGTTACGTAAGAACGCATCTCACCTGGCTCGAAACCTGCCCGGAACCAGATCAGGCAAGTGATGACATCATCTGTGACTGCCTGCCCCGGCTGTTGGAGGAGGAGCCTGGATTGGCGCCCGTATTCACCAACGCACCCGAACAGCAGGGGAAAGGGTTGCACGCCGAAGGACGGATTCTCGAGAGGTTGTTACAAGACAACCCGGACGGCATTTTTGCATTCAGTCCCAGTTTGGCCTGTACGCTGTGGAATCCTGCCATGGAAAGAATATTCGGCATCCCGGAGGGGGAGGCTGTCGGCCGGACCCTTTTTGATGTGTTGCCGTTCCTTGTGGAGGTCGGCGCGGACAAAGGCCTGCTGGAAACACTCCAGGGAAACAGCATCAGCGTCCCTAACGGCCGCTTTCGTGTTCCCGAAACCGGCAAGGAGGGATTCTGCGATGCACTCTACGTTCCACTGATCAACGGCGAGGGCAGGATTTCCGGAGGGTTGGCGTTCGTACGGGACACCACGGAGCGGATTCTTGCGGAACAAAGCAGCCGTGCTACGGAGGAACGTTATTTAGAGCTTTTCGAGAATGCCCACGACATCGTTTATACGCACGACCTGGATTGTCACCTCACGTCCATCAACAAGGCGGCGGAGCGCATCACAGGATACACAGGCGCCGAGGCCCTTCAGATGACGGCCGGTGATCTTGTCGATCCGGAACAGCTCAAGATCGCGTGCAGAACGATGGAAAGGCAGATCGCCGGAGAGAATCCTCCGCCCTTCGAGCTTGAAATCGTGTGCAAGGACGGCAGGCGCGTCGCTCTGGAAGTCAGCACACACATCATCTCGCGGGACGGCAGGCCCGTCGGCGTGCAGGGCATCGCCCGCGACATTTCCGAGAGAAAGAAGACGGAGGAGGCTCTACAGCAGGCCAAACAGCACCTGGAAGCCTGGGTGCGCGAACTCGAACAACGCACGCGCGAAATGACTCTGCTCAGCGAAATGGGCGACATGTTGCGCGCCTGCCTGACCACCGATGAAGCCTACACGGTCATCGTCAGGGTGGCGCAGCAGATATTCCCGGTGGAAGCTGGAGCTCTGTATGTCATTTCACATGCGCACAACCTGGTCGAGGCTGTGGCCGTCTGGGGAGACGCCTCCCGGGTCGAGCGTGCCTTCGCCCTGAACGAATGCTGGGCACTGCGCCGCGGCCGCGTGCATTGGGTGGAGGATTCGATCACCGGCCTCTTGTGCAAACACCTTCCCACTCCATCTCCTCAAAGCTACCTGTGCGTGCCGATGATGGCGCAGAGCGAAGCGCTCGGAATCCTCTACCTCACCCCGCCCGCCGACTCGCATCTGACAGAACCAAAACAGCGTCTTGCCGTGGCCATGGCCGAACACATCGCGATGGCGCTGTCCAACCTGAGGCTGCATGAAACGTTGCGCAGCCAGTCGATCCGCGATCCGCTCACGGGCCTGTTCAACCGGCGCTTCATGGAGGAATCACTCGAGCTCGAGCTGCGCCGCGCCGCCCGCAGCCGGCGGCCGCTCGGCATGATCATGGTGGAGATCGACAACTTTAAGGAAGTGAACCGATCGCTTGGAGGCGATGCCGAAGGTTCCATCCTGCTCGAGCTCGGCGGACTGCTGCAGACAGTCATCCGCAGGGAAGACGTCGCTTGCCGTTTCGACAGCGAAAAGTTTACGATCTTCCTGCCTCAGGGCAGCCTGGAGACGACGGCACGGCGGGCGGAAAACCTGTGCGAGATGATCCGGCACCTCGATATCCGCCATCGCGGCCGTCCTGTCGGAACAGTGACGGCGTCGGCCGGCGTCGCCGCGTTTCCCGATCAGGGCCGCACGGTGGAGACGCTCATCCGAGCCGCCGAGGGCGCGCTCCAGCGCGCCAAACAGGAAGGCGGCGGCCACACATTGTCCGCGCAGTGAGGTTTCGGGGACAGGCGCCATAACCTCAGAATCCCGAGGCGCACAAGCCAGGTCTGTCCGAGATGATTCCGAGGTTATGGTGCCTGTCCCCGAAACCTAAAGAGATCTTATGATCGCACATGACCGATTTTCGAAATGGATGCCGCGAACTCTGGCCTTCCTGTTTTGCCTGACTGTGTCCGCTCTTCCCTTTCGTGCCCAGGTTCAAAAGCCTCCGGCAGGGCAGAAGACGGAGCAAGCCGCCAAGCCGATCCGCATCGGCGTAGGGTTGGTTCAGACGGACGTGACGGTCTTCGATCGCGAGAACCGGTTCGTCGACAATCTGAAGCCCGATCAATTCGAGTTGAAGGTCGACGGCGTCGAGCAGCCGATTGCGTTTTTCGAGCTTGTCGCTTCAGGAAGCCCTCAAGACGAGGAGATCTGGGCCAAAGCCGAAGGCAAGCCTGTGCCGGAGCCGACCAAGCCCGCTGCAAACGCTTCCGATGCGGGGCGCACGATCCTGTTTTTTGTCGATGACTGGCATATGTCCGCTGAAGACGTCGTACACTCGCGCGCCGCTCTGGCAAGTCTCGTCGACAAGTCGATGGGCGTGCACGACCGCGCCGTAATCTTTGCCGCATCGGGGCAGCTCGGATTCCTGCAGCAGCTTACGGACAATAAGGCCGTCTTGCATGCTGCCCTGCAGAAGCTCAACTTTCAGAGCTCCGGTGTCGAGGACAGCCAATGGCCGCCCATGACGGAGGGGCAAGCATTTTTGATCGACCAAAACGACACGGATGTGATCGCTTACTTCTGTCAAGCAATGCAAGGAACAGGTTGGGATCCTGGTCGTTCTTCTTCGAGAGGCGGAGGCTGCAACCCAGGTTTGATGCAGGTGATCCACGACCGGGCGAGCCAGCTTGCAAATCTCTCTGCAGGCATCGCTGCAAGATCCTTCGCCGCCCTGCGTGATCTCGTGCGTTCATCTGCGGCGCTTCCGGGCCGCAAAGTGATTTTCTTCTTGTCGGACGGCTTCGTCCTTCAACCGCAGCGGAGTGACATCGTTGATCGATTGAGGCTATTGACCGATGCCGCGGCCCGCGTCGGAATCGTGATTTACAGCCTGGATACCCGCGGCCTCGTGGTTGGTCTTCCCGAAGCTAAGACGAAAAGAGCTGCGGATCCGGGGGGAAATCTGGCGCACAGCGCGCTCAGCGAGGTCATGACCCAGCAGGACGCGCTGAACGCACTCGCATCCGACACTGGCGGGCGATTTCTGAAAAACACCAATGCCCTCGACACCGCTTTGATCTCAGCGTTGGCAGAAATGTCGCACTATTATCTCCTGGGTTGGCACATCGATCTGGAGAGTGTGCAGTCAGGCAAGTACCGATCTCTCCAGGTCGCCGTCAAAGATCGCCCTGATCTCACGGTGCGTTTGCGGCAAGGTCAGGTCGACTTATCGCAACTCGTCGCCAGGAATGATGACCAGGCCGGCACCGCCATGCCGTCCGCAACGGCCGGAGGAAATGAGTTGTTGGAGGCGCTTCAATCCCCGTTCGTTCTCAAGGCATTGCCGGTCCATCTCAACGCCGGACGCCTGTTCCAGTCCGACAGGGGAAATATTCTCACCATCTCGTATCTGGTAGATGTAGATGCCGCGGATTTGCTGGCTGGCAAGGAGAAGGAAGGCATCAAGATCGATGTTTTGGGTGTAATAGCAAATAGGGATGGCAAAAGCGTGGGCGATTTCAGTGAGCATCTCTCCTGGGCCGGAGATCCGACGGGTCAAACCAGGCCGGCGAGTGAGGCATTTGCGCACAGCCGGTTTATCGTCCTTGAACCCGGAGTCTATCAAGTGCGCGTAGCCGCACGCGATCCGAGGAGCGGCCGCGCCGGCAGCGCCTGGGAGTGGATCGACGTCCCTCCGTCCACCCCGGGGAAGATCTCGATGAGCAGTGTTTTTCTGCAAGAGCAGACAACGGAGACGGTTGCGGGTCTGGATCTGGACGCTCTGAGAAAAACTCAATTCAGCGTCCGCCGCAGTTTCTCGCCGCAGTCTCAAGTGCGATTCCTGCTGAACATCTATAATTCAGCAGACACCGGCGTCCAGGTGCAGACGAAGATCTACCGTGGGAACCAGGTCGTCAACCAATCCCCGGCGAGGTCTTTGCAGGCTGCTCCGCAAAATGCAAACGGGGGCGCGATTTTTTTCAGTAGTGAATTGCCGCTCAAAGGCCTTCCTCCCGGCGCCTACACCCTCGAAATCACCGCAACAGGCTATTCCACGAATGCCGGCGCCACTCAGCGCATCGCGTTCTGGATTCAATAACGACGCGATGCCAGGCAAGCCCGGACGGCGCTGTTGCGAAATTGGTGACAGTCACCGATTTCGTGCGGTTGACAAGGGAACCGTATATTCACTACATTTTCGGCCTTGCGAGAGGATGGACCCTGGAGCTGGCACATGAATCAAAAACGCAACAAAGGGAAAGCCGGCTTGAGACGGGCCAAACCCTCGGCTGGACGCGGACCTGCTCCGGATCTTTTTCTGCGTCCGGCATCCAATCTCTCCGTCTCGAAAACAGCCTCGGCCCGTTCCGGGCTGGCCATTGCGGTGATGGCTTTGCTGATCGCGGCTATCGTGATCGTCTACGCTCCCGTTCGTCACTATGACTTTGTGCAGGTCGACGACCCCAAATATGTGACCGAGAATCCGAATGTTGCCCAGGGACTCACACTCCCGGGCATCGTGTGGGCATTCACAGCGCGGCACGGCGGCTACTGGATTCCGCTGACCTGGTTGTCGTATATGGTCGACGTGCAGATTTCCGGCATGAATGCCGGCGCGCTCCATGTTACGAATGTCCTTCTACACATCGCCAATTCGCTGTTGTTGTTCGGGCTGCTTTGGAGCATGACTGGCGCGTTGGGCCGGAGCGCTTTTGTCGCCGCGCTGTTTGCGATCCACCCGCTCCACGTCGAGTCCGTAGCCTGGATCACGGAGCGCAAGGACGTTTTGAGCACGCTCTTCTGGCTGCTGGCGATCTGGGCCTATGTCGCGTACGTGCGGCGGCCCGGGGTCGGCCACTATCTCATGGTGCTGGTCTGGTTCGCGCTGGGACTGATGGCGAAGCCGATGCTGGTAACCCTTCCCTTTGCGTTGCTGCTGCTCGACGTGTGGCCGTTGCGCCGCGTTGACTTGGGCGCCGGGACGGCAGGCCGCTTCAAAAACGCACTCATGGGTCGCAGAACTGTCTGGGTTCGCCTGGTCCGCGAGAAAGTGCCGATGATCGCGCTGGCCGCCGTGCTCAGCGCCGTGACCTTCACGGCACAAGGAGGAGCCGTCGCCGGACTCGATGTGTTCCCGTTCGTCCTGCGCATCGAAAACGCCCTGATTTCGTACGTTGCTTACCTTGGCAAGATGATCTGGCCCGCGCACCTCGTGGTGCTTTATTCATTTCCCCAATCAATTCCTGGGTGGACTACCGCGGGGGCATTCCTGGTGCTCGTGGCTATATCCGCTGTTGCGGTGCTGGCGGCACGGCGCCGTCCCTATCTTGCCGTCGGGTGGTTGTGGTACCTGGGAACCCTGGTGCCGGTTATCGGCCTGGTACAGGTGGGACTTCAATCGATGGCGGATCGTTTTACCTATGTGCCGCTGATCGGGATTTTCATTATTGTGGCCTGGGGTGCATGGGATCTCCTCGAGCGCGTGCCTTATCGGCGCATCGCGTTACCAGCTGCGGCAGGAATTGCAGTCCTGACTTGCACTGTCATCGCGCGGGGGCAGGTCCAGTATTGGAAGGATAACGTCACACTCTGGACGCATGAGACTGAATTCACGCTCAACATGGACACGTATCACGCCCATATCTCGTTGGGAACCATTCTCAGAGATCAAGGCCGGTTTGACGAGGCTTTTGGTCATTTTTCCGAAGCCATGCGTCTCAACCCCGACTCTGCGGAGGCTCAACATGAAATGGGACTCCTGCTCGCCAGGCAAGGGAAGTTCGATGAGGCCATCGCATCCTTGTTCGAGGCAGTGCGCCTCAAGGCGGACTTTCCCGAGGCCCAGAGAGACTTGGGACTGATGCTTTCTCGGCAGCGGAGGGCAGGCGAAGCCATTGATCATCTGTCCATAGCAGTCCGTCTTAAACCCGCCTCCGCAGAGTGGAACTATGAATTAGGATTGGCTCTGGAAAACCAGGGGGAATTCGACGACGCCATTGCGCATATGAGCGAGGCGGTGCGCCTGAAACCGGACCTGGCAGAAGCTCAGAACAGCCTGGGTTCGATCCTTGCGCACCAGGGGAAGGTGGACGACGCCATTGCGCACATGAGCGAGGCGGTGCGCCTGAAACCGGATCTGGCAGAGGCGCAAAACAATCTGGGGGCTCTCCTGGCAAGTCAGAAGAAATTCAGCGAGGCATTGCCGCATTTCTCCGCGGCGGTGCGCCTCAAGCCCGACTATGAAATGGCGCACGTAAACCTGGGGTTCGCTCTGGCAAAAGCCGGCAGAACCGAGGAAGCGATTCGTGAACTCAAGGAAGCGCTGCGCATCAATCCCGCCAACGACGCGGCGCGCCGCGCTGTGGAGGAAATGTTAAAACGAAGTCCTGACTAGCTGATTCGGCGCCGTGCCGTGGTCCTTTCCAGGTTGGTACGCGCCTCTTCAGAGTCCGGTTTTAGCCGCAGCGCTTCCCTGTACTGGGCTGCGGCCTCTGAGATGCGGCCCAATCCTTCAAGAGCCGCGCCCATGTTGTTGTGCACTGCCGAATCGTTCGGGTTTGATTTGAGGACCTCCCGATATTGTACCAGCGCTTCCTCAAGCCGGCCTTTCCTCTGAAGAGTGATGGCGAGGTTGTAACATGCTTCGGGATACCCGGGCCGCAACCGCAAGGCCTCGCGGAACTGCGCTTCCGCTTCCGCAGCATGGCCTGTGACCTGCAAAGCAAAACCCAGGCTGTTGTGAGCCTCTGCGAGATCGGGCTTGAGCCGCAGCGCCTCCTGGTATTGTGAAATCGCTTCCTCTATGCGGCCCATTCGCTGCAGTGCGGTCCCCAGGTCGTTGTGCGCCTCCGCGAAGTCCGGCTTGAGCCGCAGCGCCTCCTGGTGCTGGACGACCGCGTCCTCCAAACGCCCCATACTCTGCAGCGTAATTCCCAGACTATTGTGAGCCTCGGGTGAATCGGGCTGGAGTCGCAGTGCTTCCTGGAACTCGGCGGCAGCCTCCGGTTTTCCCATGGCCTGGAGAATGACACCCAGGTTGTAATGGGCATCGGGATAGTCGGGATTGATTCTCAGAGCCTCGCGGCACTCAGCCTCTCCTTCTCTTATTTGCCCGAGCTTCGGCAGGACATTTCCGAGGTCGTTGTGCGCCTCCGCCAGGTCGGGCTTGAACCTCACTGCTTCCCGATACTCTGCCACTGCTTCCTTGAGCCTGCCCATTCGCTGCAGGGCATTTCCGAGGTTGGTATGGGCCTCAGCGAGGTCTGGCTTGAGCCGCAGTGCTTCCTTGAAATGTGCCACAGCCTCGTCGAGGGAACTATTGAGTTTCAACATGCCCAGGTTGCTGTGTGCCATCCAGCAGGAAGGGTTGCGGTCGATGGTCGTGCGATAAAGGGTTTCTGCGTCGGCATATTGGCGGCTCTGGTTCCAGGTAAGGAAAGCCAGGGGACCGCCGAGGGCGAGGATGAGAATCGCCGCCGCAGGTTTGGCTGGGAGGGACCAGCGTTCGGCGAGGCGGGACAAGGCGGCGCCAGCGAGAGCGATCACGGGGAGGCTCGCGAGGTACTGAAAATGATCGGCAACGAAGGAGAAGCGGAAGGGGAAGACGTTGAAGAAGCCGAGCACGGGGAAGAGAGCGCCTCCAAACAGGAGGAGTGCGGCCAGGGGGGCACGGGATCGATTACGAAGCAGCCAGAGAGAAGCGAGCAGGGCTGCTGCAGCGACGGGGTAGAGGTATAGTGACAGGGTAGACTGGCTGATGTGCCAGCGGGGGTAGATGAAGATGAGGTTAGCGGGCCAGCAGAGTTTGCCGAGGTAGAACCAGACAGCACGGCCGGCGATGAGGATGCGTTCGACGAAGGAGAAGGAGAACTCGGCGCCCTGAGCGCCGATGAGGTTGTGTTCAACCCAGGCGGACAGGAGGCCACCTGCAGCGCCGAGGGCGAAGAAAGGAGTCAAGGGGAGGACGTCGCGGCGCAGGCTGATATGGCCGCGGAGCCACCAGAAGAGAACGAGGAGAGCGGCGGGGAGGGTGGCTGTGACGGTTTTGCTGAAGAGTGCGAAAGTAAACAGGGTGAGAGCAATGGCATAGAGATGGCGTCGGCGGTTAGAGTCAAAGTGAAGATAGGCGAGGGCTGCGGAGAGGTAGAGGGAGCCGGAGAGGGTGTTCTTAAGTTCCGTGATCCATGCGACGGACTCAACGTGGACGGGATGGAGGGCGAAGATGACCGCTGCGAGCCAAGCGCCAGGAACCGAGAGGTAGCGGAGGATGAGTGCGAAAAGGAAGGCGGAGAGGGCGTGCAGTATGATGTTGACGATGTGGTAGCCCAGAGGGTTGTCTCCCCAGATGGAGTGGAGGAACCAGAAGGCGGAGTGGACAACGGGGTAATACTGCTGGGTGGCGCCGAGGTCGAACCAAATGCGCCAGAGGCCGTGGGCAGACTGGAGGGTGGGGCTGGTGATGTGGGCATTATCGTCCCAGAGCGGACCTCCGTGCCAGGCGGGCTCGTAGGCAAGGAGGACGGCGAGCATAAGTGCGGGGAGCATGAGCCAGACCAGCCCGGGCCGAGGCGGGAGCATCTGAGGCCGCGCGCGGGAGGCGGACTGGTCTTTGGGTTGCGAGGGACTCTTATCCGGACGGTTCTGGGATCGGGACGGCTTTGTTTTCCGGGAACTCATAAGCGGGTATTTATATAGATCTTCGGCCTGGAACTCAATGGCCGGTGATCAACCGAGGGACAGCCTGTCCCCCCTCTTGCCTGCGTGTTGGACTCAGCCATTGATGGAAGCAGCTTTCGGGGGTTATTCTATGCCTCGCAAAGTCGTGAGACTGATCTGATGAACGAAGCCAGACACTCCACGTTTGAATCCGGGACAGTGCCTGCGGCACGGCCTCGGATTCCTTTCATGGCATGGGCACTGGTCGTGTTGCTGCTCGCACTCTTCGCGGCCCAGAACCTCGTCGAGATGACGCGCGAGTCCTGTTCCAGCGACGAGGTCGCACATCTGCCTGCCGGATACACCTATCTCCTCAAGCATGACTTTCGATTGAACCGCGAGCACCCGCCGCTGATGAAGGTGTTATGTGCTTTGCCGCTGCTGGCGCTTCATCCCAAGATTGATTTCAATAATCCTGAATGGCCGGAGGCTTCCCCCCGTTCGTCCGCGCAATTCGGCTTCAGTTTCCTGTACGCGAATGATGCGGATCGATTGCTGTTCTGGGGAAGAGTACCTGTTGTTCTAATCGCCGTGCTTCTGGGCTTCTTTATCTTTCGTTGGGCTCAGCAGCTCTATGGTTACCCTGCGGGCTTATTTGCACTGGGGTTATTCGCCTTCTCCCCCAACATCATCGCTCACTCCCACCTTGTGACTACGGATTTGGGGTTCTCGGCCTTCTCGACCATCTCGTTCTACTTTTTATGGCGCTACTTGAGCGACGGGAAACCGCGGTCGTTTCTCGGGTCCGCCGCCGCTATGGGAGCGGCTCTGGCATCAAAGTTTTCCGCGATATTCCTCTTTCCGGTAGCCCTGTTATTGTTGTGGATGTTTTATGGCGCGGCGCGAAACAAATCGGATCCGGCGGCCCCGGCTCACTCTCGTGCTGGAGCCGACGACTTCAAATCCGCGGCGGAGGGAAGGGATCCACGGCACTTTCTGAACGCGGCTGCCTGGTCGCAACAGCTGCAGGTGGATCGCAAAAAAGTTTTGGCGGTCCTTGCTTTCGTCGGAATTGCAGTGATCGTAGTGCAATTGTCCTATCTCGGCTCGCCGGATGTGACTCTTTACCTCAAGGGAATGCTTCAAGTCGATAAAAACTTTGATCCACAGAATCCTGCCTATCTGCACGGCAGCCTCAGCATCGGGGGGTGGTGGTACTACTACGTCGTGGCGTTTCTGGTCAAAGCCACCGCACCGTTCCTAATCCTCATTCTCATCCGGCTGATTCAACTTATAAGGGGTCGGGCAACTGACTGGTGGCCGAGTTTGTTCCTCATTTTGCCAAGCCTCGTTCTGTTTACTGCGGTTTCCGTGTTTGCGGCCCCTATCGGGATTCGCTATGTGCTGCCCGTCTTCCCGCTCCTGATGGTGTATGTGAGCGGGGTGGCCAGGACGTTCAAAACGAGCAGGGCCGCGCTTGCGATTTGCGGCGTTCTTCTGTGCTGGCATATCGCTTCCTCGCTTGCGGCATTTCCCTACTCTCTGTCGTACTTCAACGAACTGGCCGGCGGGCCTTCCCAAGGCATTTACTGGCTGGATGATTCCAATTTGGATTGGGGACAGGATCTCAAGGGCGTCAAACAGGTAATGAGCAGGATGGGAATAGAGTCAGTGACGCTGTACCCTTTTAATTCTTATGATAATCCGGAATATTATGGCATCCCGATGCGCCGTCCATCCGATCGGGAATGGGCACAAATGGTCACCAGTCCGAATCCGCCGCCTCCCGGCGTTTATGTCGTGAGCGGGCATTGGGTCGCGATCATGCATGGCCTCGGGATCGATTGGGTCAAAAAATACCCGGTCATTGCTCATCTCGGATACTCGATCTACTTTTTCAGGATTTCTTAGCGCGAAGACAGATTCGAAAATTCGAGATTCGAGATTCGAAATTAAGAGTATTGAATCTCGAATTTCGAATCTCGAATGAGGAGTTCACACTTGAGCGTCAAGAAACGGAAGGGTGGCGCGACGCAGGATCAAGACCTTCGTCCCGTCCGGCAGACGCCGCGCTGGATGGTCGTGGTCGCTGCTGCTGCCATCCTGATCGCCTATGTGGCTCTGCGGCTTCCCGGACTGAGCGTGCCGCTGGACAGGGACGAGGGTGCTTTCGGATATATGGGGCAGCTCATAGACAATGGCGAGCTGCCGTATCGCGATGGCGTCGATCACAAACCGCCGGTGGCGTTTTACATCAATGCGCTGGCGCTTCACTTTGTGCCACCCACTCCGGCCGGGATGCACTTTTTTCTCCTGCTCTACAATCTGCTCACCCTGATCTGCATCTTTTATGTTGGGAAGACCTACTTTCAATCTCTTTCGGCCGGACTCTGGTGCGCCGTTGCGTACGCTGTTTTCAGTGCGAGTCCGGCGATCCAGGGGTTCACCGCTTCCACCGAAATGTGGATGCTCCTCCCGCTCACACTCAGCCTCCTGTTGGCTATTCTCGGAACCGGAAAGAACCGTTCATTATTGATATTGCTGAGCGGCTTTGCCGGCGCCGCAGCCTGCTGGACCAAGCAAACTGCTTTCACCAGCGTTCTCTTCGTCTTTCTTTTCATTTGCGTCGCCGCTTTTCGCCGTGGTGAGCACCCGACTCGCTTACGCGTTGCGGCGACTCTTCGCGCATTCACCTCCTGGATCGTTGGAGCGATTTTGTTCTCCGGCTTCGTGCTGTTCTATTACTATTTCCATGGAGTCCTGAGCGAGTTCATCTATTGGAGCTTCCTGCATAACGTATCCTACGCTGGTCAATCTTCATTAGGAGACAGCCTGGATGCGGTCCTCCCTCAGCTCGCGGAAATCGTTCGGGGGGATTTCCTCATTTTGGGAGTGGGCGTGGTCATCGCCGCGTGGCAGTTTACCCAAAAGCAGGCCGGCTCCTATTTCGTCCTCGGCTTCTTGTTCCTCTCCTTTCTCGGAACGATTCCCGGATTCGGCTATCGGCATTATTTCGCTCAGCTGGCTCCTGCTGTGGCCATTGCGGGCGGTTATGGCTTGTACATTCTCCTGAACTATCTTCCCGTTCCCCATAGAAAGTTGGCGGCGATCGCTTGCTCTGCGCTGGTTCTGCTCGTTCCCATCATCATGAACAGTCAATACTTTCTCGAGCGAGATCCCGACAAGATCAGCCGGCGATATTTCGGGTTTGATCCATTCCCGGAATCCAAGCCCGTGGCATCCTACGTCGCGGAAACAACAGCGCCGGAGGATCCGGTTTTCATTATCGGATCGGAACCGCAAATATTGTTTTACGCCCGCCGCCGGAGTTCCTCGTCCTTTCTGATGGCCTACCCATTGATGGCCAGTTACCCTCGCTACAAGGAGTTCCAGAAGACCGTGTGGAGTGAGATCGAGAGGACTCCGCCCAAGCTCATCATCAAGGTGGCCAATATCCATTATTCACTCCTCTGGGACGGAATTGCCGATCTCGACATCATGCGCCGCCTGGATCATCTGATCGGAGAAGACTACGCGGTCGATCGGGTAATGCTGGTCACAGGATCCGAGGGTGAGTGGGTCAAGCCGAGCGATAGCCGGTTGCGGGAAGGAGTGCCCTGCATCTATGTTTACAGGAAAAGGGGGTGACCCTCGCTGAGATGCTTTTGATTTTCCCATGAGCTCTTTGTTATACATAACGACGTAGATTCTGCCGCATGATGGCAGTTGTATGTGATCTAGATTGGGTGAGGCACAAAGAAGAATCGGGATGCGACTCTTAGTGCCTGGCAGTGTGATTTCATTGTCATTCAGGCCCGAAGGGCCGGAAATGAATAGGCCCGGCCGTAAGGCCGGGAGAAGATTTGGAGAGAGATGGAGCGCCGAAGGCGCGGCACCTGAAAATCGATAGTGCCGCGCCTTCGGCGCTCGATTTTCGTCCGTAAGCAGATCCCGGCCTTACGGCCGGGCCTACCTACTGCCGGCCCTTCGGGCCTCCAGACCCATTGTTTCGAGGCCCCCAGGAGTTGTCGCGCACCCGAAACGATGTTTCACCGGCGGTATCTTTTATGATGCTCTGTATGACCTGCGTGGATACATGGACAAGTTAGATCAAAAATCTGGAGCCCGCGCACCCGATATTCCACGGGCAACGGTCGATATTCGCGATTTTGCCATTTACCTGTTGCTGGTCGTCAGCACGCTGGCAGCGTACAGCCAGGTTCGGAGCTATGAATTCGTCACCTATGACGATCCGGAATACGTCACCGCGAATCCCATCGTGCGGTCCGGGCTCACGCTCCACGGCCTGACGTGGGCGTTCACGACCGATCGGGATGGCAACTGGTTTCCGCTTACATGGCTGTCTCACATGGCGGATTCACAGTTCTTCGGACAGCGCAGTGGGTTGCATCACCTGACGAACGTGCTGCTCCACACGCTCAGCGCTCTGCTTCTGTTTGCGCTCCTCAAGAGGATGACAGGTTCGCGCTGGCGCAGCGCGGTGGTCGCCGCCCTATTTGCTCTCCACCCCTTGCATGTCGAATCGGTGGCATGGGTGGCGGAAAGGAAGGACGTCCTCTGTGGGCTGTTCTGGATGCTTACTCTTCTGGGATACGCACACTACGTCGAACGGCCCAGACTCGGCCGCTATGTGCTTGTGGTCATCCCATTTTGTCTCGGCCTGATGTCGAAGCCAATGATCATCACGCTGCCGTTTGTGCTTCTGCTGCTGGACGTTTGGCCGCTGCGCCGCTTATCCTTCAAGAAATCCGCTCCAGCCGGTAGGACAAAGAAAAAAGGACAGTCAAGCGTGGAGCCAAAGGCAAAGACGGCGGGTATTCTATGGGAGAAGGCGCCGCTCTTCGCGCTCTCCGCGTGTTCTGCCGTCGTGACCTACCTCGTTCAACAACGGGGCGGAGCCGTCGTTCCTGCGAACTGGATTCCCCTGGGAGCGCGCATCGCAAATGCCCTGGTTTCCTACGTAGCCTATATCTGGCAAGTGTTCTGGCCCTCCCGGCTTGTCGTGTTTTATCCGCATCCGACGTCCCTGCCGGCATGGGAAACCTTGGGCGCGGGACTGGTTCTGGCGGGTGTTTCCATTCTCGTCCTCCGCTTACTTCCTCGTCTGCCGTATCTTGCCGTCGGGTGGTTCTGGTACCTGGGCACACTCGTCCCCGTGATCGGCCTGGTTCAAGTCGGGATGCAATCCAGGGCGGATCGATACACGTACTTGCCGCTGGTCGGGATATTCCTGTTGGTGACATGGGGCGTGGCGGATGTCTTTCAACGATGGCCGACTGGAAAACATGCGCTGGGCACTATCGCAGTCGCCGCGTGCTGCGCTTGTCTGATTCTGACATGGCATCAAGTTCAGAATTGGAAGAACAGCGCAGCGCTCTTCACGCATGCCGCAGTGGCTTCGACTCACAACTATATTGGGTACTACGGTCTGGGAGGCGTCCTCCGGGACCAGGGCCGGTTCGCCGAAGCCGTCACGTTTTATGGCGAAGCCGCGCGCCTGTTTCCGAGCTTTGCGGGCGCTCACAGCGGCCTTGCGGGTGTTTATTTGAAGCAGGGACGGATCAACGAGGCAATCAAGGAACTGACAGAAGCGATCCGTCTGTCCCCCGCTACCGTCGAGGACAGGATCAGCATGGGAATCGCACTGAACAAGCTGGGCAAGGGAGCCGATGCAGCGGCCGAACTGCTCGAAGCGATCCGACTGGACCCCGATTCCGCGGATGCTCACTACAATTTGGGGATTGTCTATGCCGGGATGGGGAAAACGGACGATGCCACGGCACAATTCGAACTGGCCGTTCGGCTGGAACCGGACCGTCCCGAGACCTATTACAATCTGGGCAACGCACTGGCCGTCCAGGGAAAGATGAGCGAAGCCATCGCTGAATTTACGACGGCGATCCAGTTGAGGCCAAATTACGGAAACGCCCACAATAATCTGGGCAGCGCACTGGCAAACATGGGACGAATTGACGAGGCGGTCGAGCACTTTTCCGAGGCCGTCCGGCTCATGCCCGAATCCGAAGAGGCGCGGCGCAATCTCGAATACGCCACGTCCCTTCGAACCAAGCCCATAAAAAAGTAGTCCTGCGAAATTGAGGACAGCTAGGGTTTTCGCCTTGCCTTCTTGAATCTGCCGAAGGTGTCCCGGCGAAAACAGGCAGCTGTCCCCAATTTCGCAGTGTTGACTTAGCCGAGACCTATCCTTATGATAGATTCGGGTTTACATCGATGAGGCTGAGGAGCATTTCCTGCTCTCCCCTTCCCTTGATTTGGGCTGTGTAGCACTCTACATTGCCAAAACAGATTTTTGGCTTCTTGTGTGTTTTAGAATCAGGTTTTTTGTTTCCTGTGGACCTGCATGGCCTGAAAGCGAGAGGTGGATTTGGCGTCGCCATTCAAGAGAGAAAACCTGACGGCTTCGACCCACACGAAGAGCCGGATAGGCTTCGAGATTGAGGCTCTGCGGCAGAAGATCACTGATCTGGAAAGCCTCGAATTCGAGCTGACAAGGGCGGAGCTGGCTTTGAACGCTGCCGGCACCCAACCGGAGCCGGCGACCGCAGATCAGCTCAGGAGAGAAATCAAGGAACGCCTCGGATATTTCCCTCTTTCATTCGCGCCCGCGGCGGATATTCCGGAAGTGCTAAGGAACCTTTGGCAACAAGCCCTGGCCGCGTATTACGACAATCCTCTCCCGGCACTGATAAAGGAAAAACTGTTCGTCCAGCTCGCGCGCTATTGTGCCGGGCCCTATTCTATCGTCACACACAGCTGCATCCTCCACAGCCTAGGGACCGCGGCCTCGGAGGTGCTCCGGCTCCTTCAACAGCCCACGCCTTCCCCCGAAGAAGATCTGGATGGCATCATCAGCACTTTGTCCTCGGTTTCCCCTCCGATCGCCGCCTGGCCGGAACCGGATTCGGATCTCGAAGAAGCTTTCTTGCGCGGCTGCATTTTGTTTTTTCTCAGGCCCGCGGATGCCGAAGCGTGCCACGTGCAGATCCGGCGCCTGCTTAACACAAAGAACTATGAGCATCTGATAGGTTTTTTGTCATATGTGAAGGCGTTTCACGTGTGGCTGGAGGCTCATCCCGAAATCTCCTACCATTCCGACCCCCAGGTCCGGGCAAACATCATCGATCTGCTTCGTGAGGAGCCGCGCCTGGCGGCGCTGTTCCGCAATTACTATCGGGAATTCGGCATTGACCGCCGCCGGCTGGCAGCAGAGCAAGCGCTGCGTGCGAGCGAGGAGCGCTACCGCGAGCTGTTTGAAAATGCCAACGATATGGTCTACACCATGGATTTCGAAGGCAATTTGACTTCGCTCAACAAAGCCGCCGAGAGGATTACAGGCTACTCGCGCGCGGAAGCGCTGCGCATGAAGCTCGAGCAGTTTGTCGCGCCTGGTCACGAGGGAGTTGTGCGCAAGATGCTGGAGCGGCAGGAGAGCGTTGCGCCGCACGAACTCGAGATTGTTACCAAGGCAGGACACCTGGTCGCGCTGGAGATAAGCACGCATATCATCTCCAGGGACGGAGTGCTGCTCGGCGTGCAGGGAATCGCCCGCGACATCACGGAGCGAAAGAAAACCGAGGAAGCCCTCCAGCAGGCAAAGCAGAACCTCGAAGCCTGGGTGGACGAGCTCGAGCAGCGCACTCGCGAAATGACATTGCTCAGCGAGATGGGCGACATGTTACGCGCCTGTCTCACTACGGACGAGGCATACACCGTAATCGTCCGGGTGGCGCAACAGCTCTTCCCGGGCCGCGACGGCGCGCTCTACGTCATAACATCCTCGCGCAACCTCGTCGAAGCGGTGGCCGTGTGGGGGGATGCATCCTCCCTCGAACGTGTCTTCCCTCCCGATGAGTGCTGGGCGCTGCGCCGCGGCCGCGTGCATTGGGTCGAGGACTCGAGCCTCGGCCTGTTGTGCAAGCATCTTCCCCATCCCTCTCCGGAAGGGTATTTGTGCGTGCCGATGATGGCGCAGAGTGAGGCCTTGGGCATATTCTACCTCTCGCAACCCGCAAACCTGCGCTTGACTGAGGCCAAACAGCGGCTCGCCGTGGCTATGGCCGAGCACATCGCGATGGCTGTGTCCAACTTGAAGCTGCATGAAACCCTGCGTAGCCAATCGATCCGTGACCCGCTCACGGGTTTGTTCAACCGCCGTTTCATGGAGGAGTCGCTTGCGCTCGAGTTGCGCCGCGCGACGCGCAACCAGCGCTCCCTGGGCGTGATCATGCTCGACCTCGATCGCTTCAAGCACTTCAACGACACCTACGGCCATGATGCCGGAGATACTTTGCTGCGCGAATTGGGCACGTTGCTCCAGGCAAACATCCGCGGCGAGGACATCGCCTGCCGTTACGGAGGAGAGGAGTTCACTCTGATCCTGCCGGAAGGCAGCGCCGAGGTGATTCAGCAGCGCGCGGAGGCGGTGCGGGAAGCCATCAAGCGCCTCGACGTCCTGCATCGAGGCCAGCCTCTCGGCCGCATCGCGGCATCACTCGGAGTCGCGATTTTCCCCGAGCATGGCCGCACCGGAGAAGCGCTGCTGCAGGCAGCCGACGCCGCTCTCTATCAGAGCAAGGCCGCCGGCGGAGACTTCGTCACAACCGCCAAGTAATTTCTGTCGCCCCTGCCGGGGCTCTTGCGGAACTCCTCCTGACCGGGGGCCGCGCGCTGTGCGCTTGGCCCCAGCTACTGTCGCTGACCCTCCGGGTCAGGCGCTTCACCGGCGATCCACGGCAGATGCTAAATCAGAACTCCGGATCACGTGCTGAATCGAAGCCCTACCCTGCGTCCCGTAGGGACCCGTGAAAATAGCCCGGCACTTCAGTGCCGGGATTAGGCATCAGGTTAGGCAGGAGTCCCGTAGGGACGAATGACGCGAAGACCACGATGATGGACTTAAAATCCAATACGACAATAGGTACATATGGGAACAACTCAGTCGTCCCTACGGGACTTGCCGCGGCGATATCCGACGTTCCCGGCACTGAAGTGCCGGGCTGCTCTCGTTGCGTCCCTAACGGGACGCACAACTCCTCGCTTCTTTTCGCATCTCCTTACTTCTTTTGATGGGATTCATACAAGGCGGCAAGCCGATTCATGAATGTCTGCCGATAGTCGTCGGATAGCGCGATCGCGCTCACTTTGCTCGACGAGTCCAGGCTGATCGCGCCGCTGGGCGCATTGTAGTCATAGGGCACGCCGGACGGATCCCTCGGCACAAAGCTGATGAGTCCGGCTCGCACCAGGCCATCCAGAGTCGGGGGACGCGCGCCGTGGGTGGCCGCATATTTCTCCACGAAAAACTCGAGTGTCCAGATGTCCTCGTCGGCCTGGATGCCGGCGAGGTGTTTTCTGGCGTTTTCCTTCACATCGGCGCGCGTGGATCTTTCAAGCTCGCGCCGCCACAAATCCTTGGCGGTATCCACGGCGCCGCCTTCCGAAAAGCCGCGCGCAGCTAGAGCTTCTATCCAGGGCGGGCTTCCTGGGATGCGTGTGGCTGCCAACCATGTCTGGCCTGCATTCCGGTAATCATGCAGATACCAGAAATAGACAAACCCCTTGTCGAACCGGAGCCGCCACTCTTCCGGCTGCTGCGCGATTCCCTTGTCGAGCAGCCGGATTGCCTCGAGCGGCTGTCCGGCGCCAAGGGGATCAGGCTCAGCCAGGAATATACTTCCGGCGCGGTAAACATCCAGCATCTGCGGATCCAGAGTGGTAACGATGTCCAGTAGCGCGGGGAGGTTTTTGTAGCGTATCCGCCTGCGTGCCGCTTCCTCTCGGCGCCCGTAGTACTGAATGGCGCGCATCCAATAGGCGTCGGCCAGAAGGCTGTCGTAACCGAGCGCCATGGCCTTCACGGCGCCGGGAGAAGAAAAATAGAGGATGTCCGGATCGACTGCGTCGCCCGGCCGGAGGGAATCCATTCGATCCTGTACCGGCTTCACGAGTGATGCAGCCGCCAGTAACGCAATGCCTGGGAGCCAGCGGCGCCAGGCCAACAGCCGGATGCGCGATTTCATTTGAAATCCCTGCGCGAAAATATGGCCGCGGCAATCGCCAGCAGGATCGCGGAATACAGGAACGCATACATCGTGGCCCAGCCGACGGCTGCCGCGCGGATCGGTTCATAATAGGCCGCGCTCCGGATCACGTTGCGGCTGTCGACCACGTTGAAATTTGAGATGTTGGGCAGGACGTAATAGAGGACCTCGGCAACGATTTCAGCCGTGGCGGCCTTCGTCAGTTGTGCGAATTTGAGCAGGTCCGCATTGAAATGTCCGATGACCCAGAGAAAAAATGTGAACAGCGCCGACAACGCGGGTGTCGAGAACGACGAAAAGAGCAAGGCCACAGCCGTCGTCAACGCCAGCGAGAGGAAGATCAGATAAACCGCGGGGAGGAGGCGCAGGCAGTTCTCCAATGAGATGCCGCCATTAAAGGCAAGCGTGAGCTCGAGGCCGGCGGTCATGATGACGACGTTCGCCAAAAGCGTGATGAGCAGGCCAAGGTACTTGCCTAGAATGAATTCCCACCGGTGCACCGGCTTGGCAAGCAGCGCAAATACTGTGCGCCGTTCCAACTCTTTGTAGACCAGACCGATGCCGATGAAGATGGCAATCAGCGTCCCGAATATGGATATCGAGGACAGACCCAGATCGACGATGACCTTGTCCTCATAACCCAGCGTCAGCTGCCCCAGGATAAGTGAGCTCAGAATCATCAGGAGCGCGAACAGTATCAGGTCATAGAGAATCTTGTCCCTGATGTTCTCGCGAAAGGTATTCAGGGCGATGGCCAGTACTTTCATAATCGTCTTATACAGAGCGTTATAAACAATGCCGCCAGCGAAATAACATTCCGGCCGTGCGACAAGTTTTCGGGGTGCCTCGAAAAAACGGTCTTTGAGGCCCGAAGGGCCGACAGTTAGTAGGCCCGGCCGTAAGGCCGGGAGTCGATTCCGAATTAAAAACCGAGCGCCGAAGGCGCGGCACCTGAGATTTCAACAGTGCTGCGACTTCGGCGCTACATTGCCTGGCAATCCCTATCCCGGCCTTACGGCCGGGCCTATTCATTACCGGCCCTTCGGGCCTCAAAATCACACTAGCGGACATCAAGAATGGCTTCCCGGTCCTCATGTGTGCCTCACGGAATTCAGATAACATACAAAATCTCAGCATGCGGCAGAATTCATGTCGTTCCGTATAGCACTCGTCCAAAATCATTCGCGCCCGGCGCCGGCGACCTCGCGGAAGAAGTAATCCTCCAATGACGGCCGGATTGGGTTCACGGAAACCAGGCCGGCGCCGTGCGCTATTGCATAAGAAATGATCTCAGTCACCTGTTGCGGGCGCCCGGCACGCAACTGCAGGCGCTCGCCCATGGGTGTCATAGCGTCGCACAGAGGCCGCAGTCCTGCAGCTACGTCCGCGCTTATGCCTGCCAGCACGATTTCGTGCGCCTCGATCCGGACCTTGAGAATGTCGTGCAACGCCCCTACCTGCCGGAGGCGGCCGCGATTCAGAATCGCCACACGGTCGCAGAGCGCTTCGACATCGGGGAGAATGTGGGAGCTGAAAAAAACCGTGGCACCTCTGCTTTTCAGGCCCAGGATCGCCTGCCGGACTTCCCTTCTGCCCAAGGGGTCGAGCCCTGACATCGGTTCGTCCAGAAAGATCACGTCCGGATCGTTGATCATCGCCTGAGCCAGCCCGATGCGCTGAATCATTCCCTTGGAAAACCTGCGCAGCTGAAGCTTGCGCGCATCACCCAGGCCAAGATCCTCCAGCAGTGAGCGGACTCTGTTGCCGAGCACGGGTTGGGGCATGCCAAAGAGAGTGCCGACGTACCACAGGAGTTCTTCGGCGGTGAGATAGTCGTAGAAGTAAGGATTCTCGGGCAAATAGCCGATTCGTCGGCGCATCGACACGGAGGTGACCGGCTCACCTAGAATATGAGCCTGACCTTCTGTGGGCCGGATCAAGCTCATGAGGATCTTCAGAGTAGTCGTCTTGCCGGCGCCGTTGGGACCCAGGAAACCGAAGACCTCGCCACGCTCCACACTCAGGTTGAGATGGTCCAACGCCCGCACAGGATGCTTCTTCCAGAAGCCGACCTGGAAATCCTTCGTCAGATTCTCGATCTCAATAATCGCCATACTCGTCATTTCAGTTATAATGCCGGGCTATGTTCAGAATAGGAATCGACACCGGCGGGACATTTACTGATTTCATCGTTCTCGACGGCAAGCGCGTGCGCACGCTCAAACTTCTCTCTACGCCTGCCAATCCGGCCACGGCCATATTCCAAGGCCTGCACGAGCTTCTGGACAGCCGCGATTGCGACATCCGCCACGGCTCCACCGTGGCCACCAACGCCCTCCTCGAGCGCAAAGGCGCGGTCACGGCCTTGATCACTACCGCGGGATTCGAGGATGTCCTCGAGATCGGCCGCCAGAATCGGCCGAAGATCTACAGTCTTTTTCCGTCGCGGCCGGATCCTCTGGTTCCTGCTCGCTTGCGTCTGGGAGTGGCGGAACGTGTATTGTACGACGGCGCCGTTTTGGTTCCACTGAAATCCAGTGCGCTAGACTCGATAGTCGAGAAACTTCGGCGTTCCAGAGTTCAATCGGTCGCAGTCTGCCTGCTTTTTTCATATGCCAATCCTTCCCATGAAAAACAGATCGGCCGGAAACTGGGAAACTTGAAGATTCCGTTAAGTTTGAGTCACGTTATCCTGCCCGAATATCGGGAATACGAACGCACCTCCACGACCGTGGTGAACGCCTATCTGGCCCCGGTCATGGGCCGTTATCTGGGGGACTTGGAGGAGGGTTTGCGCGCCAAACGGGGACGCGCCCATGCAAGCCTGCGCATCATGCAGTCGAACGGAGGCACCGTCTCGGCGCGCGCGGCCATCCGGGAGCCTGTCCGGACAATTCTGAGCGGTCCGGCGGGCGGTGTCGTGGGCGCATGGGAAGTGGCCCGCCAATCGGGATTTCCGAACATCCTGTCCTTCGACATGGGCGGCACTTCAACGGACGTTTCTCTCTGCGAAGGAGAGATCCGCATCACCAGCGAATCCGTGATTGCCAATTGCCCGATCGGTGTTCCGGTCATTGACATTCACACGGTGGGCGCGGGCGGCGGCTCCATCGCGCGCGTCGACGAGGGCGGAGCGCTGCGAGTCGGACCGGAAAGCGCCGGGGCGGATCCCGGCCCGATTTGCTATGGCAGGGGGACACGCGTGACGGTCACCGACGCGAATCTCTTTCTCGGCAAGCTTGACACGGAATACCCGTTGGGCGGCCGGCTGCGCCTTGATGGCGGCGGTCTCGATGCCGCGTTCCGCACCCTCGCGCGCGCAATGGGCGGAGTCAGCCCAGCCGCGGCAGCTCAAGGGGTGATCGATGTGGCCAACGCTAATATGGAAGCCGCATTGCGGGTGATCTCGGTCGAGCGCGGCTACGATCCCCGCGACTTCACCCTCGTGACCTTCGGCGGTGCAGGCGGCCTGCACGCCGTCCAGCTGGCCGCGAACCTGTCCATACCCCGCATCCTCATTCCGGAGAATCCCGGCCTGCTTTCCGCCCTCGGAGTGCTCCTTTCAGACAGTGTCCAGGATTTTTCGCGTACGGTCATGCTCCCCACCCAGGATGCCGGCGCGGCGGCGCTCGAGACGCGCTTTCGCGAGCTCGAAAAAAGAGCACTGGCTTCGATGAAAGCCGAGGGATTCTCCGCAGATCGAATTCGGCTCGAGCGCTGGATCGACATGCGCTACCGGGGCCAGAGCTATGAACTCAGCTTCCCCTTCTCCCGTTATTTCGCCGCCGCGTTTCATCGGCGCCACGAGCGACGCTACGGTTACTCCGATCCGAAAAGAGAATCGGAAATCGTCACACTCCGCGTCCGGGTTCGAGGTTTGTCCGAAAAGCCGCGCGTGCCCAAAGACCGCCTCGGGCCGCCCGACCCGAAAGGCGCGCTGATCAAGGAAAAGCAGGTTCGTTTTGAAGGCAGGATTTGCCGCGCTCGCGTTTATGAAAGGTCTATGTTGCGTGCCGGCAACCGGATCGCAGGTCCGGCTCTCATTTTCGAATACAGCGCCACCGCTTCGGTTCCGCCGGGTTATGCATGCGAGGTCGATGCCTACCGAAATCTGCTCATAACTTTGCACTCCGGACGTCGGACCCGATTCTGTTAACTTAAGCGCAATTTGAAAAACTTGCCACAGATTACACAGATTTCACTGAACATCGTCTCCCACCATCTGGCTTTTTCGCATTTAAATCCGTGTAATCTGTGAAATCTGTGGCAAGTTTTTTGCCCACTTGCACGACCTCGGCCTTAATCCTTTACCGGCATTGCGTCGGACGGATCTTCCCTCTGCGTTTTTTGAGTAAGTAACACATTATTCAGCTCATAGGAGTGTTTTAGACTCCCTATTGTAGGCATGTAATAATGATGATACCCCTTTACATATAGGTATAGTATGATTAATATATAGGCATGTACATTGCCACCGTTCCAAACCGCACCTCGCCGCCGGCTATCCTGATCCGCGAATCTTTCCGTCACCAGGGAAAGGTCAAATCCCGTACTCTCGCCAATATCTCCAACTGGGATCCCGCTCGCATCGCGGCGCTCCGTCGCGCCCTGCGTGGAGACTTCGATCATCTCGATGTCAGCGATCCTACTGTCGGCCGCGTTTTTGGTCTCCTCTATGCGCTTTCCAAGATTGCCGAGGAAATGGGCGTGACTGCTGCGCTGGGCACGAGCCGTCTGGGCAAGCTGGCCTTGTTTGTCGTGCTGGTCCGCCTAGCCCATCAAGGCTCCCGCCTGTCCGCCGTGCGCTGGGCAGAGGATCACGCTGTGGCCGAAGTGTTCGGTTTGAGTCCATTCGACGAGGACGATCTCTATGCCGCTCTTGACAATCTCTGCACTCGCCAGGAAAAGATCGAGCGGACTCTCTATCAGCGTTACCTGCGCCGCCGTGCCGCGCCGCCCGCCCTGTTTCTCTACGACGTCACCAGCAGCTATTTGGAGGGAGAACACAACGCGCTGGGAGAATTCGGCTATAACCGGGACGGCAAGCGCGGCAAGCTGCAAATCGTTATTGGCCTGTTGACCGACAGTGAGGGCGAGCCGCTAGCCGTGCGGGTCTTTGCCGGCAACACCGCCGATCCGGTCACGGTGGCCGATCAGATCAAGCTGGTCAAGGAACAGTTTGGCGTTGAGGAATTGGTATTCGTTGGCGATCGGGGCATGGTGAAGAGCAAGGGCAAGCAGGCTCTGAAGGATGCGGGTTTGCGCTACATCACGGCACTGACAGATCCGCAGATTCGCCGGCTGTTTGCAGAAGGGACATTGCAGCTGGGATTGTTCCACGAGAAGGTCTGCGAGGTGGAAGCCGATGGCGTGCGTTATCTGCTCCGCAAGAACGAGTCAGAGGCGGCGCGGGAAAAGCATCGCCTGGAGGACAAGCTGGTCAAGCTTGCAGGGAAGGTCGATCGGCGCAACCGACAGGTTGAGGCTTCCACACGGTGCCGGCCGGAAGCCGGACCCAGACAATTGCAGCCCTGGATTGTCCGCCATAAGCTGACGGGTCTGGTGGAACTGCAACTGCAGGAACGGGTGTTGACCCTGGTCAAGAACGAACCTGCGATGGAGCGTGCCATGGAGCTGGCGGGCTGCTATGCGGTGACGAGTGACGTGCCAAAAGAACAAATGAGCGGGCAGGACGTTCACGACAATTACATCGGCCTACAGAAGGTGGAACGGGACTTTCGCGCCATGAAGACTGGCTTGCTGGAAGTGCGCCCGGTGTTTGTACGCAAAGAGAGTAGAACTCGAGGCCATGTGCTCGCCTGCATGCTGGCGTTGAAGATCAGCCGGGAGATCGAGCGCCGGCTTAAAGCCGCGTTTGGCACAACAGACTCAAATCCGCACGCCATCACCCTGCCGGATGCACTGGCCTCGCTAGGCCGCCTGTGTCTGCTGCATTACCCCATCGATGCTGACACCACGGTGACACGCTTGCCAGGACCAGATGCCCGTCAGAAGGAAATTCTCACTGCGATCGGCGTGGCGCTGCCTGAGAAGTAGGCAGGAGGTATGCGTCGGGCGTAGCTCCATAAGCACAATGTATCAACTTGGTTACAGGGCTTCTTCCGCTCCCAAGCCGAAGGAAGGTCCGTCTGATGTCATTCCCATTGAATTACCCTGTTTGGTTTCCCCTCCGCGTCTCAACGAGGTGCATGAGAACCGATCGTGCCAGCAACGAGCGGGACCGATCAGCTGGGTGATGGCAA
>Ga0187854_10001083_pt1 | contig 28314 bp, 21 predicted proteins | sample June2016WEW_6_15_FD_132445 | JGI IMG/M metagenome (GOLD analysis project Ga0187854, IMG submission 132445) | Peatland microbial communities from SPRUCE experiment site at the Marcell Experimental Forest, Minnesota, USA - June2016WEW_6_150 | ecosystem: Environmental > Terrestrial > Soil >...
CTTCTGGCGATGCGAAGGGGGGGAATTTACGACCATGTGGGGTTCGGGTTTCACCGGTATTCCACGGACCAGAGATGGCTCGTGCCGCACTTCGAGAAGATGCTCTACGATCAGGCACTGCTCAGCCTGGCCTACCTGGAGGCATTTCAGGCGACCGGGAAGGCCGAATACGCGGATACCGCCCGGGAGATCCTTACCTACGTGCTGAGGGACATGACCGATCCGGAGGGTCCGTTTTATTCCGCGGAAGACGCGGACAGCGAGGGGGTGGAGGGCAGGTTCTACGTCTGGTCGGAGCGGGAAATCCGGCATGTCCTCGATGCCGGACTTGCGGCGCTGGTGATACGGTACTTTCACGTCCGGCAGGACGGAAACTGGGTGGATGCAGCAGGGCACGGTGATGGGGGGAGCAACATACTCCACCTGGAAGAGGAGCTCGCGGGTATGGCCGCGGAGACGGGCGGTGCGGAGTTGGAGCGGGCGCGGCAGATCCTTTTTGCGGTGCGCGAAAAACGCGTCCATCCCCATAAGGACGACAAGGTATTAACCGACTGGAACGGACTTATGATAGCTGCCCTGGCTCGGGGCGCCCAGGTGCTCGGAGAGCCGCGTTATGAAGAGGCAGCCAAAAAAGCACTCCGCTTTATCACGGACCGGATGGCCGGGGAGGACGGACGAATTCTCCATCGCTACCGGGATGGAGAAGCGTCGATACCGGCAAATCTGGACGATTACGCCTTTTTGGTCTGGGGGCTCATCGAGCTTTACGAGGCCACATTCGACACCCGCATCCTCGCCCTGGCCCTTCGGCTCAACCGCGATCAACTGGCGCATTTCTGGGACGAGGCGGCGGGAGGCTTCTTTTTCACACCTGATGACGGCGAGGAGCTTCTGCTCCGTCAGAAGGACGCCTATGACGGCGCCGTGCCGTCAGGCAACTCGGTCTCCATGCTCAACCTCCTGCGGCTCGCGCGGATGACCGGCGATGCGGACCTGGAACAGAAAGCGGCTCGGCTCGGCCGTGCGTTGTCCGGCAGGGTGGCACAGTTTCCGGCCGGCTTTACTCAGTTCCTCTGCGCCTTAAGCTTCGCCCTGGGACCGTCGCACGAGGTCGTGCTGGCCGGTGCGCCGGGATCCGTTGAGCTGCAAACCATGGTTCAGGCCCTCAGACACCGTTTCATACCGGAAAAGGTGGTCCTTGTCCGGCGCGAGGGTGCGGGCAGCGAGGAAGGGCAGGATCTTTCGGAACTGGCCCCTTTCTTAAGCGCGTACCGGTCTGGGGAGGCAGCGGCCCTGGCGTACGTCTGCTCCAATAACGCCTGCGCCTTGCCCACATCCAGCGTGGACCGGATGCTTGAGCTCCTGGGTGAGGAAAGCAATGGGCAACAGCCCGGAGTTTCCTGAAGTTTTGACAAGAATTTGGCTCCTTGCATGTGTTTCCGCAAATCGACTCTGCCCGGTATTTGAGATTATTATGCCGCTTTTATTCTTGACAAGGCAATTCCACGGTGATAAAAGTTTAGTATCATATAGCAAACTGAGGTTTTATTAGGAGAACAGTAGTGGACAATCGTAAGTCGGCTGGACAAACCCTGTCACGACAGCTCGGCGCCGGGATAGATGCGCCTCTTTGAATCTTGATTTACGTGAGGAGAACCCAATGAGCCGGAAGCTCATACTGAAAGAGCTAAGTCGCTACAAGATCGGAACCTATGCAGACATCATTTACAGGAACGCCATCCTCAACAAAGACCGGCCGGCGTTCGCTTACGGGACAGAGAGGATCACCTTTTCCGCGTACAATGACAGGGTCAACAGCCTCGTCAGCGCCCTTTGCTCAATGGGCCTTAAGAAGGGAGACGGAATCGGACTCCTTTCCTGGAACTGTCTCGAATGTACCGACGTATTCGGGGCAGCGATGAAGGGGGGGTTTATCGCATCGCCCTTTAACCCCAGGATGCAGGTGGAAGAACTCGATTACCTCATCAACTATTCAGAGGTAAAGGTACTCTTTGTGGGCCCCGAGCTCGCGGAGGTCGTCGACCTGCTCCGGCCCCGTTTATCCGGCGTCGCCCACTATGTCTCCCTCGAGCGGGAGGCCCCGGAGATGCTCTTCCATAATCAGCTCCTTAATGCTTTTCCTAAAGAAGAACCTGATATCGCGGTCAATGAGGACGATCCCTTCATTATCTTCTATACCAGCGGCACTACGGGCGTGCCTCGGGGAGCCGTCTACACGCATTATCGGAAACTGGAAGAGGCACGGACAAAGGCCCTCACCATCGGGATGCACAAGGAGCATAAACACGTCATGATCCTGCCCCTATTCCACATAGGCGGTTGGTCCCATTTCTGGGCCTTCTACTGCGTCGGGGCAAGCAACATAATCATGGCCCAGAGGACCTTCGACCCGGCGGCTACAATTCAAACCCTGCAAGACGAAAAGGCGACAGACATCCACATTGTGCCTACCCATCTCGTCAGCATGCTCACGGTTCCCAATATTGACGGGTATGATCTGACCAGCTTAGAAAGGATCTGGTATGCAGCCTCCCCCATGCCCCTGGAGCTGCTTCGCCGGGGCATTGACAGGTTCGGTCCCGTCTTTGCCCAGGGCTACGGCCAGACAGAGTCAGGTCCGGACATCGCGATCCTTTCCAGGGAATCCCATGACGTCCTGGATAAGTCTCCGGAAGAGCAGAAGGTGCTCACCTCCTGCGGGCAGCCCTGCCTTTGGGTGCACGCCAGGATCGTGGACGAGAATCACCTTGATGTGGAGCCCCATACAGTGGGTGACATCATCGTTCAGAGCAAATCCGTCATGGCCGGCTACTGGCGGATGCCCGATGAGACCGACAAGGCCGTCATCGATGGATGGCTCCATACCGGAGATATGGCCTACTACGATGAGAGCGGCTATATCTACATCGTCGACAGAAAGAAGGATATGATCATTACGGGCGGAGAGAATGTGTTTCCCCGCGAAGTGGAGGAGGTGCTCTATCGCCACCCGGCAGTTTCGGAGTGCGCCGTTATCGGCGTCCCCGATGAGAAATGGGTGGAACGTGTCCACGCCGTCATCACGTTGAGGGAGGGGCAGAACGCAAGCGCCGATGAGGTCATGGCGTTCTGCAAGGAGCATCTTGCCCGCTATAAGGCGCCGAGGTCAGTGGAATTCGTCGACTCCCTGCCCCGAAACCCTCAAGGGAAGATCCTTAAGAGGGAGCTCCGCGAGCGATACTGGCAGGAAAGGGAAAGAAAGATATAGTCCGGGCAATGAAATAACGAACCGGCGTCGGGTTACGCAAGGGTTTAGTAAATCGCATATCACACGTGTATGGAGGAACGGATATGGCAACGAGAAAGGCAAGCAAAGCGGGTAAGAGGGCGGCCGATGCCCGGCCCATCGACCTTACCGTGAATCGACAGGTTTACCAACTGAGCAGAGGCAGCAGGCCCGGCGAAGTCGAGCCGTTCCACACCTTGTCCCATACGCTCAGGGAGACCCTAGGCCTTACAGGCACCAAAATCTCGTGTGACGAAGGCGCATGTGGATGTTGCACGGTTATTATGGACGGAAAGGCAGTTCTCTCCTGTAAGATCCTGACCGTGGAGTGCGGGGGAAAAACAGTCACCACAATAGAAGGACTGAAGGACCCTAAGACGGGAGAGTTTGACGCTCTTCAGCAGGCGTTTATCGATTACACCGCCTTTCAGTGCGGCTTCTGCACACCGGGTATGATCCTGACTGCAAAAGCCCTTCTCAACGAGAATCCTCATCCACGCGAAGACGAGGTAAAGGAAGCCCTTTCGGGCAACTTCTGCCGGTGCGTCAGCCACTACCATGTCTTGAGGGCCGTTATGTCGGTCGCGGACAAGGGGAGGTAAAAAATGGGCAACCCGCTGAATCAATTAAGGACCGTCAGCTATCGCAGTTTCCTTTTTCTGAGGGGGTGGCTCCATCCGGCTCTGCCGGTGGAGGGGGCGACGCGAGCCCCGGCAATTGCCAAGGGGAGGTAAAAAATGGGCAATGACTACAGATATATCGGTAAGGCAATAAAGCGCAGGGATGCGGAGGGCATCGTCACAGGGGCTGCGCAGTACCTGGACGATTTGAAATTTCAGAATCTCCTCCATGGAAAGGTAATGAGAAGCCCTTATGCCCACGCCCTCATCAAGAGCGTTGACAAGAGCAAGGCCCTGGCGCTGCCGGGCGTCAAGGCGGTCCTCACCTGGGCGGATATTCCCGATTACCGCGGAGGCACACCGCGTAACGTGCGTATCCTCGATAAGAAGGTCAGGTGCGTGGGCGACGTCGTGGCCCTCGTGGCGGCAACGACCGAAGAGATCGCAGAAGAGGCCATTGCTCTCATCGATGTCGAGTATGAGGTGCTTCCCGCGGTCTTCGATATAGATTCAGCCCTCGCTCCCGGCGCCCCGGCGGTGTACGACGAGTTTCCGGACAATATACTGCCCGGCGGCACAATCATCTACGGCCCCAACTGTCTCAAAGGCGTGGTGAGGGGCGATGTGGAGAAGGGGTTCACAGAGGCCGACGTCATTACGGAAGGTACCTTCGGATATGAGAACATACCTAATGCCCTGCCCCCTGAATCGGTAGGGGCGGTAGCTGTCTGGGAAGAACCGGATAAGGTCACGATCCAGGGGACCAGCCAGGCTCCTTACATGGATAAAGTCACCCTCTTCCATGTCTTCAACCGGCAGATAGAGGTGCGAAGCATAGGGTGTCAGGTGGGGGGCGGTTTTGGGACAAAGTTCACGTGCTGGCAGGTTCAGTCCTATGCAATCCTTCTCAGCAGGGCCACCGGGCGGCCGGTAAAGGTGATGATCTCGAAAGAGGAGCACATGGCCACCTTCGTGCTGAGGGTCGGCTCGCGCATACACGCGAGAGTCGGCATGAAGAAGGACGGCACATTAACGGCCGTACAGGGTACGTGGTATGTCGATACGGGATACTATTCTTTCACGACCCAGGCCCAGGTCGCGATAGGCTCGGGCGAGCTCATGATCATGGCCCAGTGTCCCAACTGGGACCTCAAGAATATTGTGGTGGTCACCAACCGGAATGCGTCCGGCGCCACACGGGGCTTTGGCGGTCAGGAATTGAAATGCGCGTTTATACCTCTTCTCTGCCTTGCCATGGAGAAGGCCGGACTTGACCCCTTCGAGGTGCTCAAGAAAAACTTCGTCAAACCCGGCGGAGGGTATTATTGGCGGGATGGAAATTGGTTTGACTTCCGGGGAATCGATTTCTCAAAGGCCATGGATAAGGGCGCTGAGACCTTCGGATGGAAGGAGAAATGGAAAGGCTGGCTGAAGCCGGTCGCCGTAAACGGCGCAAAACGGCGCGGCATCGGTGTGGGCGTGCACGGGAATGCCGATATCGGTGAGGATGCGTCGGAAGCCTACGTACAGCTCGGCTATAACGGCACTGCGACCATCTTTCTTTGTGTCGCAGAGCATGGGACCGGCCAGAAGAGCAACTATATCAAGATGGTTGCCGAAGTGCTCCAGATACCGCCGGACCGCATCTCCATGACCCCGGCCGATTCATTGGTGACCCCCTTCGAATTTGGACCTGTCGGCTCCAGGGGCACCTATGCCATCGGGAGCGCCGTCATCAACGCGGCAGAAGATGCAAGGCGACAAATCCTTGAAATGGCCGCACGCAAACTGGGTACGCCCCCCGAGGACCTCGATACGGCCGACGGTGTGGTGTTTGTGAAAGGCCATCCGGAAAAGCACATGAAGTGGAGGGCCATGGGAAACGACCGGACCATACTCGGCTACGGACGCTTTGACCCGGATTTTACGATGTGCAACTGTATGATGAGTTTTGTGGAGGTCGAGGTCGACACGGACACGGGTAAGGTGGACCTGGTGCGGGTGGTGAACGCCACTGACGTGGGCCAGATTATTGACCCTCCGGGGCTGGAGGGCCAGCTCAACGGATGTTTCGGCTCCGCGGGCATCGATAGCGCGATCTTCGAAGAAACAATCCTGGACCACCGGACAGGACATATTGTGAACGCCAATATGATCGATTATAAATGGCGCACTTTCGCCGAATTGCCTGTAATCGACAACGTGGTTATGGAAACCCCTTTTCCCAGCCACCGCTTCCATGCCGTAGGCGTTGGCGAGATATCCACTTCACCGGGGCCGTCTGCGGTACTCATGGCTGTTTCCAACGCAATCGGTGCATGGATGCATGAGTATCCGATGACGCCCGACAGGGTATTGAAGGCGCTCGGGTGGGTGGAGGATGCGCACCTTCCTCTATATGAGGGGAGGCCGGGGTACCCGCTTGCGGGTCGCGGCTCTGCCGGTGGAGGGGGCGACCGGGTACCCGCTGGCGGGTGTCCCGGCAATTGCGAAGGAGGTACGAAATGAAGCCCTTCACACACTATAACGCACGGTCGGTCAAAGAAGCGACCGGACTTCTTGCACAATACGAGGGAAAAGCAAAGGCCAACGCAGGCGGTACCGATCTCTTAAGCGCTATGAGGGGCAAATGCATGCCCGAGTATCCCGAGGCAGTGATCAACATAAAGACGATCAATGGTCTGGACTACATCAAAAAGGAGAAGAAGGGCCTCAAAATAGGCGCGCTCACCCTGCTGGCCGACGTAGCCGCCTCGCCTGAGGTTAAAGAAGACTATAGACTTCTCGCAGAAGCGGTTCACTCTGTCGCCACGCCACATATCAGGAACATGGCCACCATAGGCGGAAACCTGGCCCAGGATGTGCGCTGCTGGTACTACCGGTATCCGCAGCAGATCGGCGGACCTATCGTGTGCCTGCGCAAAGGCGGCAAGATATGCAACGCCCTGGCAGGAGACAATCGTTACCATTCGCTCTTCGGGGCCGCCCGGCCTGCCGAATACCCGTGCGCGAGCCATTGCCCGGCCCGCACCGACATCCCGTCTTATTTGAGCAAGGTCCGAAAGGGCGATTTTGCGTCCGCGGCACGGATACTGATGGAATACAACCCCCTCCCCGCAATCACAGGCCGGGTTTGCCCCGTCTTTTGCGAGCCCGAGTGCAACAGGAGCGAATTCGATGACGCCGTGGGAATACAGTGCATCGAGCGCGGGGTAGGTGATTACGTGCTGAAGCATGCGTCCGAGTTTTATGCGCCGCCCAAAGAAGAGTCAGGGAAGAAAATAGCGGTAGCAGGCTCGGGTCCCGCGGGTCTTGCTGCAGCATTTTACCTGAGGAAGGCGGGGCATAAGGTGACCGTGTATGAGAAACTGCCCGAAGCCGGCGGCATGCTCTTCTACAGTATACCTCCTTACCGGTTGCCGAAGGATCTGGTGAGAAGGCAGGTCCGGGCCTTGAAAGATATGGGAATCAGCTTCCAGGTCGGCGTCGACGTGGGGAAGGATGTCGCCGTTGCCGACCTCAAGAAAAGGTTCGACGCAATCTTCCTCGCGGGCGGAGCGTGGAAGAGCGTGAGACTGGGGGTACCCGGTGAGGACGCGAAGGGAGTACGTTATGCGTTGGATTATCTTAAGGCTATCAATTCGGGCGAGAAAATCCCCTTAGGCAAAAAAGTGATCGTTATCGGCGGCGGCAGTGTTGCGATAGACGCTGCCAGAACAGCCGGGAGAACGGGGGCGGAGGAAGTGCATCTCATCTGCCTGGAGTGCCGTGACCTCACTTCGAAGGACAGGATGCTCGCCCGGGATAATGAGATCCTGGAAGCCGAGGAAGAGGGAGTAATTATCCATCCTTCCCTCGGGATAAAGGAGATCGTGAAAGAAGATGGGAAGGCCGTGGGTCTCGAGACGATCACATGCCTCTCGGTCCGGGAGCCTGAAGGCACCTTCAACCCTCAGTATGATGCGGCCTGTACGGCCTTGAGTTTTCGAGCCGACAGCATTATCGTTGCAATCGGCCAAACGGTCGATCAGTCTTTCTCTGCCCCGGGGCTCGTATATGACCGGAAAGGCACGATGTCGGTCGATCCATCGACCCTGGAAACGGACGTGCCGGGCGTCTTTGCCGGCGGAGATGCGGTATCAGGCCCGTCCACCGTCATTCAGGCCGTCGCCTCGGCGAGAGAGGCCGCCCGGCTTATAGGGGTGTCTTTCAAGGGAGTCACACGACCCGTCGGGGCTAAAACGGCGGAGCCTGATTTCAGCGAGCCCGTGCTGAGCACAATACCGCGCGCGCGGGTTTATGAATTACTCCCCGCCCAGCGGATCGAAGGTATTGAGGTTGAAGACATACGGGGTCTTACCATGGATGAAATCGAGACAGAGGCAGGGCGATGCTTCAACTGCGGCTGCCTGGCGGTCGGCCCATCGGACGTGGGGATTGCGCTCGTCTGTTTGAATGCGCACATTGTGACGACCAGACGGACAATTGACGCAAGGACGTTTTTTGCGGCGACCGCGACGACGTCTCACGTCCTTGAAGCGGACGAGCTGATAAAGGAGATCCGGATTCCACGGCCGCCTCCGGGGTCGCGCCAGCGGTACGAGAAATTTACTCTGAGAACACCGATTGACTTTGCCATCGTGAGTGTCGCCTCGGTGGTGACCGTTAATGACGGCATTTGCAAAGAGGCCCGTATCACACTTGGCGGGGTTGCCCCGGCCCCGATCCGGGCGGAAGCCGCAGAGCGAGTGATCACAGGCCGGGCGATTGATGAGAAAACCGCCCTAAAAGCGGCGGAACAGGCAGTCGGGGGGGCAAAGCCGCTCAGCATGAACACATATAAGGTGGCGATCACAAAAGCACTGGTAAAGAGGGCCCTCCTGAGGTGATACGGATTTCATGGCATGGATGGGTGAGAACGTGTGAAAAAATTGTCCTTTTGTCGTCACCCCGGCGGACGCCGGGGTCCAGGCCCTTTGCAACATACTGAAAAGACTGGATTCCTGCTTTCGCCGGAATGACGACAAAGGGTCCCCAAACGATTTTTTCACACGTTCTGACCCATACATTTTACCTTGACGATCTGCTTTTGACCCTTATCTTTACTCTTCACTCGGCGCTCGCCACGTTGATTGTCCGGTGTTCATGCAGGTTGGGCAAAAAGGCGGTCAGCAGGCCGATGGCCGGCAGATAGGCGCACACATTATAGACGAAGTCGATGCTGGTCAGGTCGGCAAGCCGGCCGAACAGAGCGGCCCCCAGACCGGCTACTCCGAAGGCCAGTCCGAAGAAGAGGCCGGAGATCATGCCGACTTTCCCCGGCAGCAGCTCCTGGGCATACACCACAATAGCCGAAAAGGCCGATGCCAGCACCAGGCCGATGATGACGGTGAGGATGGTGGTCCAGAACAGATCGGCGTGCGGCAGCAGCAGCGTGAAGGGCAAAACGCCGAGAATCGAAACCCAAATTACATACTTGCGACCGATGCGGTCACCGAGGGGCCCGCCGACGAACGTCCCTACGGCGACGGAGGCCAGAAAGAGGAAAAGGTGGATCTGGGCGTCGCGTACCGAGACCTGGAACCTGCTGATCAAGTAGAAGATAAGGTAGTTATTGATGCTGGACAAGTAGAAGTACTTGGAGAAAATCAGCGCCACCAGAATCCCGATCGACACCCTGACTTTTCCGGGCGATACGGATGATTCGGCGGTATTGCCGGGTGCGGCCCCGGTTTTGGGCGTGAGGCGAGCTCCGTACCAGACGCTTACCGGAATGAGCAGGATGATCGTCAGCAGGGCGATAAGCGAGAACCAGGCGATGCTTGATTGTCCTCTCGGCAGAACGACGTACGCAACCATCAGCGGCCCACCGGCCATGCCAACATTTCCGCCCACCTGGAACAGCGACTGGGCCAGTCCGTACCGGCCTCCGGAAGCCATTCGGGCTACCCGGGACGACTCCGGATGAAACACGGAAGAGCCCACGCCCACCAATGCCGCCGCAAAAACAATCGCGTGAAAACTGTGCGCAGCCGAAAGCAACAACAGGCCGATGAGGGTCGAGCAGAGCCCGATCGGCAGCGAAAAGGGTCTGGGATGACGGTCCGTATAAAGACCCACAACCGGCTGCAGCAGGGAGGCCGTCAACTGATACGTCAGAGCCATCAGCCCTATCTGCCCGAAGCTCAGATGGAGCAGGCTCTTGAACATCGGGTAGATTGACGGCAGCAGCGACGCCATCATGTCGTTCAGCAGGTGGCATACCGCGACCGACGTCAGGATGAAATAGACCGTGTGCTGTCCTCTAGAAGCCGGTCTGTATGGCAATGGCGGCGCCTCCGTTGACGCCCTTGATCCCACCTTGTTCGTTTTTCCCATACCTATGGATTTGCACGTGCATTGTCCCCATTTCTTTTTTTGTGGGCACGAGGAAGACCTGAAGATTCTCCGAAGGCCCATGATGGCAGCGCCTAGCATTGGAGTCTACTAAAATTGTCCCGATAGGGTCAACAGGAAAGACGAGAGACGAGGTGCAAACTCCGATCTGAAACGAAGAATTCTTTGACGTACTCCTCCGGCGGGCATATAATTATAGGTGAGGCGTTGCTTCAATAGGAAGTGATCATGACGCACCATGTCGTTGTTGCGGCTGCACAGGAGGCGATGTTGACGCCGCCGGGCAGAGATTCGGCACGGCCTAAGAGAAGGTGGGCGATGGGTTGCAGGAGGGTGCTATGAAGAAAATTTTCTTGATCATTGTGCTTTGTCTGGCTATTACCGTTCCATACGCGTATGGAAGAGGCGGCCACGGCGGCGGCGGCGGTCATGGAGGGGGACACGCCGGATTCTCAGGTGGTCATCCCGGAGGCGGATTTCATGGAGGGGGCGCAGGTCGCTGGTATGGCGGATACGCGAGCGGAGGCCACTATTATGGAGGACATTATTATGGCGGCTACGGCAGGTACTATTACAGCGGGTTTGCGCCAAGAGGGGCCATATTCGGAGCTTTTCTGGGTGGAATAGTTATCGGAGGCATCTACAGTCCATTCTGGTGGCCTTACTACGCCGTAGCGGTACCTCCAGCCTATTATGATCCATACTATCAATATCCAAATCCTGCACCTCCTTACGTAATTGAGGTTCCACCCGCCGAGGCTACTACCGCCTATCAGCAAGGACCTCCGCCGGCAACAACGCCGCCGAACCAATGTTATGCACCCAAAACCGATCCGAATGGGAATGTGATCAAAGACAACGGCGGCAACATGACTCCTGACTTTTCCAAGCCGGTGCCGTGTCCTCCACAACAATAGCAGGAAAGAAGGAGAATAGCGAAGGGTTTCATGCCGCTATTCTCCTCGTCAGGTTCGTCAACGTTTGCCACCACGGGTTTGAGCGATTTTCGTGATGATTCGATTAATACCTCACAACTGACGAAAAGGGTAAAATCTTATAGAGACCTGGCACTCATTTTGAGAGGCCGGAAGATACGACACGGCCCGGCCCACGTGAGCCGGTTTCGGGCGATCCCATAAACCGGCGTCGCTCTTTGACAATTGAGCCCCGACCCACGCCCAACGGGTGCGGGTGCCCCGGCCATTGGAAGGCGGTACTCTTTCGGGTTGGGGGAACACGTTTATTTCACTCTCGGCATGTGGGATTCGGGAAGGCTGTCGGAAAGTCGAATTGACGGCGCCGCGCAATAGGTTTATAGTATGGCTCAAGTAATGAAGTGCTGACCAAAAGCCGCCCGCGTTCTATAGTCATTCAGAAGTTGTCGGAACGTTCGCGTAACATAGTTTTCGGTCATATTCTGCTTCAGCTACTAATTTTTCTTATAAGAAGGCGCTATGAGTTTTAGCTCGTTTAAGCTTCATCCGCAAATAGCCGCCGGCGTCAAGGCGCTTGGCTACAAAACCCCGACTCCTATCCAGGTACAGGCGATACCGCCGGTCCTCGCGGGCAAAGACGTTATGGGACTTGCCCAGACCGGGACGGGCAAAACAGCAGCTTTCGTGCTGCCGATTCTGGAGCGTCTGCTTCCGGGTCCACGCGGCAAGGTGCGCACCCTGATTATTGCGCCCACCCGTGAGCTGGCAGAACAGATCCACGTATCGATCGGAGAACTGGGACGCAACACACACCTGAAGAGCTGCACGATCTACGGCGGAGTGGGCGCGAACCCGCAAATCCGGAAGCTGCGCGCCGGCGTCGATATCGTCGTCGCCTGCCCCGGCCGGTTGCTCGATCACCTTAGCCAGAGGACGATCAACCTTGCGAGCCTGGAAGTCCTCGTCCTTGACGAGGCGGACCGTATGTTCGACATGGGCTTCCTGCCCGATGTCCGGCGGATCATCAAACAATTGCCGTATCCGCGCCAGACGCTGATGTTCTCTGCCACCATGCCCGATGATATCCGAAAACTGACGGACGAAGTGCTTCATGATCCCGTCACGGTAAAAGTCGGCCGTACTGCGCCGGCAAACACCGTCTCCCATGCCCTCTATCCGGTCGAGCAGCATCTGAAGACCGCACTCCTCATGGAGCTGTTGAGGCATACCGATACGGAATCCATCCTGATCTTCACACGCACCAAGTATCGGGCCAAACGCATCGGGCAACAGCTCGAGAAGGCAGGATACAAGGCTGCCTCGCTCCAGGGGAACCTGTCGCAGAACAAACGCCAGGACGCCCTTGACGGCTTCCGCAACGGCTCGTACCGGATTCTTGTGGCCACCGATATCGCCGCCCGCGGCATCGATGTCTTGAGCATATCCCACGTCATCAATTATGACATTCCTGACACCACGGATGCTTACACGCACCGCATCGGCCGGACCGGCCGGGCCGCAAAGACCGGCGACGCCTTTACCTTCGTCAGCCGTGAGGACGAGCCCCTGGTCAAGAGCATCGAGCACGTGCTCGGCGAGAAGATCGAACGCCGCATACTGAAGGACTTCGATTATACGAAATCAGCCCCGGCGCGGGATGCCGAATTTGCCCGTCCCCCGCGCGAGCCGCAGCGCCGCCGGACACAACCGACGCCGGCGCAGACCGGCGCAGCCACAGATGCCGACGCCCGGTCCAAGACACGCCCTGCGCAGCCGTCACGCGGGACCGCTCCCGAAACCGGAGCAACAATGCCGCCTCCCCCGGGAAGGCAGCGACACCGATAGGCGTCGCCGCTTACCCTCTGGTCAAGTGTCTGTATTTAATCCGGTGGGGCTGATCTGCGGCAGGGCCGAGACGGGCCCTTCTGTCCGCTTCATATTCGGAGTAATTTCCATCAAACCAGACCACTTTGCTGTCACCCTCAAAGGCGAGCATGTGGGTAGCGATGCGGTCGAGGAACCATCGGTCGTGGCTGATGACTACGGCGCAGCCGGCAAAACTCTCCAATGCCTCTTCCAGGGCACGCATAGTGTTGATGTCCAGATCATTGGTAGGCTCGTCAAGGAGAAGGACATTGGCCTCTTCCTTCAGCATGCGGGCCAGATGGACGCGATTCCTTTCCCCCCCTGACAGCATCGTCACCTTTTTCTGCTGATCGGTCCCGGTAAAATTGAAGCGGGCCACATAGGCGCGCGAATTCACCTGCCGCTTGCCGAGCTGAACAGTATCATCTCCACCGGAGATGACCTCCCAGATGGTCTTGTTCGGGTCGAGGACATCGCGGCTCTGATCGACGTACGCCAGCTTTACGGTTTCTCCGATCTTGAAGGTGCCCGAATCAGGCAATTCCAGCCCGGTGATCATCCGGAAAAGGGTCGTCTTTCCTGCTCCGTTAGGTCCGATAACCCCTATGATTCCGCCGGGAGGGAGGGAGAAAGCCATTCCTTCCATAAGAATATTGTCGCCGTATGCCTTGCTCACGCGATCGGCATCGATGACGACATTGCCCAACCGGGGCCCTGGGGGAATATAGATTTCCAGCTCTTTTGAGCTTTTTTCGATATCACGACTGAGGAGCGCCTCATAAGAGTTGATGCGCGCTTTCGCTTTTGCGTGGCGTCCTTTGGGAGACATCCGTATCCACTCAAGCTCGCGCTGCAAGGTCCTCTGCCTCTCGCTCTCGGACTTCTCTTCCTGTTGCAGACGGTTTTTCTTCTGTTCCAGCCACGAGGAATAATTCCCTTTCCACGGGATCCCCTGTCCCCTGTCGAGTTCCAGAATCCACCCGGCGACATTGTCAAGGAAATAGCGGTCATGAGTCACGGCAATGATAGTGCCCGGGTAGCTTTGCAGGTGGCGCTCCAGCCAGGCCACGGTCTCCGCATCGAGGTGGTTGGTCGGCTCGTCCAGAAGCAGGATATCCGGCTTCTGCAGGAGCAGTCTGCATAGCGCGACACGCCGTTTTTCACCTCCGGACAGGACAAAGACCTGAGTTTCACCCGGAGGACAGCGCAGGGCATCCATCGCCATCTCGAGGCGTGAATCAAGGTCCCACGCGTCGAGCGCATCCAGCTTCTCCTGCACGTTGCCCTGTCGTTCGATAAGCTTATTCATCTCATCGTCCGACATCGATTCTGCGAATCTCTCATTAATGAGATTGTATTCCTTAAGGGCAGCTACTATTCCATGCACCCCCTCTTCCACAGTCTCCCGCACCGTCTTTTCATCATCCAGTTTCGGCTCCTGTTCAAGGAACCCTACGGTGTGGCCGGGAGCAAGGACCGTCTCGCCGTTGAACTCTTTATCCGTTCCCGCCAGAATACGGAGAAGGGAGCTTTTCCCTGATCCGTTCAGACCAAGAACACCGATCTTTGCTCCATAAAAATAGGAGAGATAGATATCTTTCAAAACCGGCTTTTTGTCGTAATATTTGCTTACCCCGATCATGGAGTAAATAACCTTGTTCGGTTCATTGCCCATCGTTATTTCAAATCCTTTCTAGAGAGACTGCATTGTATGCTGTTTTCAGTATACCATAATCACGCTGCCCGATATGTCCACGGCAGTATTGAGAACCGGCCGGGTTACTTCACCCCAGAAAAGGAACGCGGAATACCAGGGTGAACCCATTGAAAGAGAGAATCCCGCCCACCGCTGCAACTGCGAGGGAGAAGCGGAACACGGGGCGTGACGAAGAGAGGATGGCGATTGAGGCCATAACAATGGATATCTGAAGCAATACCTCGGCAAAATCGAAGTAAGGATTCTTCTTCTTGTTCAGGTCGCGCTCCTGCTCTGCCTTTTTCGCCTCACCCTCGATATCCTTCTTTTCCGTTGCGTACCTGACCTCTTCGTCTCCGGCTTCCTTTATCCTGCTCTCAAACCGCGCTCGCGCTTCCGGCTTCAAGTGTTCCGCCCGTTCCTGCAAATCGGCCTCGAGGTTCGATCTCTGTATTTTGTAAAGGTTCTCTCTCATGTTCTTGGCCTGATAGAACGCCCACCGATTTGCCGCCTCTTGCTGTGCCAGGAGCATCTCCTTCATGGAATTGTTGCCGCCCAGGGCCGTGACGGCCAGAATGACTGCATACAGAGCGGTGGTAAGGGCAACCCGCCTCGTAAACCTCTTTGCCTTGAACTCTTCAAGTTCCTCGGTATTTGGCAGCTCTATTTCGGCCATGTATGCTCCTTTGGAAGATTTTCCCCTACGGGCTTATTCGACACGTTAGTCCTCTAATTATAGTACGAACGAGAGGCGGCGGGCAAGGTTCAACTCGCGCACTATATATTTGATAACCTTTCGCGTCCCGCTCATGGTATAAGATTGCCATGGGCCGGAAAAAGGGACGCAAGAGAGCTCGAGGAGCACCGCATGCCATTTGAAAAGGTGAACGGCCTCCGGCTCTATTACGAAGTCCATGGCGAAGGCGAGGTGATCGTGCTGCTTCATCACGGCTTCGGTTCGGCGAAGATATGGAGGGGCATTTATCCGCAATTCGCCGCTCACGGTTTCAGGGTAGTAATGTACGACCGGCGGGGTTTTGGACGGTCGGAAGGCGGGGACGATTTCTGGGAGTTTTACGAAAGCGACCGCTACCGGCCTGAAAGCGTCGAAGAGATGCGGGTGTTGAAAGAACGCCTCGGCATCGGGGAGTGCCATGTCGTAGGGCAATGTGAAGGCGGCGTGATCGGCGTGGACTATTCCGTCCAATATCCGGGCGACGTGACGACCCTTACCGCAGCGAGCACCCAATGTTACAGCGAGGTCCCCATGACGGAGCTGAACGCCGCAAAACTGGTAAGCAAATTTGCCTGCCTGCAGCCCCAACTGCAGGCAAAGGTGGCCGACTGGCATGGAAAAGATGCGCAAAGCCGGTATGATCAATTCGCGAAATATGGCGGCGCCTATGGCGCAGGTTTTTTTGACCTGCGCCCCGTCTTGCCCCTGGTCCCCTGCCCCACTCTGGTGCTCTACCCTGACCGCAGCTCTATCTTCGACGTCGAACAATCGGTTGCCTTTTACCGGCGCCTCGCTCGCGGTGAACTCGCGGTCTTCCCGAAGTGCGGGCACAATACATATGAGCAGCGACCTGAGGACTACGCACGTACGGTCCTCGATTTTATACGGAGGAGCACCGGACGGGAGGACTCGAAGGTTCAGCCTGCCATGACGTGTTTGGCTTAAATCACGGATCGTCCGCTCCAGGCGCGCTCATTTTCCCACAGCGTGCCACATGGCTTCCCACAAAGTTGATGGGAGGAGGGTGAAACGTGCCCTTGACGCCCCTCCCCTACCACGGTAAAGTAGTGTCATGCCAATGAGGGGGTGCGGCTATGGAAGACTATTATGTGTTGTGCGAAGGGGAAAAACTTACGTTTGCTCTTCCCGAGGGCTGGAAGGTCCTCTCGGCCAGGGAGATACCGCCCGTCCCCGGAGTTGCAGACCCCGTAGCAGAAATCCGACGCGCCATGGACAACCCCATCGGCTCACCGCCTTTGGAAGAGCTGGCCAGGCCGGGTATGGAAGTGGCGCTCCTTTTCGATGACCTGCAGCGGCCTACGCCGGGGAACCTGGTGATTCCCGAGATGCTCGACAGGCTCAACCGGGCCGGCATACCTGATGATCGGGTCTGGGCCGTATGTGCCCTGGGGACCCACCCCAGCTATTCCAGGGAAGAGCTTGAAAGAAAGGCAGGTCCGAAGGCTGCGGCGCGGCTCAAAGAGCGCCTCGTTTCCCACGATCCCCATTCGACGGAAAACGTGGTCATCGGCAGGACCGACAGGGGAACGCTCGTCGAGGTCGATCCCCGGGTCGCCTTTGCCGATCTGGTGATTGCGGCAGGCGAGTGTATGCCCCACCCCTGCGCCGGTTTCGGGGGCGGCTTCAAAATTCTCATGCCCGGCGTCTGTTCCTACCGGTCTGTAGCCGAACACCACTTCACCTGGATGCGCCACCGCAAAAGCAGAGTCAATATCCTCGACGGGAATCCATGGTACGAGGATATCGTCGATGCAGGACGGATAGGGCGGCTTTCGTTCAAGCTCGACTGCGTCATTAACGAAAACAGGCAGATCCTCAAGGCATTTGCCGGTGAACCCTTTGCCGAGCACAGGGCCGCGTCAGGTTATGCCGCGTCCCTCTACTACGTGCCTCTCTCCAGGATGGCTGACGTCACCATTACCGCAGCTTATCCGATGGAGATCGGGGTCCAGTCGACAAAGTCCCTCACCATGGCGGGCTTCTGCACGCGCTCAGGCGGTACCATCATCTGGGTTGCCCCTCAGAAGGAGGCGGGCCCCATCATGCCGCTGCTGAAAGAGATATCGAGCGATGAGACGGCAACCGAGTTTCACCGCCGCCTTGCCCGGGGGGACGTACCTGAACACTTGAGGTCCTTCGGCATTTCCTACATCATGCAGGTCGTCTACTTCAAGGAACTGGCTGAAAAGTTCAACGTGATCCACGTCACGGAAGGACTCACCACCGAGCAGGTGGGGATGATGAAGTTCACCCACGCCCGGACGGTGGGAGAGGCCCTTGAAATTACTTCCCCGCTGATGCCTCGGGCGGACGTCGCGATCTTTCCGTCGGGCGGGACTATCATAGCCGGTGTCTCCTAACGGAAAGGTGTGTAAATGATTCAAGGGGACTTTCTTCACTCCTTGACCGTCCCTGGACGAAGCATTGGCAATGATAGCTTGCCCTTTTCCCTGACATTCGTTCCTCCGATGTGTATACTTGCGACAACATTTTGCTCAAGTCGACTGTGATAGCTCCCTTCGGCATGGCTTGCAGCCGGAATTGAAAGAACGTAGACTTACTCAAGCACCTTTATCAGTCGTGAGGCGAACCAATTCGATGGTAGGCGGCGCCAGGCCACGCACAAAGAAGCATACGACACCGCCGGCATAAGTGCATAGGTAGAATCGGCTGTCCCGATCGAGTCAATCCCGGCCGGGTCAAGAGGGGGAGAAAACCGTGACAAAGCCATCCAAACCCGGAGAGAGGAAGAAAGAACCCGCAGCGGGAGCAAAAGAAGAGATACGGTCCCGGCACAGGGATGGGCCCTTCCCCATCGTGGGCATCGGCGCCTCCGCCGGGGGGCTGGAGGCCCTCGAACAGTTCCTGGAGCACATGCCTCAGGGAAGCGGTATGGCCTTTGTCATCATTCAGCACATGGACCCGACGCACAAAGGCGCCATGCCGGAGCTCCTCCAGCGCGTCACCCCCATGGAGGTCGTCCAGGTCAAGGACCGCACCGTAGTCGAGCCTGACCATGTCTATGTGATACCGCCCAACAAGGATATGTCCATCCTCCACGGGGCGCTCCACCTGCTCGACCCGACGGCGCCCCGGGGTCTGCGCCTGCCCATCGACTTCTTCTTCCGTTCCCTGGCGGACGACCGGAGGGAGCGGAGCGTCGGCGTCATTCTCTCCGGTATGGGCACCGACGGCACGATGGGCCTCAAGGCCATCAAGGAGAAAGAGGGGGTAGTTTTCGTGCAGGACCCCGCCTCGGCCAAATTCGACAGCATGCCCAGAAGCGCCATCGACGCAGGAGTAGCCGACGTCGTGGCCCCGGTCGGAGAGCTTCCCGGGAAAATCATCGCCTATCTAGAGCGGGCCCCCCTTCTGACGAAGCCGGGACTCCTGCTCGAGAGCAAGGCGCAGAGCGCCCTGGAAAAGGTCGTCATTCTCCTGAGGTCGCATACGGGCAACGACTTTTCCCTGTACAAGAAGAGCACCGTCTATCGCCGGATCGAGCGGCGCATGGGCATACACCAGGTCGAGGGGATTGCCGAGTATGTCCGGTTTCTCCAGCACAATCCTCAGGAACTCGATCTGCTCTTCAAGGAACTCCTGATCGGCGTGACGAGCTTCTTTCGCGATCCCGTGGCGTGGGAACACTTGAAAGGGGCCATGCTATCGCTCCTCTCGGACTGTCCCACCAGCCGGGCGCTCAGGGCCTGGGTGCCCGGCTGCTCCACGGGGGAAGAGGCTTACTCTTTGGCGATTGTCTTTAGAGAGACCCTCGACGAGGTGAAGCAAGGGAGAAGCTCCTCCCTCCAGATCTTTGCCACCGATCTGGACCGTGAAGCCGTCGACAGGGCCCGCCAGGGCGTCTTTCCGGCCAACATCTCCGCCGATGTGTCTCCCGGGCGCCTCAAGCGGTTCTTCGTCGAGGAAGAGGACGGCTACCGGGTCTCCAAGGAAATCCGGGAGATGGCGGTCTTCGCCACGCAAAACATCGTCATGGACCCTCCCTTCACGAAGCTCGACATCCTGAGCTGCAGGAACCTCTTGATCTACCTGGCCCCGGAGCTGCAGAAAAAACTCGTGCCCCTCTTTCACTACGGCCTCAATCCCGGAGGGATTCTGTTTCTGGGGAGCGCGGAGACCGTTGGCACCTTTACCGACCTCTTCTCCCCCCTGGACAGCAAGTCCCGGGTTTACCGGCGGCTTGATTCCGCCCTGCGGGCGGAGCCGGTCGAGTTTCCCTCCTCCTTCGCCCCCCTTCCGCCTGGTCTTGCGGAGCAAGCCCCGAAGGTGAAACCCGTGCTCAACCTCCAGTCGCTCGCGGACCAGGTGCTCCTGCAGCGGTATTCCCCGGCGGCGGTGCTCGTCAACAACAAGGGCGATATTCTCTATATCAGCGGGCGGACCGGCAAGTACCTGGAGCCCGCGGCCGGTAAGGCAAACTGGAACATCTTTGCCATGGCGCGGGAAGGGCTGCGCTATGAGCTGGCCGCTGCCTTCCAGAAGGCGCTCCGGCAGAAGGACGCGGTCATCCTCAGGAACCTGAAGGTGGGCACCAACGGCGGGGTGCAGGCCCTGGACCTCACCGTCCAGGCACTCGCTGAGCCGGAAGGCTTGCGGGGGATGCTAATGATTGTCTTTTCCGACGCCGCGGCGCCCCCCGAAACGGAAGCCCCGGACAGAACCAGGCGGACCCCTGCCGCCGCCGCCCGGCTCGCCCGGATGGAGGAAGAACTCCGGCAGGCCCGCGAGGAGCTGCATATTACCCGTGAAGAGATGCAGACCTCCCAGGAAGAGCTGAAATCGACCAACGAGGAATTACAATCCACGAACGAAGAGCTCCAATCCACGAACGAAGAGCTGACCACTTCAAAAGAAGAGATGCAGTCCATGAACGAAGAGATGCAAACGGTCAACCACGAGCTCAGGGCCAAGGTGGACGAGCTTTCCCGGGCGAATAACGACATGAAGAACCTCCTCGACAGTACGGACATTGCCACGGTGTTTCTCGACAGCGAGCTCCGGGTGCGCCGGTTCACCAACCAGGCGACGAAGGTCATCAAGCTGATACCGGGCGACGTGGGCCGGCCTATTACCGACCAGTCATCCAGCCTCGTTTATCCCGAATTGGCCGAGGACGTGCGGGAGGTGCTGCGGACGCTGGTCTTCGCCGAAAAGGAAATCGCCACGCGAGACGGGCGCTGGTTTATGGTGCGCACCATGCCCTACCGCACCCTGGAGAACATGATCGACGGCGTGGTGATCACCTTTACGGATGTCACCGCGTCCAGAACGCTGGAGGCGAAGCTCAGGGAGAGCCTGGCGCTCTACCAGGCCCCTTTCGAGAAGATCGGGGAGGGCGTCATCTTCCAGGCCTCCGGAGGGGAGATCACGCTCGTAAACACCGCGGCCGAGCGTATTCTGGGTATGCCCCGCGACCTGATGCAGAAGTGCTCATCCACCGATCCGCTCTCGCAGGCCGTCCATGAGGACGGGTCGCCCTTTTCTCCGGAAGATTCTCCCGCCATGGTCGCCCTCGCCACGGGCAGGCCGGTTGAAAACGTGGTGATGGGCGTACTCAACCCCTCGTCTCAGCGGCGGGTGTGGATCAGCGTGAGCGCGACGCCCGTGGTGCTGCCGGGAAAAGAGCGGCCTTCCCACGTCTGCATGATCTTTCGTGACGATACCGAAAACCTGGCGCCTATGGGGCCAACCCAACCTCTCCGGCGGGCGCCGGCTTCTTGACCTCGTGCCCGGCCCCCACGTCGGAGAGGGCGATTCCCTTTGTCTCCGGACTATAGAGGAGACTGGCAAAGGTGATGATCGCGCCGATCGTCAGTATCGCCGCGGGGGAGAGCCACATGTCCCGCCCTTCTATCGATTTGATAAAAGAGATGTTGTGGGCCCACCAGACGTAGAGGCTGAACCCCGCGCCGATCAGGGCACCCGCCGAGTAGCCGAAACCGACGCCGACGGCACGCCTCCTCGTGGGAAACCGCTCCGCGAGGTAGGCGGGCACCACTCCCCAGGCAAGCTTGAGCATTGCCGCCATCGTGGTCCCCACGACGGCAAACACGAGGTTCCGCGCAATGGCCGCGTGGTAGAGCACGTAGTAGACGGGGATGCCAAAGACAACGAGAAAGGCGCAGTACCACATGGTGAGCGGTTTTCTTCCTGTAATATCGGAGAGCCAGCCATAGAAATTGTAGCCTAGGAAGGCCATGAAGAGGGCGAAACCATAGATGAGGCTGTAGGTGGTCGGGTCAAAGCCCCTGCCGCCCAGGGTGAGGATGTTCGGTAAAAACCCGTAGACCGAATAATCGGTGAGAAAAAGGCCCGTCATGAAGGCGAAGACCTGGAGGAAGTCCCACAGTGCCGGAGGCTTGAAGAGACTGAAGAAGGGGGCCCTCTCCACGTCACCCATCTTTTTCGCCTTTTCGAACTCGGGTGACTCGGGCAGCATGCGCCTGATGTAGAGGGCGAGCAGCACGGGCAGCAACCCCGTCACAAAGGCAATGCGCCAGCCGTAGGCGGCCATGGCCGCCTTTCCCGCGAAAGCGGAAATAGCGGCAAATACGAGGGCGGCGAACACGTAGCCCAGGGGGAAACCCGACTGGACAAAGCCCCCGATGGCGCCGCGCCTGCGAGCCGGGGCATGTTCGATGGCGAAGGTATGTCCCACCGCGTATTCACCCCCGAAGAAACAGCCCATGAAGAACCGGAGCACGCAGAACAGGACGTACGACCAGACGCCCACCTGTTGGTACGTGGGAAGAAACCCGGCAATACCCGACATGAGACCCACCCCTGCAATGGTCAGGATGAGGAGGCGGCGGCGGCCTACTTTATCGGCATAGTGGCCGAAGATTGCAGATCCCACGGGTCTGGCTGCCATAGTGATGGAGTAAGTAAGAACAACGGTGATGTACTGCCATGCCTCGCTCCCCTTGGGGGAGGCGAAGACCTTGACGAGGATAGGCGCCATGACGAGGACGAGCGCCATGTCGTAGGCATCGAGCCCGAAACCGAGGAACTGGGAGACCATCGCCATCTTCGTGTTCTTGCTGAGTCTTGCGGTCGCATCAGCGGACATAAGAGCACCCCCTTTTTACCACGCTATTATTCGAGCAAAAGCCTAATCCAGCATCGGTATATTCTCATCGTCACGTCCCGCGTCCATGGCCTGCACGCGCTCTATCTCGCGCAGCTTCAGTCTGATGAGCACGATGAGCACGATGAGGGCAACCCAGAATAGGGCGAGGTTCAGATAGATGGCGGCCCGGTCGTATGCCGAGGGGGGAATGAGAGCGATCCGCTCCTCGGCGAGTACGGTCTGGCCGGGGCCGAGAAGGAACCCGAGGATGAGGAGAAATTTGTTCACGCGCCGCTCCTTTTCAGGTGAAATAGCCTACTATCGTCATAACGACGAAATAGAGGAGGTAGCCCAGGCCGATGCAGGTAAAGAGGGGGCTCCTCTCTCCCGAGCTCGATTTTTTGTCGAAAAAGGGCATGAGGAAGAGGAACATAATTGCGAGGCTGATGAAGACGATCGCAATCGTTTCCCCGTTCATGCCGGCCAGTGTGCCGGGGAAGAGCTTCAGTGTCTGAAAGAGGAACAGGAAATACCACTCCGGCTTCACATTTTCGGGTGGAGGCGCCAGGGGATCGGCCTTTTTTGCGATATCGGGGGGCAGGAGCGTGGCGAGGGTGACGACTATGCCGAGCACAACAAGCCAGATCATGAGGTCGCGGCAGAACGCGTTGGGAAAGAAGGGAACCTGCCTCTGGGTCTTCCCCTTTTGCGACAGGGGCACGCTCATGCCGTGGAGCTGGACGAGGAGGAGGTGGACGCCGAGGACGGCCAGGGTGAGCAGCGGGAGGACGGAGACGTGAAAGGCGTAGAAACGGGTGAGTGTCTCCCCCGTCACATCGATGCCGCCCCTCAGGAATGCCTTGATCCAGGCGCCGAAAATGGGGAGGTTTCCCGCGCCGCCCGTGGCGACGCGGACCGCGGCAAAAGCCCTCTCGTCCCACAGGAGGAAATACCCCGAGAGACCGAAGAAGATGCAGATGCCGAGGAGGAAGAACCCCGACACCCACTGGAGCTCCCTGGGCTTTCTGTACGACTTGAGAAGGAGCGTGGCGAAGACATGGACGAACATGACGAGGATCGTCAACTGGGCCCCCCAGTGGTGGAGGGAGCGGAAAAACCACCCCATGTTCAGCTTCGTCACGATATCGATGACGCTCTTGTGGGCAGCCTCGAAGTAGGGGATATAGTAGAAGGCGAGGGCGAGCCCTGAGAAAAACTGGATAATGAAGAGAAAAAGGACGATGCCCCCCGTATAGTACCATATTTCCCTGCTATGGACGGGGACAAACTTTTTTTTCACCGCGGCAGCCACGTCGGTCAGGTCGTAGCGCTCTTCGAACCAGCCTCTAAGCCTTGGGAAGTTCAACCTTGACCCCTTTCCTGTAAACGATCAGCTTCCGGTCCTCTACCCTGTACTCGAAGAATTCGAGGGGTTTCGGGGGCGGGCCTTGCACGTTCCTGCCGTTCTCATCGAACCAGCCCTTGTGGCAAGGGCAGTAGAACCGCCTGTCCTCGGGCTTGTAAACGATGTTGCACTCCATGTGCGAGCAGACGCCTTTCAGCGCCTTCATCCGGTTGTCGGCCGTCTTGAAGAAGAGGCCGACCTTCCCCCCCCAGGGGAAGGGTTTCGTCGAATTGACGGGTATGGAAAAAAACGCTTCCGGTTTCAGGACGACGAAGTCAGGCTCCTTCCCGAGGGTCGGGAAGGCAAACCTGTAGAGGGCGTAAAAGCTGCCGAAGGCGAAGGAGGCGAGCCAGCCGCCGAGGAGTGTGTTGAGAAAGGTCCTGCGGGTGACGAGGGAATAATCAATCTTCATGGCCGTCCACCCCAGACCCGCCAACGAACGGCTTTACCGGATACCGGCCTCTCATACCCGCACTCTGGCCGAAAGTTAATCTTCACGGCCCACCCCGAAGGCGCGCTTCAGCCGGTATTTCACCAGCGTCTGTCTGAGTCCCACTATCGCGTCCGTGGGCCTCACTTCTTTCGGACACGCGTCGATACAGCGAAGGAGCGTGTCGCACCCCCAGACGCCCTGACCGTTATTCACCAACTCCAGGAGCCTGTCGGGTCTTTCGTCCCTGGAGTCGAGGATGAACCTTTCAAGCTTTGCGAGGGCCGCCGGTCCCATATAGTCCGGCTCTCGCCTCAGCACCTCGCACGCCCCGTAGCAGCACGCGCAGAGTATGCAGTTGACGAACTGGTCGATCCGCTTCCTGTCGTCCGGGCTCTGAACGATCTCTTTCTCCGGGTCCGGACTGCGCCTGATGAGATAAGGCTTGATGCGTTCGTACATGGTCCAGAAGGGCGTCAGATCGACCACGAGGTCCCTGATGATGTCGAAATTCGGGAGCGGCTCCAGGATGATCGTCTCCGAGTTACAGGAGGTCACCTGCGTCCTGCACGCGAGATCGAGCTTGCCGTTGATGACCATCGCGCAGGAGCCGCACGTAGCTGCCCTGCACGAGGACCTGAAGGCGAGCGTCCCGTCCAGCTCGTCCCTGATCCTCATGAGCACCGTGAGGACGGTGAGACCGGGGATCACCCGGACGCGGTAGGACGAGAAGGAGGCGTATCTTTCAGGCTCCTTTGCATCATATCGCAGTACCTTGAAGGTGTAGATATCGGCCGTCAATAGACCCTCTCCATCGGCTGGTACCTGGTGATCACGGGCGGCCTGTAAGAGACGGAGGGCTCGCCGTTCGCGTCCTTCGCGACAAGGGTGTGCGTGAGCCAGTCCCGGTCGTTCCTCTTCGTAAAATCGCGCCTGAAATGGGCGCCCCTGCTCTCCTCGCGGAGATAGGCGCCGAGAGTCGTGGCATGGGCCACGTCGATCATCGACTCCAGCTCCAGCGCGCCGATAAGCTCGTAGTTCATGTGGAGCGCCGGCGACGAGACCCGCACCGATTTGTACCTTTCCCTGATCGCAAGGATCTTCTCGAGGCCCGTTTCGAGCTCTCCCTTCGTCCTGAAGATCCCGACGCATGCGTCCATCGTCTTTCTCAGGTCATCGAGGACCTTGAAAGGACGCTCGCTCCCCGCGGCCGACAACCGCCGGATCTTCCGCTCCATCTCCTCCTTCTTGGCCTCCACAACCCTTTCAGCGGGCGTCACCGCGCGGCCGCTCAGGTAGTCGTCGATGCTCACGGAGGAGATCTTTCCGAAGACGATGGTATCGAGGAGCGAATTGCCGCCCAGCCTGTTCCCGCCGTGGACACTCACGCAGGCGCACTCACCGGCGGCGTAGAAACCCTTCAGCGCCGTCTCGCTCCTGGCGTTCGTGTCGATTCCTCCCATGGAATAGTGCTGGCACGGCATGATGGGGATCGGTTCGCGGATGGGGTCGACGCCGGCAAAGTCGATGGACATGCGCCTTATACCCGGGAGTCTCTCCAGGATCTTCTTCTCTCCGAGATGGCGGAGGTCGAGGTGGACGTACCTGCCCAGTTCATTCTCGAAGGCATTGCCGGTTTCGATCTCCGTCTGTATGCTCCTCGATACGATGTCCCGGGGCGCCAGCTCCATGGCCTTCGGTACGTACCGCTCCATGAAGCGCTCGCCTTTATTGTTGATGAGGTAGCCGCCTTCCCCCCGGCAGGCCTCCGTCATGAGGATGTTCGTGCCCAGGAGGGTGGTGGGATGGAACTGGACGAACTCCATGTCTTTCATCGGTACGCCGGCTGCATAGGCCATGCCGATGCCGCTCCCGTTATTGATGAGGGCGTTGGTGGAGTGGAAGTAGATGCGGCCGTAGCCGCCGGTGGCAAAAAGAGTTGCCTTCGCCGGGACGGGGATGAACGTCCCGTTTACCTGGTCGATCAGGACAACGCCGTGGCAGGCCCCTTCCTCCACGGCAAGGGCGCACGCGACGTATTCGCTGTAGATCGTCACGCCCTTGGCAACGGCCCTCTCGTAGAGCGTGTTGAGGAGTACGTGTCCGGTGAGGTCCGCCGAAAAGCACGTCCTCGGGAAGCCGGCCCCGCCGAAGGGACGCTGGCAGATCGTACCGTCCGGGAACCTGCTGAAGGGGCACCCCCAGTGCTCCATCTCGTAGACGACGTTGATCGCCTCCCTGCACATGATCTCCACTGCGTCCTGGTCGGCGAGGTAATCGCTCCCCTTGATCGTGTCGAACGTATGTTTTTCGCACGTGTCGTCCCTGGCGTCAGGGTTGTTGCCCAGGGCCGCGTTGATGCCCCCCTGGGCCGCGATGGAGTGAGACCTGATGGGGTGTACTTTGGAGACGAGGGCGACGTCGTACTTGTCGCACAGGCCCACCGCCGCCCGCAACCCCGCCAGACCGCCACCGACAACGATCACGTCGTGATGCATCATGCTACGCCACTCTGGCGTAAATAAAGACCAGGGCCGCCGATATTGCGCAGCCCAGCACGTTCGACAACCAGAAAAGCTGCTTCTCCTTCCTGTACCCGAGATCGATGGCGATCGTTCTCAACCCGTAAAGACTGTGGAAGGTAAAGAGCACCAGTATGAGGATATCGACGACAGGGTTCCTGTGAATACCGAGGGCCCAATCGGGTTTCTTGTCCTTCGTATAGAGGAAGTAACTCGAAAATATCTTCATTCCGAGGAGGACTATAAGGATAAGGCCGCTCGTTCGGTGAAACAACCAAATTAACATACCTGTTGTTATCACCACCCATTGCAGTTTGTCAAGTGGTTTTCCCGCGCCTCCGTCTCTCGGCACCCTCTCTCATTGCGGCTGCGTGATTGCCGACAGTTGCCACGGATTGGGACCCACAGGCCGCGTGAACGTCCAGTACTCTTCGAATTTGACGGGGTCGGTCTTGCTGCCCCCAACGACCTGCCCCGTGACTTCATCCACGGTGTAATCGAGCAGGTTCGCATAGAAGCGGACAGTGATATAGTCTTTGCCCGATTCCTGCCAGGCCTCACTGATGTCAGTCGATCTGACGGCGATATTGTCGAGCTTGTTGATCCTCTTCTCCCGCTTCAGCTTTTCCGCGTCCCCCTGCAGGGTGCGGCACATCTCGTCGGTGAGGATGTCCCTGACCGAGGACATATCCCGATTCGCCCACGCGCCCTGGATCTTGAAAAAGGCGTCCATGCACGCGTCCCCGAATCGCGCTTCGTCGAAGTGCCGGTCCATCTGGCGTATATAGCGCAGTCCCGTCTCAGTGTCCATTTCCTGCCCACCGGGGGTGTACACAGGCTCAGAGGATTGCTGATAGACCGGCGCACCGGCTGAGGACGACTGGTAATACGCGCCGGCGTCCGCCTGCTCCCTCCTCTTTTGTACGAACCTGTAGACGAGATAGAGGATGAGGGCGAGGAGAATGATCTCAAAAAGGCCTATGCCGCCCCCTCCACCGAAGCCGAGGCCCCGGAAAAGCATGCTGCCCAGAAAGCCGCCGGCCATGCCACCCATCATGCTCCTGAAAAAACCACCGCCGCCGAAAGACGAGCTGCCCGGCTGGTAAGAAGACTGGGAGGACCGGGAAGGCCCCATCGGGCTCGAAGGGGCGGGTGAGCTGTAGCTGCGAGAGCCGCGCATGCCCGAGGAGAAGCCGCCGCCCACCCTTGCAAGAGAATCCGTTGCGAGCATGGAGCAGAGAAGGAGAAGGGCAACGGCAAAGAGACACATTATTTTCAACCGCGTGCTTCCTGGCATACAGACCTCCGATC
>Ga0187854_10001101_pt1 | contig 27974 bp, 26 predicted proteins | sample June2016WEW_6_15_FD_132445 | JGI IMG/M metagenome (GOLD analysis project Ga0187854, IMG submission 132445) | Peatland microbial communities from SPRUCE experiment site at the Marcell Experimental Forest, Minnesota, USA - June2016WEW_6_150 | ecosystem: Environmental > Terrestrial > Soil >...
CTGGGCTCTTACCTGAGTACGCGGGTTCCAGTTCCGTGGCTCAGACGGATTCTCTGCGCGGTGCTGCTGGCAACGGGCGCGCGCATGCTCATGGCTTGATCATCAGGAGAAGATCATCGTAGGAAGACGCAAGATTATGCACTCAAATTCTTACGCTCAAATATTGCAACGCATTCAGGCCGCACTGGAAGCCTCGCGTGCCGTTTTTGCGCATTTTACTCCGGGATCAATCGACACCGAATACAAAGCCGGGCACGATCCTGTAACGGAGGCAGATCGCGCGCTCGACGCGGTTCTGCGCAAAGAACTTCTGCGCGAAGGGGAAGGCTGGCTTTCCGAAGAAAGTGTAGACGATCCCGTTCGTCTGGAGCGATCGCGCATTTGGGTGGTCGACCCTCTCGACGGAACCCGCGAATTTGTGCAGGGCATTCCCGAGTTCTGCGTCTCGGTTGGATTCGTGGAGAACGGGAAACCAGTCGCGGGCGGAATTTACAACCCCGCAACTGATGAAACTTTCCTGGGATCGATCGATTCCGGCGTCACCTATAATGGCAAACCTTCCCAGCCCAGTCAGCGTACCAGTCTCGAGGGCGCCCTGGTTCTTGCGAGCCGCAGCGAGGTCAAACGCGGCGAGTGGAAACCTTTTGAGAAGGCTGCTTTCACGATTCGCCCAATGGGTTCAGTCGCCTATAAGCTTGCCTTGGTCTCGGTTGGACTGGCGGATGTAACCTTCACGCTGACTCCCAAGAACGAGTGGGACGTGGCGGCGGGAGCAGCGCTGGTTCAAAGCGCAGGCGGCTTTGTCAGCACGCTGGCGAAAACGGACTTGATCGCCAATCGCCACGACCCCCTTCTATTAGGCCTTCTGGCGAGCGGACCCTTCTTGAAAAATCAGTTACTCGCTCTGCTTGAGCCACACATCCGAATGGCCGAACCGGCTCGCTAGACCCTTGGACGGCGGAGGCGATCTTGCTGGTTGAAGGAGGGGCGACTAAGGGACAGCCGCTCCCACGGGAGGCGTTGAGAGACTACTCTCCTGTCCGCTGGAGTTCAATGATGTGGCGGCATAGTAATACGTTTGCCCAGAGACGACTGTGTTATCGGTATACGCGGTGTTCGGGTTCACGCTGGAGTTGATCTTGGAATATTTCCCGTTCGCGGCGGTACTGCGATAAACGTTGTAGCCCATTACGTCGGAACTGGGATTCCACGAGAGATTGACGCTGTACTGCGTGGCTGTGCCAATACCGGTGAGTGATTCTAGTGTCCCCGAGCTGGACGCACTGCTGGCGAACGAGAGAGAACCAGAAATGGTCCCGCTGCTTTGTGGTGTGAACGCCACATTGAACGAAACGCTCTGGCCCGCAGCGATCGTGAAGGGGAAAGAAGCTCCACTCAAGACAAATTGAGAACTGCTGCTGCCGGCAGAAGATACTGTGACACTTGCACCAACGGCACTCATGGTGATTGGCAGAGTTTGTGTCGTTCCCACTGGCACGTCGCCGAAGTTCAGTGGTGCCGGAGCTACTGTCAACTTGCTCGAATTGCTCGAAGTGGTTCCCGTACCCGTGAGAGGTATGGTCGCCGCCTCGGGACCAGAAATAAACAGGCTACCGCCGGTCATGCCAGCTGATTGCGGGGCAAAGGTGACGTTCAACGTAACACTTTGGCCTGGTTTCAGACTCAATGGCAATCCAGGCCCGCCTATTGAGAATTCGCTGCCCATGATCTGGGCTGCCAAGAGGGTCACATTCCAAGGACGATCATTCTTAAGTACGACAGGCACGGTGGTACTGGTTCCCATCGCCACTGGGCCAAACGAAACGATCGAGGGACTGGCGTTCACGGCCTCGCTGCTCACGCCGGCACCCGCAACCCCAAGCGTAAGGTTAGAGTTCGAGGCATTGCTGGAAAAGTGGAGCGAGCCTGACGTCCAGCTCAGCGACGTGGGAGTGAAGCTGACACTCACATCGACACTTTGTCCGGCAAGCAAGACCATCGGCAGGCTCAAGCCGGACGCGCTGAATTCAGGGTTGCTCACCACGAGTCCCGAAACCGTCAGACTCGTCTGTCCAGTATTCGTCACGGTGACCAACAAGGTTTCGGTCTGACCAACAACGACACTACCAAATCGAAGCTCAGCGGGTGTGCAAACAAGTTGCGCGGTAGCGGCGCCCGCGCTTACGGGCACAATGCCAAGAAGCGCGATCGCCAAGCTGATGGTTAGAAAGTGGATTCTTCGAATGAAGCGAGAGTGGATGATGGACTGGGGGAGTCGCATGCCATTCAGTTTGAAACGCTTGAGAGCGAGAGAAAAGATTACGACGGTACAGCGAACCACTGGCCGATAGGCCGACCTCCAAATTGGATTTCCTGAGAACCACAAAATGGTACGCTCGGCTAAAGCTGCACGATCATGTTTTGACTTGCCATCCGCCCATAGACATCGCGTGTGAATGTGTAGGTGTTAACCTCTCCGCCGAAAAAGTGGGCGTTGCGGCCGCCTCCTCGTACTTAGCACGAATGAGCTGTATAAAGCGCCGATACCAACGCCGTGCGGCACGATGTCAAAACGTGGAAATCCAACCACAGACCGTTTCGCAGTCGATCCGGTAACGATTCGCAAGAGAATCTCATCACGCTCTGCACAGAGTGCCATGCCGGCATCCATCGGTAAGAAGATCGCTAAGTAATGGAATTGTTCGTGGCTAGGCAAAATCCTCAGAATCATCTGACGTATGCTGCTAAATTCACGAAACATTAATCGGCTCTGCACAAGAATCTGTAAAAGTGTGCATTCTACGCGGCTTTCTGGAAACAAGGATTTTGGTCTTGCGCAGCACCCACCGACGACATTTGCACCAAAATGGGCAGAATTGCGGGTTCGCTGTGGAAATGACGCTCCGTGGGACCTATGGCGGAATCTTTGCGGAAGATTTTTTGTCCGTCCCACGGAGCTTGGAAACCCGCACCAACCGTGGGTTCCCACATTTCCACAGCGACTACGGCGCCGGTACCCGCTTTAACCGGAAAGCCGACCCCGCCAAAATCGCGGGCCCTGTCAGATTCCTGAACAGAACCCATTAATCTTCCGGTAACTTTCGCGTAATGCCAGACGGGCTACCCTTTTTGCTTCTCGAATAAGACTCCAACTAAGGTAACCCCGGTCGAATCTTTGCTAGGATTTTCTGTTTCACTCGCGGCGTACGCAGAGATTGTGACGTAGTTCGGTCGGTCGCAAGGAAAGGTTATGAATCGCAATGCTAACGCAGTCTTCTTCGCACTCATCTGCCTAACTCTTGGTTTCCTCGTGGGTTGCGGTAGCAGTGGCCGTTCAAGCTTGCCGTCCCCGCGATCCAAGGCGGAAGAGTGGGGTGCCACGATTCAAGTCACAGATGCGTACATGACTTTACAACCACTCACGCCTGGTGCGACCGTGATTGGCATGCGCGGATTGAGCTTCACACACTAGATTGCTTCCACGCGGTTACGGTTGTGACAAAGGCGATGAATTTATTCATCAACAATTAATTTGACTCTCAAACTGCGAAGCGGGGCGGTAATGTACATTGCAATCGCAGTCTGACAATACAGCAGGGTTGGTGCGCTGACCTCGCTTCCGGTCACAGCCCGAGTGCAAACATCACCTCCTGCGTTCTGTGCAAGTGCATAGGCAGGCAGAATAATTGCAACTACAGCCGAACACACCTGCGTCAGCAATGCTTGGAACCTCGATCCGGAAACATGGGTGGAGGATCGCATCGTCTTCTGGTGTTTGACAATCGGCACGTTGCTGGAACAGAGTTTCATCTGGGCATTCCCGAATTTCTGCAATTCTGTCCGACAGCTTTACAGCAGGAGTGCCTCGATGTCGGAACAAAGGACCTGACGGGCGTTTGCCTGAATCAGCTCACAGCGCGCAACCGCGCGCTTCATGCTCAGGATGCGAATTCCTCCAATTTCCAGATAACTTCCGTTGCATAGAATTATGTCCGGCTCTGCGGCACCGGCACACGCTGACAAGCAGATTAACTCCGCATCACTGGTAACTGCTCCGGATTTCCAGGGCTGCTTCTTACGACCAAAAAAGAACTGATAGTCCCATCCATCGGTTTGATAACGACAGGCCAGAACAAACTGCTCTGCTTCCGGCCCTAGCCCTAGCCTTGTGAATGTGCCGGGAGTCCTATAGGCGTCCTGCACCGGTGCTAGTAGTGTCAAGAATTCGACGGGCAAAGAAACCTCGGCCCGGAAGTTCAGGACGGTGGTCCTACATAGCTGTCCATAGACGGGAGACCACGGGCTTTCATGAACTTCTTCCGTCCAACCATGTCCTTGAACCGGCAGGACGGCTAATCCTTGTGGCAAGTTCTTAAGAAGAAAAAGGTGCTTCTGCTGCAATTGGAGTTCGGGAGCCAGATGCCATGAAATATCCAGACGATGCTCTCCCTTTCCTTCCAGCACGTCCCTCACCACAAATATGCCTGATCTCAAAGCCAGAATCCAGCGGCAATGCTCTACTGGCAAAGGCAAGCGCTGATAACCATCATGACAGCCCACAAATACATCGAAACTCTCTCCCGTAATCCACTGCTTAGCGCGAGCTCGAACCTGATGGTTCCACGAAAACGGACCGGCTGGTTCTGCCTGATCTTTACCGTCCACCCGCAACGTGTTATGCATGGCTGTACTGCGGAAAAGGTCTCGTTTGTTACCGTCGCCAACATATTGACAACTACCTGGGTCCACCAATAACTGGTGTCCTCCGCTCTGCAGACACACGCTCAAGGCATCCGCATGGCTATGGCCGTTGCTCTGCGGGGCGGAAGGTCCGGTTTTGATCACTAACTGAGAGTTAGCGGCCGTCAACACGTACACGCCGGCGGACTGAAAGGCAGCAGAGTTCGCTACGCCCGGTCGCGCTTCTAATCGGTCCCACTCCTCGACTCCGTCTTGGCCCAAGAGCCAAATGGTCTCCTCTCGCAAGCCGCCTGCGCGCCACTTGAAATCTCCACGACAGAAGAGAATGGCTCCCGTGGCCAGAGGATCAAGCAAGTGCTCAGAGCGATTCCGACTGGGATCGAAAAGTCGCCCCCCATCGTCGTCGCCGAACCGGGGCGGTGGACCTGCAAAGCCAAGGTGAAATAGGGCGTTCAACATTCTTTCAAGCGTCTGCTCCAGTTCTTTCGGAAGGTTCTGGCCATTCGCAGTGGCAAGGAGCACCGCATGGAGCAACAAATCGAGCGCGTACACATGGTAGTACGTCGACTGCTCGAAATGCAGCCCATCTGGATATACTTGCCGATGCGCCTCTTCCAAAATGATTTGCCAACCCCGCGCCTTCCAGCGCTCTGCGCTTGAAAGTTCTCGGCACAGAGTACCGAGGAAGAACAGGCCCACAGCTTCACCGACCAGATGGGTATTGGGAGAAAAATAGGTGGAGAGATACCGCTCAAGGTGTCGTCCATTTATCGCCTGCGCCCGTAGCCACTCCTGGCGGAAACCAGGCCCTATAGCTGGAGTTCCTTCGAGGAGGTAATACATCCACATCCAAGACAGAGCTCGAAAGGCCACCTCGAGGCTGCTCGCCCAATTAATCCCCAGCGGGTATGGGTTCGCCGATTGCCAATCCCGCCATTGCGAACAGGCCTCCGTCGCATAACGCTCGTCTCGAGTCAGTCGATAGGCTTTGGCCAATATCACCAGGTGCTGGTGCCGGTTCAACTCCCAGGTCACCTTGCTGTCACCCACTTCAGCGAAGTCAAGGTACTTGATGCCGTGAAATGGCTTTCGCAGCGCGGTCTTACGGTGGACGAGGTCTAGCTGCCAATTGATCGAGGGGCCGTAGTCCAGGCCTTCGTATCCCAACAGATCGAAGCGGTGAGTACAAATCCTGTTGGCACGAGCAACTATATTCGCGGCTTGTTCAGGCAGGCGCTCCCGGATTAACTGGAGCAGATTTTGTACTTGCTCAGGCCGGAAGAAGAACACCCCGGGCCCCGTGCAAGTTGAGAATGGCTCTCCCTTCGCAAAATCGAACCCGAAACGCGCCCGAAACGCATCCGCACGCGTGGACAGCTCTTGGCGGCTGCGGTCCAGAAATTCGCGACGATCCATTCTCCACAATTTGTCGAGGATCTTCTGCCAGGGTTTCGTCGCCATTTCAGGTCGCCACTATCGAGGAACGGCGGCGGTAAACATCAATATATCGCCCCCGTTGCAAGCGCTCATATTGTGGCCGCGATCCAAACGCACTATCCCGCATGTTGAGAACCCCGGAAAACAATACCAATAGATCGCGAGGAAACTCTCGCAATGAGTTCTCAATTTTGTCCACAATCTGATCCATGACGCTGCGTGCGAACGGGCTGTAGAAATACAGCACTTGAGGTTCGTGCGCCAGTTCGTAGTCCGTGGCGTCTGCCGTTATGGCTTCCATTTCAAAGCATTTCTGGTTCTTGGCGCGGTAGGTTTTCAGATTTTGTTTTGCGGTCTCCGCCAGCTGCGGCGCGAACTCTAAGCCGATGATCTTCCGAAATGGGAACTCCGAAGCAACCAGCAGCACCCGCCCTTTGCCACAGCCAAAATCTACAAAAGTGTAGTCTTGGTGCCGGATATTCAATGACATCAGCCCGCCACGGATAATCGCAGGATGGTGGGATTGGTACTCAAGACCTGGAGTCTTGTGCTTACTCTCGAAGTTCAGATCCAATAGCGGAATCTCGCCACATGTGTCCACGCCGTGGGCGAGATCCCACGCCCTGCAACGGACATTGCCCAGCGTTTTGAGAACAGGCTTGAGCCAGGTTTGTGACCCCGCGAGGGACTTTAGACTTTCGCGTGCACTCCTCATCTGGACTGGTACCTGGTCTTTCGGCAAGCCCATCGGCCTTTATTCTATAAGCTCACTCTGGACTAGGCCGGAAACTGAGTTTCCGACGGAGAAAGAGAATAGTGCTGATGCCGCGCAGGCCGCGTTGACCGGTTGCTTCGGGACACCTTAGAATACACGAGCCCGCCGCGCTGAGGCCACAAGCCTCATACCCAAACTATGGACTTCAAGATTCTCAGGGAGTTTCCCTCGCCTGACCTGGAGAGGCAATGGCGCGATTATCTGAGTCGCGTGGAGTTCCCTTCTCACTATGACGCCCCGGAGTTTTTCCTTGAGCCTGTTTGGCCCGGCAAACAGTGCTTCGCAGTCCTAGCTCTTGGAAACAATAGGATTTCTGGTGTCCTTACGGGCCTACACGTGGGCAAGCATGTGATGTGTGGAATGTCTTCCCGACCGCAGATTAGCGTCGAACGACAGGGAGACACGGAGGCAATCCTGGAGACCCTGGCACAGGGACTGCTGGTTGAGGCCGCATCTGCTGAACTGGTTAGTGTCTACACCTGGCCTTCCCTCAGGCTTCTGCCTTTTTCAGCACACGGCTTCCAATGCCATGAGCTGCCGGGGGGAAATGTGGTGCTTGATCTCACCCTCGGCGCTGACGCCCTGTTCAAGCAATTTACCAAGGACCGCCGCAGGAACATCCGCTTTGCCGAAAAGAACGGGGTTGAGGTTTCCGAAGCGGCAACCGCACAAGATGTTGCCGGTGCTTACACGGTTTACTGTGCGTGGCGCGAAACAGGACGAAAAACAGTGCGGGGAGATAAATTGAGCTTTGAGGTCTTCGAAAAGGCCTCTCGTCTTAAGGCAAACCGGCGTTTATTTGTGGCGCGGGTATCGGGAAAAGTCGTTGCCATTAACGTATTCAGATTTTGCCCAGGTGGGTTATTTGAGTCCTCTTCGAATAGCTCACTCGACGAATTTATTCACCTAAAGCCAAACGACCTGCTGCAGTGGAGGGGAATCGAGTGGGCTTGCAACCACGGGCTTCGTCGTCATTCCCTAGGAGGCTCGCATCAATTTCTTCTGCGCTTCGGCGGCACAGTGGTTCCCGTTCTCCATTATCGCTTGGACCGTACGTGGCTGCGCCGCCACGACCTCCGCGACAAAGTCCAGGAAGTCAGCCTTCGAATCGTCCGGAAGCTACCCCCATGGGTCGAAAAAGGCCTCCGCAAGCTGGCAGGCAAAGAAGAGGCTTAGCGCGTCACTGTGTCTAACACCGCGTTTCCGAAGGTCCTCAGGTGCTTCCCCGGACGAGCGCTCTACCTCAATGTGGCAACTGAAGTGCTTTTGAAACTAATCCTTAGTTAATGCGTTATGGAAGCTATCGTTGAAACCAAACCGTTAGAGGGGATGCCAGCAGGGCTCGTTCCATTTAGAACGTCGAGACACGCTCCAGCGAAGGATCTTGGCAGCCGGTTCCGAGCTCTTTCCAACGGCCGTGTTTCAAGTCCCTTACACCAAAGTATGGCGACCTGTTTGGGCTTGTAACTTCTAAGCAATACTGGCAATGTACACTCAGTGTTCGAGGAATTTTTACATCCCAGCCCAGTTGCGGCTGAGTTTCGGCATGGGCGGGAATGGCAAGAGGCGACAGCTGTGAAAGGAGTAGTTCCAGTTCAATGCGCGACTGCAAGCGTTCTGTAGCCGTCGGGTCAGGTACAAAGGTTGAACCTCGCCAGTTCCGCGACGCGATATCCCACGGCAGCCCCACAGACTTGGACGCAAGTGTCTCGGCTCCGATCCCCCTCGTGAGAAGGCGCGAAATTGGAATTGACCTCGAGAAGATTTGCCCTCTGTCGGAGGCGAGGAAAGCATGAAATCAGATCCCGTAGCACACCAGGACGGAACCCCTTCGCCCGGTCGCGGTGCGCTGTCGACCTCTCAGCGGCGGCTTTGGGTTCTGGAGCAATTGCATCATCGCAATCCGGCTCATAATGTCTCATGCGGTTTGCGGCTCACGGGACCACTCGACACCGAAAGATTCGGGCGTTCCTGGCGCGATGTCGCCCAACAATACGAAATCCTTCGAACCGAATTTCTCGCCGTTGAAGGCGTACCGCAGCCAGTGGTTGTCACGCCTTTTTCCCCGGAATTGATTGCCCTAGATCTGGAAGGCGTTTCCCCGGAGGAACGCGAAGTTCGCCTAGCACAACTAGCACGAGAGGAGACGCAACGACCGTTTGATCTCTCGAGTGTCCCCTTGCTGCGAGCTTGTCTTTGGCGGTTGGCACCCCTGGAGTATGTGTTTCTATTGACTGCTCATCGCATCGTATGCGACGAGGCTTCACTCGAAATTCTTTTGCGGCAAGTAGCGCTGCGGTACGGGATTTGTCAAAGCAGTGGTACACGGATATTGGCGCACGCCCCGATGCAATACAGCGATTTTGTATCTAGCCAGGGCCCGGTGTCGGAGGAACAGATCTCATATTGGGAGCAGCAACTGGCCGGAGTTTCCTCCAGCCTCGATCTGCCAATCGATCGCGCGCGCCCATCCGAGCAAACTTTTCGGGGCGCCTCGCAGGTTTTCTGCATCGAGAAGTCGCTCGTGGAAGGACTCCGGCATCTCGGGAAGAGTCACGGCACAAATCTATTCGTGACGTTGCTCACAGCGTTCAATGTCCTCTTGTCCCGCTACAGCAGACAGGACGATCTGGTCGTGGGCACCGCGACCTCGGGGCGAGGCGATGCCAAAGTGGAAAATCTCGTCGGTCCCATGGAAAACTTTGTGGCGCTTCGCACCGACCTCTCGGGCGGACCGAGCTTCAGCAAAATGCTGACGAGAGTACGTGATGTCGTCGAGGAAGCTTTTTCTCATCAGGACGTTCCCTTTGAGGTTTTGCTGGAACGACTGCCGCAAGAACGGGATCTGAGCCGCAATCCAGTGTTCCAAGTTGCATTCAACCAGCAGGTCGCCCAGGAGCCCATCTCCGGGGCAGGTCTACATTGGGAACCTCTCCGGTTTGACACTGAAACTGAAGTTCTCGATCTTACCGTCAACGTCGTCGAGCGCGATGGGCAGGCGGAGGCGCGATTTTCTTACAGCACCGATCTTTTCGCGCGTTCCACGATTGCACAGATGATCACTCACTTCAAGACTTTGTTGCAATCAGGCATAGCACATCCCGAGCGAGCGATTGCGCTCTTGCCCCTTCTGACGCCTGAGGAGCAGCGTCAAGTCCTGGTCGAATGGAACGACACCGCTGTCAAGTATCCCGCTATCGAGTGCGTGCATGAACTCGTTGAGGCGCAGGTGGAGCGCACGCCCAATGCTGTGGCCCTCATCTGCAACAATCAGTCTCTCACTTACAAGGAACTGAATCACCGGGCCAACCAGATGGCCCATTACCTAGTTGCCAGAGGCGTTCGGGCAGGCGGCTTCGTTGCAATCTACATGGACCGCTCCCTGGACATGCTCCTGGCGGTCTTGGCCACGCTTAAGTCTGGCGCTGCCTATATTCCTCTGGACCCTATATATCCGCGAGACCGGCTTGCCTTCATGTTGTCGGACTCTTCTCCGGCCGTAATCCTGACGCGACAAAAGATGCGCGAGCAATTGCCCGCAGAGGCGCCAAACGCGATCTGTATTGACTCCGCTTGGGACGACATCGCCAAGCTAAGTACGGAAAACATGCGGAGCGGCGCAACCCGAGAAAAACTCGCATATGTGATATACACATCTGGCTCGACGGGCAAACCCAAAGGTGTCTGCCTGCCGCATCGCGCACTGACGAATCTCATCTTCTGGCAGCTGGACAATTCACATCTGCCACAGGCGTCGCGAACCATTCAGTTCACCTCTCTCAGCTTCGATGTTTCTTTCCAGGAAATCTTCTCCACGTGGTGCAGCGGCGGCACTCTGTTGCTCATTTCAGAATCGCTACGACGCGATCCCAGCAGTCTTCTGCGTTTCTTGCGCGAGGAAAATGTAGCAAGGCTGTTCCTTCCATTTGTCGCCCTCCAGCATTTGGCTGAGATAGCTCTAGAAGAGAAGAATCTGCCCAAACATCTTCTTGAAATAATCACGGCGGGTGAACAGCTGCAGGTTACCCGCCAATTGGCCGCCTTTTTCCGCCGCATGCCACAATGCAAGCTGTGCAACCAGTACGGCCCGTCAGAAAGCCATGTTGTAACTGCGTTCCCTGTGACGGGTACCCCCGACGCTTGGCCATCTTTGCCCCCAATCGGAAAGCCGATCGCGAATACTCAGATCTACATTCTTGACCCATCCCTGAATCCAGCGCCGGTTGGCGTGCCTGGTGAACTGCACATTGGCGGAGTATCACTGGCGAGCGGATACCTTAATCGTCCTGAGCTGACCGCGGAAAAGTTTATCCTCGACCCCTTCGCGGGGACGCCTGGAGCCCGCCTTTACAAGACCGGTGACGTGGCTTGCCTGCTGCCTGACGGCAACATCGAATACCTCGGTCGAAGCGATCACCAAGTGAAGATACGCGGATTCCGCGTTGAATTGGGAGAAGTCGAAAGTGCTCTAACCCAACACCCTGCTATACGGCAGGCGGCGGTCGTGGTTCGCGAAGACATTCCTGGCGACAAGCGACTGGTGGCGTACCTGGTCTCTGGCGGAGGGGATCCGGATATTCGAGAACTGCGCGGCTATCTTGCGAAATTCTTTCCGGAATACATGATACCTAGCAGGTTTTCCATTTTGCGGGCGCTCCCCTTGACTCCCAGTGGCAAGGTTGATCGTAAGGCTTTGCCGGCGCCGCTACCGGAGCACGAATATCGTTCTGACGTCATTGGCCCGCGTAACCAATTGGAAACCCAGCTGGTCTCGATTTTCCAGAGGGTTCTGAATGCACATTCGGTGAGTATCCTGGATGATTTTTTCGAAATGGGTGGCCACTCGTTGACCGCAACCCGTTTACTTTCTCAGGTCAAAGAAGTTACTGGCCGGCACATCCCGCTTTCCGCTCTGTTTCGGGGAGCAACCGTGGAATCCTTGGCTCGCCTTATCGGTGAGAAGGGAGAGGTTGGCGATCCAGTGGTGATGGAAATTCAGCGGGGAGATAGAATCCGTTTGCCCTTTTTTGCCATTGTTCCGCCGGGAGAGGAATCTCTGGGTTATGCCATGCTGGCACGGCACATGGGCTCACAGCAAACAGTGTACAAGATTCAAGGACACTCTCCGGTCCTGGGCGGAAAGCGCCCATTTTCTGAGCAGGAGATGCAGGCTCTAACCGACGAGTACATCGCGGCGATGCGGACGGTACAGCCGTACGGTCCCTATTGCCTGGGCGGTCTGTGTGACGGAACACACATCGCGGAGCAGATCGTGCTGAGTCTCGAAGCGCAAGGGGAAGAGGTAGGATTGTTCGCCATTTTTGATACTTGGGTCTTGCAGCACAGTCAGAGGCGCTGGTTGTGGAAGGTAGACTATTACCGCCAGCGTCTGCGACAGCTGAAGCAGATGAATCTTACCGAACGACTTGCTTCCTACAAGCAAGTGGTGGGAAGCAAGGTCGACAATCTGCTCGGCAAGAAAGCAGTGCGAACCGATTGGCAGCAGGCCTACTGGCCTAAGGGCTTCACTGCAGCGCGGTTTCGAGCTCCTGTCGTTCTTTTTAAGCGTCCGAAACAGCCGTTTTATTACATCAATGACCCGCAGATGGGCTGGGGCGCGAGATCTGAGAGGGGAGTTGAGATACACGAGGTTGATTTTCATCATCTGGAGATTCTGCGCGAACCACATGTCCGTCAGTTTGGAGAAGAGCTGTCGGAGTGCATGGCGCGAGTGAGCCGGCGTACCGCCAAACTACAGGCGTCGGCCGAAAACCAGCCGGCCTCTCTGACTGATGTGGTCCAGCAGGTGCGGCAGGGTTCATGAAGTTCGACAAACGCCAAATCCTGAGAAACGTTGGCTCGAGCTGGTTCTCTCTGGGCGTGAATGTTGTCGTCGGAGTTTTTCTTTCTCCCTACATCCTTCATCGGTTGGGTGACGAGGCGTTCGGTCTTTGGATCTTGATCTTTTCTATCACCGGATACTACGGCCTATTTGACCTCGGAATTCGATCTTCCATCGTTCGTTATGTTGCAAAGTACTCCGCAACGGAAGACCACGATGAACTGAACCGGTTGGTGAACACGGCCATGTTCAGCTACAGCGGCATCGGGATTCTGGCCATGGCCGTGACTCTCATTGCCTCCTACTATGTGGACTCAATCTTCCGCATACCCCACGACTTTGTGAGTACGGCGCGTTGGCTGCTCTTGATGTCAGGGACCTGCGTTTCCCTAGGGTTTCCTCTTGGCGTCTTCGGTGGCGTTTTAGAAGGGCTGCAGCGCTTCTACCTGCTGAATTTCACAACTATCAGCGCGACCCTTTTACGGGCGCTGCTCATTGTCATCGCGCTGCGACATGGCCGGGGATTGCTGACCGTGGCTTTGATCACGGTCGGCCTGCCACTGCTCAGCGCGCTGGTGAATGCCGCCTCAGTATTCCGGCACTTGCCATTGCGGCTCGGAGTTCATTATGTTAGCCGATCCAGCTTGCGTCGGATTGCGAGCTACAGCGGAACCACTTTCTTGATCATCGCGGCCGGGCGCCTGCGGTTCAAGACGGACGCTTTGGTCATTGGTACCTTTGTATCGGCGGCTGCGGTCACTTACTTCACCGTCGGCTCTCGCCTTGTGGACTATGCAACGGACTTAGTGGCCAGCCTGGCCAACATTTTCACGCCGATGTCGAGCCAGTCCCAAGCGCAAGGGGACCTGGATGCGCTGCGGAAAATTTTCATCGTCGGCAACCGGGGCTGCGCATTGATTATGTTTCCGCTCACGGCTGTCCTCACGATTTTGGGCAGATCCATCATCGAAGCTTGGGTTGGTCCGAAATACGTTGCCGCCAGCTATCCAGTGCTACTGGTTCTGCTTTATCCGACCACGCTGATGATGGTTCAGTCCGTTTCCGGACGAATTCTGTGGGGCATGGCGAAACACCGGACTTGGGCCTGGGTTGTTCTGGCAGAGGGCGCCGCGAACCTGATCCTGAGCATAATCCTTGTGCGCCCGTACGGCATCATGGGGGACGCCGTTGGCACGGCCATTCCTCTCGCCTGTTCGATGATTTTTTTTCTGCCCCGTCATCTCTGCCGCTTATTGAGGGTAAAGCTCACGACCTATCTCTATCGTGCGTTTGTGCTGCCTCTGGTGCTGTGCGTCCCGCTGATAGCAGTTCTTCTGCTCATGCAGCGCTGGTTTATTCCGCATCGATTGGGGCCGCTTCTGATACAACTGCTGGTAGCGGGCCTGGTATACGCCATAGGACTTGCTTGGGCGTTCTGGACCCGTCGCGCCGGGAATGCAGGACATTTGGGCGGGAACCCGGAGGATGAATCAAGGCTGTCTCTGGTGGAGACGTACCAAGACGAGGCGTAAGACGGCCGACGATTGCTGGAGGAAGCAGGGTGAAGCAACTAAATAAAATTTGGATGAATCTGGGGACAGTCGCATCGACGGCTTTGGGCCGCGTTCCGGCAGGGCGAGGCTTGACCGTATTTCCCGATGACATCTTCCTGGTCGGCTACTTCCGGTCCGGCAGCACGTGGTCTCGCTTCCTGTTCGGCAACTTCATCCAGCAGAACGAGCCTGTTACCTTCACTAACATGGAACGGTTGGTACCTATCATCTACAATTTGCCGGATCGGGTGCTTCGGACGTTGCCTCGGGTTCTGAAGAGTCACGAATGTTTTGACCCGCGCTATCCCCGGGTGATTTATATCGTTCGCGACCCGCGAGATGTTGCGGTCTCGTTTTATTTCTTCAACCTGAAAGTGCGAGTGATCCCAGACGGTTATTCCTTGGATGAATTTGTCGACCGGTTTGTAGCGGCCAATGTGGTTCCCTATGCAGACCGGGTTGGCTGCTGGCAGGATCATGTTCTCAGTTGGCTGCGCCTCAGAGAAGGCAAGCCGGGATTCAGGATGGTACGCTACGAAGACCTTCTGGCTGATCCTGCAAAGGAGCTCACGAGATTGGCTCCATTGCTGAGAATCGATCCCACTCCGGAGCGAGTCGAGCGCGCGGTACGATTGAGTTCCGCCAGCCACATGCAGTCTCTCGAAAAACAACAGTCGAAACAATGGGCCGCGATGAAAGATAGCCGCCAGGATATTCCTTTTGTACGCGAGGCCAAATCCGGCGGGTGGCGGAATAAGCTCTCCGCCAATGCGGTCAGAACTATCGAGCAGGCCTGGGGAGCAACTATGACAGAACTGGGCTACGAACTGGTGATGGATGCTGACCGCGAACTGGTGAAAGGCTGAAAACCAATGGCACCGGCTCAGGGTAGCGCACAGACGCTGATTGGCACCCTCGCACAAGCGTGGCGTGTGCTTATCGGACGGCAGATCGCTGGCCGCGGACTGACGGTTTTTCCCGACGATGTCTTCCTTGTTTCCTATCCCAGGTCGGGCAATACGTGGGCACGCTTTCTCTTGGGGAATTTGATCTACCCGAATGACTCGGTCACTTTTTCCAACGTCGAGTCCAGGATTCCGGAAATCTATTTCAATTGCGATCGATTCCTGCGGCAACTCCCGCGCCCGCGCATGCTGAAGAGTCATGAGTGCTTTCAGCCGCATTACCCACGGGTGATCTACATGGTGCGCGACCCGCGGGACGTGGCAGTTTCTTTTTATCACCACAATGTGAAAGCGCGAAATATTGCTGATGACTATCCCGTGGCCAGTTTTGTGCCCCGCTTCATTGCAGCCGAGTTTGACCGCAAGTTCGGGTCCTGGCGCGACAATGTGCTCAGTTGGACGGTGCTGCGAAAAGATGCTCCGAGGTTTCTGATGCTTCGTTATGAGGATATGAAGCAGGATCCGATCCAAGCCCTGACCAAGGTAGTTGACTTCCTGGAACGTAACTCCTTCCGCAAGATCAACTTCAGTGCCGAGGCGTTGCAGCGAGCGATTGACCTAAGTTCTCCGGAAAGGATGCGCGCGCTCGAGAAACAAGAAGCTGGCCGCTGGGTTCTCACCAAGGGAACCCGCAGCGATAAACCCTTTGTACGCTCCGCGATTTCCGGCGTATGGAAATCGCAACTTTCTGCCGATTCAGTTGCCGCGATTGAGTCAGCATGGGGCGATCTTATGCAGAGCCTGGGATACGAGTTGGTATCGACCCGTACCGCAGCCTCCGTGGAACCGGCTTCCGTCCGGGGGCTACGTTCTTGATGCAGGAGAGACCCCGATCCATCACGACAACGTGCAAAGATGTGCTGCGGAAATTCATACCGGACTTTCTCCTGAAAGAACGCAGCATCGTCCTTCGTCTCGGTCCGGGGGCAGGGCGAATCTATACCAGGTTGCGTTTGAACGATGCGATCGGACTCAGGGCCTCCAATCGGCGCCTCGTCCCGCCGTCCGCGAGGTCATTCGTTTTTGTCTGCTTTGGCAACATCATGCGCAGCGCCATAGCGGAATTTCTCATGAGCCAGGCTTTGAACGAATCGGGACTGGAAAAGCAAGTGCGAATCATATCCGCAGGTCTGCATGCCACTGGCGGAAGCGAAGCCCACCTGTGGGCACAAGAGGCATCCGAGGATTTGGGTATTGCGTTGTCTCAGCACCGCGCCAAACCGCTGACAAGAGAAATGGTGGAGCAGGCAGACTGCATCCTGGCCATGGATTTTCAAAACAAGGCCGAACTACTGAACCTCTACCCGGAGTCACAGGCCAAGATCTACATGCTAAGCGCATATGCAGAAGGTCCCTGGAAATACCGTGAGATCCCTGATCCGTACCTGGGCGATCTTGAGACAACGCGATTCTGCGCCCGGCAGATACAGATTTGCATTCGGAACCTGATGATCTCGATCTTTCCGTCTTCCACTTACTCCTGCAGCAGAACATAGATGGGCGCTGATCCTTGACGCGGCATACTCTATGTCCCTGACTTCCCTGTTATCCGATTTTTGAACCAGTTGCCAATCCCTGCAACTCCGGGCCACAGGTCGGAGAGCCACAAATCGTCGTAGCACATCCCCGGAAGCCAGGGTACTGCCATGGTGGCGAGGCTGGTCCAAAACTTTGGGTACGCGCTTGGCCAATTCGGAGGACGTCCAGCGCGGAGATTGCTCAGATGCGTAAGTTCCCCAACCACCCGGCGGCAAACAATGTTCTCGCGATAAGAAATGCTTCGTGGCGGCAGCGTTCCCTTCAGGCACCATTCGATGAGATGACGTGGGTAGTCGATGCCGCATGCAACCGGCAGTCCAATCGATCCCCAGGGCCGACCATTGACCTCCATCAAAATCAAGCGCCCGTTTTTCGTCTTCTTGTACTCGACCATCGCGACCCCGTCGAAGCCCATTGCGGTAATTAAGCGACTGCTGAGGGAAACGAGAGACGGGTCCAGCGGGATGGATTTTCTGGCGCTGCTGGCTGATCCGCGCGGGTCCACTTCTCTGATTCTCTGCCATTGAAAAGGTAAGAACACTTCCCCGCCCGCGACAAAACAGGAAAAACCGATACCTGCACCGGAGACGAACTCTTGAATCAGTGCGTCGCCCGCCGCTTGCAACCGCTCGTCCACTTTGCTTTCAAGTTCCGTAGCCGAGTTGGCATAGGCTACCGAACCGAACACTGCCCCACTCCCCGTCCAGCGCACCGAAAAACGATCCTTCACAACCGCTGGAAATTTGTTCTTAGGCCATTGCGAAAGATCGGCCATTGACTCGACGAGATAAGTTTTCGGTACTCCGATTCCAAGAGATTCGGCCATCTTGATCGTACGACATTTATCCGAGACAGAGTCAAGGGCATATTGCGAAGGCATTGCGATGCGGCAGATGCCTGCGAAACGCTCTCGCTGTACCGAAATCGGTCCCAGAGTCCAATCCGTGACTGGAATTACAAGATCGATCGAATGCTCTCGCACGAATTCGAGGACCGCGTCTACAAAAGCGCCCGGATCTTGAGTAGACACCGGATAGTCGAACTTAGTTCTGCAATAGCGAGAGAGTTTTGCTGTAGCGAAGAAGTCGCGGTTGGCACCTACTGCCACCCAGTGTCCGGCGCGTCCGGCAGACCGCGTAACCGACAGCGCTGCTGAGCTATGTCCGTCCAAAACCAGTATTCTTGGCAATCTGCTCCCCACTTGATTTGTGATTACTAGGCTCGTCGATCGCACGGCTTACGATAAACCGATCGCGATCAAACGGTTCGTCCGGCGAAAACGCTTTCCAAATTCCACCGCAAGCCTTCCATGGTCTTCGTGGGACGGATGCGCTTCAAACAAAATGGATTGTCACCGCGCCGCGTCAGCCCGCTATCCGTAGTTACCGCAGTCTCGTAGCCAGCAGCACGGCTCTGTTCGACGGTCTGCGCGTTCCAATGCGGCGAAAGCGCCGGACAGGGGTAGGAAAAATGTTTGACTGGCAGATCAAGATGGAGTTCAAGCCGCCGTTTGGATTCGGCAAGCTCACGGCCAGCTTCGTCTTGTTTGAGGTAGGCCATGTTGGGGTGGGTCATCGTGTGCGAAGCAACCGTATGTCCATGCTGAGTCAGCGTCCGCAACTGCTCATAACTCATCATGCAAGGGCCGGGCTGAGCCGGAATGCTCGTCTCAAGCTCTTGCTCGACGCGCCTCACAAAAGTCTCCTGCGCAGTCCCGCAGAGCTGGCAGCAGCCGTCGCAACTACTCCGAAACGCTGCTTCCCTCTCGTCAGGGCGGTCGATACTCCAGCCCTTGCCAAGAGAGTCTCTCCACTCCTTAAGCTTCGTCTTTCGGAAGGCGAAACGGAGACGGCTGGGCCATGGCAGCCTTTTGTTTTCGATGCAATCCACTGTCACGTAGAACGTCGCAGGCACCCCCGCCCAGTTCAAGATAGGCAATGAGAATTCGTAGTTGTCCGCATAGCCATCATCGAAAGTGACGACGACAGAACGCTTCGGCAAGTTGCCGTTGCGGATGTGTTGAATAGCTTCATCCAGGCTGATGGGATGGAAGTCCCTGGCGAGCAACTCCATCTGCGCGCGGAAAACCAGCTCGGAGTGGGCAATGCCGCCTAATGAGTCGAGCTGCAGCGAGGGATCCGGCAAAACCGAGTGATACATCAGAATCGCCGTGGCGGGCGCTCGAAAATCTGCCGCCAACCGCAGCGCACCGCTGTCAAGAATCGTTCTTTTGGTCCAGTTTCTCATTTATGGAAATTGCGACGAAGAGTTCTATCCCGTTGCTTTGAGTCTAATCGAGCGCACTTGTTTGGGCTTTTGCGTGCCCCAATTCTCAGTTCTTCGATGCTCCCGGACCTGAGGTTGCAATGATGCCATTGATCTGGCCATCTAGTCCTCTGGCAAGATGTACCGCTGCGGCGCGGCCTTGCGCAGGGCAACCAAACACCCCACTCCACAGAGCCAACTCTCGAACTCCAGTTGACTTCGGCCAGTGTCCACGTACCTCGGAAGAAGATATGGATTGTCGTGCCGATTTGCGATCCCCGCATCGCAAGTCGTGGCGGAGACGACGTCTTCCATTCTTAACCAAACCATAAATTTCTTGCGGTGAACTCCGCTCGGGTAGCAAAAATGGCTTGCCTCCCGTCCGGTCAAGGCTCGGATCCTTTCCCGATTGTCGGTGATTTCCCGCCGAAAGAATACTTCCACGTCTGGGGTTCGGTGGCGGTGACTGTGTAGCTGTACATCGACCCCGTTCGTTCCGATTTCCGCCACTTCTCGCGGGTTCATGAGTTGCAGAATACGCTTGGCGACAACCTGGGCATAGTCTAAATCGAGAGCGGCGGCCAGGCGCCCAGCGAGATCATTTTTTTGTCGCCCCGTCAGATTCTCACGCTCGGAGAAATCAATCAAGCCGCGCACGATGCGGTGACGCCCCAGTTCAGTACGCAGATCCATGGATTCGAAGAGTCCGGGGTATCCGGAAACTCCGAGGTCGCGGGCCTCAAACGACCGCTCCCCGCGTCTCTTCCACAGCAAGTAAGAACAGATCAGGTTAAAGACCGGCATCTCATGATCCGTGTAATAGGTCGTTTGATAAACCGTGACCGGAAAGTCATGCTTCTTCAGCAGCGGATAGGCCTTCTTGTAGAAATCGTACGTGCCATCGTCGAACGTGATCGCGACGCTACGCGGCGGCAAATTGCAGGAACGAAGCCGTTCTAAGGCTTCTCCCAGCGGCAGCACGGAACAGCGCATGGCCCGCAGCGCTTCCAATCGCTTCTCCAGCAGTTCTTGCGGCATGTAGAGTTGAGGTCTCCACAGATGCTCATCTTCGAGAGAGATCCCGTGATAGCAGAGGATCAACAGCCGATTCTGGCGCCAACTGCTGTTTGCCACGAAATCGAAAACCCCGGCACTTCTGAGCAGGTCGAGTGCGACACGCTTGATTTCTCTTCGCATCTCCGGGTCAGGCCATGCAGATTAAGAGTGAGTTCATCATTAATCGCGTCACTATCGTGCCATCGAACTACTCTGGAAAGGACTGACGGGAGGAACCAGATCGCCATCCACAAATATCCTTTGCCACAACTCCAGATTCAGCAGACGCCAAATGCGATTGCCATGGTCGCGATATCTCGAGCGATGCTCAGCGAGAATGCGGCGAATGGCATCCGGCTGAAACAAACCTCTCGCACTGCATCGGGACTCTAACAACAAGCATTCGATTTCCTCCAGTTGTGGGCCCGCAAGCCAATAGGCCCACGGGGTCGGGAATCCCATCTTCTTGCGGTAAACAATTGACTCGGGCAGAAGATCCGCGACCGCTTCCTTTAAAATAAACTTCCCCGCAAGCCCTTTGATCTGGAGGGCAGCGGGAATTCGGGCCGTAAATTCCACCAGCGGATGATCGAGAAATGGAACGCGACTTTCGATGGACGCTGCCATACTCATTTGATCTTGCTTCATCAACAGCTCCACAAGGTAGCTGTTGATATCTGTGTAGAGAAGGCGATGCAACAAGTCGCCCGAAGAGCGCTCCCAAACGCGCATGGACCCATCGTAAGGCTGCCCCGCGCTCTTGAGTGCCTCAGGCGTTAAGAGCGGTGCAAGCTCGCTCGAGGCAAAAGCCGAATAGAAATTGTCGAAGTAAAACGACGGCCACGACTCTCCGTCCCGCAAAAGAAAGGTATGCTCCAACTTGCGGTGCAAGTTGGCCGACAGGGGTGCAGCGCCAATCCCCGCATGCAGAGTTCTGCGCAGGAGCGCCGGAACCAGCGCACGGTACGTCCGGTCCATTCTTGAATTCAGCAGCGTCCAAGCGTAGCGGCTATAGCCAGCCAGGGTCTCATCGCTGCCTTCGCCCGTAAGCACGACGGTGACTCGCTCCCGCGCCAGGCGGGCCACGAAATACAGCGAGACGCTCGATGGCCAGACGACCGGTTCGTCTTCGTGCCAAATCAACTGCGGCAAGCTGCCAAAGAATTCTTCCCGGCTAAGACGAACCTCATGGTGCTGCGATCGAAGGTGCGTGGCGACCTGGCGTGCGTAAGGCAGTTCGCTGAATTCCTCCTCGCCGTAGCCGACCGCAAACGTTTGGATTTGATCGCCGCGAATCTTGGTGGTCAGCGCGGCAACCGCGCTTGAATCCAGACCACCACTCAAGAACACGCCCAGCGGGACATCGCTCATCAGGTGGGAGGAAACCGCATCTTCCAGCAGCTCACGGTATGTCCTCACGTAGTAACCGTGCGGCTGCGGATCGGCATCCACTGCAACTTTCAAATCCCAGTAGGGCTCAATCCGCAGCCCCCCGCTTTCATCCAGTTCCAGAGTATGGCCTGGCATGAGTTTGCGAATTCCGGCGAACATCGTGTTCTCGCCGGTAATGTAACCGAAGGCCAGATACTCAGCTAGAGTGCTCCGGTTGAACCCGGCAGATGCACCCGGATAAGCAAGGATGGCCTTGATTTCGGAGCCGAATAGAAATGTCGAGCCATCCCAGCGATAGTAAAAGGGCTTGATCCCCATACGGTCGCGCGCACAGAAGAGAACACGCTTACGCCGGTCCCAGATGGCAAAGGCAAACATGCCGCGCAAGTGCTCGACACAACGGAGTCCGTATTCTTCATACAGATGAACGATGGTTTCGGTATCACTGCGAGTACGGTAATGATGCCCTTTACCTTCCAGTTGGACGCGCAATTGCTGATGGTTGTAGATCTCGCCGTTGAAAACGATCCAGATGTCGGAAGTTTCGTTGCCGATCGGCTGATGTCCCGTCTTAACATCTATGATGCTCAAACGCCGCATGGCCAATCCCACATTCTCGTCCAAAAGGAAACCGTCGTCATCCGGTCCACGGTGTGCGATCCGCCGATTCATCCTCGCCAGTGCGTCCAAGTCCACCCTGCGCCGGCGATCCGTCAAAAAAAATCCGCAGATCCCACACATAGTTCAGTCCTTTTCTTTATGAAGTGATCGTGCCTACTGATTGCAGAAAACTTTCGGTGCTCATTCCACACCCCGCGAGAGCAGCAGTTCCGTATATAGCTGGTCAGTGTTTTCAACCATGCGCTGAAAACTGAAATGAGCAGCCACGCACTCCCGCCCCTTCATTCCCATGCCGGCGGCAAAATCGGGATTGCGCAGCAGCCGAAGCAGCGCTTCTGCCAGCGCGTAAGAGTCCTGTGGTGGAACGAGCAGTCCGGTCTTTCCATCCTGCACAATCTCAGCGTTACCCCCGACGCGGCTGGCTACGGTTGGCAAACCCGCTGCCATGTACTCCAGAACTGCATTGGGCAGCCCCTCGGCCTCTGACGGGAGCACCGCAATGTCACAGCAGGCAAGAATGTGGGGAACGTCGTTCCGGAGTCCCAGAAACGAAAAAAACTTCTCAAGTCCCCGCTCCGCGACCTGCCGCTCGAATTCTTTCCTCTGCTTGCCATCGCCCACAAGCACAAAACGGGTTTTGGGAAATTCCGTTGAGATCGAAGCGGCTGCGGCAATCAACAAAGGATGCCCCTTAACATCGCTGTGCATGTTGCCCACGAGAGCAATCCACTTCTCTTTCTCTTGCTCTGGGGCCCCATTTGGCATCAGCCAGCTCCGGTCTCGAGATCTTTGCCCGAAGCTCTCTACGTCCACTCCGTTGTGAATGACGCGAACTTTCTCAGGGGCAAAGTGATCTTCAGCCACCAAACTTTCACGAATGGCACTGGCATTGGTCAACACGGCGGTTGAAAGATTCTGCAGGCGGCGCAGCCAAATTCTGCGTCCAGACTGATACCAGTCGAGGTGCGCCAAGTCGCGCCGGCTGGAGACGATGACCGGCACGCGCGCGATCACGGCCGCTGGTATACCCATCAGGTTTGAATAAAGATCGTGAGTATGAACAACCTGGAAGCCTCCCCGACGCAAGAAAGTCGCCAGGCGAAACAACTGATATATCCCGTTGACCGAATCGACCCCGCCCTTGGGATAAAACTCGCGAACCGATGCCTGCGAACCCGCCAACTTTTGGAGCAGAGGGCCGCGAGTTTGAAGACATCCCAGGGTCACTTCATATCGCTCGGGGTTGAGTCTGATCGCCAGCTCGACGGCTTGGGTCTCGGTGCCGCCTACATTCAGTGAATCCACGAGGAAAAAAACCTTTCGTCGGGCCCCTGTTAGCCCTCTGCGGCGACCGGGGCTGCCCAGCGGCTGCCCCCGCTGGGTATCAGCTTCAACGGTCAGACCCTCAGAGCACGGCTGGTTCGGTGAATCCATGCCCCTTCATACTAGCGGCAATTCCGTCGCAATGCAGCAAGGAGTTTGTTCAGGGACATAAAGAGCAATCATTGGAAACCGGCGCAGGATTGCCGGACCAGGCGAGCTAAGCTATCTTGGAGATGCACTGCAGCAAGCTCGCAGGAGGGAATAGAACCTCGCATGAGGGCGATCAGCATTTTTGGGTTGGGATACGTGGGAACGGTGACGGCTGCATGCCTGGCGCATCAGGGGAATCAAGTTACTGGTGTAGATCTTAATCCCGCCAAGGTTAAAGCTCTAGGAACTGGTAGCAGCCCTATTGTGGAACCGGCTGTCGCCGACCTGATCGCTGAGTGCCGGCAGGCTGGCACCTTGCGCGCCACCACCGATTCGGAGGAGGCGGTCCTGGATACTGACATTTCCTTCCTCTGCGTGGGTACTCCCAGTATGCGCAATGGCAAGTTGGACCTGGGACACATTGAACCAGTCTGCCAGGAGATCGGAAAGGCCCTCCGTAAAAAGGACTCCTTCCACCTTGTGGTGTTGCGAAGTACCGTGCTGCCGGGCACAGCCGAGTCGGTCGTTGTCCCGACCTTGGAGAAATCCAGCGGGAAACGCATGGGGAAAGATTTTGGCGTCTGTGTGAATCCCGAGTTCATGCGCGAAGGTACTGCGGTCGGGGACTTTCTGGAACCTGCGATCACTGTGATCGGTGCGGCGGACCCTGCCCATAGCCAGGCTCTTCGTAAGCTCTATGCTCAGGTGCCGGGCTATGTTTTCGAAACCTCATTCAGGTCTGCTGAAATGGTGAAGTATGTATGCAACGCGTGGCATGCGGCAAAGATTTCGTTCGCCAACGAGGTCGGCACGCTGGCGAAACGGTTGGGGGTGGATGCAGAGGTTGTGATCGGCATCTTCGCTGCCGACACTAAGCTGAATATCTCATCGAGCTATCTCAAACCTGGATTCGCTTTTGGCGGTTCGTGCCTGCCCAAGGACGTGCGGGCATTAAACTATCGCGCCAAAGAACTCGATATCAATCTGCCATTTTTGCAGTCCATCCTGCCTAGCAATGACGAACACCTCGAGCGCGCCGTGAGTATGGTCCTGGAAACCGGCAGAAAGAAGGTCGCCATCCTAGGCTTGAGCTTCAAGGCTGCCACGGACGATCTGCGCGAGAGCCCTCAGGTTCAGCTTGTGAAGCGCCTTATCGGGGAAGGCCGGCAAATCCGGATCTGGGATGACAATGTGTCGCTCGGGCATTTGATTGGCTCCAACCGCCAATACATCGAAGAAGTCATCCCCCATATCGGCTCCTTGCTTTCGAGCAGCCTGGCAGGGGTTCTCAAGGACGCGGAGGTTGTCGTCATTGCAACAAGAGGATTGGATACGGGTGAATTACGCGGATACCTCCGACCAGACCAAATTGTCGTCGACCTGGTGAACCTCGAACGAGCGTCGCGGCCCGCGACCTCAGGTAAATATGAAGGAATTTGCTGGTAACGCATCCTTCCATGAAGATCCTGTGGATAAAAGCTGGCGGCCTGGTTCCACCCGATACCGGCGGGAAAATTCGTAGCTATAACATCCTTCGGGAGCTTGCGAGCCAGCATTCCGTCACTTTTTTTTCTTTCTATGCCGCGCACGATAACGACTCGCACCCCGCCTTGAAGAGCATGTTTGACCATGTAGTCTGCGTGCCGCTCACTCTCCCCCCATCCAAGAGCCTCTCGGAAGCACGAGACTATTGCATTCGGCTGCTCTCTCCGCAACCCTACGGGATTACAAAGTATTGCCGTCCTGAGGTGCGCCGCACACTGCATACCCTGCTCAAGCAGGAAACTTATGACGTCATACTGTGTGATTTCATGGCAGCTGCGGGCGTCATTCCGTGGGATTGGCCTACTCCGAAAGTGCTGTTCACTCACAATGTGGAAGCCGCCATATGGCAGCGTCACTGTGAGGTTGCCACCAATCCCATCTGGAAAGCTATCTCGTGGTGGGAATGGCGAAAGATGGAAGTGGCCGAGCGACGGTATCTGCGTCTTGCCGATCGCGTGCTGGCAGTATCAGAGACGGATCGTGACACGTTCGCGTCTTTTATTAAATCCGGAAAGCTAAGTGTGGTTCCTACCGGTGTCGATGTGGATTATTTCCAACCCACGTCCGTGGAGGAAATTCCGAACTCCCTGGTATTCACAGGTTCGATGGACTGGCTTCCGAACGAAGATGCAATTTTTTATTTTGTGGACGCCATCCTTCCGTTGATCAAGCAGCAGTGCCCCGATCTGTCTCTCGAAGTGGTGGGACGAAACCCTTCCCGCAAACTGCAGGCCTTAGCCCAGACGGAGAAGAGTATTCGCCTCACCGGGTGGGTGGAGGACATACGGCCATTCGTGGCACGAGGTTCAGTTTGCGTTGTTCCTCTGCGTATCGGCGGCGGCACTCGTCTCAAGATTTTCGAAGCCATGGCGATGGGCAAAGCGGTCATTTCCACATCGGTGGGCGCCGAAGGCCTGGCAGTGCGATCGGGCGAGAATATCCTTCTGGCCGACACGCCAGGAGACTTTGCCGAGTCTGTGATTTCCGTGCTACGTGATCCCAAACGCCGACATCACTTGGGAACTACCGCGAGAACCCTGGTCCAAGAGAACTACAGTTGGCGGACAGTGGCTGAAGGTTTTGCCCGGACTTTGCAAGACCTCATAACCCGCGCCACACCTCCTGCCACGCGCGGCTGAATATCCCACGGAACTCTGGAAGCCTCACGTCTGGCGGCCTATCTGCCACTGGCAGGCTGCGGAAAAACTCGGTTCGAAAGGAAATATGTTACCTGCTGTAAGCCGCCTCTCTTCCCATCCGTCGGCCTCCCGCAGCGACGCTTTCCTCCTGTGCGCCATGAAATCAATCGCCTACTAACAGCCAATCTCGATCACATCTGACGCCAGTTTCAGTCGTCGTCCGGGTCCGTCGGCGTTCTCCGGTCATTCAGAAACTGCTCCACACCCACCGGCGCTGGGATCGCCTGGAACTTCAGTGGTGTCTGGTTGAAGTTGAAGCAGTCGGAGAGATCGTCGGCGTAGGCATCGGCGTAGCCGAGCGACGGCAGGCCGAAATTTTCTTCGATGAACCTGAGGATGCTACCGAAATCGTGCTGAGTGTGGGAAATGTAGGCCGCCTTGGCGTAGGGAGAGACGACGATCAGCGGCACGCGGAATCCGTATACATACCCACAACCCCACTGCGCGCAGTTCACCAGCACTTGCGGTGGGGTAACGTGATCATACCAGCCACCCCAATCGTCCCAGGTAATGATAATTGCCGTGTTGGACCACTCGGTGCGAAGCAAACAGACGTTAATGGAACCGCTCAACTACAACCTGCTGTTCCGCTGGTTCGTGGGCTTGAACATGGATGACCCCATCTGGGATGTGCCGGTGTTCACCAAGACCCGCAAGCGCCTGCTCGACGGCGATATTGCTAAGGAATTCTTCTATGCTGTGCTCAAGCAGGCGCGCAAGCGGAATCTACTCTCGGATGAGCACTTTACTGTGGATGGAACGCTGCTGGAAGCCTGGGCGAGTTTGAAGAGCTTTCGGCGGAAAGGTGCCAACACCCGGCTCCGCCGAACGATTCTGGCAACGCGACGGTAGACCGCAACGGTCACATCGTGAACACCGGGGTGTTTGAGGCCAACGAAATGGCCGAACGAGATGCACCGTTGGTGATGTTGGAACAGATCCGGGCACGAAACAAGCAATTGTGGGAGGCGACAAGGCATACGACACAGCGGATTTCGTAGTCGAGTGCCGAAACTTAAAGGTCACGCCGCACGTGGCTCGAAACCTGGAGCGGTCGGGCGGAGCTCGATTGATGCTCGCACAACGCAGCATGCTGGCTATGCCGTCAGTCAGAGAAAAAGGAAGAGCATTGAAGAGCGCTTCGGGTGGCTGAAGACGATCACGCTCCCGCGGAAAGTTCGTCATCGCGGAATCTTCAAGGTGAGATGGGTCTTCGCCTTCGCCGCAGCCGCCTACAACTTGGCCCGCATGCAGAATCTATTGATTCAAGCGACGTAAGCCAAGGCCGAAGTCTGTCCGCCGGGTTTGAAAAAGGATCCTCCGCCTATCAGCAGATGCAGCCGAAGCTCCTCTATCTGTCACAGAATCGCGAAACGGGAAAAGGTTCTGAGTCGCATCATCCCTTTTTCCGCAGCCTGCTACTACTACTACTGTGTTATAAACTGGATACCTTCTGCTGAAATATTTGTCGGTCTAGCATTCACTAACGATAAGTTGCGGGTCATGAGCGCCAACTCTGTAGCGCCAGGCGCCCAGCAAAAACGCTTCGCGGCTTATTTGGATCGCCTGGCGCATGCCGCGGGGCACTTGGATCGGGTAGTCCCTCTGAAG
>Ga0187854_10001105_pt1 | contig 27911 bp, 24 predicted proteins | sample June2016WEW_6_15_FD_132445 | JGI IMG/M metagenome (GOLD analysis project Ga0187854, IMG submission 132445) | Peatland microbial communities from SPRUCE experiment site at the Marcell Experimental Forest, Minnesota, USA - June2016WEW_6_150 | ecosystem: Environmental > Terrestrial > Soil >...
GCTTTAAGAGAATTAGCTGAAAAATAAATCCATTATCTTTTCAGGCTCTTTTAAGTTTGGCGAAAAGAATTTGCTTTTTACTCATCGGATGTTTGATCTTGTATTAGGTCGATCAAAAAATGTCTAGTTTTTCCTTATTTTTCATATGTTTTTGAGTTTTTTCGGAACAGTCTCTAATAGTGAAGAAATATTTTGTAATTATGGAAGTAAATAAATAAATGTGAATCTCCTCAAATCCAATGAAGCAGAAGGTCGCTACCCCGGGGGGGCTGGCAAATTCATCTCCCCCTTCAAAGGTCCTAGAATCGGAGAAAAAGTTAGTAATCTGCCTCCACAAATGGCGGAAGCGAGAGGTTACAGCCCCAGTTCTCGCCAAAGAGGAACCCACGGCTGTTTCGAGGATCAGCGCTCAAGCGAACCTGTACTTGGTTTCCATCCGATTTATTGACCTGGGCTTATCGATTAGAGAAAATACCACCCAAGCCGGGCTAAAGAATACAAAAAGAAAGGTTGACAAATTTTCTATGAGGTGGTATTAAAAAATATATTATTTTTATTAGGTTATAATATTTTATACAATATGTTCCACGTGGAACATATTCCCCCTCTCCCTGAATTTTGGGTGATTCTTGGATACTTACCCAACCAGATATGATGTAATCACTGTCGGAGCCGGCCATGCTGGCTGCGAAGCAGCCCTGGCTTGTGCCCGAATGGGCCATCCCACCCTCCTTCTGACCATCAGCCTGGAGGCAGTAGCCCGCATGTCCTGTAACCCCGCGATCGGAGGCTTAGCCAAGGGGCAATTAGTCAAGGAGATTGATGCCTTGGGTGGGGAGATGGCCAAGAATACCGATGAGACGGGCATTCAATTCCGCCAATTGAACACCAAAAAAGGCCCGGCGGTCCGGTCCTCTAGGGCTCAATCAGACATGCATCTCTACGCTTTACGGATGAAGAAGGTTCTGGAGCGGCAGGAGAACCTTTTCCTTCGTCAGGCCATGGTTGATGAAATTTTGGTTAAGAAAGGGAAGGTAGAAGGCGTGGTGACCAATGTTGGGGAAAGATTCATCTCCTCTGCGGTGATCATTACCACCGGAACGTTTCTCCGAGGCCTAGTTCATATTGGCCTCAAAAACTTTCCAGCAGGGAGACTCGGGGAACTCCCTTCCCCCAGGCTCTCGGAATGTCTACTCGGGCTTGGGTTTTCCTTGGGGCGCCTCAAGACCGGCACTTGCCCGCGTCTGGATGGGAGGACTATCAATTTCTCTCCGCTTCAAGAACAATGGGGGGATCATCCGCCGAAACCTTTCTCCTTCAGCAACCGAACCGTTCCCCTTCAACAGGTTCCCTGTCATATTACCTATACCAACTCGAAAACGCATGAAATTATCCGCTCTGGACTTGACCGCTCGCCCCTCTATTCTGGGGTTATTAAAGGAATTGGGGCAAGGTACTGCCCATCGGTAGAAGACAAAGTCGTTCGCTTTCCAGATAAAGGTCAGCATCAGATATTCCTGGAACCCATGGGCCTGGAATCTCTCGAAATTTACCCCAACGGTCTGGCCACCAGCCTTCCTATGGATATACAGGTTCAAATGCTTCGTTCCCTCCCGGGCCTGGAAAAAGTAGAGATCATTCGCCCGGGGTATGCCATTGAGTATGATTACGCCGACCCGGTTCAGCTTAAGCCTTCCCTGGAAACCAAGCTCGTGGAAAATCTCTTCTTCGCCGGGCAGATCAACGGAACCTCGGGGTACGAAGAAGCCGCCGCTCAGGGCTTGATGGCCGGAATCAATGCTTCCTTGGAGATCAGGGGGAAAGATCCCCTCATTCTTGGGAGAGAGGAAGCCTATATCGGTGTTATGATTGACGATCTTGTGACCAGGGGTACGAAAGAACCCTACCGGATGTTCACCTCTCGAGCCGAGTATCGACTGCTTCTGCGGGAGGACAATGCGGATTTGAGATTGAGGGAAAACGGAAAGTCCATGGGGCTAGTAAACGATAAGGATTACCATGATTTTATTGATAAAAAAAATAAGATCCAGAGCGAATTAGAGCGACTGCGTAAAATCATCCTCTATCCCACCCCCGGGAATAACGACCGTCTCAGAGTCCTAGGAACTGCACCCATAAAGAACCCTGTTCCCTTATCGGAGCTTCTCCGCAGACCGGAGATCCCGTATCATTCCTTGGCGTCATTTGATCCCAGTTGTATTTCCACAGAGCCGGAAATTGCCGAGCAGGTAGAGATTCAAATCAAGTATGCAGGTTATATTCAGAGGCAAGAAGAGCAAGTAGCCAGGCTGAAGAAGCTGGAGGGGATGCGATTACCGATTGAGGTGAACTATAAGAATATTCAAGGGCTTTCTACGGAGGTAAAGGAAAAACTGAGTAGAATAAGGCCCCTTTCTATTGGACAGGCCTCGCGGATTTCCGGGATTACGCCAGCGGCCCTTTCCATATTAATGGTCTATCTAAGAAAGCTCGACCATACCGGAAAAAATCTTGAATAGGAAAATTGTATGAAATGAAAGATAGTTGCTAGAATAATCGAAGGCCGCCTCATTTGTTTGCCCTCTGGTAGCTATACATTTGATATCGATATACCCACAGATCAAATCTTTAATCTTATGGGGTTTTTCGGCTTGGCACGATGGAAAATGAGACCTCCAACTTACTCAAAGACGGGGCAGCCAGGATCGGAATTTCCCTGACTCAAGACCAAATGAAGGCTTTCAACCTATACCTTAAGGAACTGAATGCCTGGAAAAGAAATATGAATTTAATCCGGCGAGAAAATGAGCGAGATATTATTCTAAAAGATTTCATAGACTCAATGACCATTGTAAAACATCTTCCGCTCGGTGCATCCCTGGTGGATTTAGGCTCGGGGGCCGGCTTCCCGGGGATTCCTGTAAAGATCGTCCGTGCGGACATAAAGGTTTTCCTTTTAGAGTCAGTACAAAAGAAAGTCTTTTTTTTAAAAAACGTCATACGGGTGTTAGGGCTAACGGGAATCGAGGTTCGCCGGGAAAAAAGGTCGAACGGACAGCAGAAGGATAGTTGGGGTGAATTTGATTTCGTAGTTTCCCGGGCCTTCGGGTCCCTTGAGCGATTATCTTCTATCGGTGGCTCTTTGCTAAAAAAGGGAGGAATCCTCCTGGCCATGAAGGGAAAGAAGGGAAAGGAAGAGTTGGCAGAAAGCCTTCCTTTCCTGGAAGATAAGGGCTGGAAACAGGCCTTCATTGACCAAATGCGGTTGCCTTTCTTGAATCATGATCGCACCCTCATCGGTCTCCAGAAAAAATAGTGTTTCACGTGAAACATGCTTAGAGTTTATTTTTTCGGATCATCTCCAAAATAGTTGCGGGCCAAGAAACTGATATATTCTGAATGTCGAGTGATTTCAGGGTCGCGGAAGGAAAGCCATATTGCTTGAATCATGAGGCAAATATCCCTCCTTAGCTGTGGCGGAAGTGTTCAGCCCTTCCATTGAAGCTTTCTTTCCCCGTCCCGCTCCGCTTTGCGGAAGGCAAGCAGGGGTTTATGGGAAGCGGATCTCCCGCCGATGCTTGCGGCGCAATCTGCCTTTCCTTCCGCGCCCTTGTCAGGCCTTCGCAAAATATTCGATCCACTAATTTGGAGATGATCCATTTTTTCCTTGAATCTTTTTCCACAGCAAGGTAAGAAATTGAATCGGAGAGAAAACTATTTCTATGGCGCGAGTGATTAGTATAGCGAACCAAAAAGGGGGGGTCGGGAAGACCACAACCTCAGTAAACCTATCTGCTTCATTGGCTGTAGCGGAGCAGAGAACGTTGCTCATCGACATCGACCCCCAGGGAAACGCTACCAGCGGGCTGGGCGTACCTAAAGAAAAAATATCCGGCAAAAGCATCTATCATGCTTTAATCGATCAAGTGAATTTAAAGGATTTGATCCAGGATACGGAACTTGATTTTCTAAAAATCGTCCCCTCAGATCTCGACCTGATCGGAGCGGAGATCGAGCTGGTTCCCTTTCCGGATCGGGAGCTACACCTGAAACAAGCCATCCAAGAAGTGAAGGACGGATTCGACTATTTAATCATCGACTGCCCCCCTTCTCTGGGCCTCATCACAGTGAACTCCCTCACGGCTTCAGACTCCGTCCTCATTCCTTTACAGTGCGAATACTATCCCATGGAAGGGTTGTCTCAACTACTTAAAACTATTAAATTAATTAAAGAAAATTTGAATCCGGAGTTAGAAATCGAAGGCATTCTACTCACCATGGTTGACAAGCGAAACAATCTCTCACACCAGGTGACCGAAGAAGTACGCAAGCATTTTTCCAAACTGGTTTTTGATACCGTAATCCCGAGAAATGTCCGGCTGAGCGAATGCCCCAGCTTTGGCAAGCCCATCATATTGTATGATGCCAGCTCCCGGGGGGCGGAGAGCTATTTAGAATTAGCCAGGGAAATCATGGCTCACAGGCAATAGGATCTGGAAGAAAGATATGCCCCAAAGGACCATAAATTGACTGGATCCAATTTAGAATTTTTCTTCTGATCAATGATTTTTCTTTTGACATTGTTCTTTTGTTTAGTTTAAAGTGAATCGTCATTCATTTTTTAGGGAATGATTCAACATCCAGGCAATAGCAAGGATCGCGCAATTTGACTGCCAGACAAGCGTTGGGAAAAGGGCTCGGGGCCTTGATTCCGGAGAAGGGGACCCTGGAGCCAGAAGGGAAAAAGGCCCTTACCGTTTGTGGGATCGAAGAGGTCCAGCCCAACCCCTTTCAACCCAGAAAAAGCTTTGCGGATGAGCAACTCCAGGAACTGGTGGATTCAATCCGGGAGAAAGGAATTCTCCAGCCCCTGATCGTTCGGCGCAAAGGAGTTCGGTATGAGCTCATTGCTGGGGAGCGTAGATGGAGAGCCGCGCAGAAAGCGGGAATAAAAGAGATCCCCATTCTGGTCAAAGACGTTTCGGATCCGGAAATGCTGGAACTTTCTTTGATCGAGAATATCCAGAGAGAAGATCTGAACCCCATCGAAGAGGCCGAGGCCTTTAAGAGATTGATGGATCAGTTTCACTTAACCCAAGAAGAAGTCTCCCAGAAGGTGGGGAAAGACCGAACCACAATTGCCAACACCATCCGATTGCTCAAACTCCCTCCCGAGGTTAAACAGAGCTTAGCCGAGGGGAAGATTAGCATGGGTCATGCAAGGGCTTTCCTCAGTCTCGATGGGGTTGATAAGCAGAAGGCTCTCTTAAAACGGGTACTCCTGAGCGGCCTTTCGGTACGCCAAATTGAAAATCTGGTTAAAAGACTCGGGGCGAAAAGCCATCTCTTGCCCCGAAAGCATAACCCGGAGTGGGGTTCACTGGTGGAGGAGCTCCAACGGTCCCTGGGGACCAAGGTCAAGATCGTGGGGCAAAAGAAACGGGGAAAAATCGAGATCGAGTATTATTCTCCTGAAGAACTGGACCGCATCATTGAATTGCTCAGGAGATAAGGGGGGCGCGCCTGAGAAAAGGAAAGCAGAATTCCGCTGAAGAGTTCAACGCTCTGCTAGGTTGGGGGACAGAATTTGAAGGGAAGTTGACTTTCGAAGGGACGATTCGCGTCGATGGGAAATTCACCGGCGAGATCAATGGGAAGGGGATGCTCATCATCGGCGAGAAAGGCGTGGTTCAGGCCGAGATTCAGGCCGGGGTGGTCATGGTGAGGGGGCAGAGTCATGGAACGATTCGAGCCCAAAGCCGGATTGAAGCCTATGCTCCGGCAAAAATTCACGGAGACCTCCATTCCCCCGTCTTAGTCTTCGGCGAAGGGGTGATCTTCCAGGGCACTTCGCACATGACCGATGAGCCAGGAGAAGGAGAGAAGCCCCCAGTACCAAACACCAAATAAGAACTTCTCAAGCAAATCGTTTTATGAAAATAGGGTTCTGGAAACAGTTTAGCCAAAAAAGGAAATACAATTAAAGGACCAAAACCTTAAAGACATTTTGGCCACAGGTCACCGAGGCCAGAGAGAAATTTAAGTTCAAAAAGGAAAAGGATAACGCCGGAGGAATCTGTTCAGGGGTGGGGGGTTAAATTCTTTTCCATATTGTGGTCTTATAACTCTGTGCCCTCTGTGCTAAATAGTTCCCGGTATTGAAATTTAGAAAACCGGTTTTGGGACCGACGGTGGCGAAATGGATAAATACGGAGACGCCTAGATGATCGACTTAAACTTTACGGTAATCTTTCAGCTGGCCATCGTTTTGGTCTTGATGGTTGCCCTCAGCAACATCTTGTTTAAGCCCTTTCTCGGGGTCTTACAGGGGAGAAGGGATTGGATTGAAAGAGCAGAAAGTAAGGCCAGAGAGCTTCAGCAGCGGATGGAAGAGCTGATGGAGAAATACCGGGAGACCATGGCTACGGCTCAGGCCCAGGGGGCAGACATCCGAGAGGGAATTCGCAAAGAGAGTTTGGCCAAGGAAATGGAGATTTTACAGAAAGCGATGGAGGAGGCCAACCGGTTCCTCGGGGAAATGAAGGCGAAGATCCAGGGGGAGAGCCAAATGGCCCGGGCCAGCTTACGGCTGCATGCCCAGAATCTATCTCGGGAGATCGCCGAAAAAATTCTGGGGAGGACCATTCAGTGAAAAAAATCACCCGTTGCTTCTGGCTGGGTATCCTGGGGCTGTTTTTTTCCGAGAGAAACCTTTGGGCTTCCGGAGGGGGCGGAGGATTCTCCATGGATGTGATCTGGCAGATTATCGCCTTTGTCCTCCTGGCCATTTTCCTGGTGAAAGTCTTAAAAAAGCCCATGCTGGCTTTCCTGATTAAAAGAAAGGAAGAGATTAAAAACTCCCTGGATCAGGCCAAGAAAAAAGAGATGGAGGCCCAGAGACTTATGGCAGAGTGGGAGAAAAAGCTCGAATTCATGAGTCGGGAGATCACGGAACTCCATCAAAGCATACAATTAGAAGGGGACGCAGAGCGCCGGAGAATCATCGACCGAGCCCAGGAAGAAGGAGCACGGATCCGGAAAGAAGCCCAGGTCATTGCCGAGCAGGAGGTCAAGAAAGCACGGGCTTCCTTGAGGAAAGAGATGGTGGATCTCTCCGTTGAACTGGCGGACAACCTCTTGAAAAAGGCCATTCAACCTCAGGACCAGGAGAGGTTAGTGAAAGAATACATCGGGAAGATGAAGGAAATCCGGTGATCAGCTTAACCATTGCCAGAAAATATGCTAGAGCCTTATTGGAGATCGGTCTGGAAGGGAAAAATCATGAGCTCCTGGGAAAGGATCTGGAAAAACTGGCCGGCCTTCTTCAGGAGAACAAAGAGCTGAGGGCCGTCCTTTTCAGCCAATTCTTCCCCGCTCCCCGGCGGAAAGCCATCGCCAAAGTCATTGGCGAGTCTCTCCGTCTTTCCAAGGAGACCCTTGATTTTATCGATTTACTCATCGATCGAGAGCGAATCGACCATTTTCCGGCGCTTGTGAAATCTTATGAAGGACTGAGCGATGAGGTTTCCGATCGAATTCGGGCCTCTTTGACCTCCGCGGAGAAGCTTTCTCCCTCGCTCGCCAGCGAGATGAAGAGACAATTGGAATCTTATACTGGAAAAGAGGTGATTCTCTCCACGCAAGAGGACCCCGCTTTGATCGGAGGGGTCGTAACGAAGATTGGGAATACGATCTATGATGGAAGCCTCAAAACCCAGCTTTTGAAGGCCAAAGAGAATCTTTACAAGGAGTGAGCCAACATGGCCGTACAAATTAGAGCCGACGAGATTACTGAAATCATCCGAAGTCAAATTCAGGGATTTGATCGCCAGTTGGATGTGGCCGAAACCGGGGTCATCCTGTCAGTAGGAGATGGAATCGCCCGAATTTATGGCCTGGACCGAGTCATGGCCGGTGAACTTCTCGAGTTTCCTCACGGAGTCTTCGGCATGGCTTTGAATCTGGAACAGGATAACGTGGGGGCGGTCCTCTTTGGGGAGGATAAGCTGATCAAGGAGGGGGATACGGTAAAGCGGACCAATCGTATTTCCCAAGTCCCCGTAGGGGAGGAACTCATCGGGCGGGTGGTAAACTCCTTGGGTCAGCCCATCGATGAAGGCCCGCCAATTGAAGCCAAAAACTTCCGCAACATTGAACAGAAGGCCCCGGGAATCGTCGTGCGCATGCCCGTGAAAGAGCCGCTCCAGACCGGGCTGAAAGCCGTTGACTCCATGATCCCCATCGGGCGGGGCCAGCGCGAGCTGATCATCGGTGACCGGGGGACAGGAAAGACGGCCCTGGCCGTGGATACCATCATCAACCAGAAAGGGTCTGGAGTCTACTGTTTCTACGTAGCCATCGGTCAGAAGCGTTCCACGGTGGCCAGGGTAGTAGACGTTTTTCGAAAGTATGGGGCCATGGAATACACCACGGTCGTGGCGGCTACAGCCTCTGACGCAGCTCCCATGCAGTACATCGCCCCCTACACGGGCTGCGCCATGGGGGAATATTTCCGGAATACGGGGAGACATTCCCTTTGCATCTATGATGACCTGTCCAAACATGCCACGGCTTACCGGCAGATCTCCCTCCTTCTGCGCCGTCCGCCAGGACGGGAAGCTTATCCCGGAGATATTTTCTACCTTCACTCCCGTCTTTTAGAGAGGGCGGCAAAGATGCGCGATGACCTCGGGGGGGGGTCTCTCACGGCGCTGCCCATCATCGAGACTCAGGCGGGAGACGTTTCGGCCTATATTCCCACGAATGTTATCTCCATCACCGATGGGCAGATTTATCTGGAATCAGAACTCTTCTATTCTGGAGTTCGCCCGGCGATTAACGTGGGGCTTTCCGTTTCCCGGGTCGGGGGCAATGCCCAGATCAAGGCCATGAAACAGGTCGCCGGAACCCTCCGTTTGGACCTGGCTCAATACCGGGAGATGGCGGCCTTCGCCCAATTCGGCAGCGATTTAGACAAAGCTACCCAGGCCCAGCTGGCCAGGGGGAGCCGGCTGGTGGAGATTCTCAAGCAGCCTCAATACAGACCCCTTCCGGTGGAGAAACAGATCCTGATCATCTTTGCCGGCACGAACGGATTCCTGGAAATGTACCCGGAGAGCGTCCTTCAGCGGTATGAAGCGGAGCTTTATGAATTTGTGGAGAAGCAGTATCCCGCAGTTCTCAAAGAAATCCGCGAAAAGAGGACGATCGATGCAGAATTAGAGAAGAAAGTGAAAGCTCTTCTGGAAGAATTCAAGGGGAAGTTTAAGGCGGAGTAAACCATCATGGCCAAAGCAAGCCTGCGAGACATACGAAAACGAATCGCCAGCGTTCGGTCTACCCAGCAGATCACCAAAGCCATGAAGATGGTGGCATCGGCGAAACTGCGCCGGGCCCAAGAGAATATCCTGGCCGCCCGCCCCTATGCGACCAAAATGTTTGATGTTCTAAGCAGCCTCGCGGCCAGGACTTCTCCCGACGTCCATCCTTTATTAAGCCGGAGAGAACCAAAACGGGTGGAGGTCGTGGTCTTCACTTCGGACCGGGGGTTATGCGGAGCTTTCAACATGAACCTTATCCAGAGGGCGGAGAAGTTCAAGGAAGAGGGGACGTCCGGGGCGGAAGTGATAACCTTTTCTTTCATCGGCCGCAAGGGCCGCGATTATTTCCGGAAGAGAAAAGCAACCATTCGCCGGGAGTACGTTAACCTTTTTGGCAAAGTGGATTATCCTCTGGCTTCGCGCATTGGACAGGACCTGGTGGAAGCCTATGCCGAAGAACAGGTGGACGCCATTTACCTGCTCTACAGTGAATTTCGGTCCGCCATGCAGCAGCGGATCTTATTAGAGAAGATTTTACCGGTGACCCCCAAAATTCCCGGGGAAGAAGCCATCAAGAGGCCGGCAGCCGTGGAGTATATCTATGAACCTTCCGAAGGGGAGATCCTGGACAAACTTTTACCCATGTATGTGGAGGTGCAGGTTTACCGGGCCCTACTGGAATCGGTGGCTTCTGAATTCGGAGCCAGAATGACGGCCATGGAAAATGCCACCAACAACGCTTCGGAGATGATCGATAAGCTAACCCTGGTATATAACAAAGCCCGGCAGGCGGCCATCACCAAGGAGTTGATCGAAATCGTAAGCGGTGCCGAGGCATTGAAATAAAAAATTCTTCACCGCAGAGGACGCCGAGGTCGCAGAGATAGAAATTAATTAAAAGGATAGATTCAAGAATTTGGGATACCTTGGATAGATTTGATTATCCTGAATGTCTCAGCGGTCTCTACGCTCGCAGCGGTGATGATAGGAAACAGGAGGACAAACGTGAGCCAGGCTGGAAAAGTTGTCCAGGTCATCGGACCGGTAGTGGACGTAGAATTCGGCGGCGGGGAGCTTCCCCCGATCTATGGTGCGCTCAAGATCACGAACCCGCGCATTGATGACACGGAAGAGAACTTGGTGGTTGAAGTGGCCCAGCACCTGGGGGACGAGGTTGTGCGCTGCGTGGCCATGGATACGACCGATGGGTTGGTCCGGGGCATGAAGGCCACCTACTACGGGGAACAGATTACCATGCCCGTGGGTCGTGAAACGTTGGGGCGGATTCTGAACGTCGTTGGAAAGCCGGTGGACGAAATGGGACCGGTGGTTACCAAGATGCGTTACCCGATCCATCGCCCGGCCCCGGAGTTTGCAGAGCAATCCACCACCATGGAGCCTTTTGAAACCGGGATTAAGGTCGTGGATCTGCTGGCCCCTTACCTGAAAGGGGGGAAGATCGGACTCTTCGGGGGTGCCGGGGTTGGTAAGACGGTCATCATCATGGAATTGATCCATAACGTGGCCATGGAACACGGAGGGTTTTCCGTTTTTGCCGGGGTGGGAGAGCGTACCCGTGAAGGGAATGACCTCTGGCTGGAGATGAAACAGTCCAAAGTTTTGGAAAAGACGGCGTTGATCTATGGCCAGATGACCGAACCCCCTGGAGCACGCGCGCGGGTGGGCCTTTCCGCCCTGACGGCGGCCGAGTATTTTCGCGATGAAGAAGGACAGGATGTTCTCCTGTTTATCGATAATATCTTCCGTTTCACCCAGGCTGGATCCGAAGTTTCGGCCCTGCTGGGAAGAATGCCTTCGGCTGTCGGTTATCAGCCCACGCTGGCCACGGAGATGGGAGAACTGCAGGAGAGAATCACTTCTACCAAGCGTGGTTCTATCACCTCGGTTCAGGCCATCTACGTGCCCGCAGATGACCTGACCGACCCGGCTCCGGCGACGACCTTCGCCCACCTGGATGCGACTACGGTCCTTTCCCGGCAGATTGTTGAACTGGGAATTTACCCCGCGGTGGATCCCCTGGATTCCACTTCCCGGATTCTGGATCCTTTGATCATCGGGGAGGAGCATTATGGAGTGGCCCGAAGGGTCCAGTTCATCCTCCAGAAGTACAAGGACCTCCAGGACATCATCGCCATCTTGGGAATGGATGAGCTTTCCGAAGAAGATAAGCTCCTCGTCTCGCGGGCCAGGAAAATTCAACGGTTCCTCTCTCAGCCCTTCTTCGTGGCCCAGGAGTTCACCCAAACACCAGGGGCTTATGTAAAGATCAAGGATACGGTTCGGGGGTTTAAGGAGTTGACGGAGGGGAAATACGACCATCTACCCGAACAGGCTTTTTACATGGTAGGAACCATCGAAGATGCCGTCGCCAAGGCCAAGCGCCTGGGGGCGGTTACCTGAGGAAGATGCTGTGGAGAAAAATTTCCTGTTAGAGATCGTTACCCCCTACGGTTTGGTGGTCAGCTCCAAAGCAGAAGAGGCCTATATCCCGGGAAGTCAGGGGGACTTTGGGGTCCTACCGGGCCATGCACCGCTCCTCACTTCCCTGCGAATTGGGGCGGTCCACTATAAACAAGATAAGGAAGTTCATTTCCTGGCGATCAATCGCGGATTTGCCGAGGTGACTCCAGGCAGAACAACCATCCTGGTGGATACGGCTGAGCCAGCCGAGGGGATCGATTTAGAGCGCGCCCGGGCGGCGAAAGCCCGCGCGGAGGAACGACTGAAGTCTCTTTCCACGAAAGACCCGGATCATCAAAATGAATTGGAAGCTTTAGAACGGGCCAAGGTGAGAATCCGGGTAGCAGAAAAGGCCCCGCGAGAATAGTTTTTCCACATTCATGGGCAAACTGTTTAAGATTGGGGTAGCTCTGGGGGGTGGCGGGGCAAGGGGGTTGGCCCACTTGGGTGTGTTTTGTGCGCTAGAGCGGGAGAAGATCCCTATCGACCTCATGGCCGGCACTTCCATGGGGGCCATAATCGGGGGGGTATATGCCCAGAATCCCAGATGCGATTTGGTAATTGAACGGTTCCGGCGCTACTTGGAAAGTAAGGAGTTTCAGAAGACCAGCCCGGAATTCCTTCACGAACACGACTATGGTTTAAAACCTTCCCTCGGGGGGATCTTCCAGCGCTTCGCGAGCTTCATCCAAAAAGGTTACTTCTACAGCCAATCTTTGACCAGAAGGGCTCCCATTTCTGAGGAAGATTTTTCCCAGAATATCAATTTCTTGTTGGAACCGGGGAACATCGAAAAGACTCAAATCCCCCTGGCTGTGGTAGCGGCCGACTTGAAAACCGGGAAAGAAGTGGTGCTGAGAGAAGGGCCCCTGAGGAAGGCAGTGAGCGCCAGCTCAGCCCTCCCGGGCATCCTTCCCCCGGTCATCATCGGGGGTTGGCAGCTGGTGGATGGTGGCTGGGTCAACCAGGTTCCTGTCCGGCCAGTACGCGAAATGGGAGCGGACCTGGTCATTGCGGTGGATGTGGGTGAAGATTTGGATAATAGCCGGCAATTCGACACCGGACTCGATATCGTCCTGCGAACCCATGACATCTGCCAGCGGGCCCTGAGTGAATTGCAGATGAAGGAATCCGATGTAGTTCTCCACCCAGATGTATCCGGGATTCATTGGTCTGACTTCGGCCATCTCGAGGATTGCCTCCAAGCAGGCGAGATGGCGGTGAAAGAAAAATTGGAAGAAATCAGAAGCAAGATAAGGAGGAAAAAATTAAAAAAGATTTTCTATCTCCCCTTTGGGTTCCAATCCTCTCCCTGACCGACCCAGGATGAATCCGACCGTCTCTTTTCTGGTCAATTCCAGAGACTCCGCCAAAAGGTTGGATGTCTTCCTCTCGCAGAAAGAACCGGCTCTCTCCAGGTCCCAGATCAAACGGCTCATCGAAAAAGGAAATGTTCAGGTAGGAGGAAGGAAAACCAAGGCAGGGCTGCGGTTGAGGGAGGACGATGTCATCACTCTCACCCTTCCCGAGCCTCAAAAGTTGGAGGTCCAGGCCCAGCCCATCCCCTTGACGATTCTCTATGAGGATCGTCATCTTATCGTGATAGACAAACCCGCAGGGATGGTCGTCCATCCTGCGGCGGGAAATTACTCGGGAACCCTGGTGAATGCTCTTCTCCACCACTGTCCCAACCTCCCGGGGATAGGCGGGGTTATCCGTCCCGGGATTGTCCATCGACTGGATAAAGATACCTCCGGGGTTCTCGTGGTAGCCAAGGACGACCTGGCCCACCGATTCCTATCCGAGCAATTCAAAAAGCATACCCCCAAGAGAAGGTATACCGGGATTGTCTTCGGCCAGTTGGGTGAAGAAGGGCAGATTGAGGCTAGCATTGGAAGGCATCCAGCGCATCGGAAAAAAATGTCCACCCGGCCGAAAAAGGGGAGGGAGGCCAGGACGCATTGGAAAGTCCTGGAGCGATTCCACCATTTCAACCTGGTGGAGTTCCGTCTGGAGACTGGGCGCACTCACCAAATCCGGGTTCATCTATCTTCTCTTGGTCATCCGCTCCTGGGCGACCCTCTCTATGGAGGACGGAGGAGGCTGTCTTCCGTCGAACCTTTATTGCTGCGCCAAGGGTTGCAGGGATTGCGGCGCCAGGCCTTGCACGCGGCCTCACTCGGGTTTGTTCATCCGGTTACGGGGGAAACCCTGGAGTTTTCTTCGCCCCTGCCTGAGGACCTAGAAGAGGCCATTACCCTCCTCCGAAGATTGGATAAAGAATGAAGGACAGGGAAACGAAATTTCTTCAAATCGAAGGCTGGAAAAGGAATGGAAAGATTGCCCATGGTTTCGGGATGCGGATCCAGGATGGAGAAAAACCGATTCGAAAGGATTGGTTGGGAAAAGCCGTCCAGCAGGAAGAAGAATCCTTCCCCCTGGTATCCCTCCGTCAGGTTCATGGGGATCGGGTCGTTATCTTTGATGGAAATATCCAGAAGGTTGAGGAAGTCTGGAGGGAAGAGGGTGATTCCCTGATCACCCGGTCTCCCGGCTTTGCCCTGGGAGTTTTTACCGCGGATTGTTTGCCTATTTTTCTCTACGATCCGCAAAAGCAGGCAATTGGCATCGTCCATGCCGGTTGGCGGGGAACGGCAAAGGGAATAACGGAGAAAGCTGTGGAAAGAATGAAGGCTACTTTCCTTTGCCGGAGTGCAGATATCCGTGCCGCCATGGGCCCCTGTATCGGCCTCTGCTGTTATGAGGTGGATAGGCCAGTGCAAAAAACTTTTGTCGAAGCTGGCTTTCCATGGGACTCCATCTCTAATCCGCGCGGGGAGGGGAAATGGTCTTTAGATCTACATCTGGCCAATTCTCTTCTTCTCAAAGCTGCAGGGGTACGGGAAGAAAACATTGAGATTCTGAAACTCTGTACCTCTTGCCAGGGAGAGATCTTTTATTCTTACCGGAAGGGAGACAAGACCCAGGGGAGGCAACTAAACTTTATGGGGTTGAGAAAGGGGGTTGAGAAAGGGGGTTGCAGACCTGGAGACAATAAGGTAAAATACCAATCGTCCCCCTCAAGATAGGATCAAGGTTTGTGAAAAAAAGCTTTTCTGTAAAAAATTCCTGAAAAATTAGCTTGACAAACAGTCAGACTATTTCCTAAAATTAAATCTTAGAACCCTTCCACGGGGATTACCGAATAAATTCAACAAATCTGCCTTGAAATCTGATCCAGCGAATTCCTTTCTGGGAATCCAAATAAGGTTCTAATGCTCCTTCAAGGAACCAGAAAATTTTAACCTAAAGTGTGGAGCGAAGATCAATCAGGCCATTGAGCCATAAACCTTTTTCCCCTTCAGGCCTCAGGATCAAAGAAGAATTCCTCTATCGGATCAGGGAAGGAAACCTATGTCGCCGCGACCGGCGAGCGAAAAAATAAGAGAAATTTTGAAATTTTATCATTTTAAGGAGTCGAAATGAATATTGTTGAGCTGAAAGAGAAGAAGATCAACGAGCTGAACAAATTGGCCAGGCAGCTCAACGTCGAGGGGGCCAGCGGGATGCGCAAACAGGACCTCATCTTTGCCATCCTTCAGGCCCAGACCGAAAAGAATGGTTTGATCTACGGAGAAGGGGTTCTGGAAACCCTTCCGGATGGCTTCGGATTTCTCCGGTCTCCTGATTTTAATTACCTGCCGGGCCCCGATGACATCTACGTCTCTCCCTCGCAGATCCGACGCTTCAACCTGCGCACAGGAGATACCATTGCCGGACAGATTCGGCCTCCCAAGGAAGGGGAGCGTTACTTTGCCCTGCTGAAAGTTGAGGCCGTGAATTATGAGGAGCCAGATTTGGCGAGGGAGAAGATTCTCTTCGACAACCTGACGCCCCTCTACCCCAATTCCCGGATCCAACTGGAGGTCCCAGGAGAGAATAATATGTCCATGCGGGTCATGGACCTTCTGACCCCGATCGGGAAGGGCCAGCGAGGCTTGATTGTCAGCCCCCCTCGGGCCGGAAAAACCATGGTCCTCCAGTCCATCGCCAACAGCGTGACCGCTAACCACAAAGATATGGTTCTGATCGTCCTTCTGATCGACGAGCGGCCGGAAGAAGTCACCGATATGCAACGGTCGGTCAAGGGGGAAGTGATCAGCTCGACCTTCGACGAACCGGCTCAGCGGCACGTTCAGGTGGCGGAGATGGTTCTGGAGAAGGCCAAGCGTTTGATCGAACACCAGAGGGATGTGATCATTCTTCTGGATAGCATCACCCGTCTGGCCCGGGCCTATAATACCGTCGTCCCCCCCAGCGGAAAGATTCTATCCGGCGGGGTGGACTCCAACGCCCTGCACAAGCCTAAACGTTTCTTTGGAGCCGCCCGGAATGTGGAAGAGGGAGGAAGTCTGACCATATGCGCCACGGCCCTGGTGGATACCGGAAGCCGAATGGATGAAGTGATCTTCGAAGAATTCAAGGGTACAGGAAACATGGAAATCGTTCTGGACCGGAAGCTGGCCGACCGACGCATTTTCCCGGCCATCGATATCAACAAGTCCGGGACCCGAAAAGAAGAACTGATCCTAACTCCCCACGAACTCAACAGGGTATGGATTTTACGCAAACTTCTCCAACCCTTGAATTCCATCGACGCCATGGAGTTCCTACTGGACAAGATGAAGGGGACCAAGGATAATCCGGAATTCTTGGAGTCTATGAGCAAGTAGAAAAATCAGCGATTAGCTATCAACCTTCAGCTGTCAGCAAAAGAACAATTTGGAAAAAATGCTTTTGGGTCATTGCTGACCGCTGATAGCTGAAAGCTTTCTCTCAGGAGGATTTAAATGAAAAAAGGGATTCATCCCCAATTTGTCGATTCCGTGATCAAATGCGCATGCGGGAATGAAATTCATACCAAGTCAGTCAAAAAGGAAATTTCGGTGGAAATTTGCTCCAAGTGCCATCCCTTTTTCACGGGGAAACAGAAGCTGATCGATTCTGCCGGACGGGTGGAGCGCTTCCAGAAGAAATACGGCTTGAAAGCGAAAACATCCTAAAGAGCGATGTCCAAGATTACAGTCGGGGGACAAGCGGTAATCGAAGGGGTGATGATGAGGGCGCCCAATGCCCTGGCCATAGCCGTGCGCAGGCCCAATGGCGAGGTGGTGGTGAAAGAAGATGTTTGGGTTTCCTTGTCGCAGCAGCTCAAATTCTTGAAATGGCCGTTGATCCGGGGTTCCGTGGTCCTGATTGAGACCTTGATCAATGGCCTGCAGGCCCTATCTTTTTCCGCCAGTCAAGCCCTGGAAGACGGGAAAAGGGAGGAAAAACTCAGTTCCTGGGCCATCGGTTCGGTCATGGCCGTGGCGTTTGGGGTGGGGATCCTCTTCTTCATTGTCCTCCCCCATTATCTTACCGGGTTTCTGGGCCATCTCTTCGGTCGCGATCTCGCCGTGGAAAATTTCCTTTTCCATCTGGTTGATGGGTTGATCAAGGTCTTCTTTTTGGTCAGCTATATCTATCTGATCTCTCGCATGAAGGATATTCGGAGGATCTTCCAGTACCACGGGGCCGAACATAAGTGCATCTATGCCTATGAGGCGGGAGAGGAGTTAACGGTCAGCAATGCCCGAAAGTTTTCCACTCTCCACCCTCGATGCGGGACCGCTTTTTTGCTGATCGTGGTCATCGTCAGCATCCTTCTTTTCTCAGCTCTTTTTCCTTTCCTGCCCAAGTTTCCGTCTCTGGGAAAAGGACTGACCAACTTGATCTATGTCGGGATTAAACTACCCCTGCTTTTTCCCATTGCGGGTTTAGCCTATGAGGTAATCAAGCTAAGTGGGAAAAAAGCCGACCATCCTGTTTTGCGTATGGTCATCGCCCCGGGCCTTTGGCTTCAGCGTTTGACCACCCGCCCGCCAACGGACGACCAGATCGAGATTGCCATAAGAGCCCTGCAGGGCGTCTTGAGAATCGAAACCGAAAAAGCGATCCTTTAGGTTCAATTTAAAAGAATTTTTGGACGAAGATGAACGCAGATGGACAGGATTATTAAAAATGAAATAGTTAAATGGGTTATTTAATGGCTTATCCGCAGGTATCTGCAAAAAACTGCATCCCCGTTTATTGAATTTATGTTCCAGAAATTAGATCAAGTCGAGAACCGGTATCAAGAGCTGGAGACGCTTCTGGCGGATCCCAAGGTTTTGGGAAACCCCAAAGAGATGCAGAAGCTCGGCCGGGAGCGGGCCGAGCTATCCCACCTAGTAGAGACGTACCGGGCCTACAAGAAGGTCCAGGAGGGAATCCAGGATAGTCAGGACCTACTCCAGGAATCCGATGAGGAGATGAAGGAGTTAGCCAAAGCTGAACTTCAAACGCTTAAGGAACGTCTGGCTAACATCGAGGAGGAGCTCAAAATCCTGCTCTTGCCCAAAGACCCGAGGGACGAAAAGAATGTTTTTTTGGAAATTCGAGCAGGAACAGGAGGGGAGGAAGCCGCCCTTTTTGCCGCTGACCTCTTCCGAATGTACGCCAAATATGCAGAGAAGGGACGCTGGCGGGTCGATGTGGTGAGCCAGAACCCCACTGGACTCGGGGGCTTTAAAGAGATCATCGCTCTCGTTGAGGGGAAGGGGGTATACAGCCAGCTGAAATATGAAAGCGGCGTCCATCGTGTTCAGCGCGTACCAGTTACCGAGGGTTCGGGGCGGATCCACACTTCTGCCGTTACCGTGGCGGTACTTCCCGAGGCAGATGAAGTGGAAGTGGAGATCAACCCCAACGATCTGCGAATCGATGTTTTTCGATCCTCCGGACCCGGAGGGCAAAGCGTAAATACAACGGATTCGGCGGTGCGTGTTACCCACCTACCGACTGGAATGGTGGTTACCTGCCAGGACGAAAAATCCCAGCACAAAAACAAGGCCAAGGCCATCAAGGTCTTACGTGCCCGCCTGCTCGACAAGTTAACGGAGGAACAACAGAGTGAGATCTCGGAAGAGCGGAAAAGCCAGGTGGGAAGCGGAGACCGGAGCGAGCGCGTACGTACCTATAACTTTCCCCAGAACCGGGTTACCGATCACCGCATTGGTCTCACCCTGTACCATTTGGACAGAGTTCTCGAAGGAGACCTGGACGAGTTGAGCGATGGACTGACCGCCCATTTCCGAGCGGAAGCCCTTAAATCCGGGCAATAAGGGAGACGCATTGGCTCAGAATGTGTGGACCATCCTGGCTCTCATTCGCTGGGCAGATGAGCGATTTAAAAAAGAAGGACTGGCCACTCCCCGTCTCGATGCCGAAGTCCTACTCGTGGAGACGCTCGGGATGGACAGAGTGGGGCTTTACACCCATTTTGATCAGCCTCTTAAACCGGATGAACTGGCCCGGTTCAAAAAATTGATCCTGCGGCGCCTACGCCGAGAGCCGATTGCCTATATTCTCGGAAAGCGAGAGTTCTGGTCTCTCCCCTTCAAAGTAACCCCCGATGTTTTAATCCCCCGCCCGGAAACCGAAATCCTGGTTTCAGAGGCCTTGAAAACCCAGGACCATCTGGATGGAAGGGCCCTGCATATTCTGGAGATCGGTACCGGAAGCGGAGCGATCAGTATTGCCCTAGCCAAAGGGCTCCCCATTGCCCGGGTGGTAGCTACGGACCTTTCGGCCAAGGCTCTTTCGGTAGCCGAGGAAAACGCCATAGAGAATGGGGTTCGAGAACAGATCCATTTTTTGCAGGGTGACCTTTTTCAACCCTTGCAGAAGGGAGAGAAATTCGAGCTGGTCATTGCGAACCCACCCTATATCCCCCGGGAGCAAATCTCCTCCTTAATGCCGGAGGTGCGAGATTTTGAGCCTCGAATAGCCCTGGATGGAGGGGTGAATGGTTTGGACTTCTTTCGGCGAGCTTTGCCCCTGGTGGGAAAGTTCCTTCACTCCGCAGGGTGGTTCCTGGTGGAGATGGGCGCGGGGCAAGATCAGGAAATCTTGAAGATTGCGGAAAAGATTCCGGACCTCAATTCCTTTGATTTCATCAAGGACCTGGCCGGGATTAAGAGAGTGTTCAAGGCCCGGAAAAAGTGATAAATTATGGGACGCAGATAAACTTAGATTTTCAGGATTCAAATATAAAAGACGACATAATGGCAGGCAGCCAAGACAACAGATAGGCGGGAAGCAATTTTTTGATCCTATTTTTATCTGCGTGGATCCGCGCAAATCTGCGTCCTAACAGATTTAATGGAGAAGACCTATGGAAAAGATGATCATCGAAGGGGGTTACCGCTTGGTGGGAGAGGTTCCCATAAGCGGAGCGAAGAACGCAGCCCTGCCCCTCTTCGCTGCCTCTCTTCTGACAGATGGTTGGGTTACCCTCCATAATGTTCCTGCCCTAGCAGATATCCGGACCGTCTCCAGACTCCTCCGGCAGATGGGGGTCAAGACGGAAGGAGACAGCGGAACAGTCAGGCTGAATGCCTCGGGAGTTCATTTTTATGAGGCCCCTTACAATTTGGTTAAAACCATGCGTGCGTCGGTCCTTGTTCTGGGGCCGTTAGCGGCCAAATGGAAGCGGGCCCGCGTTTCCCTTCCCGGTGGCTGTGCCATCGGCGCCCGGCCTATTAACCTGCATCTCAAAGGCCTTGAAGCCCTCGGGGCCCAGGTGGAGTTGAAACATGGGTACGTGGAGGCCACGGCGGACCGTCTTAAAGGGGCAGAGATTTACTTTGATATTGCCACCGTAACGGGAACAGAAAATATCATGATGGCTGCGGCTTTGGCTAAGGGGAGGACGGTCCTGAAAAATGCTGCCCGGGAACCGGAAGTCGTTGAACTGGCCAGGGCCTTGAATCAGATGGGGGCAAAGATTCAGGAAGCCGGCAATCAGGTAATAATCATCGATGGGGTGGAAGAACTCCATCCTATAGAATACACCATCATGCCCGATCGGATCGAAGCCGGGACTTTTATGTTGGCCGCCGGGATTACCCAGGGGAATGTGAAGCTTTTAAATTGTAACCTCTCCCACATGGAGGCGGTTACGACCAAGCTGAAAGAGGCCGGATTGGAAATTTTTCCGGAAGGGGGAGGGGTGAAGGTCATTGGGCCGGTGAACATCAAGCCGGTCGATGTCAAGACCCTTCCTTACCCTGGGTTCCCCACAGATATGCAAGCCCAGATCATGGCCTTGATGTGTCTGGCCAATGGCCTCTCGGTTATCAACGAGACGGTTTTTGAAAACCGCTTCATGCATGTGAGCGAACTGAAGCGGATGGGGGCCGATATCCGCATAGAGGGTGGGAATGCGATTGTCCGGGGCCTCGCCAACCTCACCGGGGCGCCGGTGATGGCCACAGATTTGCGGGCCAGCGCTTCTTTGGTGTTAGCCGGTTTAGCTGCTGAAGGGATAACAGAAGTTTCTCGCATCTACCATCTAGACCGGGGGTATGAAAAGCTGGATAACAAGCTGAACAAGCTTGGAGCCAAGATCCGAAGAGCACAGGAATAAAACCATGCAACTCTTGGTTTCGGGGAAAAAGGGTTTCTCCCGTTTTTTAAAACGCTTGTCCCAACGGGGAGAGGCAGGGTTCCACCAGGTTGAGGGACCCGTAAGGAAGATATTGGACCAGGTCAAAGAGCACAGAGATTCGGCCCTCCTCAGGTTAACGAAGAAGTATGATGGCTGGAGCCCTTCTGTGAAGACTCTTAAGGTCTCCCCCGGGGAAATCCAGAAGGCCTTGAAGACCCTTAGCCGGGAAGAAATAAAAGCCCTGGAGTCAGCGACGGAGAGGATCGAAAGGTTTCACACCCTTCAAATGCAGAAATCCTGGTCCTTTGCCGAAGAGGACGGAACGATTCTCGGCCAGATCGTCCGCCCCATGGAACGGGTAGGAATTTATGTTCCCGGAGGAAAGGCGTCCTATCCTTCCAGCGTTCTGATGAACGCCATTCCCGCAAGGGTGGCGGGTGTTCGAAAGATCATTATGGCCTGTCCGGCTCCTAAGGGATACCTAAGCCCTGCTGTCCTGGCTGCAGCCCGCATCGCCAGGGTTGATGAAATTTTCAAGATTGGCGGAGCCCAGGCCATTGGAGCAATGGCTTACGGGACTAAGACAATTCCCAAGATGGACAAAATTGTGGGCCCGGGAAACATATATGTCGCTACCGCTAAGCGGATGGTTTTTGGAGAGGTCTCCATCGATTCGATTGCCGGCCCGAGTGAAATTCTGATTATTTCCGATGGAAGGGGAGCTCCGTCCTATATTGCGGCTGATCTCCTTTCCCAGGCTGAACACGACGAGCAGGCTGCGGCAATCTTGCTGTGCACCTCCAGAAATTTTGCCAAAGAAGTTTATAAAGAGGTTTCTACTCAGCTGACCGAGTTGCCCCGCCGAAAGATCGCCGAAAGGTCCTTAAATGATTTCGGAGCCCTACTCATCGTGAAAAATCTCTCCGAGGCCGTCCGAATTTCCAACGACCTGGCCCCCGAACATCTCGAGCTGGCGGTAAGAAATCCCTGGACCCTCCTTGATAAGATTGAAAATGCGGGAGCCATTTTCCTGGGCCCCATCTCCCCCGAACCCATCGGTGACTATGTGGCCGGCCCAAACCATGTACTGCCTACGGGGGGTACGGCCCGCTTTTCCTCTCCCTTAGGCGTCTATGATTTCCTCAAACGATCCAGCCTGATCTGCCTTTCACCGGCCGGCCTGAAGAAACTTTCTCCGGTTGCCATGAGCCTGGCCCGAATGGAGAACCTGGAAGGGCACAGGCGGTCGATCCAAGAACGCCAGGGTGGATAGGATCCTCATTTCCTCCGGACCCTTGCTCATTCAATAACTCCCATGTCGTGCTGCCCACCGTTGAACTTCCTCGGCGGCAGTCTTAAAAGACACGGAGGAGAAATATTGCTGAATCAAGCCCAGAAGCAGATCACCGCGATCCTGGGAAAATATTGGGGGTATACGTCGTTTCTTCCCCTCCAGGAGGAGACGATTCTATCCATCCTGGGCGGAAGGGACACATTGACGATGCTGGCCACAGGCGGGGGAAAGTCGCTTTGCTTTCAACTTCCCGCCGTGCTGAAAGACGGCTTGGCCGTGGTCATTTCTCCATTGATCTCTCTCATGAAGGACCAGGTGGACAGTTTGAAAGACATGGGCATTGCGGCAGAGTGCTTGAATTCCAGCCTGCCCCCGGAGGAACAGAGATCCATTGTGAAAAAGATTCAAAGGAGAGAAGGAAAGCTTCTGTACCTCTCTCCAGAGCGCCTGCAGAAGGAAAGTACCATTGACCTGCTAAAATCGGTACCTCTATCATTCTTTGTTATTGACGAAGCCCACTGCATCAGCCATTGGGGCCATGACTTTCGGGAAGATTACCGGAACCTGGGCATCATCAAGGAGGTGTTCAGGCCGCTTGCCGTTCATGCGTTTACGGCCACGGCGACCCAAGAGGTTCAAAAGGATATTTTGGAGCAGCTGCGCCTGGAGAACCCACAAACCCATATCGGACCTGTGGATCGTCCCAATTTGACCTACCGGGTGAATCCCCGTTCCCAGGTGGTTAGCCAGGTTGTGGGCCTTCTGAAGAAGCACCCGGATGAACCCGGCATCATCTATTGCCTGCGCCGGGACGATGTGGATGCTCTCTCCGCCAGGCTGAACGACCTCGGCTATCCAAATCTTCCCTATCATGCTGGTCTTCCCGATGAAACCCGCCGGTCCCATCAAGACCAGTTTGCCCGCGAAGATGTAGATATTATGGTGGCCACCATTGCCTTTGGCATGGGCATCGACCGCTCCAATATCCGCTTCATAATCCATACGGCCATGCCCAAAAGCATCGAGCACTATCACCAGGAGACCGGACGGGCGGGCCGGGACGGACTGCCCGCTTCCTGCTATATGCTTTATGGGGGAAGCGATTTCCTCACCTGGAAGTCCTTGCTGGAAGACTCTCCCCAGAAGGCCGTCATGCTGGATAAACTCCAGCGCCTTTATCATTTCTGCTCTCAGCCGTATTGCCGCCACAAGGTTTTGGTGAATTATTTTGGTCAGGAGTACGAGAAGGCTTCCTGCGAAGCCTGCGACTATTGTTTGAACGAACTGGAGATGGTGGAAGACCCATTGGTCGTGGGCCAAAAGATCCTTTCCTGCGTTTACCGGGTTCATCAAGCGGGCGGACTCGGATTCGGCGCGGGGCATATCGCCAATGTACTCAAGGGAAACCGGACGGACCAGGTGGAGAAATGGGGTCATCATGGATTATCGACCTTTGGCCTGATGGCCAACGAATCAGTGGCTTTCATCCGCTATATGATCGAACAACTGATCGGGCAGGATTTTCTGCGTAGAGAAGGGGAGTTTTCCACCCTCTCCCTGGCGGATTCTGCCAGAAAAGTGCTGCGGGGGGAGCAGGCGCCGGTCCTGGTCAAACCGCTGGTGGCGGCCAAGAAGAAAGAGATTGCCCGCAAGGGCCGGGCGAAAAGGGAAGAAGAATGGACCGGAGTGGACCAGGAACTATTTCAGCTTTTGAAAAAGACAAGAGCGGAGCTGGCCCATCAACAGGGCGTCCCGGCATTTATCATCTTCGGCGACAAGTCCTTGAAGGATATGGCCACGATCAAACCCATAACCCGGGAGGCTTTCGCCACCGTCTACGGCGTAGGGGACCACAAGTTGGGTGTTTACGCTGAGGCGTTTATAGGGGTAATAAAGAAATATCTTTACAGGGGGGAAGCGTAAGCAGGCAGCCGAAGAGCACCAGCAAAAAATATTTTATTTGTTCGATAAACAATTACAGCAAGAAAGCCCCCGTCTTCAACCACTTTTTGATATTAAGAAGGAGAAGGATTATACTATACTATGTTTAGTAATTAAATCATAAACTTATAGTTAAGTTAAAAAACTTTAAATTATTTTCTTGACAGATCTTGAAAAGTAGAATAATCATGAATAATGCTTAAGAAGAGATATCGATCAGCGAAACAAGTGGATGGAATCATCGATCTAGAGCGCCTGCGATCCGGACCGCCTAAATGCCTCGAACGAAACCCCGATCTTTTCTTCGACCTCACTTTCCTTTCAGAAGACCTCCGCGGCATGCTTGGCGCATTGAGCCGACGGTTTTCCGAGGATCGAATTGAAGGGAATGGATTATTTTTGGCTGAGGCGGTTAAAGGTTTGGGAAAGTCGCACGCTCTATTGACGGCTTATCATCTCTTCGCCAATCCAAACCCAGCAAAGAGGTGGATGCAAACCCAAGGCTATACCTGGACCCCACCGCAGGACCCCGTCATTATCATCAAAAAATTCACGGATGAATATTTGCCTTTTGATGCTCTATGGAGCGCCATTAGTCAGGAGTTCCACGCCGAATGGAATCCCAAACATCCCCCTTCTCTTGATGAGCTTCGGGCAGCCCTAGCCAGCAAAAAGCTGATCCTTATTTTTGATGAACTTGAGAGGGGAATCACCAATATTGCCGACCTGGCCAGAAGAAGCCAAAATCTGAGCTTCCTTCAGATGCTCTCCGAAGAAGCCAACCGCAGCAATCAGGTTACCATTTTTGCAGCAATTTATGATGGAAGTGTAGAGCCGGGATCAACTTTAAAACGCGTGGCGAGGGTTGAGCTTCGTTTTAGAAAGCCGGAGGACCGGGCCAATATCGTTCGTCATCGTCTCTTCACGAATGCCGAGTCTTATGATCCGTCAGCAGCGGATGCGCTCATCCGGTCGTACATCAATACCTGGGATCGGCTGGGCGTTAAGACATCGGATGATTATTTGTCCCGACTCAAAAATGCCTTTCCATTTTTGCCGGGCCTCATGGAATTAATCTTCGATCGCATTAGTGGAAGCGGAGGTTTTCAGGGCACACGGGGCGCCCTCGGGCTTCTGGCGGCGATGCTGGATGCCTCGACCTCGGGTTCCTATTTGATCACGGCCGGTCATTGCAATCTTTCCGATAGGGCCTGCGCGGATAGGCTCCAGGACCTTGACCCGGCCGGAAACCTGATCAATTGCGCCCAAGGAAATCTCCAGGACTTGAGGAAGCAACCCCTCGCTGAGTCCCTTGCATCAGCCGTGCTTCTAGCCAGCCTGACCCCGGGTGTTAAAGGACTGACCAGGGAGGAACTGGTGAGGCAGGTGATGGCTCCCGGGTATGATCCGAACCAGTTTGAGGGCACATTTCAAGCTTTCCGAACTTATGGTTCGTACTTTCATGAGCGGGAAGGACGATTCTTTTTTGACCTGGAAGAAAATGAAAATGCCAAGGTGGAAATTGAGGCCCTGCGCCTCAATGATGAAAGGGCGCGCGAGGAAGTAAAAACCATCTGGAAACAGGATCTCTTCCGGGAAGTGCAGCAGGTGGTATTCTTCACGGAGCCGGAGGCAACCAAAACGGCTTTGGACCATCTGACGAAGAATCCGCTACGATTTGTCCTTTCCCCGCGCCGGCTTTCCTCGGTCGAGCGCCATGCCATCTATTTCGGATCAGAGTTGCGCAACCAGATCGTTCTTCTGGAGCCGCGAGAGGATGCGGCTCATCTTCTCAACAACCGGGACATCCTGACCGCTGCCAAAAGGGCGATCGCAGCCTCCAACCTGGCTCCCACCGCAAGCACGAGCGAAAGACGCAACCGCTATGAGAACATCTCCACCCAGGAGCGGAGAAATGTCAGGGATTTTATCAAAACGGCAGGGCTGGTCTATGTGCGGGTGGAGGCATGGGGAGATCGTCACGAGGATTCAGTTTTTGAACTGGAGTCCCTGGGGCAGGCCTGGGACAAGCAAGCCATCCTTGAGCACCTGCGCAAACAAATCTACCCCCGAACCCTTTTAGGGGAGCATTTGAAAGAGCGGCTCCAATCATTTCATGGAATGACCATCTCCCAGGTGGATCGCATTTATAGAAACACGCTGGGCTACCCCGTACCCCTCGCGGTCCCGGATGTCTCCGATGCAATTGTGGTTTTGGTAGAGGATCGAAACTGCATTCTCGGCTTGCAGCACCAACGCCGGAACTTTTGCGGGGAGAGGGTTGATTTGGGCGCAGGCGAGTTGCCGTTGGCGGTGCTCGCGGCCCCTTGGCCTGCCGCACCACCCGTGCCCGCGCACGAACCCCCCACTCCAACCCAACCCGGGCCTCCGGCGAAAACGGCCAGCCCGATCCCCGTACCCGAGCCTCCAGGTCGCAGTCCAAGCTTTGATGAGCGAGTGACTCCGTCTTGCCGGTCAAAAGGCGAACTCAGACAGGCACTGGCAGGCAAACTGTCGGATGTGGAGGGGCAAGCGATTCAGAGTGCTCGGTTTCAGATTTTTGCCCGTTACGAGAAAGCCAGCCTGGCAGATTATCCGAGCGCATTGCGCGGGGGTCTGACGGATAGCGGAGACTTGGAGGTCCAGATCGACCTTACCATTCCCGGCCCCATGGATAAGGCCAGGGTCGAGACCCTTTGCGAGTCTCTTCCCACTCTGGCAAGCGGAACCTACTCCTCCAGGGTTAGGATTATTATCCGCACTCACCCGGAAAGCGATTCCGCCGGGGATGGAGGGCAAGGATGATCACCCCCATCGATTTGACTTCCTTGGACTTGCTGACCAGACCGCAACCCCGCCTGCCTCAGTTGAAGGAATGGCTTTTCCAGGAAGTATGGACATCTAAGCGCTTTCAGGATTGCGGCGGAGCGCCTTCCGCATATCTCAATTCGGGAGAAAAGCTGGTTAACGAAGCGGAATCCCTTATCACTGCCGCTGCGGATTCCTATCTGGGAGAGTTGATTGCCGCCCGGGCCTCGGCTCCCCCACTCGTTGAATTCTTGAGGCAGCAACAAAATCCCGCAGCTGTTATTCTGGATGGATGTTCCATCCGGGAGATGCCTAAATTCCTGGAACTGGCTCAAGCATCACGCCGGCCAGTGCTGGAATGCACTTATGGTTCTTCGGCAATCCCCAGCACCACCGAACTCTTCATCAAAGACCGCCTGGGTCTAGGCTTGCCGCTCATCGGCCCATCCCAAATGGTTTCCAGGCGGGAACTGATGCAATCCGGCATTCGCTATCACTTCTTCCAGAGCCCAAGCGAATCACAGCATATCCCCGA
>Ga0187854_10001115_pt1 | contig 27727 bp, 23 predicted proteins | sample June2016WEW_6_15_FD_132445 | JGI IMG/M metagenome (GOLD analysis project Ga0187854, IMG submission 132445) | Peatland microbial communities from SPRUCE experiment site at the Marcell Experimental Forest, Minnesota, USA - June2016WEW_6_150 | ecosystem: Environmental > Terrestrial > Soil >...
CATGCTGCGGAAGGAGTTCCAGCTCCATCGCCGGGTAATATCGGCTCGAGCTTATGTCACCAGCCTCGGTTTATACCAAATGGAACTCAACGGAAAGCGCGTCGGAGACGAAGTGCTTACTCCCGGCTGGACCAGCTACGACGATCACCTTCAGTATCAGACTTACGACATTGCAACGCAATTGCAGGCAGGCAGAAATGCCGTGGGAGTGATTCTGGGAGACGGCTGGTACCGCGGCAACCTGGCCGTCAACGGCCAGCGGAACACCTATGGCGAACGACTGGCGCTGCTCCTGCAAATCGCGGTCATTTACGAGGACGGCAGCACCGAAGTCATTGGCACCGATGCCAGCTGGAAAGCCGCAACCGGCCCGATCCTTGCCTCCGATATCTATGATGGTGAGTCCTACGATGCGCGCCTGGAAAAAGGCGGGTGGAGCAACCCGGGTTACGACGACGCCTCCTGGACTCAAGTCAAACTATTGAATCCGCCCAAAACCCGCCTGGTGGCTCCGGCCGGGCCGCCGGTTCGCCGGATCCAGGAGATCAAGCCGGTGGAGATCCTGCAGACTCCCGCCGGTGAAACGGTTGTGGATATGGGGCAAAACATGGTGGGCTGGGTGCGCTTGAAGGTCAGCGGGCTGGCCGGGACAAAAGTGAAGCTTCAGCACGCGGAGGTGCTTGATAAAAAGGGCAATTTCTATGCGGCAAATCTGCGCGCCGCCCAACAGGAGATCGAATACACGCTGAAAGGGGATGGCGTTGAAGTGTTCGAGCCGCATTTCACTTTTCAGGGATTCCGCTACGTCCGCGTGCTGGGTTTTCCCGCCGACCTTTCGCTGGATGACCTGACCGGCATTGTTGTGCACTCTGATATAACTCCCACCGGGACTTTTGAGTGCTCCAGTTCAATGATCAATCAGCTGCAGCACAATATTCAGTGGGGTCAAAAGGGCAATTTCATCGATGTTCCGACCGACTGCCCGCAGCGCGATGAACGCCTCGGCTGGACCGGTGACGCGCAAGTTTTTGCCCGTACCGCTGCCTTCAACGCCGATGTCGCCGCCTTTTATACCAAGTGGCTGCAGGACATGACGGCGGATCAGAAACCCAGCGGCGCGATTCCTAACGTCATACCCAACGTTCAGAACCGTGAAGATCCCGCCAAAAGCAGCGCCTCTGCAGGTTGGGCTGACGCCGCAGTGATCGTTCCCTGGACTGTTTATCTCAGCTACGGCGATACCCGCATCCTGGAGCGGCAGTATGCCACAATGAAAGGCTGGGTGGATTACATGGCCAGGCGGGCGGGAGATTCTTATCTATGGAACAATGATTTTACCTACGGCGACTGGCTGGCCTTCGCGACCACCGCATCCGATTACCCCGGCGCCACAACAGACAAGGATCTTGTCTCCCAGGCTTATTTCGCCCGATCCACCGATCTGCTGCGGAAAACCGCCACGATTCTCGGCAAGAGCAGCGACGCAGGGAAATATGCCGGCCTGCTGGACAGGATCAAGAAAGCCTTCCTTGCGGAATTCGTGACGCCCAACGGGAGGCTGGCCTCCAACACGCAGACGGCATATGGCCTGGCGCTGGCGTTCGACCTGCTTCCTGACAGCCTGCGCGCCCGGGCAGCCAAGCGGCTCGCCGAGGATGTCTGCAAATTCAAGCACATCACCACCGGTTTCCTGGGCACGCCGGTGATATGCCAGGTGCTCGGCAATTACGGCCACGAGAGTGAAGCATTCATGCTTTTGAATAACGAGACCTACCCCTCCTGGCTTTACCCTATCACCAAGGGAGCCACAACCATCTGGGAACGCTGGGATGGGATTCGGCCCGACGACTCCTTCCAGGACGCGGAGATGAACTCCTTCAATCATTATGCGTATGGAGCCATCGGGGAATGGCTCTACCGCTTCGTCGCAGGCATGGAAATCGATCCGCAAAAGCCGGGCTATGAGCACGTCATTGTCCAGCCCCACATCGGCGGCGAATTGACCTTCGCCCATGCGAGCCATCAATCCCTCTACGGCTCCGTGGTTACTGGCTGGGAATTGAAAGACGGGCAGCTGAGGGTGACCGCGGAGATCCCTGCCAACACTTCGGCGACATTCCAACTTCCCCAAACCTCTCTCGATAAAGTCCGGGAGGGCGGCCAGCCCCTGGCGCGCGTCAAAGGCATCTTCCGTTTTTCGCAAAAAGGCCGGATGGTTGTTGTGGAGACAGGTTCAGGCCGCTACGAATTCAGCTATCCCTTCCAGGAGGCCAAAACGGAAATCTGTGCGCCGGGATAAAGCGGCAGGAAGCAGAGAATCGCTTTGTTGTGGATATCTTAGACGGGAGCCGTATGCGCTAATGAGCGCCCGTACGGATCTGTGCGGGGGGCGCCAAGCGATTGGCATCCCTACCGCGACCGGCTCAATCTCCAGCATGGAGGCTTTATGCTCCGGAAACTCCTATTTGCGTCGACTCTCATGATGGCCGCGATATTAGGCGCGGCTCCCCAGTCAGATCCGGCCGGCTCCGGGGCCTGGGGCCCCACGGTGGATTCCAGCGCGCGGCTGCGCGAGTTGTTCGCGCGGCCTCCGGCCGCCTTCAGCACGGCTCCTTTTTTCGTGTGGAACGGTGAAGTCAAGGAAACGGAGATTGACCAGTACCTGGCCTCGTACCATTCCCTGGGAATAAACAGCTTCATCATTCATCCCCGACCGGGGTTGATCACGCCCTATCTTTCGGACCGCTGGTTCTCGCTTGTCCGCCACACGGTGGACAAGGCAAAGCAGCTCGGGATGAACATCTGGCTCTACGACGAAAACTCCTATCCCAGCGGATTCGCCGGAGGCCACGTGCCCGCCGATATGCCGGAATCCTATGACGAAGGCCAGGGATTGACGCTGCGGAAGCTGGCGCAACTCGATCCCGCCAGCGCGGGCAGCTGCAAGTTCATTCTCAAGCGCGAGGGCGAAGCTTTCCGCGATATCACTTCGCAATTGGGAGGGGAAATGGACCGGCCGGGCGAGTATTACTGCTTCGATCTCACATCCTATCCCAAGCGTGACTGGAATGGCGGCTTCTCCTACGTGGATCTGATCCGGCCGGGCGTCACGCAGAAATTCATCGAAGTGACCATGGGCGGCTACAAGCGCGCGCTCAAAGCCGACCTCGGCCGCACCGTGCTCGGCGTCTTCAGCGACGAACCCAATATTAATCCACCGTCCGGCAGCAACTCGATGCGCTGGACCCCGGATCTCTTCACTGAGTTTCAGAAACGGGTCGGATACGATCTCAAGGCGCTGTTGCCCGAGCTTTACGAGGAGACCGGCGACTGGCGCAAGGTCCGCCACGACTACTACTCGGTCCTGCTGGACCTCTTTGTCGAGCGCTGGTCCAAGCCGTACAGCCAATACGCCGAAAAGGCAGGGATCGCCTGGACCGGACACTACTGGGAACACACGTGGCCCAACCCGTCCGAAGGCCCCGACAACATGGCCATGTACGTCTGGCCCCAGGTCCCGGGCATTGACATTCTCTTCAATAACTACAGCGAAGACGTGGGCGCCCAGTTCGGCAATGTTCGGTCGGTGAGGGAGTTGGCGAGCGTGGCGAACCAGATGGGCCACCGCCGCACGCTGAGCGAAACCTACGGCGGAGGAGGCTGGGATTTGCGCTTCGAGGACATGAAGCGCATCGGCGACTGGGAGTACGCCCTCGGCGTCAACCTCATGAACCAGCACCTCTCGTTTGAGACCATCGCCGGCGAGCGCAAACACGACTACCCGCAATCGTTCAGCTATCACGAGCCGTGGTGGGAGCAGTATGGCGCGCTGGCGAACTACTTCGCGCGGCTGTCGCTCGCGCTTTCATCGGGTGAGCAGATCAACCGCGTGCTCGTCATCGAGCCGACTACTTCCGCCTGGATGTACGCTTCCCCCGGCCAGGCGAACCCGCGCATGATGGAGATCGGCCGCGCGTTCCAGGACCTGCTCAACCGGCTGGAAGCCCTCCAGGTGGAGTACGACATCGGCAGCGAGAACATCATGCGCGACCACGGCAAAGCCGGCGGCCGCAAGCTGACGGTGGGGAGGCGGTCCTACGACGTGGTGGTCCTGCCGCCGGGAACGGAGAACCTCGAAACCGCGACGGCGGGGCTGCTCGACGAGTTCCTTTCCGGGGGAGGCGCCGTCCTTGCCTTTGGCGATCCGCCCCCCTTCGTTCACGGGGCGCTCAGCGACCGGCTTGCGAGTCTGGCGCGGCGGCAGGCTGCGCGCTGGATCCCAGTGCAGTCGCCGGCCGATGCCGCCTTCCTGGAGCGCGTCTCCGCCAGCGATTTCCGGATTTCCTGGGATCCGCAATCGGGTGGAAAGCTTCTCCATCACCGCCGCCAGTTGCGCGACGGGCAGTTGATCTTCCTGGCCAATACGAGCCTGGAGCAGAAGGCCGCCGGAACCCTGAGAGTGAACGCCCGGTCAGTTCGCCGCTTGGATCCCCTCACCGGCGTGGCGCTGCTGGAACCCGTTCGTATGGATGGCGCGGCGGTCGAAGTCGCCTTCGACCTGCCGCCGGCCGGCAGCTTGCTTCTGCTGGCGGGGAACGAGGGCCAGCCCGCTCGCGCGCCAGGCGGAGCGCCCGAGCTGCGCGTCGTGGCTCCCGTCCAGCCGCTGGCCGTAAAACGCATGGCGCCGAACGCGCTGCCCTTGGAATACTGCGATCTGATGCTGGGCGGCGCGGTTCAAAAAGACCAGTACGTCGCGACGGCCCAGACCAACGTGTTCAAGTTCTTCGGATTCGCCGACGATCCCTGGGCGGCGGCCGTGCAGTACAAAACAGCGATTCTGGACAGGAACAAATTCTCGCCCGACTCGGGCTTTGAGGCCACGTTCTATTTCGAGCTCGGCGGCGAGGTGGACGCCTCCACCCTGAGGGCCGTGGTGGAGCGGCCCGAGCTGTGGCAGGTGTCGGTTAACGGCAAGGTCGTAAAGAACCGCCCCAACGAGTGGTGGCTGGATCGCGCTTTCGGCGTCTACGATATCGGCACGCACGTGGACGTGGGCAGGAACGCGGTTACGCTCAAGGCCTCGCCCATGTCGGTGCACCATGAGCTGCAGCCCATCTACATCATTGGGGAATTCGACCTGGAGACCGCGGCCACCGGTTGGAAGCTGGCGCCTCCGTCAACCCTGAAGACGGGCCCCTGGAAAGACCAGGCGCTCCCGTTCTACTCATATGCGGTCTCCTACGCCGCGTCCTATCGCTTGGAGCGCGGCAAGGGCCCCGTCAAAGTGCGTCTCGGGAAATGGGGCGGCTCGGTTGCGGAAGTCAAGGTGAACGGAAAGAGCGCCGGCATCATCGGATGGCAGCCCTACGAAGCCGATATCAGCGGCTTGGTGCGCCCGGGCGACAACCGCATCGAGGTGGTCGTGCGCGGAACACTCAGGAACCTTCTGGGACCGCATTTCGGCAACGGCAGCCGCGGATTGGTAAACCCGGGAAGCTGGCGTACGGCTCCGGCGGCTCCCCCTTCGCCGGCGAACTACGATCTGGATGCCTACGGGCTCATGGAGGACTTCCAGGTGTTTCAATTAGCCCGATAGGCGTGTTGAGCCGACGTCCGTGGAGACTCCCTTTACAGCACAGGACGCGCCCACAGCCCGGCGCGTCCGGCTGTCCCCTTTTTTGCGCGAAAAGCCTTGCGGGTCAAGCCACCAGTGGCGCTGCGCCATGAATTAGTGCGATCGGCCTGATCGAGGTGAGAGCTGTTTTGGTGCCTTCAACGCGGAATCGAAGCGCAATACTCCTTTATGGGTACTATCTCCGAAACTCGAACCCACGACCCACTCCGAATCACATATTCCGACGGGCCGAATATGTCCACGCCATGTCCCCAGTGGTAGGTATATCCGAGGTGAGTCCACGGGTATCCACCGGGAATCTGGAATGAACTGAGTGACTGAAAAGCGATCCACGCCTTGTGGTTGTCGGTCGCTCCGGCCGGAAACTGATTGCCGCAGTTGGCAACAATGTTATCACCGCATGGATACTTTGTGTAGGTATTTGGGTCCGGAGTCGGCCTGAAAAGACTTTGCGCTGAGGAAGAGAAGACCACGAAATTGGTCTCGGGTTTGTCCGGAGGCAATCCCAATAACTTTCTCAGGTCCAACTGAAGCTCTTGGGGCGGGAAGGTCCGGCAAATGTCCTTCACCTGAGGTACCTGAGTGACCCAGACATCTTGACTGAGCTGGGTCCAACCCGTCTGGTATCCGGTGTAGTTCGTGAGCGTGACGACTGCCACATTGTCGTCCTTATCGGGAGCAAGCGGAACCAATTCGTGTACGTGGCTCTGCTGGTAGACCGCGGCGTCTTTGATGGCTGCCGCGTATTGCACGTCCTGAGCGTATGCCCGTCTCCCGGCAACCAGAATCAACGTCAGAAGCACCAACAAAAACAGCGGCAGCTTAACACCCTTCATAAGCCAGTGCGCAACGGTTCTCGGAGTCACGGTTACACCAACAATCTGTTTCATATGTTTTCCCCCCGGCCAATCGCGGCGCCGTCAGAGACGCGGCAAAACGTTGATGCTATTACGCGGCCGGATGAATCCTGGAATAAACGCTCTCGCTTGGGCGGCTGTGACTCAACTATTTAAACACAGGAAGGAAGACTCCACTATTACCTGCGTGAGTGCCGCCGAGTTAATGGCCAACCCAAGATCGTCTGGCAGGAATACCACGATAGCCGGAATTGGCTGCGTCTCGGATCGAAGCCTGGGTTCGACCGCCGTTCAGGTTCTGAGAAAAGCTGCTATGTCCACTTCGCTCCGTCTGCCGCGAAAGTCCAGAATCCAAGGCCAATCACAGCCGCGATTTTACTCCAAAACGATGCTGCCGATATGAAGTTCTCAGACACTACACCCGCCAGCAGCAGGTCAAGCCCCAACTGCTCACGAAAAGCAAGGCTCATCCATGTCCGCTATTGCGCCGCCAATCGGAGGCGGTCTGGAAGGGAGGCCAGTTGTAGGATTGCACCGCTGGAAGCTCAGCGTCGATCGATGCGAGCGCTCCTCTCCGTGCCCCCTCGTAAGGCGGAGTTTAGTCAGCAGTTCTCCGCTAAGTACAGGGCAGCATCCCCTATTTCCTAACTCTATCGAAACGCCGTCGCAACCTGATTCTTCTCGCATCAAAGCAAAGAAGCCACCGATAAAACGCCTGTATCCATCGGCCAATTGCCACGCGGCTAATCGAAATATTCAAAGGAACGCCGCGGCTATTTGTATCCAATTTGGACGCCGCAAGCGGCATAGTTTTTCCGGCAGTCTGCCAGGTTCTTTGCTCCATCCTGGGGGGGGCCTACTGACGGATCGCCAATATGCGTGTAAATCGCGATTCCTGTTATTGTATTGGCTGTCTTGCGAACTAGCTCTGTTCCCTGCTTGTCTTTTGGTATGTATGTGCCAGTGAGTCCAAGCGACGATGTGATCACCATCCCCAGTTTGCCTTTTTCATCCTCGATGGTGAGCGTTTCTGTTTTCGGGTCGGTGGGACCGGTAATCGTCAATACCACTCTGCATTTATCTTTGGTATTGTCTGTGAAGTCAAATAGCTGCTCGATTGGCTTGGAATTTGACCAATCGCTGTTTTGACATCCGTTTAGACATCCGATGAGGCTGACTATGCCCCATGCTCCCGAGTTTTTTCGATGGTATTCGTTCTTTTTGCTCTTGTCCCAATTGCTGTCGCTGGGATCGTAAAACGGCGCTCCCGCGGATCTGATGTGAACCGAGCCGTCGCCGATTATGATCGGGGTTCCGGACTGGAAAGGGTTTATTTTCTTTTGGGATCGGCCAACGGTCGGCAGCAGGACCAATAGAAACGTCAGTGTCACTGTTTGAATCTGACAATGCTTCGTGATCAATCTTCCTTGATTTGAGAGAGTTTTTCCGACAAACGCCGGATGTCGGGCCGGCTCCGATGTTTCTTGAAATCCTCCGCTGACCACTGGCGCTCCAGCGCGGCCAGCTGTTCTTTGGCCTGCTTGGCGGCAGGAGCAGCATCCTTCCGGCTCAATGCCATCAGGAGCGATGCGCGCCATGCCGCTTCGGGGCATTGATTTCTTGCATAGAACTTCTGAGCTTCCGCTGCAAGAATCTCACTCTTGGCCTTTTCGCCCGCTTCCAGGGCCACCTCCGCGCATGTGAGCTGGATCTGGGGTTCCAGGTCTGATTGTGGCTGCCCCGCATAGGTTGCCAGGATCTCGCCACAGCCTTGTGCGGCCTCCCGTCTGGCGCCGGCGCGGCTGCGCGCGAGACAGCGGAGAGCCTTGTCTTTGTCGGCATGGGATGGGGTGATTTCGGGCAGCAGACCATCCAGTTCCTTGAGAAGTCTCTCGGCCTCAGCAATATCCTCCCGACTCAATGACATTTTCACCTGCTCGATCAGAATATCGGCCGTGTCGTCTTTGAGGTCCTGTTCTTTGGCAATCGCCATGGCTTCCTGGAATTGTTGGTGCGCCGCATTGTAATCGCCGAGTCGCCAGAAGCTCGCAGCCTTGCCGCGCAATGCCACTCCGATCCCATTGCGGTAGTTTGTCGCCTTATCGATCGTGTAGCTGTGTTCATAGTGGCCGATGGCTTCGCGGAATCGGCCCTGGGAATTACAGAGCGCGCCGGTATCTGCCTCTATGAGGGCGATCTCGCCGTCATCAGGGCCGGGTTGCGTGAGCGCGGCAGCTTGTTTCAGATAACTGGCCGCCTGTTGATAATCGCCGAGGCCATGCCACGCCCTGGCAAGGAGTATGCGCGCGCGGACGGAGTTTCTATGGGAATTCGCCGCGTCGTACAACGGGCACGCCTGTTCCAGATCTCGGACCGCATCCTGATATTCGTCTAGATCGACACGAATGCTTCCGAGGTTGGCCAGCGCGCGCATTTCGATCAAGGTCGCCTTATTGCGCCGCCCGATGTCCAACGCCTGCTGGTAATATTTCTTGGCTTCCGCCAGATTCCCTTTCAGGTGCTGCGCGCCGGCCAAATCCATCAGGGCTCGGGCGGTCACGTTTTCGTCTCCCGAGTTGCGGGCCAACTCGATTGCCTGCAGCGCGTACTTCTCCGCCGCATCCGCCTGTTCCTGACTGACCTTTACCTGGCTGAGCAGCCGGAGGGCATTGATCTGCTGGAGTTGATTCCCATTCGCCTTGGCCAGATCCAGAGCCTTTTGCAGCAGGGTCTCGGACTTTTCAGAGTTTCCGCGCTGGTTCTCCAGCAGCGCGAGACTCTGCAGCGCTTCGTTCGCCCCCTCCACGTTGCTGGCGTCACGGTAGAGGTCGCCAGCCTGTTTCAGGGCTGCTTCCGCTTCCTGGTACTTTTTCTGGCGCGTAAGCAACGGTCCGATTCGGAGGTAGGCCGGCGTGTTTTGCGAATCCAGAGCAATCGAGCGCCGGTAACTGGCGATCGCACCGATCGGGTCGTTGAGGCGCTCTTGAGCGCGTCCGAGATCGAAGAACGCCCAGGCCTTGTCCGCTCCCGGCGAGGCGTCGACGATCTGCCTGTATTTCTCCACGCTCTTCTGGTATTCGCCGGTCACCGTGTATCGGATCGCTTCGATGGAGAGGGCATCACGTGGAGGCAGCCTTTTCATATTGAATCCCGGCGGCGTTGCCTTCAGCATCGATTTGCTCGCCTCATCGCGGTATTCGAGTTCGGACCAGGCCTCTGCGAGGCGGGCGTGCGCCAGCAGGAAGTCATCATCGAGAGTGGCCGCACGGGCGAGTGCGGTGGCCGCCGAGCGGTAGGTGCCGTCTCTCAGGGCACGCAAGCCGGTCTCGTACCAGCGTAAAGCTTCACTCTTGGGTACGTAAGGCCTGTTGGACCAGTGCAACCACCATGCAGTGCCTGCCGCCAGGCCCAGCACCAGTAAAATTGAGAGTCCCAGAGCGTGGCGGGACAGCCACGGATGTCTGACAGGGAGTTCGGCGGGAAGCAAAGGGGATTGCTGCACCGCATGCAAATCGGACAGTATTTGATCGCTGCTCTGGTAGCGGTCCGCCGGCTTCTTGGCCAGCAGTTTGAGCACAATCCTATCCAGGGATTTGGGAACTTCAGGATTGATGACCGATGGCGGATCGGGATCGAGAATCTGGATCGCGGCTACGATTTCACGAGTGTCCGCGCCTTGAAACGGGCGCCTGCCGGTCAGACATTCGTAGAGGACTGCCCCTAGTGAAAAGAGATCAGTGCGCGAATCCATGATCTGTCCCGTGGCTTGCTCGGGAGACATGTAGGCCGGCGTTCCTGCAAAGCCGGTCGGGAGAATCTCCAAATGCTGGGTAGTAATTGTGGTTTCGGGTTCAGTCTCAGCTGGCGTCAAAACAGGTATCACGGCTCTCTTGGCAATTCCAAAATCGAGCACCTTGGCACGGCCATTTTCAGTGATGAAGATATTTCCGGGCTTGATGTCGCGATGGACGATGCCTTTCCCGTGCGCCTCTCCAAGAGCAGAGCAGACATCTTCTGCAATAGGGATGACTGTGTCGGGTTTCATCGGCCCGCTTCGAATCACATCATTCAGTCCCATGCCTTCCACGAGTTCCATCACAAAGAAAGGAATTCCATCCGCGGTCTCTCCGAAATCGTAGATCTGGGCGATATTAGGATGATTCAACGATGAGGCGGCTCGGGCCTCGTCGGCCAAACGGCGTCGGGCATCGGGGTCCTGGTCCCTAGCGGCAAACTTGACGGCTACCCGCCGGTGGAGTTGGATGTCGGTCGCTGAATAGACGATTCCCATCCCGCCCTTGCCGAGACGGCCGTCGATCCTGTAATGACTCACGGTTTTGCCGAGTACAAGTGCGTCGATGCACATCCCTCCGGCTTTTGAAACATTTTCATCCGAAGCATGCCGCTGGGCAAGCCAAAAGTGAGCCAGTCCAATCCAGTTCGACTTTTCAGTACGGACAGTTATGTAGCGCTCGTACGGATCTGTGCGGGGGCGCCCAGCAATTACCGTCCCTACCGCGACCCCGATCTCTCACTTTGAGACCGTCAATCGCACGGGTGCACCGGCGCCAAAGTAGTAGTAAACCTTGGTGGCGATGGTGGCATCGGCGGCATCCGCCGCGCCGGCAAACGTGCCCTTAACCAAAGTGATTTGAATGCCCGCAGAATTCACGGCGATGCTAGTTATCTTATTAGCCGGGATGACGGAGCCGTTTGCCTTGGTGATCACCATCTTGTCCGCTTCAGGTATGGATTCTTCGCGGATGTACATATAGGTTCCGCGACTGCCGCCGTTGGCAATGGGAATTCTCAGCTGCAACTCAACATTGGTATCGAAGGTCAGACTCGTCAGATTGCTTAACTGAGCGTTGCTCAAAACCACGCGCTTGAGAAGATCGGCGTTCATGGTTTTCATGACGTTGATGGTGGCTACATCATCTGCTGCGTAAGAGCTGCTGCTCGGATCTGCGGAATTATAATGGGTGATGACGTCGACGCTGATAGTCACGCCCGTTGCAGGATCGGAAAAGACATCCCCGGGTTGCCATAGGCAATCAGGAGAATCATAGCCATTCAGGGCGTTGTCGACGGGCCGCCAAATACCGGTCAAGTTTTTCGGTCCGCCGACAGCCGGGCTGTTGTAGTACTGTTTGGAAATAATCTGAAGCGTGGGATTGGTGTCCCTCGATTCCCATCTGGACGCGTCAATTCTATAAATGAGAACGCCGGCGTATTTCCCCCTGTTATTCAGAGCATTGATCCCCAACCTGGTTCGGAATTCGGCGATGTAGGCGGTGGAGAGGCCGGTGCGGATGACGACCATCTTGCTGCCGCCGGGAGTCTCCTCGGGCGTAATGAAGTGGGTGGTGGGATTGGAGCCGGATTGGCTAACTACATCTACCTGATCGTCCCGGATCCAGCGCAGCTTCCATTTATGCCAGGCCAGGTAATCCGTCGAGTGCCCCGCGATATTTCCCATTATGTCCCAGCCGCCACAATAGAAGAACTGGTTGACCCTGATCCCATTGACCATCGGGGCATACATATAGAGATCCGGGAATCCGAAGGTATGCCCGGACTCGTGGACGATCCACCGGTAGCCCCAACGAAACATGTCATTTCCCGCGGTGACGGCGGTACTGACATAGTGAGGCTTTTTGTCCCGGTCTATATAGGCCACTTGATTGGTGTTGGGTTGTTCGCTGTCGGTGGGATCACGGTTGATATTGGCCGGACCGTTGGGAAGACCCGGTCTGCCTCTGGCTGGCATGATCAACAACAGGTCATAGTCATCGGCCTTGACGTTCCAATTGTCATATGCATGCTGGCAGGCCTCTCTTACGTAAGCGAACATGTCGTGGGTTTGGCCGCCCCATTTATATTGGGCTGCGTTCTGACTCATCATGATCCATCCCAGATTGTTCGCGCTTTGGGGGGATGCAAGCACGAGACGGAACTGGCCGTAGGATGCCAGACTGTACCAATCAACCGCCCCCTGCAAAAACTCGAGGTACGGCGGGATGGTTGTATAAGGGTCGCCCGAATCAGCCGCGCGCCGGTCTGGAAATTCGACGAACAGAACCAGCATGTTTTTGACCTTGTGCGCAGGAGTGATGATATTGCCATCCTTCCAATCGACTGGTTTGCCATTGTCATCTCGATCTGGTGTCAGATCAGAGAAGCGATATAGACCCATTTGACCAGTGGCCGGATCATTGTAAGCAGGGTCGGTTTTGCTGGTGCTCCAGCCTTCATCGGTCCACTGGCTGGAGCCCATGATGTGGCCGTTGGCGGCAGGCTCCCCCAATTTCTGAACCTTCACCGCACGGGAGGCTCTGAAAGAACCGAAAGCCTTTGTGGTAATTGTGGTGCCTTGGGAACTGATGCGGGCGAACTGGTCGGCATCGATCACAATCGACACGGTGCGCGTTGATACTTCTACACCGGTGATCTTTGCTGGCGGAATCACCGTGCCGTCCGGCCTCGTGACGACAATATGTGCGGCTGTTATCCCGATTAACTCCACATTCGTGCTTACAACGATTCTGGTCAGGCCGTTAAACCGGGCCTCGCTCAAAGCAACCCCAACCCCGGCCTGCGGCTGCAAGCCCATGGATAATAGCAGGATCAGTATCAACACAAGGGTAGGCAACATGTCCTTGAGCCGTTCGGAGATCTTTTCCATGCTTGTCCTCCCGCTGGCAAATCTCAACTACTGATCCAGTGAAAAGCATTTTCCTAATATTGACTTCACAGGTTCTCAGATGTATTCCTGGAACAGTTCGGGGCTGGGGGCGGCGATCACGCCACGACCGACGAGAATGCCTTCTTCTGCGGCGAGAGCGCAGCCGGCCGCCACAGCGGCCTCCACGCTGGCGACATCCCCTGTCATCAGCACGAAGCCTTTGCCGCCAATCGCCATCGCCAAGTGAATGCGAAACAGGGTGATTTCGGCAGACTTGGCCGCGGCGTCGGCGACATCAATGATGCTTGAAGCAGAAAAGGTTTCAATGAATCCGAGCGCCTTGATGCGCTCGGGTGCAAGGTCGACGGCCATCGAGATCGCGGGAAATACCGATTCGTGGACCTGAACAATGGTCCGTTTCTCAATCAAGCTGCCGGCACATACCTTGGCTCCGGCTTCGACAGAGGCTTGCACGGAGGCGACGTCACCGCCGACCGCAATCAGGTACTTGCCCGAGCAGATCGTCCGCGCAACCAGCAGGCTCACCGAAGCGGTTTTCAACATTGCATCCTCGGCAAGAAAACCAACGGCAATCGAGGATACCTCGACCAGTCCGATAGAATTGAGCACCATCATTTCCCTCCCTCGATGACTACCGTGTCGCCCACCGCGCGAACCACCCCGGACACGCTCGCGTGAATTCTTGCGCCCAGTGTTCCTGCCGCCGGGTCTGCGATCAGGTCGCCCGCCTGGACGCGATCCCCGGGTTTCACCGAGGGAATGGCCGCCGGGCCGGCATGCTGTTTCAGCGGCAGCACCACCCGTTGCGGATGGAACACCCGGTCCGAGAGAGGCCCGACGTTTTCGAAGACGTTGAGTCCAAGCTTCGCCATCAGGCGCCGCATCGGCGTCCGACGCTCCCGGTTAAGTGGATGTGGCCGAACCGTGGCGGGATCCTCCTTCCAGAAGAGTTTCATTTCACGCGCCACCGGCTTGGCGGCAACGCAGACGTTTTTCGGATCCAGGTTTTCAGGGCAGGCGTAGAGGCTGCACAGGTTGCACTCGCAGCAGTAGAGCGTCCCCGCAGTCAGACGGGCTTGGTTTGCCGTAAATCCTATCGCGGCCATAGCGCGGTGCGGTTGAATCGGGTGGCCAAGAAGATAGCGCGGACAAAGCTCCGTGCAGAACCGGCACTGGTCGCATGCGGATTTGGCGATGCGCTCGATTTGCTTCCACCCGCTCTTGTACCAGCCGACCAGGAAATGCGAGGACGGCAGCACTACGACGCCGCCGGTGGTCTTCGTTATCGGTTCATCGAGGCTGGCTGCAAGCCGAGCCATCATGACGCCGCCTACGAGCACGCGCACATCCGGCACTCTTGGTCCGCCCGCCGCCTCAACCACCTCGCGGATCGAGATTCCCACCGGCGCCCGCAAGGTCACCGGAGAGCGCACGGCCCCCGCGACCGTCAAATACTTGTGAGTCACCGGCTGATCGAGGCCGATGTTCACCAGCGTCTCGACATTCACCACCACGCAGCCGGCATCACGGGGCAGCCCCCCGGGAGGGATCACACGCCCCGTGACATCATAGACGAGGATGAACTCGTCCCCGGCGGGGTAGCAGTCCATCAGCGGGTGGAGCCGGACATGCGCGGGAACCTGCGGCTCGAGCGCTGCGATGACTTCCGTGTACCTCTCCTTGATGCCGACCACGCCCTGTCGGGCACCAACCGCTTCCATCACGATTTGCAGCCCACGCAGCATCGGTCCGGACAAATGGAGCAGCAGTTCCTTGTCCTTGTGCAGCAGCGGTTCGCACTCCGCTGCATTCACGATGACGGTCGGGACTTTAGTTTGAAGCTTGACTGCGGTCGGGAATCCGCCACCGCCCGCCCCCACAATCCCCAAGTCCTCGATGCGCCGAGCGTGATCCATGCCTTTGGCCTTGATGCTTTATAATGATTGATATTGACTGAATAAATTCAATATTGTGCTTGACACAGATTGATATTGTATGTATTATTGCATTGCAAGTCAATAACATTCATAAACATTCATTATCAGTGACGAATCGATGATCGTTTTGGTCGCCAACATTGGCAGTACTTCTTTCAAGTACCGGCTGTTTGACAGCGATGCCTGGACGGTACTGGCGGTTGGCGCCTATGAAAGCATTGGCCGGCCCGGGGGCGATTGTCTTGACTATGCAACCGCCATCAGCCGATGTGTGGGCGAAATCTCGGGCCCTGGGAAACCGCTGGGCAGCCTTTCTGAACTGGCTGCGGTCGGATTCAAAGCGGTCCATGCCGGCCCCGTCAGTGGTGCGTTGCGGGTCGATGATCGCGTGTTTGCGGCGATGGAAGAGTTTGCCTTTCTGGCGCCGGCGCACAACCCTCCTTACATCGCTGCGATGCGATCCTTCCAGAAGACACTTCCGGATGTGCCGCTCGTGGCGTTGTTTGAGACCGCGTTTTTTGATCATTTGGAGGAGGCTGCCTCGACCTATGCAGTCCCGCATGAATGGAAAGAGATGTTCGGGATTCGCAGGTACGGTTTCCACGGTGCGAGTCATCGTGCCGCCAGTGAATGCGCGCAGGAATTGCTCGGCCGCACTGATTTGCGACATATCTCCTGCCATCTAGGGGGTAGTTCCAGCCTGGCGGCGATCCGGTCGGGGGTGGCGGTGGACACGAGCTTTGGCGCTTCGCCACAGTCCGGGATCCCCCAGAATAACCGCACGGGCGACCTGGATGTGTTCGCGGCGTTGTTCGTCATGAAGAAGCTGAACCTAGGAGTGGATGAGATGGCGGCGCTGCTCAGCACCCGGGCCGGGCTTGCCGGCATCAGCGGCACGAGAGGGGATATGCGGGACCTGCGGGATGCTGCGACGCGCGGCAGCGGCCGGGCGCGGCTTGCCATCGATGTCTTCATACGCGCCGTCCGGCACTACCTGGGCGCATTCCTGCTCGAGCTTGGCGGGCTTGATGTCCTGACATTTTCCGGGGGCATCGGGGAGAACAGCCCGGAAATCCGCGCCGGCGTCTGTGAGCGGCTCGAAAGCTTCGACATCAACCTGGACGGCGGACGCAACCGAGCCGCCCGTGGTCGCGCGCGGATTTCGGCGGAGGGATCGCCGGTGGCCGTGTGGATCGTGCCTGCGGACGAAGAGCGGATCGTCGCGCGCGCAACGGCGGAGGTGATTTGTGGCGGTTGAAATGACCAGTGTTCTCAGCCGTGAGGTGGTCGAGCAGATTGTTCGTGAAGTGGTATGGAAAAAGCTGGGCAGCGCCGACCGGCAGGCGGCGAAATTAACGGTTCATGCTTCGGCGCGTCACATGCACGTGAGCCGTGAGGACCTCGATGTCCTGTTCGGTCCCGGGTATGAATTGACGGTAGATCACCCGCTTTTTCAGGAAGGCAATTTCGCGGCGCAGGAGACTGTGACACTCGTGGGTCCGCGGAGCCGGCTGATCTCGAACTTGCGGATCCTGGGGCCGCTGCGCAAGGAATCGCAGGTGGAGCTGGCCTTCACGGACGCCATCAGTCTCGGCATCGATGCTCCGATCCGGCTCTCGGGAAACATCGAGGGGACGCCGGGATGTCTCATCATGGGCCCAAAGGGAGTGGTCGAACTCAAACAGGGCGTGATTCGGGCCGCTATTCATGTCCACATGAATCCCGAGGAAGCGGCGCACTTCGGCGTCAGGCAGGGTGACCTGATGAACCTGCGTGTCGGCGGCGATGCCGGGGTGACCTTCAATCGCGTGCATGTCCGGATCGACGCGAAGTCGCGGCTCAACGTGCATATGGATACTGACGAGGCCAATGGCTGCGGCCTGCACCTGGCCAAGGAACTCGAGCTTTTCAAGTAGGCCGGGCGATCGCGGCCTTTGCGGCTTGCGGCCCGTAAACCAGCGAGGTGAGCGATGAAACCAGCGTTAGGAATGATTGAAACACGAGGTTTGACCGTATTGACGGAGGCCGTTGACGCCATGCTGAAGGCGGCCAACGTAAGTTTCCGGGGCTGGGAGCCTGTGGGCTCCGGCCTGGTGACAGCCTTCGTCGAAGGCGATGTCGCCGACGTGAAGTCAGCGACCGACGTGGGCGCGGAAGCTGCCGGGCGCATCGGCGAGGTTATTGCGGTGCAGGTGATTCCACGGCCGCATGACGATGTCGAGGCTTTCCTTCGGAATCTCAGCGGCGCATCAGGCACTGGTTCGTAAACGCGAGGAGCAAGAGCTATGGGTAATGCTAATGCAATCGGTTTGATTGAGACCAAAGGGCTGGTGGGCCTTGTCGAGGCCAGCGATGCGATGTGCAAAGCAGCCAGCGTGGTGATTATCGGGCACCGGCAGATCGGGGGTGGGTATGTCACTACGATCGTCCGTGGCGATGTCGGCAGCGTCCGCGCCGCAGTGGATGCCGGAGCGTCCGCGGCCAAGGCGGTGGGTGAACTCGTGGCGTCGCACGTAATCCCGCGTCCGCACGACGGACTTCTTGAAAAAATGCTGCCTTAAGGAGAAATCGAAATGGCGCAACAAGCAATTGGAATGATCGAAACCAGGGGTCTCGTGGCGCTGGTCCAGGCCTCAGACGCAATGATGAAGGCGGCAAACGTCAGCTTCAGAGGCTGGAGGAAAGTCGGCAGCGCGCTCTGTACGGTCTTTGTGTGCGGCGATGTCGCGGCCGTGAGAGCGGGCGTGGAAGCGGGTGCCTCGGCGGCCAAGGCGATCGGCGGCGAAGTCATCAGCGTTCACGTAATTCCGAAACCGCACGACGAACTCGGGCCCGTTCTGCCGAAATAGGGCGGCCTCTTCACGGAAGCAAGGAGGTGATACTGTGTTCCTGGCTAAAGTAATCGGGAATGTCGTCGCGACGCAGAAAGATCCTAAATTCCAGGGCATGAAGCTGCTGTACATCCAGCCCTACATTAACAAGAAGCAGACACTGGAGCCGTCCGGCAGCTCCGTAGTGGCGGTGGACAGCGTGGGAGCAGGCGTCGGCGAATGCGTCCTGTTTACGCAGGGTAGCTCGGCACGTCTGACCCCCATGACCAAAGACGCGCCCGTCGACTGCGTCATTGTGGGGATTGTGGATTCCGTCGAAGTTAACGGCCGGAGCGTGGAGAAGCCGTGATGGTCAACCGGGAAGAGATGGTTGCCGCCATTGCCCAGGAAGTCGTTGCCCGCCTCCAACTGCATCTGGCGGGGAAGGTGCCCGCAGAGCCTTCGGCCACGCCTCCGGTTCTGCGAGCGGTGGCGGGCGACGGCGTATTCGCGACCGTGGACATGGCGGTCGGCGCGGCCGCGGCCGCCCAGCCGAAAGTCGCGGCCATGAGCCTTGAAGATCGCGGCCGGATGATCGCGATCATCCGGCGCATCTGTTGCGAGCAGGCCGAGCAACTCGGCCGCATGGAGATGGAAGAGACGAAGATCGGCCGCCTCGATCACAAGATTGCCAAACTCCGGGCGATGCGGCACGTCGTCGGCGTCGAACAGATGGAGCGGATTCAGGCTCGTTCGGATGCGGCCGGATTATGCGTCATCGAACGGGCTCCCTGGGGCGTCATCGGCATGGTGCTGCCGGCGACGCACTCGGTGCCGACGATGGTAAGCAACGCCATCAATGTTCTGGCTGCCGGCAATACGGCCGTGTTCAACCCGCATCCGGCAGGCGCGCGCGTCGCCGCTCATGCCTTGCGGGTATTCAACCGTGAGATCGGACGAACCCTGGGCCTTGCGAATGTCATCACGACCATTGCGGCACCGGACATCGAGACCGCCGAGCAGATATTCAATCACCCTGATGTAGCGCTGATCTGCGTTACCGGGGGGCCTGCGGTCGTCAAGGCAGCCATGAAATCGGGCAAGCGGGTGATTGCTGCCGGCCCGGGAAACCCTCCCGTGGTGGTCGACGAGACGGCCGACCTGGAAGCGGCGGCAAGGGCGATCCTGGCCGGCGCGGCATTCGACAACAACCTTCTCTGCGTTGGGGAGAAGGAAATCTTCGTCGTGGCATCGGTCGCCGATGACTTTAAGCGCGCCATGAAGACTGCGGGCGCTTACGAATTGGATAAGGCGGCGATCGACCGGCTCACAAAAGCTGCGTTTACGTTCGAAGGCGGCGGCAAGGGCTGCGCGCGCGCCCACGTTAAGAAAGACCTGGTAGGGCAGGATGCTTCGGTGCTTGCGCGCGCGGCAGGGGTGCAGGTTCCGGCTTCGGTCGAATTGCTCTTTGGAGAAACGGACGAGAGTCATCCCTTCGTCCAGGAGGAGCAGATGATGCCGTTTGTTCCCGTGGTCCGCGTTCCGGATTTAGACGCTGCCGTCGCGGCTGCGGTCCGTGCCGAACACGGCTACCGACACACGGCCATTATCCACTCGCAGAAGCTCGAAAATGTCACAAAAATGGCGCGTGCGATGAACACCACGCTTTTCGTCCACAACGCGCCGAGCACCGGATCTCTTGGGGTGGATGGGCCCGGCTATTTCAGCCACACCATTGCAACTCCGACCGGCGAAGGAGTGACAACGCCGCTCACGTTTACGCGCGAGCGCCAGATCGCCCTCGGCGGCGGCGCTCTGCGGATCATATAGCAAGGCATGATTCGAAATTCGAGATTCGAAATTCCAAATCTCGAATCTCGAATCTCGAATTGAGGCTTATGTACCTGGCACGAATCGACGGCACGCTGACCGCAGCTGCCAAACACGAGACGCTGCAGGGCGTCCGTTTCCTCATCGGGCAACGCCTCGAGGCAGACGGCAGCACCAGCGGGGAGCCTCTGGTCATGATCGACCGTCTTGGCGCCCGGCGAGGATCCCGGGTGGTTGTCTCCACGGACGGCGACATTGCCAGGCGCTGGCTCGGCAACAACACGCCTGCCCGGTTGGTCGTGGTCGGGATCGTCGACCAGGTGCACATGGGTGGACAATGAGAATCGGTATCGTGCGCGGCAGCGTTGTCCTCACCCGGTCGGTCGAGGCCCTGAAAGGAACCCGGTTTCTCGTGGTCGAACCCGTGACGGCGGAGAACCTGGAGGCTGGGAACAGCGAGGGGGGCGGCAAAGCGTTAATTGTGGCGGACCACCTGGCGCCGGCGCGCGGCCAATCGATCGCGTTTACCGAAGGCCGGGAAGCGGCCAACCCGTACTGGCCCCTGAGTGCGCCTGTGGATGCCTATAGTGCCCTGATCGTAGAGAGTGTGGATTTCAGGCCGCCTTTAAAAGATGGGACAGCATAAGATGAGTGATTTCGACCTGAGCGCACAAAGAGTGATTGCGGCACGTGATGTGAATGCTGCCCGCGAGGCCGGCGCCACCGCGCTGCTCATGAGCGCAAGCGGGATTCTCACCCCTTCGGCCCGGGATGCCCTTCAAAAACTCGGCATCAGCCTGCGTGTGAACGGATGCAAGTCTGCCGGCGCAGAGGCGAAGGCCGGCGATACTGGAGATATTCTGGAACAGGCAGTGCAAGCCTACGGGCGGCCGGCAAGTCCTGCTAAAAAGCCGCTTCCAAGGGGAGGCAATACGGAGATTGAACGTCTGTTCCACTCGCCGGAGGCGCAGGCAATCAAAGAAGAAATCTGTGCTGTCGGGCAGAAACTCTGGCACCGCAGCTACGTTGACGGCAACGGCGGCAACATCTCCTATCGCCTTGCAGAGAATGCGGTGATCTGCACGCCGACCTTGCTCAGCAAGGCGGATTTAAAACCCGAAGATCTGTGCCTGGTCGATCTGGCGGGCAATCAGCTTGCTGGTCCGCTCCCGCGGACCAGCGAGATCTTCCTCCACCTCGAGATTTATAAACACGTGCCGCAGGCCAAGGGCGCGGTTCACTGTCATCCTCCCCATGCGACTGCCTATGCGATCACCGGTCACGTGCCGCCATCGGGCATTGTCCCGGAGTTTGACGTTTTTGTCGGCACGGTTGCCATTACTCCCTATGAAACTCCCGGAACCCAGAAGTTCGCCGAAACGGTCCTCCCCTATGTGCGCAGCCACAACACGGTTCTGCTCGGAAATCATGGCATCGTGTGCTGGGCCGATACGGTCACTCACGCGGAGTGGTATGCCGAGGTTCTGGAAACCTATTGTTGGACACTGACGATCAGCCGGCAGCTGGGGGTTCCCTATTCACGGATACCGTCCGCGAAGGAGCAGGACCTGCTCGCGATCAAAAAACGGCTTGGACTGCCCGACGCCCGTTTCGACATGAAAGAGTGCGTGCTGTCCGACCTGCCGGAGCATCCGGGCGCGATCGCCCTGATGCCACCGCGTGGATGCGGAAGCAAGAAATCGCCGGCGGAAACGGTGACGGATGCGGAACTCGAATCGATTGTGCAGGCCGCGACGGATGCGGTGATGGCCGCGATGAAACATGGATAGGGAAGAGCAGTGAAGGCCACCGGCAGACACCTACGCATCCGGGAATTGCTCGAAAGCCAGGAGTTCGTCGACCTGGAGACGCTCTGCCGTCAGCTCGACACGTCCGAGTCGAGCATCCGCCGCGATCTCAGTGAACTCGAGCAGCAGCGCGTCTTGAAACGGGTGCACGGCGGCGCCCTCGCGATCAAACCCCGCGATAGACTGCTTGATTTTTCCTGGCAGAGCACACGCAACGCCGCCGAGAAACAGCGCATTGCCAAAGTTGCCGCGACCCTGATCGAGGACGAGCAAACCGTGATCCTTGACGGCGGTTCGACTACTGCCGCGGTGGCGGCAGAACTTGCCAATCGGTCCATGAACATCATTACCAACTCGCTCGCCATTGCGGAAATTTTCAAGAACTCCCGCCAGATTGAAGTCACCCTAACCGGCGGCTATCTGTATCCCCGGCTTGAAATCATGTTGGGACCTCTCTGCGAGAACACCCTTGCCGGCGTAGCCGCCGATGTGCTTATTATGGGAATAGGGGGTCTTACTGAAGAGGGGCTCAGCAACAACAATACCCTGCTGGTCGGATCCGAGCGGAAAATGATCGAGGTCGCGCGCAAGGTGATCATCGTCGCCGACCACACCAAGTTCGGCAAACCGGCCATGGCCTACCTCGCTCCGATTGACATTGTGGACGTGATTGTCAGTGATGAGGGGCTGGCTCCCGAGTATCGGGAGATGCTTCAAGCGAAGGGCATACAGATTGTTCTCGCATAATCAGTGTGCGACCCCCGACCCAACCTACTTCACAACCGTTTCAGGCCGCCCGAGGTGCGAATCCTTCACACCACCTGCATTGACTACCATCTTGTCCATCACGACGCCGGGACCGACCATCCAGACCTTCAAGGTATGATGTCGCGTTTGGGTCAATAAACCCTCACACGTCATCCAGTCCGAGTAGACCGTTCAAATGATGTAATCGCGATTTTTCAAGCCACAGCTTATCGAAAGAAAGAAGACGTTCCGCCTCTAATGGAGCTCGATCCCGGAACTGTTTTTTCCTGGTAACGATAGGCTCCTGCCGCCTCCTCGATCGACCCTACGACAAGCGTTGAGGCGCGAAATCGCGCAATTGTCAGCAGAATGATCTCGGCGAGGATGAGTAGTCGCCATGAGCGGCCAGCGCAAACGTCCCGGAGCAGCCTGACGGCTCGCGCTCACCCGCGTCGGCGGGGCGTCAGGTCCCGCGACCGTCGGGTGCATGCGCCTGTTTCCTGCTTAAAGGAAGATCCATGCACACTCCTCCCTATCTTGATTTCGAGTCCATCACAGCCCTCTTGCGCGAAGCCCACGCCGAAGGGCGCAATTTTCTGTACGAATACGAGGTCTACGCCCTGTTGGCCAAGTCCGGAGCCGAGACCCCGCCCCGGGCCAACCTGCTGCTGCGCGGGGCCCGGCCCTGCTGGCGGCCATCGGCCAGGATCTTAAGGGAGTGCTGCTGGTCCAGTTCATGCCCCCCGATTCGGACATGTTCGGCAATGAGCTCATCGTGGGCCTCGGGCGCACCCGGGAGTTTGGCATGGTGTTGAGCGCGGGGCTGGGCGGCACGGACACGGAACTCTATGCTCAGTGCTTGCGCAAGGGGCAGGCCATCGTGGCTGCATCCACGGCCATGACTGACGGCCAGACCTTTTTCGAGCTCTTCCGGCAGACCGTTTCCTACAAGAAACTGGCCGGTCTGACCCGGGGCCAGCGCTGTATTGTGGGTGATGAGCAGCTTATCGAATGCTTCAAGAGTTTCGTGGCAATCAGACAGACCTGACGCTCGGGGACATGGTTTGCTATTTCAAGGATTCCAGCGAAGTGGACGTCATCGCGGTCTATGCCGAAGGGTTCGTGGAACTGGACGGTCTGGCCTTTTGCCGGGCCGTGCGCGACGCCGTGTTGGCGGGCGTGGAGAAAATCGGCGCGGTGCTGCGCGAGAAGCGCCTGGACGCGCTGGTCAGCATCGTCAATCGTCTGGATATCAATCCGGCCGCCGATGACGACGCCCATGCCCGGGTGGCCGGGATTCTGGCTGCCGACCCGGGTGTGGATGCGGTGGTCCTCGGCCTTGATCCCCTTTCTCCGGCTATGCACACCCTGGCCGAAACGGCCATCCCGGCTTTTGGTCTGAGCGCTCCCGAAAGCATTGCCCGGCTACTGCCCGAGGTGGCGCGGGAGAGCGATAAGCCCATCATCGGGGTCATCGACGGCGGTCGCCTTTATGACGGCCTGCGCGACCGGCTCATGCCCAGGGCGTGCCGGTCTTCCCGGTCTCCGACAGAGCCGTGGCCGCCCTGGCCCAGTACATCCAGGCCCGACTCTACGCCGATGTGCTCCGGGGCGGGTTGGGGGGATAAGACCGGTTTCGACCAGGTAGGCGAAACAAGATGATTGATCACTTGCAGGAGAAAAAATCAGGGGCAACAATCGAACGCGAGATCGATTCATCCGTGCCTAATTGAAGTCAACTTTTCTGGACTCAACGACTTTCCCGGGTCCGGCACCCCCATCTCATAGTCGAAAATCAGCAGTCAACAACGATTTTGATACCCGTGCGTGTCTCGGCAATGGCAAACGCCTGGGTCACCTCTTTCAGCGGAAAGTGGTGCGTCGCCAGCGAACTCACGTCCACTCTCCCACTTTTGACCAACTGGATGGCCCGTGGATAGGTGTGCTTCATCCGGTGTACCACTCTGATTGTCAGATCTTTGCGCCGGGCGGTCGATGCGGTGAATGTTGTCCGATCTTCGTGCGCGATACCAATCAGGATCACTTGCCCGCCCGGCTTGACCGCGGCAATGACGGCTTCGACGGCCTCAGGGTCGCCTGAGGCTTCAAATGCCACATCCACTCCGCGCCCCTCTGTGGACTTCAGTATCTCATCCGCTTCCAAGCCGTTGTTGGCCTCGAATACCGCCGCCCCGAATGAGCGCGCAGCCTTGATTCGATGCGGCACGCTGGGCAGGTCGCTGGCAAAGATTTGTGTCGCGCCTGCCGCGCGCGCGACCTGAATCACGGAAAGGCCGATCGTGCCACAGCCAAACACGCCCACACTCGCTCCTGGCTTAACATTCCCGAGGTCTACCGAGTACAACGCCACGCCAAGAGGTTCAAGCATTGCGCCCTCGACGGCGGACATCGAATCGGGCAGCGGAACGAGACAATGCTCCGGCCAGGCGATGTACTGGCGGAGCGAGCCGTCATGAGGGGCGTGTCCGGCAAAGCGCAACGTGGAGCACAGGTTCAGATTCCCCTCCTGGCAGAATTCACACCGCCCACAGGGGCACGCCGGGTCGATGGCCACTCGCTCTCCGCTTCGTGGTCCGCTTTCGATCACTCCGGCACATTCGTGGCCCAAGACGAGCGGCGCGACGATCCTGTCGCCTCCGATGCCTCCCTCTTTCCACCAGTGCACATCTGAGCCGCACACGCCGACAACGGTCACACGCACGAGCGCCTCACCGGGGCTGGGGGTAGGTATCGGCTCATCGTGAAGCCGCAGGTCTCCTGCACCGTGCACTCGAGCTACTTGCATATTGCCCGCTTTCTGTGTGGCTGCTCCACACCGTGGATTCTCGCTTTTGCGAAAGATTAACTCAGATTATTCATGAATTATAGTATCGCAATACCTGAACCAAAAAAGTTGTTGGACGCGGATTTACACGGATCTACACCGATAAATCGGGAATTTTGCCGCCCCCAAAGCCCATCCAAGGTGATGCGCCTTTTCCCTGGCAATTCGCTGTCCCCCCTCTTACCATGTCACCAGTTGCCATTTGAGGGAGGTGGTCATGCGTGCAATCCAACTGAAACGCGCTGCCCTGACACTGGCATCCATTATTCTGCTGGTCACCACTGCCGTCGGACAGACCGAAGATCCCGTTGCTGACTCCAGGAGTACGGTGCAGGCCGGCAACGTTCGATTTACGGTCCTGACCTCGCAGCTGCTGCGCCTGGAGTGGTGCGAAGATGGGAAATTTGAAGATTCTGCCTCTCTCGTATTCATCAATCGGAAGCTTCCGGTGCCGCCGTTCAACAAAGAGTCGGCCGGCGGATGGCTGACATTGAAGACCGAGCGGCTCCAACTGCGCTACAAGGAGAATAGCGGCCGATTCAATCCCGACAATCTTTCTATCGAATTGACGCTCAACGGGAAAACGATGAGCTGGCGTCCCGGCATGAAAGATGCCGGCAATCTGGGGGGCACGATTCGAACTCTGGACGGAGTCAAGGGTGACACCAAACTCGAGTCAGGCCTGGTATCACGCGATGGTTGGGTTCTGATTGACGACAGTGAACGTCCATTGTTCGATCAATCCGACTGGCCATGGGTGGGAGCGCGGCGCAAAGCCGCCAGGCAGGACTGGTATTTCTTCGGTCACGGACACGATTACAAGCAGGCCCTGAGGGACTTCACACTTGTGGCCGGCAAGATTCCTGTGCCGCCACGTTTCGCTTTCGGAACCTGGTGGTCTCGATACTGGGCCTATACAGATAGTGAATTGAAGCAACTGGTGAACGAGTTCGAAATGCACGATGTCCCGCTGGACGTGCTTGTCATCGATATGGATTGGCACATTACCTTCGGGACGAAATGGTCCGACAATAAAAAGGATCAATCGGGCCATACCCTCGGGTGGACCGGTTACACCTGGAACAAGGATTATTTCCCCGACCCTGAGGGCTTTCTCAGTTGGTGCAAGGACCACGGCCTGAAAACCACGCTCAATCTCCATCCTGCATCGGGAGTGCAGCCGCACGAAGAGCATTATGCCGAAATGGCGCGTGCCATGGGGATCGATCCCGCTACGCAAAAATACGTTCCATTCAATATCACGGACAAGAAGTTCGCCGAGAACTATCTAAAGATCTTGCATTATCCCTTGGAGCGCCAAGGAATCGATTTCTTTTGGTTAGACTGGCAACAGGAAAAAACCACGGGAGTGGAGGGGCTGAATCCGACCTGGTGGCTGAACTATGTGCACACCTCCGATATGGAACGGCGGGGTGAGAGGCCCCTGATTTTCCACCGCTGGGGCGGGCTGGGCAATCATCGATATCAGATTGGATTCTCGGGCGATACCATTTCGGTCTGGGAGTCGCTTGCCTTCCAGCCGTACTTCACCGCGACGGCGGCAAACGTCGGATACGGATACTGGAGTCACGACATTGGCGGACATATGCCGGGAGAAGTATCGCCGGAACTCTATGCGCGCTGGATCCAGTTCGGAGTGTTCAGCCCCATCCTTCGGACTCACACCACGAAAAACCCCAACGCGGAGCGTCGCATCTGGGCCTATCCGGTGGACTATTTTCTGACGATGAGAGACGCGTTTCAGCTGCGGTATGGATTGATTCCCTACCTCTATACCGCGGCGCGGGAGGCATACGACACGGGCATCTCGATTTGCCGCCCAATGTATTACGACTATCCCGACGCAGCAGAAGCCTACAGCTTCAAAGACGAGTACATGTTCGGTGATTCATTCCTGGTCGCACCGATAACAGCTGCTGCCTCTGAAGAGACAAAGCTGGCGACCAAATCCGTATGGCTGCCGGAAGGTACGTGGGTTGAGTGGTTCACCGGTGCAATCCTAAAAGGTCCGGGCCACTTCGATCGTTCGTTCGCCCTCAACGAGATTCCGGTATATGTCAAGGCAGGGTCTGTGATTCCGATGCAGCCGAAAATGCTGCACACCGGGGGAAAGCCGGTTGATCCTCTCATTCTTTCCGTTTTCGCTCAGGCACCTGGATCGACGAGGGTCTATGAAGACCAGGGGAATTCGCTCGGATACAAGAAGGATGAGTGCGCGTGGACGGAAATCCGCCACGCCAGACAGCCAGACGGCAGGCTCAAGATAGACATCCTGCCGGCGCAAGGATCTTACCCGGGCATGTTAAATACGCGTTCCTATCAGATCCGGCTTGTGGGCAGCTGGCCGCCGTCATCAGTCTTGTGCAACGGCACGCCGATCTCCTTTGCTCGCGGTGGGACCAGCCCGGGCTGGTTCTACGAAGGGGATAGGGTTACCGCTATCATCTCAACGCCTGGCTTCGGCATCCGGCAAGAGATCGAAGTAATAGTTGATTACCCGAAGGATTTGGAATCGCGCATGGATCTTCTCA
>Ga0187854_10001127_pt1 | contig 27375 bp, 27 predicted proteins | sample June2016WEW_6_15_FD_132445 | JGI IMG/M metagenome (GOLD analysis project Ga0187854, IMG submission 132445) | Peatland microbial communities from SPRUCE experiment site at the Marcell Experimental Forest, Minnesota, USA - June2016WEW_6_150 | ecosystem: Environmental > Terrestrial > Soil >...
GTTCACGGGCGCGTTTGTCAAAATGTTCGCCGCTGGACGAACTGCAATAGAGCATCTCCGGTGAAGCAACATTGTGAACCGTGCCGCAAAGATTTCTGCCGGAGTCGGTATGAAAATAGGTGAATGGTGAATACTTCTGGCCCGATTGATGGTCGGGCAGCGGATAATTCATGATGGCGTGCTTGGTGACTTCGGGCAGCGCGATGTCCTGCGCCATGTCCTCCAGATCCGCGCGGTCGTTTTGGCGCATGATGAAAAACTGACGGCTGTTCCCAAACACTGCGGAGCGAATGCGCGACTGTTTGAAACGCGCATACTGCTGCACGATGCTGATGTTCCAGCAATTGAACTTCCGCAATTGGGCGTAGGATTCCTGGACGATTTCCTGTCCGCCGGGAATGTCGAGGAAGCGGGCGACTTCCTCATACACATTGCGTTTCCGCAACGCGCGCGGCAACGTGATGATATGTTTGCGCGCGTGGTTGGTGATGAGGAAGCCCGCCGCCGCCTTCAGCTCCTTGGCTGATTCGGGAATATATCCCAACTCGAAGTGGGCGATTTTGCCGGTGAGAGAAAGATTGCTCGTGCCGTCGAACAGGCAGCCGTAGTTGCCGTCCCGACACCACGGCAGAATCAGGGTGGCGATTTCGATGATCTGTTCGCGCTCCGAACCCACCGGGTCGAGCATCATCAACTCTTGAAGCATCCGATGCGTCGGAAATTCCTCCGGTGTGAAGTGGGCGAAAGCGAGATTGCGGACTTCGCGGCTGGTCTTGGGTTCTTTCAAGAACCGGAGCACGTCGCCTTCGTTAAACGCGGCGAGATACTCTGTTGCCTCATTGAGGTGGCTGGCCTTCCAGTCTCGGAAGTCCGCAAATGTTTCGAGGGTCGTCGCGCCCGGCGGCATCCGCTCGGCGCGGAATTTCTGCAAGGCCAGCGCGTGCCGGGCTATGTTCAGCAACTGGTCGTGCCGCTTTTTCTGCCAGTCTTGAAATGAATCCTCGTAAAGCAGGTTGAGATATTTGGCGATCTGCGCTTGCCGCAGCATTTGTTTGTCCTCCTGCGAAGACGTGCCAATCATGCGAGCGACAAGCGCAGTCGAAGCGGAAAGATGGTCGGGTGTTAATGGCAGTCCCTTGGTGTCGAGGTAATTGATGGTGAGGTCGCCGTCGGGATGAATGATAATGGGCCGCGCGCCTTCCTCCACCGTCTGCGTGTAGATGCCGTAGGACAATCCTTCTTCGATGATTACCGTGTAAGCAAAATAACCTTCCGTTTGGGAAAGCAGGTCGCAAACGGTAACGGACTTGCCCGCGCCGCTCATACCAAGTAGCACCGCGTGTTGTGGCGACTGATTGTCTTTCGAGCCGGAGAAAGTTTCCACGCCGATCAAATTGTTGTTGGGGCCGTCATAGATGGCCTCGGCGGTTTTGAGATGGCCGGTGAACGTGCTGGCGACGGGCAGCATGTCGGCCAGGTAGCGGTGTTCGGAGTAAAGTTTGCGATGCTCGTAACGGCCCCAGGTCCAACCCGGCCACGTCTGGAAGAAAAGATTTCTGGAAGTGCTGGGCAGGTTGCTCTCAAAATACTGCGCCGAGTTCATCGAGTTGATGGCGTTCTTGATGGCGCTGGATTTGGCTGTCAGCCCGTCCTTCGATTTATCCCAAACGCGAATGACGAAGAGCGCGTTGAACGGAATCGTCTGCCCCTGCATCAGCGCATGAATCTTTTTCTGCTTTTTCTCCATGACGGTCAGCAGCGAGATTTTCTTTTCACTGGCATAATCGCCGGCCACGCGGTCGTGTTCCTTTTCCTCCTTGTTGATTTCCTGGGTGATGGGCAGCGGATCAACATTGACCGTGATGGCGTAGTCGAGCAGCCGCAGATTGGTGAGGCGCTGGATGATGCCGGGATAGGTCGTGCGCGGCCAGCGGGTGAGCGCGATGACGGAATGATAATGGCCGTCCAAATAAAACCCGAAATCACTCTGGCCGTTGCCTTCGCTGTGCCAGCAATTTTCCTGAATCGAAAGTTCGGGTTGAAAATCATTGGCCGCATCAAAATCAAAGCGGTCGGCCAGTGACGGATTCAAAAATTGTTTGTAATGTTTGAAATGGTCGAGGTCGCTCATGGGCAGCACGCGCGTTCCGGCACTGGCGAAGATTTCCTTGAGCAGATGATGAACGTGGGTGAACTCCATTTCCAACTGGTCGAGCAGGGTCAGGTAATACTCGCGCAAGGCGGCATTGCTGGTGAGCGGCCGGGGGACGTTATCCAGCGAGCGCGACACATAGAAAACCACACGCTGCCGCCGGAGCTTGCGCTCAACCATTGCCTGCCAGTAACGCGCGAACCGTTCGTTGCGCGAACGCTTCGTCCAGATGTTTTCAAACCGCTCCGTCTCCTGCTGATACCGGAGCAATTCGGTTTTGTAGTCCGAGTCGGAAAAGTATTGAACCTGCAACCGCTGGTTTTCGTGGAGCTAAGCGAGCAACAGGCAAAGCTGTTCCTGAAATTCGTTCAGGTCGGCGATGGGGCTGTTGGTCAGGTCGGGCGCTTCAAAGACAAAACCCTTGGCGACATAACCGCCGCGCCGCAGATGATTGAATAAAATCAAATCGCGCACGAAAAAGCCGTTGGGTGGACGTTCAAACATAAATCAGATGCGTTGTGATTTCCGCCGCTGCGCGTCGTCCATCACCTGCTGGACCCGGTTCAGGTCATCCACGAGTTGCTGGACGGTGCGAACCGATTTCGCTTCATTGATGGCGATGTAGGCTTCCTGGATGTGCGCCCTTGCCCGTTCCAGGTGCGCGCGGGCGGTGTCACCGAAGCCGCGTGTGTTATGCAGACCGGCGCGCAACGCGGTTTCGGCGGCGGTGAGCTGGCCGAGCAGTGCCTGCCGCTGGCTTTCAATGGATTTGAGATCGTCGGAGTTCATTAGAAGGCCATGTCTTCGGGGCGTGGAACGATGACGATTTCGGACACCCACGGCTCGCCGATTATCAGCGTGCCAAGATATTTTTCGGCGTGAATGCGTTTGACACGCCCCTGCATCAACGGGTCGAGCATTTGTTCAAGCCGCCAGCCAAACAGAAAGGCGACGCGGGTTTTGAAAATCAAAACGAGCATGTCCGTGGGCGAAGTTTTTCTGCCGTTTGATTCAGGGTTGTTGCACAAGCTGAAAAATTCCAACTGCCGGAGGGGGATTCCCCAAAGCCGATGATGGGAAATCAATTCGATGAAGCCGGAACGGGGTGGAATGATTTCCACCGAACCATTGAACTGCGATTTGTCCGATGATGGCCGGCTTGATGGGGAATGAGATTTTTCAGATTTCATAAAAGTGGATGGGTGCAGGAACGATGAGCTTCAGGACTGAAACCGCGTCCGGTCGTCAGGTATTCAAAACAGTCGCGGTCATAACCGGGCGGTTTGCCCTGCCGCAGGGCAAAGATGTAGGCGAGGCAGATCGAGACCGGCACAAGGGCGGCGACGAACGAGAAGGTCAGCGATGAATTCATGGGGACGAGCAAAACAAAGAACACGATGATGCCCGCGCCGATGCCGCCGATGAGCCACCAAAAGAGACCGCCTTCCAAACCCCAGGTGCGGCCTTTGGAATCAGACGCGGCGTTGGTGTCGGTGAATCGGAGTTCGCTTTTGGTGGTGCTCATGTTCGGCGTGGTTGGGGACATTGATGGTTTGATTTTTGGGTCAAGGTTTCGCCTGGTTAGAAGTTGCCGACGCCGACGGCGCTGTTGGCATCGAGGCCGAAGATTTTGTAGAAGGCATAGACCACCGCCGGGGCTGCCGCGATGATCGCACCGCCGATGATGGACATCTTGCCCTGGTCAACGTCGCCGCGCCGGATGGCAAAGCCGCCGTAGATGACGGCGGAGATGCCGAGCACAAAGCCGAACATCATAATCACGGCCAGACTGTTGCTGATGCCGGTTTTCAGGTCGGTGGAACTGAAGGTGGTGCTTTGGGCGAAGGCGGAAACGGTGTTGAGTGCGAACAAGGCCGCAACGGTGAGGAGCGGACGGTAACGGTTCAGGAATCGGATGATTTGCTTCATATTTTTGTGGTGCGTGTTTTGGTTGTTTATTTTGTCAGGCGGCACACGCCGCCAATCACGCGGACAGTTCTAGCACTTCCAAAAACTTTTTTTGTGCAATGATTGCACAAAATAAAAAAATCTTTCTGGCAGGCTGGAAGCATGAATACGACAACCTGTGAAGCTGAAAAAATCGGACGCCTGCGCGACCTCACCAAAATTCTCCACACCGAAATTCGCGGACAGAACCAGGTGTTGCCGCGCGTTGTTTCCGTGGTGCAACGGGGCGAATTCGGCCTCACCAAGCCCGGCCGTCCACGCGGAAGTTTTCTGCTGCTCGGCCCCACCGGCGTCGGCAAAACGGAAACGGTCGTGGTGCTGACCCGGCAAATTTTCGGGGCGGAAAAATTATTTCGCTTCGACATGTCGGAATTTCAAACGCAGGAATCACTCGGCCTGCTGCTCGGTGCCCGGCTGGGCGAGACGGGTTATCTGGGGGCCATGCGCGAACGCGCCGCCGAAGGATCGTTGTTATTTGATGAAGCGGAAAAAGCGCATCCGCGCGTGCTGGACATCATGTTGCAACTGCTCGACGCGGCCCGCATCACCGTGGCGACGGGGCAGACACTGGACTTCAGTGGGTTCTATGTTTGGATGACTTCCAACATCGGCTCCGCCGAATTGATGAGCCTGCAACATTCCAACGACGCGACATTGGAACGGCACGTTCTGTCCCGCGCACAACAAGCTCTGCGCCCGGAAATTTTTGCGCGCATCAATGAGAAGCTCGTGTTCAACCGATTGAGCTACGAACACCAGTTGGAAATCGCCGAAAAGTTTTTGTCGCGTGAAGTTGAGTTCCTCACCTCGCGCGGCCACAAACTTGAATTGGACAAAACGGTCTTGCCGTTTCTGGTGCGAAAAGGATTTCATCCCAAGCTCGGAGCGCGCCCCATGCGGGACGCAACGGAAAAACTCGTGGGCGACGCCGTGGCCAGTGCATTGCTCGCCAACGGACGCGCGGAGGGTTGCCTCATGGCTGACACCGCCAATGACTGCCTCAAGATTCAATGACCAACTTTCCTCCCACACTGGTCAGAACCCCGGCGCGAATTCCTAACCAGCCGTCCCCTTCCTGGCTCAACGAGCATTGTCCAAGGAGGAACGGAAGCGGCGAGTCATGTTGTTCGAGCCGACCCGTAGCATCCTTGACAAGCGCAGTTGAGCCATATCATCGGAACGGCGATTCGCGCCAGTGTCAGTGTCATATTCAACGACCTGCGACACGCATCGCAACAGCGGGACTGACCGCCAAATAGCTCCACCGACCAGGTGTGTTCATATGTGCCCAATGAGTTCCAACGGTGTGAAATGGAAATATGGAGCTTTGTCACAAATGGCAGTATAGAACATTTCCTCGTGCCCCGGCCCCCATACAGGATGAGGATGTGCAGCAAAGAGAGCGCGTCCGGCATCTGAAGGTTTGGTTAAAATCTTCCTCTCATATTCGTGCAGCATTTCATGGATAAGATCTGTCTTCCAAATCGGCCACGCTTCGGAGTTGAGAATGTCGCAGTCATCCAGATTTCCATTCGCGAACGAAATAATGATCAGATTGAATTTGTGCCCATAGCCAGCACTGGTGCAGTTAAGGTCAACAGTAACAGTAGCGGGAACACAGCCTGGGTGTTCGGCATACCAGTCCCGCCAGACATTAGCATATGTGTCTTGAACTAATTTGGCGACTTCTTCGAGATTGGCCATACGGTGAATAGCTGTTTTTTATCCGCTGCTCACATCATGGATTTATGAAAGTGGATTTACGAATTTCCATCAAGGATTATCGCCGGGAAATAAACTTAAAAATCAAACTCATGCTGGTTCGCCTGGTTTTCCTGGCCGGTTGCCGACGGCGTTTTGCAAATCACTGGTTAAATCAAGCGAAGCGTTCAATGCCGCTATGCTTCGGTCTGGCGCGAACTTGTGGCGTTCCGCGCGGGCGAGATGCAGCCCGGTGCGGGCGACACGAGTTCGCGCCAGACGGAAGCAGACGCGACTGCGTTCCCTCAATGCTGGTCGGGACGAACGGGCGGGAATGACGGAAGGCGGGCCGGAGCGATTTGAGCGAGGCTGCCGTGTCAGTTCCCGCCCGTTGGTCCCGGCAATTTCGCCCGGCTCTTTTTAGATTGCGGTTTTACGCCAGCCTCATAAACAGGTGGCTCTCACCAATATCTTTGTCGGGCAGCATTGCGCCATCGCGTTGGTCGCAGAAATCCTGGCAGAGCTTTCGCAACGCCTTGCGTCTGGATGGTGTTTTGGGCAGTTTGACCAGCAGCCAGTCGGCAAACAGTTTTCCACGTCTGCCCGGGTAAATCGGGAGAACGATAACGGTTTCCGCCCCGGCAGCGTATATTGTTTCCACGAAGTGAAACGCGGCCGTTGCCGTGCGAAACTTTGCGAGCGAGCGAAGATCGGGATGTTTGGCCGCGCTCAACCATTGTCTGGCCTCGGCATGGGATTTTTCCAAGAGGGATTCAATGAACAATTCATGCTGCCGCCGTTCCAAGGCGCGGCCCTCACGCGCCACTTTTCCCGCCGGTTCTCCTTCGTGTCGCGGCCAGTCAGGATGTTTCCGGGCGGCTTTCTGGTAGGCAACGCGGGTCACGTCCACGTTGCTGATGTAGTAAATTTCCTGAACCAACGTGCCGTCCCGCAGCCAAGTCCGGGTGCGCCCGAAGAATTTGCCGTTGAGTGAATTTATCTCCAGCCTTAATCTTCCGTTCTGATGCCAGTAACGCTGTGTGCCCGTGCCGTGATTCATGGTGAAGGAACCGAGCAATCGGCCATTTTCATCCCAAAGCCGGCTGATGCCGTGCAAACGGCCGTGGCGATAACGCAATTCCTCGGCCAGTTGGCCATTGAAGTGCCAGGTGCGGTTAAGACCGTGGAACTCCCCCCCCACCTCCCTGATCTCCGCGTGGACACGGTCATTACGGTAATAAAACCGTTTTATACGAAGTTTCGGCATGTCGGCAAATCAACTGTTGTTGTCAGCGTGCCCGCCTGAACGTCCATCCCCATGCGACGGACGATTAACCAAATGTTTCAAAGAAATGCGGTAGGAATTCGCATTCTTCCGTTGGCAAAAATCGCCTTTTCTGCCAGATGACGATTCACTTGGTTCTGGTCTAAACTTATGCAATTTCGAGCATAAATGCGATTTATTTTACAAATCATTTGTTCTCACAGCTTGACGTGTTCAATTTCAATCGCCTTAACGCGGTCAATCCAACGGCCAAGCCGCCAAGCGCAAATATGGAAGGTTCTGGAACGGGTTGTATTCCCGCTTGATTAAGCTGAATTTGAAAATCTGGCGGCGGCGCGATGGGAAGCTGTAAAGGCCCGGTTGCTTCGTCCACGCGAATCGCTTCCAGCATGGTCGCGCCTGCGGTGGATGAATCTGCTGCTAACGGCGATGCGACTGGTTGCACAGGCATATCTACCAATGCCAATACAAACGACGAAGATTGGAAAAGCGTGTTTTCATCGAGTGACGGCGGTGGCAATGGCGTTAAAGACAGACTTTGAAAGCGGGGAAGTTCAAATTGATGTTGTCCCCAAAGAATTCTGTTTCGCGTGCCGAAAGCGTCTCGTGACGGATAAAATGTAAAGCCAGATTGAACAAAGCCGCCGATGGTCGTCGAACCCAATGCGGTTTGTAATTGCGACAGGCGATCATCGGCTCGCGACGTGAATGCCAGCGCGCTCGCAATGACTGTTAAGGTGAATGTTGTCGGTCGCATCCGCATGGCGGACAGCATGAGGAAAAGCACATTTTTTGCAAATAATTTCATTCGTCTTTTCTTTCCAAACAATTCACAAAACACCGTAATTTCGCGGCACCAATTCGCTCATCCGGTGCAACTCTGGACGTTGAACGAAAATTAGCGTGGCGATTCGATTGTTGTCCAACGGAATCAAGAATTTCTTGAGCAGCTCTCGATGAGCCAATTCGCAATTGCGCAGTTGGTTCGCATGACCGAAAGCGATCCGGGTGTTGCGAGTGAAAGAGCCTCCGGCAACGCCCTTGGTTAGCCAAGCAACGACATCCTCTGTGTCGCCGTAACTACTTCGCAACTCACTCCATCGTGGGTCTGTTAGTGAAATTGGCATAGCGCGAATGTGGCTAACGATCGTATGACATGGCGCCGAATTGATTGTCAATCATGCAGCCGAAACGTCTGCCGGATTTTCTCAAAATCCCTGGCATAAGTTTTGTAGTCACCGGGAGTTGCATACTCCTCGACAATGCAAACATTGTCACCCTTCTCAAATCCAAAAACCGTGATGCGCCCATTTGCGATTCCCTGAACCTTCCCTTCCATTTGAAAGCCTTTGCCGTCAAAATTTGACCATTTTGTAATGGGGGTAATTGTTGCATTGACGATCCTTGCTTTATAGTAATCCCTTTGATTATCCAGCATAGTATCAACTGAAGAGCCGGCTGATTTCTGACCCACGATGACAGAAAAAAGGGCGGATTCCGGGCCGTCGAAAAAGACGAGGGAATCAGGATCATACGTGTCTCTTTTTGTGTCCTCAATCCAGTTACCCGGCAACGTCATTGAAAATGTCTTGCGATTTATTTCAGTGGCAGGCCGGTCTGTTTCACTCAAAGCTCGTGGCAACATTTGAAGCATTATCAGCAAGCAAACGAGAAGTTGCAGAAATGCCCATGTAATCGCAATCATAAGTGCCCACCGTCTTGCAGGTCGTGGTGATGTTGCTCTGCGCGACCAGACAACGCATGATGTGACGATAAGAGCTATCAAACCAAAGAACGCGCCAATAAGTCCGATGCCAACGATTTCACGGGACCCTGTTTTGTTGGCCAACGTGAGAAGAACCCGAACGACCACAACGAAGATGAACACGGCAGCAAGGCATTTGAGTCCCGGATCAAAGCCTGATGGCTTCCGCGGTGTATGCTCGACAATTGGCGGCGTGTTCATAAGAGTTGCCCCAAAAGCGTATCAGGCGGCTCTCTTTGTTGTCAAACAACCGAACATGGAACAGAAACGATTGTTTCTGTTCCATGCAGTTTGACAGGAATTTCGTTTGCTCTAATTTTAGCGTTCGCAGCATTAAGCCATCCTTTGGCATCTTCAGATGTTTTGTCTGCAAACCATTTGGTATTCCATTCGTATGCCTCCTTTAATTTATCCATCGAAGGAATACTTATTCTCACCAAATCATCGCAATCGTCCAATGGTGTATTGTAATCCATTAAAAAAATTTTAGCTTCTATTGCTCGCTTTGTTTCAACATCTTGGTATGTAATGTGAAGCTCCCCTTGCCGATTTGTGGGGCCAAATCGGAATCCGTAACGATATTGCCCTTGTATGAAGAATGACAAATCAATGTAAATGTCTGCTAGACGGAAGGGCTTTCCCATTTCATCTACAAGTTGAATAATCAATGTCTGTGTTGGTTTCATGCCATCTTCGTCTTGGTGCAGTTCAAAATGTTTTTTTACCCGATTCATTCACGAAGATGCTGGAAATTTCTGACGGAATGTTTGGTTGGGCCCGTGCCCGATAATTTCCGCCGTGTTTCATCCCCGTCTTGCTGTCGAACACGGCCCAAAGTTTTGAGCGAATGAACAGCCCAACTACGGTTTCATTGTGGTCCCAACGGATTGTAATGTCTTCTGCATCAAAGTCCGGGGTTCCACTCATTATATGAATCGCCCCTAGCACCTTTTGGCCGGCATCTTTTGCGGTGTTGTAGAGATAGAAATAGCTGGTGTCCTCATCAAATTCAAAGACACCCGCTAAGTCGCCCGCAGAACGTGTTGCATTTCTCAATATTTCCTTTTTATGCATGGGTTGGCGTGTAAAGTTCACCTCACCTCTGTCTGGCTCCCTGATGAGTCGCTTAAAAGTTAAGTTTCAGTCCAAGAAATTTCGAAAGTCAGGTCTGTCGGATCAAAATTTCCGGTCCCTTTGCTACAACTATAACGCCTACTGTTTGGACTAATATACTCAACAATCATACCGGCGTTTCCGGTCCACGAATCAATTGTAACAGAACCATCACGCTGCTTGGTTTTATAAATATTCCAAATACGAAGCTCACCATCGGGACAGTTGACTCTGTGCTGAACTTGGCGAGGCAAGCTCGGTTCGTCGAAAATATGAAGCAAGCGAACGAACTTTCCATTTGACATTTCAATTCCGCCCCTTTTGGGTTTGGATTTTATAGCGATGCCGTCACTTGAAATATTCCCGATAAACGTTATACGGACGGTTCCGCGTTTGATCGGAATCCGGTCCCCTTGAACAATCTCATGTCCGCCGACCTTTATCGGCTTTCCCTCGGATTTAAGAAACTCTTCTTGCAAATTCATTTTGTGTTTAATAACCGGGATGACGGAGAGGTTTCCCCAACTCGTCTCCAATCTGTATAACCAATGTCTGTGTTGGCTTCACTCTACACAATATCACTTTTTGAAACGCCCCATCTCGTGGCCGGTGCTTATGCGAAGATTTTGAACGAATCGGGATTGCTTGATTGCTTTACTGTATTCAGCATCCTTTTCGATGTGTTCTTTCATTCTGGCTACCAGTTTTGCCAAAGCAGGAGGCAGCCCGCTTGGAGAATCAATTTGGACCCGCACGCTTCTGCCTTTTGAATTAGGGTGCTTCGCTGCTAAATGACCATCTATTGCAATGTCTATGGCATCGTAGATTCGATTTTGAATTCTGGAAAGACATTCGTTCCAGTTAGCGTCTTTATTAGGCCAAGGACCATCTTCAACTAATATCAAAGCGAATTCCCCGGTCTCCGGAGTTTCTGTAATGAGGTCTATTGTAGCAAGTGGCATAGTCAGTGTTGACGTGTAAAAGTTCACCTGTTCACCTTGCTAATGTTGCCTCAAAATCGGCTCTTCATAATCAATCCACCCACGCGCTGCGACTGCGGCGAGGTAATCCTGAACTGCTTTTAAGGATGCTTCCGGTGGAACATTAATTGCAATCAGGTTGTGCTTTTGAAAATACTCAGACTCGCAACCTATTGACGAAAGTTTCTGCCTGACCTCATCTATACTGGCGGTATCAAAGAACACTGCTCTGATGAGTGAATTCGCCGACGGTTTTACAACGCGCACAAACCAAAGAACACCGTCTATTGCGTTAGCAGCAACGAGATCGCCAACCGTTGCTTCCCGCTCGAAGAACGGAATGTTATCCAAAAGATAGAGTCCTGATTCACTTTCCTGTGCCCATAGGCTTTCACTCTCGATGGGCGGATAACCATCTTCATCTCGGTGCAATTCAAAATTTATTTTTATCTTACTCATTGTTGTGGAGTTTTCGGCTGCGGGTGTGGTGGTTGAGGCGTCGGTATTCGATCTGCTTTATCCAGATTACAGTCTCTGCACAATAGCTGACCATTACTGGGAGCACCAGCCCCACCTTTGGACTTTGGAATGACATGATCAACGTGTCCTTCGTTTCCTGGAGGCGTTACTCCTTTTTGACTTTTCTGCGGCTTTACAACGTCTTGGCCACAATTGTCGCAAACATTTTTCCCATTCGCTTCAGCATTTTCCTCCCAAACCTGTCGCTTTCCGGCACGAGTGAAATCCTTTCCAGAGCGTGATGCTTCAGCACCCTTTAAGACTTCTGCCCCCGCTTTTTCTCCTTCTTCTTCTACAAGTTTTTCACCGACTTTAAGCAGTTCCTTTCCTGTGCCCTCCACGGCTCCCTTGGTGCCCAGTGACGCAAAATTCAATGCTGTGTCCGCCGTTGCTATTGCCATGCCTCCAAGCGCCACCGGAATTTCCACCATCTTCCAGCCGAAGGAATCGTGCATCGTTGCCAACTGGTAAGAGCTCTTAAATGTTCCCGTGCTGAAAAGAGCATCACCGACGCTGCTCCAAAAACCGTGTCCATCCGGGTCAGTATAGCGCAGCGGGTTGTTAAGGCAGTAGCTATATCTGTTGTAACTTTGGGGATTGGACAGATCCGGAATTCGATCATCCGCTTGAATGAATCGCCCCAGTTCCGGGTCAAAGTATCTGAAGTTGTAATAGTAAAGGCCGGTTTCCGCATCCAGTATCTGCCCGGTGAAGCGGCGCGACACCTGGAAGCTCGCCTGCGGACTGGCTGTTTGCGTTCGTCCGAAAGGATAATATGCGTTCACTTCCGTCTGGTTGCCCGATGAATCGCTTAACACGCTGGACGAAGTCAATTGGTCTTCATGGTAATAGTAACCAACCTTGTTTGTGTCGGTTCCACCATAGAGCACAGAGTTCGTTTCAAACGTGCAAACCAGTTGGTCTCCAGCATAAACATGGAACAACTTCTTGCCGCCTTTTTCCTCATAGATGTTTCCAATCCACACTTGCAGGTTGGTCGGGTTCTTGTTGTTCCATTTCCACAACCGCGCGTCGTCCGCCGCGTAGCCGAACTTCACCAGCATGAAATTGGTCCCGGCCTGCGCGAAACGCACCAGCCGGTTTTCCGCATCATAGACCAGCGACTGCGAATTGGTCGCGCCCCCGCGCCGCACAATCATGTTGCCGCATAAATCGTAAAGGTAAGTGTAGCCGAAGGCGCTCTTGACGGCCTGTGGTCGCCGGACGCCGTAACCGTAGCTGGAACCTCCACCTTCGATGTTGTTGGTGATGGTGCCGATGGCATCGTATCCATAATTGCCAGACAAGCCTCCCGTGCCCGTGTAGCTCTTGATGCGGTGCAAATTGTCATACGTCATGCTCATGGTGTTGGTGAGGCCGGTGCCGCTGATGGAAGCGATGTCCGCGCTGTTCGAGTAGGTAAAGGTCCGGCTGAAAATTGAACTGCCAGAAACTGCCGAGATGTTTTGCAGACGTTTGGACACGGAATAGTAACCGCGGCTGGTGGTCACACCATTGCCATATAAAAAATTCGTCGCGTGCCCGAATTCATCATAACCTCCCGCGCTGATCGTGTAAAAGGCGCTGCCGCCGACGCGGGACACCTGTTTGAGAGTCCCGCTGGTGAAATAGGCGTTGGTGATGACCGGCCCGCCGTTGGGATAGGCGATGGTCGTGACGTGATCCCCATCGTTATAGGTGTAAGTGTTGGTGTAACTCTGGCCGTTGATATTCAGGTAACGCACGGTCTTGACCAAGCGCCCGCGAGAGTCATATCCGTTTTTCTCCCACCCTTCGCTGTCGGTCGTTTTGTAGAGCAGCGTCGGATAAACGATGAAGTTGCCGTCGTCGCTGCTGTCATAAACGTAGGTATTGGTGAAAACTGGAACGAGCGTTTGGTTGGTATAATTGAGGCTGTAAATTTCCTTGCTCAGTATCCGGCCCAACGGATCTTGCTGACCGGACGAATTTGCGTAATTCAGTTTGATGACATTCCCGCGCGCATCGGTTTGCACGCGGAGACGGCCAGCATAATCCCGCTGATATTTCCACTGGCCGAGATAGGGGTCGGCCATCGCCACCATGCCGCCTGCGTTGTCGAAGGCGTAATAGATGTTTTCCGAATTGTTGTTTACGATGTTGGTCAGGTTGTCGGCCAGATCATATTTCAGCGTCGTGATGTAGGTGTTGGCACCGTCCACTTCCTGAATCTGGTTGGTGTGGCCAAAGGCATCGAGGCCATAGCGACGCACCTTGCCGTCTTCGTCGGTGCAGATGACCCACCACGGATCGCCGCTGTTGACGTAGCTCCAAGTCTTGGCCGCCAGCGGAGAACCCGTGTCGCCGGTCAGGTCAGTCTTGCTGCTGAATGCGCCATTGGAATCGAAAGTAACATTCACAGGCCGATTGGTCGCCACGCGACCATCAGCAGCATAGCCAATCCAGGTGGCGGTCAGACCGGTAGTGGGTTTGCTGAAAGTGATTGAAGTCCCAAAAATTGGCCAAGTGGTCAGGACGGTCTTGCCGCGCCCATCATAGGCGGTTGACACCACCCGGTAATTTCCATTTTCACCCTGGTTGCGCGACTGGACGGTTCGCCCGAATCCATCAATGTAGGTTCTATTGGTGAAACCGCCGACACCGTCATTCATCACCGTGTCGGTGTAATTGGTCGCCACACCGGAAGTGATTGGCTTCAAGGCGACGGGGTAGAAAAACTTTTTTATCCAGACGGTTGTGCCGCCGCCCACGGGAATTTTATCCGTTTCAACCGGACGCAGGAAGGTATCGAAACTGTTGCTGATGGTTATGCCCGTTGGGTCGGTGGAAGTTGCAAGCTCGCCCGAACGTGCATCGTAAGTGGTCGTGGTCGTAAAGCTTCCGGTTGTTTTCGTCGCCGGATAAGTATTGTAAGTGGAATCGTAAGTAATGGTGGTTTGGACGCCGACCGGGTCGGTGGTTGTGCCGACCATTCCATACAAAGTGTAATTGCCGTAACTGTTGGTGGCATAGTAACCGGCGGAAATCCTGGTCAGCTTGGTGGCAATCGCTCCACTTGACTGGTCGTATGTATATTTCGTTTCCTGAATCACACTCTTGTTTGTATCCGTAAGGGTGACATCGTCCTCGTGATCGAGGATATAACTGTTGCCGGAAAGAGTTGCATAGTGTGTGTTATGGAATTTGGTGTCGGTGCCATCGGCATCTGAGAAGGAAAAACTGCCGACACTGCTGGGGTTGAAGCCCGTTACCAGACCGTATTCGACTTTATTGGTCAAATTGCCGGTGCCGTTGTCGTAAGCGAAGTCCGTGGCCGTGACTTTGGGCGTGCCGTTGCCGGGATAATCGCAGTCAAAGGTCAGCGTCGTGAACGGGAAATAACGGCCATTGCCTAAACTGGTTTGGTCAACCTGATTGATTTGGACGTGGTAAAGCTCGTTGTCATTCCCGTAGGTTTCAGTCCGCCAGGCCTTTCCCGATTTGGCGAAGTTGCCCGCGCCGGTGGTGGAATTGGTGTCCTGATATTCGCCCAAAGCCGAATAGTTTCTGCCGCCCCCGGTGTGGAAATAAGTCACCGTCGTGCGCAGGGTGGAATCAGTATTGGTGACCACGGCAAAACCGTGAAACTCGCGCCGGACTCCGTCAAAGAAGCCGCCCCCGTAACCGTAGGTCGTCGTTTGCGGCGGATTGATGCCGTCAGATGCGGTCACCGCCGCCGTCACCTGCCGTGGGAAGGGCATGTGGCTGACGGAATTGGGATTGGTGGGATCCACTCGATTATCGTAGGCGGTGGACGGGTTGTAGGTGACGCTGAGATTGCCGCCGACGCCATTGTTGATGTTGGTCAGCAAATCCGGGAACGGCCCCTGATTTAACTGGACCAGAAAATAATTAGCAGTGGGGGTTCCGCTAAAATATACCGCCATCACCCGGTCCAGCAACCCGTCGCCGTTTATATCCATTAAAGTGGTGACTTCACCGTAGCCATCCACGGAACCTTGCGGACTCCACCAGGGAGCATCCGTGCTCAGGTTATAATGGCCTTGGTTCTCGATGTTGGTCAGGGTAATTGGCGTGGTGTTGAAACCGTGGCCGTTGTTCAAGTAAACGAACCACCTCGTGGTTGAGGTGTTCAAGGAGGTCTGATCCAGCACGACCCGGTCCGGCAATCCGTCGCCGTTGAGATCGAACAAACCCACAAACGGCAAATCCAAGATGGCATCAGAATAAAAAGTGGTCGTGCCATAGGTAACCAGACCATTATTCGCCTGGGCAACGACTCCCGGCCAGACGTCGAAAGCGCCCGGGACATTGGCGGAAGTATTGGTGGATTCAAAGGAATAGCCATTGTTGTATTCCAAGGCAAAGTAAGAGGTTGGATGAGGCAGTTCCTGTCCGGCATATCCGTTGGTGGGATTCATCGGCCACATGACGTGATCGGGCAAACCATCGCCATTGAGGTCAATCATGTGAGAATCCGGAGTTTCAATGCCCGCCCAGTAATAGGGTGGATTATAACTTGTTTGGCCACCCGGATAATTGTTCCAATTGAGACTGCGATAGGGACCAAATGCCCTGGGCGCAGTAAAATTTGTGCCGGTGTTGAACTGGACCATGAAATTGGTCAGCGGCCCCTGGGTATACCAGCCGCACAGCACGCGGTCGGGCAGGCCATCGCCATTGATGTCAAAAAAACCCACATCCGGCCCGCCGGATTCCACGCAAAAATAATACGATGAATCCTGGTCGGTCAAGGCCACCGGCCCGGTTGTCACCGGCCAGGCCGTCACCCCGGAAAATCCCTGCCCGGTATTCAACTGGACATCATAATTGGTATAAGGCGTATAAGGCAGGGTGTTGTTGATTACGGTATTGAGGGCGGCCCAATAGTCCATCACCCGGTCGGGCAGGCCATCGCCGTTGATGTCCCGGATGCGCCCGTAGGGAGTGTTTAATTGATCGTAGCCGCTGCCGTCGGGAAAGGGATTGGAAGCGGAAGGCGTTAAACCGGGGCCGGTGGAGGTGGGGCCAAAGGCATAGCGCGAGCCGAATCCGTGGCCCTGCATCCCCAGATTTTTTTGCACCAGATACTGGCACGGTGAAGTTGAGTTGTCATAACTCACCCGGTCGGGCAAGCCATCCCCGTCCATGTCCACCAGATCGGCAACCGTATAACTAAATTGCCCCTCATCATTGATTTCCGCCACCTCCGGCTCATAAGAGCCCGAACTGGTGCCGGGCGTGTTCAAAATCATGTTGGTCCACATAATGGTGGAGCCAAACGATACGCCGTTGGGGTTTGCCTGATAAGCGAACGTGTTGGTCAAAAATGCGCTGGCGTTATTACCAGCATCGAAACCGTAAACGACCACATTCGTCAGCAGAGAGCGGCTGGTCGCCGGGGAGATTCCATACTTGAGGTTGTAGCTCCAGACGTTCTGTGATCCGGCCTGACACAAAATGTTGGTTAACCGCCGGGCTTGCTCGGCGCGGAAACCCGACCGAAAGGAAAAGTGCCAATCGTTGGTCCGAACCTCAGTTTGAAAGATGATTTTGTCCGGCCCGGCAACATTGGCTGAATAGCCGTTAAAATTGGTATGGCCGTTGTAGGCGATTTGGGCGGGATAAAGGGTTCTTTCCGGCAGGCCGGTAAAGGGGCTGGTGTAGTTGGTATAGACAATCGCGGTCCAGTCCCCGGTGGCGGTGACGATCTGGTCCAGCGCCCAATGAAAGGTGCCGCTGTAACCGCTCCAGCCGGTCTTGGGGTTGGCCATGCGGGAGCCGGCAACCTCCCCGAAGTAATAGGCATTGCCGCTCTTGTCATAGACCGTCCATTTGTTGTTTGACGTGTCAAGAAAGCAGCGCAGAAACTCGGTGTCCGTCTCGGCCCGGTATTCGACGACGGAACTGTTGGTGGCCACCGAAAACAATTTGTATCCCTTGCCCAGCAGATTCAGCATGAACCCTTTGCTGTCGTCATACTGAGTCAACGGGGCCGGGGGATTGGCGGTCGAATACGCGATGGGGATGCCATCCCGCGTGTTGCGCTCAATGGAGCCGATCTCCAGCTTCCAACCCATGCCGCACCAGCCGTTTTCTTCCGCCGATGAATACCCCAAAGCCAGATTCGGTTCCGAGCCATTCCGGGCGGGCGCGCACGCGATGGGAATCGAATAACCGAAGCTGCCGGTAAACAAATCCACCTTTTGTTGCCCCCGCTTGCCCAACAGGTCGGCGGCTTGAACTTGCTGGTCCGAGGCGGAATTTGGGCCGCCGCTGGCGCCCGAATTTCCTATCTGAGCCTGGCAATTCTCCAAGGCCGTCCACAGAACCATGAGCGCCACTGAAAACCGTTTCATGTTTTTCATAAATTTCATAAAGTGGGTTATTGCCGTCTGATTACTGAATCGGGTTGTTGCTGTATGCAGGCAGTCCCGGCGCAGCTTCGGCCGAATTCGGATTCAAACCGACCTGGGTTTCATACAAGTCCGGCAGGCCGTCATTATCCGAGTCCAGTTTCCAGCCCGGATTGTAAGACAACGGATTGTTGCCGTTCAATATCTCGTCCGAATCGGAAATGCCGTCGCCGGACGTATCGGCAAGATAGGGATTGGTTTTGGACACCAGCCGCTCATAGGCATCTGTAAGCCCATCTAAATCAGAGTCTTGTGGAGTTCCTAGTATCAGGAAACAGGCGGTGTTTGGCAGATTGGTAAGGGTGTAAACATTTCCGTGGTAGCCTTGCCCCATCCACGCCCAAGCCTTGTTTGTGTCGCTGGAAAAATCCAGAATTGAATTGGCGAAGACATCATACGGAGTGTTATCGGAACCACCTTGTATGGTGAAGGTTATGGCCATCGCACCGCTGGTGACACTGGCGGTGACATTAGTGATCCAGACGTTCGTGCTGGTGATGGCAGTCACCGAACCGGCAGATTGTAAGCTGCCCTGCCCGGTGATGATGTCATAAGTGTTTGGTAAAGAGGACGGACTGGACGGCGCGGAAGAAATGAACATCGCCATGTTCCACGGCATGATTTCGTAATAAGTGTAATCCCAGTTGAAGATGGTTTGAACGTCATTGGAAGCCAACGGATAATTGTAAGTCACCACCGTGTTGAACAGACCGTGCGCCTGCAAGACCCCGTTGCTATCGCTGCCGATGTAAAAGCCGTTGGAAAGAACGTCATTTCCCGGCCAGACGCTCAAACCTCCCGGATCGTTTGTCGCCAGTTGCCCATCCAGATAAAGCGAAACGTTGGTGCTGGAATAGGTCAACGCGACAAAATGGAAATAATTGGTCGTCCAATCAATCGGCGCGGAAATGGTATAGGTATTTCCCGAACTGTCGTTGGTCTGCGCCGAGAAATAGATGTTCGTTCCAGCATCATCAACATAAATGCTCCACCAGCCGTAGCTCGAATCAGGCGTGTAGCCGCCGACTTCAAGCAGCCGCCCATATTCCTGTGGGCCAAGCCCGCCGTTGGTATCATTGATGCTGGACCAGTTCGCCCCAAACCAAAAAGTGACGGAGCCTGAATCAACCGTCAGGTTCGTGGTTCCGTCATTTTCATAGATATTGTATTGCAACCAAGCCGGAACATTGGTGTCCACCACCAGCGATCTGCCGTTGCCGAGGTATGAGAAATTGAGGTTGGTGAATGAAATGGGTTGGTAGCCAAAATCGCTCGTCCAGTTCGTGTAGTCGTTGAACGACCACGAATCCAGCGGCGCGTTGGTGGGGCCGCCTTTGAATCCGGGCGGCATTTGTGCGTAAGCCGCTCCCGACAGAGAGCAGAGAAGAATCGCGGGAATTATTAGCCCGAATAACTGGTAGTTCAATTTAATGTGATTAACAGTTTTCATAGAAGTTACCTTTGGGAAGTTGCCCCCCTTTTGCGCCCACAACTCGGCTGGATTCGCCAGATTCATCTGACCATAAAATCTTGCGACATGATTCCCCATTCAGTCCAGAAGTTTTCCTGTGACTTTTGGGAAACAAGCTGGCGTTCAGATTGAGTCGTTGTCTGCCTTTGTCAACCCTTTTTCGCCATGTGTTCATTTCTTTGCTTTGGCAGCCTTTATGAGTGGCAAAGAAAAACCTCAGATTTAACATTCGCATGTCCGATGAGCAGCGGTCGGAACTGGAGGCCATGTGCCGTCGGCGCGGCCGGCCTTTAAGCTTCCAAGTGGAACATTTGATTGCCCTGGCCAAGCTGGTAATTGAATTTTGCGATGGCAACGACGATCTAGAAATTGTGCGTGAACGCCTCGCCGCTGCTAAAAAGCGTTTGCCAAAAAAGAAGGGCAGTTGAACTGCAACTGAAGCATTTCGCACGTGCTTTCCCAAAAAGTGCGCCTCCCAATTAAATTGTTGGAATGGTTTTGTCATGCCGGTGCGGTTTCTTCGACGAGTGAAAGAATGCGGGAGAGGAAATCTTGCGTGTCAAATGGCTTCTCAATGAAATCCGCCGCCCCCAGGTCAAGCGCGTGCTGCTGGTTTTCTATTGTGGCGCGACCGGATACAAACACCACCGGGGTTTCTATCAAGTGAGGGATTTGTTTCAGACGTTGGAAAAGCTCAAATCCATTGATGCCTAGCATGTCAACGTCGAGTGTAATTAAATCAAATACCTCCGTTTGAGCCAGTCGCAAGGATTTCTCGGCGTTCCAAGATGTCTGCACGTCGCATCCGGCGCGCGTCAACAAGAACACGATCATCAGCGCAACTGACGCTTCATCATCCACCACCAAAATTCTTGCCTTATCCCTCATAAACGACTGATTCCCGTCAAATCGCAAAAATTGCTTTTTCTAAATCGTTGTGCATTTCTAAATGTTCCCGCGAAAAGATGCAAGCATAAAAACACAGTATAATGGGTGTATGTATGACGGGCTTCCTGTTCTAGTAAAAGAGCAATGCCGTCGAAACCGTATCATCGTCGTATATTGGGCGACAAAATTCGCAGCTACCGCAAGCAGTCTGGTTTTACCCAGGAGCAGTTGGCGGAAAAGGCTGACTTGCATCATAACTTCATTGGCGAGGTCGAACGCGGCAATATGGAGATTTCGCTGACTTCGATGTTGAAAATTGCCAAAGCCCTGAAGGTAAAAGTGCGCGATTTGGTTGCTGAACTGTAACCGTTATCGGAGAGGCTTCGATAAACCGTGGCATGATTTTTCTCGCCGGAGATTTTTCATTCCCTCGTGTCGCCACAATCACCGCCCAGTTCATGCCTCACACTTCTAAATCTTTCTTAAAAGAACGCAAGCGCAAAATGATAGCTAATAGAATCTGTGCGCTTCGGTTGCACCCTGCTTGGCTTGTAGTTAATCGTGGTCACAAAAAAAGATCGAAAAAATTTGGGCGAAGGAATCCGCAAACACCGCAAGCTGGCCGGTTTGACGCAAGAGAAATTGGCCGAGCGGATTGACATCAATCCTGTCTATATGGGGCAGATTGAGCGTGGCTACCGGGTGCCAACGGTGGACGTTCTACTGCGGATTGCGCGGGCACTAAAAGTTCACCTGCGCGATATTGTCAGTGAACTGTGACCAGAAGTGCGCAAACCAAACGGATGAACACGGCGGAAATTAACACCGCAAATGTGAACACCAAAGTTGGTTTTCATCCATGCACGCATCACAAAAGCGTCTTGCCTCTGCTGGGATGAATCCTGACCTCCTCACGGATAGCGGCACGGACTTTCGCTTCGATGCGTTCAACGAAGCTCATACCGACTCGGCTGAATTTATTGGCCGGTCGGATCGAGGCGGCAATTTCCAGCGCGGTTTGTTTCACCTTGCTCCGGCAAAGGTGCGGAGTGGTGTTGATGCTTTTGAGTGTCTCCGTCATTTCAGTTGTTTCCATAATTTGCTTTCTTGGTTGCGTCGCTGATTCATTCAACGACACCACTATTTTATCAGGCGCACTTTTGCTGGACTGCGAATTTGGCGACTGAAGCCTTGCAAACATTGAACGAAACTACTGTTGCCGCCGACACTTGACACAAAAGCACGCTGATTTTACGCGGGGCGACTTCGCCGGTTTTCAACTTCGACACCGTTTTCATTCAATGTTTGTAAGGCGAAAAATAGTTTAAGTTTTTTTATCACCAGTGCAGACGGCTATGGCGATTTCCGAATTCTTCGCCACTCTGGAACACGAGTTTTGCATCAGGATCAAAACTTTACAAAAATGGACTCTGACAACCGATGGTTGACTTTTTAGGCCAAAAGTTTCTAACTGACGGCATGAGTGCATTCATTGCCAGCCTGTCAGCCAAACAATTACGTCGCGCCGCCGATATCAAAGACAAAATCCAATCACTTGAAAACGAGCTTGAGCAGATTTTGGGTTCGTCAATCAAGCCTGCGGCCCCCGCTACTCCGAAGAAAAGGCGCAAAATGAGTGCGGCAGGCCGAGCCAGAATTTCCGCTGCGGCCAAAGCGCGGTGGGCGAAAATCAAAGCAGTAAAAAAGTAACGGCTCTGGCAGGACGCTTCCTGCCGGTCGGCGTCGCTCCAGTGTGAAATTATTTTCACCCCGGCGAGTGTGAATGGATTTTCCGACGATGATGGGCGCTGAAAGTGCTGGCTAATTCAGCAAAGCCCGCCTCGTCTGGAAGAAGTGAATCCAGCGGAATCTGCAAGGCTCTGGCAAAGAAAACCAACTGGTAGTCCCTTACGCGGGTGCGTTGCAATTCCACGTTGGCAATAATGTCGCGCGTGATGGGAACACCCATCTTTTTCAAAACCACCGCCAGTTTGTGTTGCGTCCATTTTTGTTTTTTGCGGAAGAAGCGGATTCTTTTGCCTGAAAAATTTCGGATCTGCGTCAGTTCAGGTCTGGATTTCGGCTGGTCTTCCCCGTTAATCGGCGGCAGAAGGTCGGTGATGTCAACTTTAAGAATATGCGTGATGATGGGAATAAAACGCGCTGGGACCTGGGCCATGCCGATTTCATATTTTGCCAACTTTGTGCGTGTGATGGCAAACCCGCGTTGCCGGCATTCAGCAGACAGGGACTCCTGCGTCTGGTGACGCGAATGGCGCAACTCGCGGAGACGCAATCCGATTTTGGAAGGAATTTGTTTCATAGGCAGACGGGTCAGAATAATTTTTTCCACCAGGGAAACCATTTGGTGATTTTGCCATCGGCTTCCAACGGCGGCAGAATCAAGCGGCGAAATCCTTTTTCGCAATGCACCAGCACGCACTCGTGGTCGCGGAGATTGCGGAGTTTGTGCGGTTTGATTTTGTGTTCCTCGGTTTCGGAATAATTCACGCTGCGTTTTCCGGCACTTGAACCCCACGACCGTTTCACAACCTGTTTTTTGCCAAGAAAATCGGCGGCCTGAACCGCGTCCGCTTCATCGGCAGACCGGAAGATCATCCGGTTGCGCAAGTTCAAGGTCAGCACCCTGGATTTGTCGTTGCCCAACGGCGGGATGAGCGACGTGGTGGACTGCGCGGCGGCGACAATGGTTGTGCCCGCCTCGCGGATCACGTCCACGCAGTTGTAATCGCTGGTGCCGTCCTCGCTGGCCGTCATAAACCGTTGCGCTTCGTCCGCCCACAAGATGAGCAAATTATCCTCGGCACGCTCTGCCTTTGATTTATCAAACCGGCGCAGCGCGTGATTGTAGAACAGCAATTTGAGAAACGTATTCACATACCGGCGCTCGGTCTGAAATTTCTGCGGCATGGTGACGAGGATGATTTTGCCTTCATCAATCGCGGAGAAGTTGAACGTGCTTGCTTTGGTGCAAAACACCTCGGCCACTTCCGGTGTCAGGAAGTATTGCAGGTAATTGCCGATGGTCTCGCGGACACCGCCAAGCTGCTCGGCGGGTTGACTGAGGTAGCGTTGGACAAAATGGGTTTTCAGTTCGTGACGACGGGGCGTTTCCACGGAAAGGTCGTTGAGGTTTTTTAATTCCTCCTCCAGCCTTTCCTTGTTGGAAAGCACCTCGTATGCACCCCGTAACGTCACCGGCTGTTGCAGTTCGGCGAGCAGTTCAAGCGCGTGGGCGATGTGTGTCTGGGCCTGATTTTTGAAAAAGCCCTTGTCCCCGGCTTGTCCCAGGCTGGTCGCCGCATCCACGACATATTTGGCATAGGTGGAAAACGGGATGCTGCGGTCGCCCGTCAGATTGAACCGATGGGGTGGTTGCCAGTCAGGATCGGTATCGTCGGATCGGATTTGCAGGTGAATCAAATCCGATTCGCGTTCGTAATGGTGCGCCATTGCCGAAAGCGTTTCCCAATAAACTCCCTTTTCATCAATGCAGAGTCCGCCCCAATCCGGCTCGTTTTGAAATACTTGGTGCGCCAGTTGATTGATGCCGGAAGTGGTTTTGCCGGAGCCGGTGTCGCCGGTGATTAGCCAGCCACGGCAAAATTGGTTGCGCTTCCAGATCAAGCCGCCGAGTTGCGCGACGGGGTTATTGCGTTTGTGCGGTGTCAGCAAAAACCGGATGGCGATGAGGATTAACAAAAGCGCATACCCAAGCAGTAAACATCTCCAAGGTTTGGACAACGCCGGAAGGTGGGAAAAATGGAACGGAAAAAAATCAATTTTCATAGAGCCTTTCCAATGAAAATTCCGGCAAGCATTGCAGCCAAAGCTGCAAAAATCGCCGTCGCCAACGGGATGGTTTTTGTGGCTGCCGGATGGACATTCAGCGCCTTGAGCACTCTCGCCGTCTGTTCCTTGAGCGACTTGGCCGCTTCGACCGTGGAGGCGATGTCCTGGCGGAACTGGTCCAGCGAAGGCATCTGGCGGCGGCGCAGTTCGTCCCAATGATCCTGATGAATCCGAAACAACTCCAGTAGCAGCAGGGTTGTGTCACCTTCCTGAATTTTATACTTTTCGCGCCAATTTTTAATGGCCAGCAAAAAATCCTCGTCGAAATCTGGTGGTGTTTGGTTCGTGCTCATGGTTTTGCGGGCAACAACAGTCCGGCGGCCGATTCGATTTCAGCGTAAAGTTTGCGTTGCCATGTCTGAAGCCGTTGCCGGTCAAGCAGGCTGAAATCCTGATGTTTGGCCGCTGCTGTGATGGTTAAATTCCGTTGATTGAGCGCAATGACCAGCCAGTCCGGTAATTGGGTCATGTTGATTTCCTTCCCGCCGAGTTTTTCCCTAATTTGCGCGCACACCTCCGAACCTTCGTAAAGCTCAAAGCTGTCACTGTGCGCCGCGTTGCGGACAATGACATAATTGCATTTGCCGCCAAGCTCGTCGGCCAGCCGCTGCACCTGGTCCACACTGTCGGCTTCGTGATTGACCGGCATGACGAGCGTGAGCGCCGCATTCATGCCGGATAAAACCGTGGGCAGGTCAATGGCTTCAAAAAAACTCGTGAACAAGTCCGTGGACGCGGCGCGGCAATCCATGACCACCAGATTTGATTTTTCCAACAGGTTGAAAACGCCATCCAGACCGCGCCGGTCAGCCAGATCAATGAAGCTGGCGTCGGGATGGAAGCGATTCAGCGTCGAATTTTCGTTGTCACTGTCAATGGCGACATGCTTGATGCCTTTGTCTTTGAGGTATTGGACAAAATTGACGGCGAAGAAGCTTTTGCCGACACCGCCTTTGCCGTTGAGGATGAGGTCGAGACGTTTCATGGATTTTGAGGTTTAAGCATTCGGACTTGCGCGATACGCGGGCCGTGTGATTTCACCGGCGCACTTGGCAGAGGTTCCGGGGACGGCATCGGCGCAACTGGCGGCTGAACCGGCGACAATGCCGCCGGGGCCGTGATTGGTTTCAACTGCGGCTTTCGCCGGCGATTCACCTTCGGCTGGGGGAGCGTCCAGACGAATTCATTGACCATCGTCCGGCTGGTTTTGACACCGTGCCGGGTCAGCAACCCGGCGATGGCCCCGCACGAAGCGCCTTTGTCGCGCAGTTCGATGATGACCTCCCGCCACGGCTGGAGGTTCTGGAAACGCGGTCGGCGGCATGGCTGAAATTCGGCGGCAGCCTGCCGGATGGAATTCGAGTCAGTGACGGTCATAAAGACGGGAATGAGACGGGCGACTGCCCGGAACCTGTGGCGATGATGCCGGCGGATGCCCGCCGGCAATGTGGCGGAAATGTCCAGGATGTTTGCCGGGCAGATGTCCGGCAACGTCCGGTTAACCTCCCGGCAATTGACCGGAGATTGACCGTCAATTGCGCCGGATGATCCGGCGGATGGATTTCGGCAATGCCGCCGGTAATCCGCCAGGCTATCGCCCAAGCCACACTCGACGGCCATGCCAAATCCGGTTTTTCCAAGAAAACTTCTAGGTTGCGCTCGGTCGAATCCGCAAAGCGCAATGCCAGGTTCATCTTCACTCCTGTGGTCGTGTTCAGTGTATTTGCGTTCAGTGACGGTGGTGGTGAATCCCAAATTATCCAACCACGCTGCACAATGCCGAACTTTTTTGCGGCCCACTGCCTCTGGCGTGCAGAGCAAGCCAGAACCGACATTTGCAGCTTCAATCACGTCGAAGTCCTGCAATAGAAATTGAACCTCCTGCCGGTTTGGAAACGGAAGCAAAGCAAGATTCCAGAGAAATGCTTGTCCCAAGTGACCAAGGCCAAGCACCCAAAAGCGGTTTGGCAGATTGGACAAAAGCGGTTTTGACGATACCGGTTTTTGCCAATCGCTGCCCGGCGACCACAGCGACAGGCCGAGTGGGCTTTCCAATGATCGCGCCGGAATGCTGGCAGCTTTCAGAAAGCAGCGATGAACTGCCAAGCCTCCGGCAAAAATACCGCCAAGCGTGATGTCATCGCTGTTGCCGTATTCAAAACTCGCGGGGCAGTCGAAATCTGATACCGCTCCGCGCCACCCGTCGCAATCAATCCGGCAACTGTTTGCGCCAAGTTTGTCGGGTGTGTGGCGACATCACCATCCCCCTTCGGCCACTTGGCTAAATCCAGTTGAGAGTTTTTGTCCAAATCCCAAAGCGTGGCCGTCGGTCCTTTGGCTGGGTAGTCCTGCAAATGGAAGCGCAGGAACAACCGTTCCGGGCTATTGGGGCGGCTTGGCGCATCAATCCATATTATTGCATACGGCCATTCGACACCGTCGCGCGGGGCAATGTCCCAATAGCCCCGCGCAACGCCGTCTTGAAATGGCCGCGATGCAACGTGTTCCTCGAAGCAGCCTTGGTCGAGTCTCATCCTTGGATTTTGACGCTTGGCGTCAGATAGAACGTGACATGGCAATGCGGATGAGAGACGTAACTGCCAACGTGGGAATCAGGGTCGAGCGGTTCGGACTCCGGGCTATCAAGGCGGAGCACCAACTTTTCCTTCTTGTCCACGGTGAATTTATCCCGCGCCCATTGAATCACATTCCGCAAGGTTGTTCCGGGACGGAACGGATGGGATTGAGTCACGCCATTGAAGATGACGCTGACCTCCACTTTCTTGCAGCGGGAGATGTGGATTCGTTTGTGTTTGCCGGGTTCAAGGTGGCAGTCGTGAGCCAGTTCTTCATCAGAATCTTCGACACAGATGCTCCATTCCTCGGGCTTGAACTCGCCCAAGTGGCCCTCTTTGCAGAGACGCTTGATTAACGAACCGACGGTTTCTTGCTCTGCTAGCTCAAAGCCGCAGACCTCTTTTTGTCCACCAAAGTGGACGTTGATTTCATTTTTCATAATATGTCCTGTGGTGGCCCCGTTGCGAACGTCGCCGGGGCGCACCAACCAGTCGCGGCAGACGACCGCAGGCTGGCCTCATTTAAGAACTCGCTTTTCGTGGGCATGTCAGCGGTCACCACAAACCGGCCAGCCAGGGTCGAATCAAACCAGCCAGTCAATTTTCGTAAGTTCGCATTTTCATTCCAAAAAACTCCCCGTAACGCTCTGCTATGGAGCTTTTTGGAA
>Ga0187854_10001136_pt1 | contig 27245 bp, 27 predicted proteins | sample June2016WEW_6_15_FD_132445 | JGI IMG/M metagenome (GOLD analysis project Ga0187854, IMG submission 132445) | Peatland microbial communities from SPRUCE experiment site at the Marcell Experimental Forest, Minnesota, USA - June2016WEW_6_150 | ecosystem: Environmental > Terrestrial > Soil >...
ACGATCAGCGTGGAATATCCGCCGTAGGTCACTTTGCCCGTGTGCTTGTCGGGGCTGTTGTAGGTCAGCGTGAAGCCGGTTTCTCAATACTGTTCCAGCCCTTCTTTGCAGCTTGCGCAGGTGCGGCAGGAATCGACCATGCAGCCGACCGCCGCCAAGTCGCCAACCTTGAGTTTCTTGACCCTCTGTCCCACTTTCGTCACGCGGCCGACGATTTCATGCCCGGGCACGACGGGGTAGACCGTGTCTTTCCATTCGTTGCGGGCGATGTGCAGGTCCGTGTGGCACACGCCGCAGAACAGGATTTCCATTTGCACATCCCTGGGCGTCGGCTCGCGCCGCTCAAAATTGAACGATCCCAGGTGCGAGGTCGCACTCTGTGCCGCGTATCCAAGCGTTTTGGTCATGAGCAATCTCCTTCAATGGCCAGGCGTCATTGTTCCTTGGCGGCCGCTCGCTGGCTAGTGCCATTTTCCAAAAAACAAACGGCTTGGGAACCAGTCCATCGCGGCGCCGGCGAGGGCGATGGCCCAGCGCAACCGGCTTCTTGACAGCGGTTAGCCGAGGTCTTAGATTGCCTTGCAGGATGCAAATAGACATCAGATTCGGCCGGGCCATAGCCTGCTGTACGCGCGGCGGGCGCGGGCCAGGGTTGACGTTTTAGCCGTTGATTGAGCATATGGCGGATGTTCAGGCGGAATTACCATCGGGCGTCTCTGTTGTTGTTCCGGTTTACAACAGCGAAGGCGGTCTGGAGTTGCTCGCTTCAAGGCTGCGGGTCAAATTGAACATTGGCTTTGATGTGGTCTATGGGGTTCAATATGCGACGCCCAGCCATCCGTATTACTGCAATCGCGCTTAGCACTTTGATCTTTGCGGCTAGCGTGTGGTACATTGCGCGCACATTTCAGTGGGTCCAAATCGGCCGATTGCTTACCAAGGTGGACCTCGTCGCGCTGGTGTGTGGCGGCGGCGGGTCACTGATCCTGTACTGGTTTTTACGTGCGGTGCGCTGGCAATTTCTATTGCGGAAGATGGGCGTCAGGATTTCGTTCCTAGATGTCTACTTATGTACGGGTGTGACCGTGAGTTTTGCGATTTTTACGCCATTCCAGTCCGGAGAGTTGTTGAAGGTCGAATTGCTCAAGAAGTATGGGATGGTGGGGCGCTTTACAGGCTACGGCACTTTTGCAGTGGAGCGAGTGTTGGACCTGGTGGTCCTCCTGTCATTGGGCTGTGTAAGCCTGTTGACCACTGTCGATATACTACCGGACCGCAGAGATGCCTATGTTATTCTGGCGGTCATCCTGCTGGCCGCACTCGGCGGATTGCTGGTCGCCTTAAAACTGCGGCTCCGTGGGAAGCTCGGGGAGTTTCTCTCGCATATCCGCGAGTGTGTGCGAGATTTCCGGACTTTACTGGGCGCGTTTCTGATCACCTGTGCCTCGTGGAGCGTGGTTGCCCTGAGCTGGCAGATATTCCTGTACAGCGGCGGCGTCAACCTGGGCTATACCCGATCCATGGCGCTCATGGCGGTGGTTGCGCTCATCAGTATTCTAAGTTTGATTCCCGGCGGGCTGGGGATCAGTGAGGCCAGCACGACCCAAATCCTCGTGCATTATGGGCAAGCCGTGCCTGCTGCCCAAGCCGGAACCCTGGTGCTGCGGTCCTATTCGATCCTGGCGATTGCCTTGGGCGCTGGGCATTTGGGCGCATGGCAGATGGTGCGCCATTGCCGACGCCGGAGAGTTGAATGCCTCGCCGCGCCGCTTTCAGGGGAGTCTCCGGCCTGAACACGGCGCTGCTCTGGTGCAATCCAACAAGGACTGTGGTTTATGGCAAAACGCCTTGCCATCCTCCAATCCAATTATATCCCATGGAAGGGATATTTTGATCTTATTAACTACGTTGATGAGTTCATACTTTATGACACGGCGCAGTTTACCAAGAATGATTGGCGAAATCGCAACAAGATTAAGACCCCGCGCGGCGTCGAATGGCTGACCATTCCCGTACGCCATCATTTCGGTCAATTGATTCAGGAAACACAGATCAGCGATGTCGGCTGGACACGCAAGCATTGGGGTTCGCTCTCGCAGAATTACGCCAAGGCGGCCCATTTCCGGGATTATGAAACCCAATTTGAAGCTCTTTACACCGGTCTAGCCGAGGAAAAATTTCTCAGCGCCATCAATCACCGATGTCTAACCGAATTGTGCCGGACTCTGGGTATCCAGACCAAAATTACATGGTCTCGCGATTACCGTCTGGCGGATGGGCAGACCGAGCCGCTGGTGGACCTTTGCCGGCAAACCGGCGCTACCGAATACATCTCCGGCCCGGCCGCCAAAGACTACATTGTCCCGCAGATCTTTGAACAGGCGGGAATCAAGCTCACCTACATCAATTATGAAGGGTATCCTTCCTATCGCCAGCTTTTTGGCCCCTTTGAACATGGAGTCAGCGCGCTCGATCTGATCTTCAACGAAGGACCGGAAGCCCCAAAATTCATGAAGAGCTTCCTAGGCATTCCTCCCGATGCCGCGTTCACGGGGGGTGTGTGATGCATATATCCGTCGTGATTCCAGTTTACGGCTGCAAGGCGTGCCTGGACGAGTTGTACCGGCGATTGGTCGCGGCGCTCGAAGCCATCACCCCGGAATTTGAAATCATTCTCGTTAATGACGCATGTCCGCAGAATTCTTGGGAAGTCATCAAACGGCTGGCCCTGGCCGACGCGCGGGTTAAGGGAGTCGACCTGTCCCGCAACTTCGGCCAGATCCGGGCGATCACCGCCGGACTGGATCTGGCCCGCGGTGATTGGCTCGTGGTTATGGATTGCGATTTGCAGGACAGGCCGGAGGAGATCAGCAAACTCTATCACAAGGCCCAAGAAGGGTACGACGTGGTTTTCGCACGCCGCGCCGTGCGCCAGGATGGGGCGATCAAGAAGCTGCTGGGTTGGTTCTTTTACGCCGTTTATGGCTATTTCACCGGGGGCGCTTTCGACGCCTCCATCTGCAATTTCAGTTGCAGCCGCAATATGGTGATGCAGAATTACCGGCGCATGCGGGAGCAAAATCGCGCCTTCGTCATGTTCATCAAGTGGATGGGGTTCAAATCCACAGCCATTGATATCGATCACGCCGCGCGCCCCGAGGGCAAATCCTCATACAGCCTGCGGCGGCGCTTTCGGTTGGCCTCCCAAATTATCACAGCCCAATCCAATAGGCCCCTGGTATTGTCGATTCAGGTGGGCTTCACCGTCTCGCTGATCGCCTTCGCCTACGCGATCTGGATCGTGGTGAAGCGGCTTGTCTGGAACATATCCATCGCCGGCTGGCCCAGCCTCATCGTATCCATCTGGTTTGTTGGTGGCATGATTATGGCGCAGCTCGGAGTCCTGGGGCTCTATCTCGGGTATGTGTTCGACCAGGTCAAGGGTCGCCCTCTATACATTATTAGGGAAACCATAGAAGACCAAACCAGTAAATTAGGAGGTACTTCAGTATGATTGTGGTAACGGGCGCAACCGGGTTTGTCGGGCGTTATCTGGTGGATTATCTGGTCCGCGCCGGCGAGCATGTGGTCGCTGTGGGCCGGACCCGCAAATATGACGCATTCTTCCAAGAGCTCAAGGTTCCATTCGTCCCCGCGGACGTGGCACAAGCGGATGCTTACCAGCACTTGCCGCAGGGGCCGATTGAGGCTTTCATCCATCTGGCGGCGGTCATTCCCGCGGCGGTCAAGGATACGAAATCGGACATCTTCCTGAAGACCAACACGCTAGGAACCTTCTATGCCCTTGAGTTTTGCCGCGTCCGAGGCGTGAAAACGTTCCTCTACACGACAACGCTCTACGAGGGGATCGAGCACACCACCTTACCCATCACCGAAGCGATGGGGCGGAAATATGCTTTGACCGGCGATCATGCGTCTTACGTCATCTCCAAGATCGCCGCCGCGGAGTATGTGGAGCACTACACCCAGGAACATGGCCTGCGGGGCATTATTTTCCGCATGACCGGACTGCTGGGCTACGGGCGGCAGGAGGGGTTCTGGGCCAATGGGGTGTTCCATCCCAGCGCCTTTGAAGTATTTTATCGCCGCGCCAAAGCGGGCGAGCCGATTGAAATCTGGGGCCAGCATACGGCGCGGCGCGATTCCCTTTACGTCAAAGATGTGGTGCGCGCCATGCATGCGGCGATCGGCAGCGATCGGGCCCGTGGGCTGTACGTGATCGGATCGGGCCAGGGCCGCACCGCCGAGGAGGAAGCCAAAGTGTTCGCCGAGGTCTTCGGTACGAAAGATCACCCGGTGCCGCTGGTTTATCGCCCTGAACTCGCGGACAAGAAGAAGAGTTACTATTTCGATATTAGCAAGGCCAAACAGGATTTCGGCTGGTCGCCGTATTACACATATGCCCAAGTCTTGGCTGATTATGACAAGGAGGTGCAATCAGGCCGATTCAAGCCCTGACAGTCTGGCGATCGTACGCCATCGCGGGTTTGGTGAGAGATGTCTTTATGGCCGTGAATAAGATCCATTTCAATGAGCCCTGTTTTGAAGGACGCGAGTTGGCGTATATCGCCGATGCGATCCACGGTCGCCACATTTCCGGCGACGGGGTGTTCACCAGAAAGTGTCACGAACTTTTGCAGCGCGAACTTGGCGTTCCCAAGGTTCTCCTGACCACCTCCTGCACGCACGCTTTGGAAATGGCAGCGATTCTGCTGGACATCAAACCCGGCGATGAAGTCATCGTACCCTCGTTCACCTTTGTCTCCACCGTGAATGCGTTCGTGCTTCGCGGCGCCAAGCCCATTTTCATCGACGTTCGGCCCGACACGCTGAATTTGGATGAAGCGAAGCTGGAAACAAAGATTACGCCGCGTGTCAAAGCCATCGTGCCGGTGCATTACGCCGGGGTCGGATGCGAAATGGATGCCATCCTGGCCATCGCCAAACAGCGCGGCATCGCCGTGGTTGAAGACAACGCCCACGGCCTTTTTGGAAAATACAAGGGGAAGATGCTGGGGACATTTGGGTGCCTCGCCACGCAGAGCTTCCACGAAACCAAGAATTGCACCTGCGGTGAAGGCGGAGCGCTGCTGATTAACGATCCGGCTTACATCGAACGAGCTGAGATCATCCGCGAAAAGGGCACGAATCGCAGTCGATTTTTCCGCGGGGAGATCGACAAATACACCTGGGTTGATATCGGCTCAAGCTATCTGATGTCGGACGTGCTGGCGGCATTCCTGTATGCGCAGCTTGAAATGTGGCCGCAGATTCAGCAGAAGCGCCAGCGAATCTGGGAGTTTTATGATCGCCATTTTTCCGGCTGGGCCGAATCCCGCAATGTTCGCAGGCCGGTCATCCCCGTCCACTGCCAGCAGGCCTACCACATGTACTACCTGCTGACGCCATCATTGGACTATCGAACTCGGCTGATTGAACACCTGAAATCCAAGGGTATTACAAGCGTGTTCCACTATCTTCCGCTGCATCTATCCGACATGGGCCGCAAGTTTGGCGGCCAGACGGGCGATTGTCCTGTCACTGAGGATATCTCAGACCGGCTTGTTCGCCTTCCATTTTACAACCTGTTAAGGGAACAGGACCAAGAGCGGGTGGTCGCCGCCATCCGCGAATTCCGGTGATGGGAGAATCCCCTGTGCAACCCGCTGATCCTGAATGCCGCGCCCCGTGGGAATGGCCGATGTTGCTGGCCATTTTCGCCGTATTCCTGCTCCTTAACATTGTGACGGCGTCGCGCTCACCGACGGTTTGGATGGATGAAGTCATGCTGACCGATCCAGCGGCTTCTCTTTATCTGGGCCACGGTTTCCATACCGTGGCTTCCTCTGTGATGACCAAAGAAGAAACCTATGTGAGCATCGCCATGCCGTACGAGGCAGCCCTCTATGGCTGGATGAACATCTTCGGACTCAACCCGACGGTCGTCCGCTCTCTGAATTTCGTGCTCATGGTGCTTACCGTTGCCATGATCTGCCTGGCCGTCCAGCGCTGCCGATTGGTTCGCTCGCCCCAGGCCCGCATCGTGCTGGCCTGTCTGCTGCTCTGCGGATATGGCATTGCCTTCAGCTTTCGCAGCGGCCGCTACGACATTAGCGCCGCCATTGTGGTGGCCGCGATATTTCTTGCCGGCACCGTGCGACAGTCGGGCCTTCGCTATTCGCTCCTGGCAATTCTGGGCGCGCTGTCGATGTGGGCTGGGATGCAGATGGCGCCGCTGCTTTTCGTCCTGGGTCTTCTGCTGCTGATCTTCTTCGGCGCCAGGTTTTTGAGGCCGCTGATCGTCCTGGCGCTCGGTTCGATCGCCGGTCTGTTATCGATCTATCTGGCCTACCAGGCCGAAGGACAATGGTCCTTGTTTATCCGTACGACCCGAGGCTTCGCCAGCTCTGATGCGGTCAACCGCGGCCTGCTCCATCGAACCATCGGCGCCGTCGCTGCCACCCTGCGCGGGTTGTTCCTACATGATTACAGTCTGACGATCCTGGTGCTCCTGATGCTGACTGCCCTGCTGGTGATGATCATCGGTCGGAAATGGCAGTGGAGATCGGCCCCAGTCTTTGGCCTGGCCGTCGCCATGCTGGTTCCGTTCGCGATGTTTTTCGCCGGCCACTATCCCGTCTATTATTCGTGGATGGCGTTCGTACCGGCCGCGGTTGCCGCAGTAGCGGCGTGGGACACCCTGCTTCGCAGTCATCAGCACGCCGCAGTTCGATGGACGAGCGCCCTATTTCTGGCCGTGGCCTGCTTGGTTGGCTTACCCTCAAGATTGACGTTGACGGCCTTGGAGTGGAACCAACGCAACTATGCCCCCGTGGAACAGTTGGTGCAGCGGAACGTCACCAGCAGCGACTGGGCGTACTGCGATCCCGCCGCATATTATCCAACCAAACGGCTGGCCGCTTTGACGTTCGTCGGAACCTATGCGCCCATGATGTCGCCGCAGGAAAAGTCGCAAGTGTCGGTGTTAATCATCGACCCGGCAACCTTCGACGCCGTGCAGCACACGATCGGTGGCGACTGGCGCGATACCGGCCAACGCCTCCCGCTCATCACCCAACCGAACCTGTTGGGCCTGCGCAGCCAAATGGGCGTCAAGTTTTACTCGTTGGCCATTTATCGCCGTGCCGGCCCGTCAACTTGAATCGCGTACAGCTTCCACAGGCCGATCGCCGCCAGCAGCGCAAGATTGGCAAACAGCAGCGGGGCGAATGCTGGCGCTCCGTAAATGAAATTATCCAGCATCTTGGCCGAGGGCCCGCGCAGGTCGGCGCTCACGTGATACCCTTCGCCCACCACGCCGACGGCCGCTTCCATGACCATCAGCGCGAAACAAACGCGCAGATAACGTCTGTTCACGGGGAGAAGAATGGGCACCAGAAGAAATCCCACGGCCAGCGCCGCGGCGATCACCGCGGCCCATTCCGCCGGATTCCAAAGGCCGTTTTGCGCATGATCGGCCAGGCTTAAGACGAAATTGCCGGCGAATCCGCTCACGGCCAGCACCGTCACCCATCCCCCCCATTCCGCCGAACGCGGATCGACCGTCCGGTTCAGAAGAATCAGCAGCCCGATTCCCGCATACGCCAGCGGCGCCGCGAACGGAGCGGTGTACACCAGGCTCTTCAACGTTTGGCTTTGAAAGAACTGGCTGTTGAGATGGAGCACGAATCCCGCCACCCCCACCAGGATCGCGCCCCAGCCCACCATCCCGCCCAGCCAGCGGCTCACCGCGGCGCGTCCGCCCGCTTTTCCATAAACCATCAATCCACCCAGCATCCATGCCGCCAACAAAACGGCCGGTCCCGCCACCGAGAATCCAATGGGAATCCATTCCGGCCAACGCGCAAATCGGTTGAATGAATGCGCCAGGGATATGTCCACCGCCAAAAACGCGAGGTTGAACAGGGCGAACAGCTCGGCCCACGGCCCCGGCTCCAAGGCCCACTTGGGCAAGCGATCTTTATGGAGAAGCGGCATGATCGGAGCTCGCTTGCGTGGTCGCCGCTTTATCTCGATGCAGTTCCTCGGAGATTTCCTTGATCTCCGAAAGGTGCCGCACGATTTCGTAGTAACCGTGCCACTGCACGAAGTCCGCACCCCCCATGAACGCGCCGTGCTTGGCCGTGCGGCCGTAGTAGTGCCAAAGATCAAACGCCAGGTAATCCAGCCGCTGCGAGAACGCACTTCCCGGCGCGACCAGATGCTCGTCGCGCAACTGCTGGATGATCTGCTGGGATTGCTTCACCAAGTCGTTGGTCGAGGCGACGACCGCCTCCGCTTCCTTGTAGAACTGGTCGATCTTCGGCTTGGTGTGGCAGTTGAGGCAGATTTCCTGCATGTTGGCCTGGCCCAGCAGGTAGTTGGGCCGGCGCTCGGAAACCGCCGCGAATAGCCAGTAGGACAAGCGCTCGGTCACATCATGCGTGAAATGCTGCCCGCCCAGGCCGCTCATGTGGCACGTGGCGCACGTCGGCACGGGCATGTCCTTGGCCGTCAGATGGTGCGGGTCGGCTTCCAGGTTCATGTGCGCCCTCTGTGCCGCGAACAGCACGCCGTGCTTGGATTCATCGTAGATTTCCACCTGCGAATGGTCCGGGCCCATGTGGCATTGCCCGCACGTCGAGGGCAGCCGCGCCAGCGCGACGGACGCCGCGTGCCGCGCGTGACAGCTCGTGCATGTCCCGATCGTCCCGTCCGAATTGGGCCGGCCCACGCTGTGGCACATGTAACATCCCTTGACCGCCGCCGCCGACCCTTCCACCGCCACCAGCGGATGCGCCGCACGATTCACCGCTCCTTTATGGAATTGCTCGAAAAACGCGATCTGTTCCGGTGTGAAATCCTTCGGTCCCGCCACCGCCGCCCACGCCGGCGCCGCGTGCCGGCTTCTCAGATATTGATCGTATTCCGTCCGATGGCACTGCTGGCAGTTCTGCGCCGTCAATTGCTTGGATATCACGAACCCCCGATGGTCCATCTTCTCCTGGCCCGGCATCGGCTGGTGGCAATCCAGGCAGCTCACACCCTTGGCCGCGTGATGGCTCGTCTCATATTCATAAACAATCGCCGGCGTCTCGCGGATGTGGCATTCAACGCATTTCCCCGTCGCCATGACGTACATCGCGCTCGGCTGCGCCGTCTCCACGCCCGGCCGCTCATGGTTGATCATAAACGCCAGCACGATCAGCGCGGTTGCAAAGACGACGGCCAAAAAAATCAGCCGAAACGTTCGATGCGGCATCCCGCCTCCCTGTCCGCCTGCGTCGACCGCGCCTCCCCCGTCACCTCGCCAGACTGCTGCTCCGGCCGTCACCCATTTTACCGCCATCCCCCCGTCGCGTGCACCTCGGTTTCACCCCATGGCGGCGCGTCAACGCCCCAGCCGCTTCTCCTCCACTTCTACCCGAAAAATAGCTTCCAATCGCGCGCACCCCAGCCCGCCAACGGTTGTCCGCGGCGGCAATCGTATGCTGTTGTTTGAGCATGTCCCATGCAACGGCGGCGGGACTGGCCGCGGCGAGGGTGTGTCGGCCGCATGGCGCGCGGTCCAACTCGGTCGGGCCAGCCATTTGGTGTCAAACTCGCTTTGGCCTGGAGCTCACTCGAAGATGGGTCTGGTCGCGGGTGTAAAGCGGCACCACCGTGCCGCGATGAGGCGTATCCAGCCGCGGCTTAACTCCGCTTGCGACATCCCGACCAAGCGTGGCCCAATCTTCGACGCTCCGCATGCCGCTTTCGGCATACATCTTCAAAACGCTGTCAAATGGATGCATGGCAATCTCCGTTGGTGATTCAATTGGCGTCATCCGCCGTTAGTTCGACCGCCTCTTACGTTCATCCAGGGCCTTGTTGGCGGCGTGAGCGATCTGGTCGGCCGCTTTGTTGGCAAGATTGGTCGCTTCATCCTTCGCTTTGTTGGCGGCATGGGTCGCCTCATCCGCCGCTTTGTTCGCTGCATCCGTGCGTTCGTCCGCCGCCTTGTTGGCCGCGTTGACCGCCCGATTGGCTGTCTGATCTTCTGAGGGCTTCATGGGTTCACCTTGGTAATATGTTTCGGCTTCGGCATATCTCCTCCGGAAGACACGTTACCGAATACACATTGGGCGACCACCAGCAGGACGATTCCGAAAACACGTTGCCTGCTCATAACTGATTCCAATTGAGAGAGAGATCTTCAAGTTCGGGCATTGGTTCAGATTGCGTCCGCTCTGGCGATCGATGATCGCAATGCCGGACTGTCGTCGGAATGTTGATGAGCGTGCATCAGCAGGCTTCGTGGGAATGCGAATCGTTCCCAGGCACTGCCAGCGCACTTCGGGCAACGCAACGGCGAAGCGATCGCATCAACGGGCTCAAAGCCGCACGCGCGGCACTGCAGCCGATAGGGACACGCCGCGCTTCGCAAGCCGCTTGATGCGCGGGATTTTGGTAATTGCTCACTTAATCCAAATCGCTCCATGGCAATGGACATCGTTCTCTCCGGGTTTTGAGTCGGCCTGTAATCCTGTCCGCAGCGGCTCATGGCGCAACAGATGCCGTGGGGCCTGTTGGCCAGCCCTCGCCCTCGGGCAGGACGCTCGAGCGAATTCGCTGCCACACTTCCCAACGATTGACAGGAACATCGCCGGCCACCTCGAAGCCCAACCGCACTCTCCCCCTGCCAATCTCAAGCACCGTGACTTTGAGCATTTGCTCAACGCGGCCGCCTGGGTCTCCAACGACCACCGATTCCGAGTTCCTTCTCGCTAAGACCAACATGACGGATCCTCCGTTCATATGACCGATCGCCCGGTTCATCGAAAGATGTACCCAAGGGCCACGAACGCTGCGGCAAACAGCGTCGTCAGAACGACTATGCCGACGTAGAAGTTAATCCCTCGGTTCAATTCAATTTTGAGAACATCCATGTTGTTCTCCGAACACCATCCGCCATGGCGGACATCCGAAAACGTCTGGCGTCATCACCGATCGTCCGGCTCCAAGCGGGCTCGTTCGTGGGCCCGCAAGAAACGCGCAACGTACCGCGATCTTCCTAGTGGTGATCGTCCATGTCGTGGTGATCATCGTGGCGGTCATCGTGGCGGTCGTCGTGGCGGTCGTCGCGGTGATCCGTATCAGGACGACGGTCGCCACGCTCCGAGAAGCATCCCGCTGTCAACGACATGAGTGCGGGCAAAAGCACCGGAATGGCCAGCGTCGCTACGGTTAAGATTCTTCGCTTCATCTTCGGTCTCCAGTTGTATGGCCGTCGCAACGGATCGATACGTTGCCAAGTCTCATGCGTGAGAGGCCAGGCCTCGGGCGGCGTGCCAAACAACCAACAACACGACCGCACCGACGACGGCGACAAAAAGGCTCCAAACGTTGAAGCCCGTCATGCCGGCCGTTCCTGCGGCATTTCGGAAGAGCCAGCCGCCAGTCAGCGCACCGACAACGCCGAGCGCAATGTCCAGCGGGATGCCCGCGCCGCGTTGGTTAACGATTCTGCTTGCGATAAAGCCGGCAATGAGGCCCAGCACCAGCCAGCCAGCCACGCTCATCACCATGCCGCGTCTCCTTTGAGAAACCATGGTCCGAAGAAACAAAAAAGCCGACGCAACCGAACACCACAGGTGTTCAATCACGTCGGCTTACTCGCTAACGGGTCTCCCGGCCGATGGCCGAACTACCCTTCATTTAGTCATCCGATGACTTTCATATCTTGCGGGGAGCTGATTTGTTTAAGGCTCCACTGGCATTTTGTATTGTAAGTCTCATAACTGTAAATGCAAGCAATTTGGGTGAATATTAGAGATTTAGTCAGCAACCGTTTCCTGGGATTTCGCGCAATAATTGCCGGGCGACCTCAATGGTCTGACCTTGGCCGTAACACAAAAAACGCGGGTGGCCTGCGCATTTGCGCGTTTCGGCGCGATCAAGAATGTTGGAATGTTCGATAGATTATCCATTTATCAGGTCTCATTGGGCATTTACTGATGGAAGGTTCGCCATTTGCACGCGGGGCGCCAGCGCAGCTTGGAAGTCATTGGCGATGATGCTTGTTGATTTTTGCTGTAGTCCGTCACATCCGCTCCATGCCGCCCCGCGGGATAGGTCGAGTTCGTCCAGCTTTTCCCGGTCGGCGCGATGATTACGTCGGTAGGACAGGTTAGCGACGAGCATCGTGAGGGGACTTCGCCAACGCCTCAGGCTGCCGAAGACCCTTCGGATGATCCGCCAGGGCGAGTAGAACCATCGCCACGAATCGTCCATCTCCGAGAGTATCTGGGCCCAAGAGAGATTCTGAAACCGTGCCACGGGGAAGCTCAGCGTGTAGTAGCGCCAATCCTGCGGCAAACGATTGGCCGTGATGCGCCCCTGGGTCTGCATCTTCTCCCACAACCGAGTCCCAGGCAGAGGCGTGAGGAAGAGGGGATTCAGCAGATCGACGTCGTACCGAGCGGCGGCTTTGGCGATACGTCTGCCCACCCCGGGGGTGTCGCTATCCAATCCCATGATGAACGATCCGACCACCAAGATGCCGTACCGGTGGATGCGGGCCACGCTGCCGCGGAGATCACCGCCCTTGAGGATGTTGTACCGCTTGCCGAGTTCGGCCAGTCCCTCGTCCGTGAGTGATTCGAAGCCGATGAAGGCGCCGACGCACCCGGCGCGGGCGGCCAATTCCAGGAGTTCCTCATCATCACCAAAGTTGATGGTGGCTTGACAGACCCACTTCTTATGCAGCTTGGCGGCGATCATGGCGCGGAAGAGGTCCTTGGCGCGGGTCAGGTGTTCCGGACGCGTGCCGATGAGGTTGTCGTCCACGACCAGGACGAGCCGCTCGTGGATCAGACCAAACTCGCGCACCACCGCCTCGATGGGGCGATGACGGTAGCTGTGGCCATTGAACGCCGACACGCTGCAGAAATGGCAATTCAACGGGCAGCCGCGCGTTGTCTGGATCGAGCCAAAGGCATAGCCACGCGTCAGCAGATCATGCCGCGTCGACGGGACGGACTTCAGATCAACCAATCCCCCATCATAGATCCGGCGCAGCGCGCCCGCGCCGCGCTGAGCGTCGGCCAGCACGGTGGGCCAGATGGCTTCGGCCTCGCCTTTGACCACGGCGTCCACTTCCGCCAATGCCTCCTCGGGACGCATCGAGGCATGAATGCCGCCCATGACCACGGGCACGCCGATCTTGCGGAAGGCTGCCGCGATCTCATAGGCGCGCGGCGATTGTGAGGTGAAAGCCGTGATGCCGACGAGGTCGGGCCTGGGCATGCATGAGTAATCCGGCACGCCCAGATTCTCGTCAATGATGGTCACTTCCCATTGGGCGGGTGTCGCACCCGCGATGGCCATCAATCCCAGGGGCTTCCAAACCCGGTACCTGCGCCAGCGGCTCGGTTGAGACATGCTGACCAGCGGGTTGCATGGGTTAACGAGGCACAACCGCACGTCGGCAATCCTCCTCAGAAGGCCGAGTTCCACCGACGCCAACTATGCCAGGACACCAGCGCCACGACGGCCGCGATAGCGGCGAACAAGAGGGTTTTCAGGTTGGATATGGCCACGGCGTTTCCGCTGATCAGGCTGTAAAGCCACCCCCCGATCACCGCCCCGATCGCGCCCATGCCGACGCCCAAGCGAGGGTCATCTCCTCGCAGGTTGACGATCTTCGTGGCGATGAACCCAACGATCAGCCCCAACACGATCCAGGAAACTACGCCCAACAACATGGTCATGGTGCATCTCCTATCGGAAATGATGCTCCAAGGGACGAAAAAAGCCGGCGCAACCGGACACCAGCGGTGTTCAATCGCGTCGGCTTACTCGTTAACGGGTCTTCCGGCCGGCGGCCGAGCTACCCTTTAATTAGTCATCCGAAAACTTCAATTTTCTGCCGGGAGCTGATTTGCTTAACGCTCCACGCATTTTTTATATTACGCCTTTTGACCGGCGACGCAAGACATTTGCCGGAATTGTTGATATCTTGTTCATTCTGATGAAGACCCAGGGAGAGATCGAAGCCGCTGTTTCGGAGGGCATGAGCCGCTTCGAACAGGAATTCATGGGCCGCGGACCCAAGGACGTTCGCGTGCACCTGATCGACGATCTGCTTGTCATCCGACTCAAAGGCGTTTTGACCGCGGCCGAACAGCATCTGGTCAAGACCCTCCAGGCCGAGAAAGGCAGAGACCTGCTCAAGCAGGTGCGGACTCATTTGATCGAGACGGCCCGGCCGACCATGGAGGCCATGATACAGGAGATCACCGGCGTCAAAGTGCTGAGTCTGCACCACGACATCAGCACATTGACCGGCGAAGAGGTCGTGCTTTTCACCCTGTCCGAGTCGCCGCTATTCCGGGAAGCGAAGAAAAAATAGGGCTTATTTTGCCGATTCTGCCAAAAAGTCGATATTGCCCGTTGCAGTTTCCCAATCAGAGTCTTAGCGTGTAGAGCAGTGCCCGAGCCAATGACTCCGGCTCTTGTATGACGAATAAGTACAAGTCGTCGGACGACTAAATAAAAGGCAACCCGGTTCGCCGGGGGGCCAGTTGCAGAGTAAGCCGACGTGGTTTGACGCCCAAGGGCGTTTGACCACGTCGGTTTTTTTGGTCTTTGGCCAAGACGGGGTTTGAAAGGAAAACGGACGCACAACTGAAGAACGATTTATGGCGGCAAGGTAATCCTCACCGGCAGGATCGTTCTTGGAATGAGCGGGAAGAGGCCGGGTCGGCCGCGTGGAGCGTTCTCCGCATGGCCGATCGAAGCGGCTGGTGGCTCATGCGATGCTTCAGAGATTCATTTGAATCACGGATTATTTTGTGAGGATTCACTTATGAGCCATGCAAGAGCACTTCGAACAGCGCTGTCGGTGGCCACGGTAATGGTGTTGAGCGTGGTGCCTATCGCGTCATCGCAGGACGCTTCAGACATCACGGCGCCGCCCGTCGCGCCGGCCCCGTCGGACACGGTCACACTCACCGACGCACAGCTCCAAACATTGGTCGCGCCCATCGCGCTCTATCCCGATCCCCTCATCGCGCAGATACTGCCGGCATCCACTTATCCACTGCAGGTCGTGCTTGCCGCACGTTGGCTGCAAGCCAACCCCAACCCCACTGAAGCCTCGATCGACGCGCAGAACGTGGAACCTTCCATCAAGGCCATGCTGCACTATCCCACCGTCTTGGCGATGATGAACGACCAGATCGATTGGACGCAATCGCTCGGCGTTGCTTTCTTGAATCAGCAGGCGGACGTGATGAACGCCATCCAGGAACTGCGGCGGCAAGCCCAGAGCGCGGGCTCCCTGCAAAGCACTCCGCAACAGCAGGTGATCATGGACGGCGATGCCGTCGAGATCCTGCCGGTCGATCCTAACCTCGTTTATGTGCCGCAATATGACGCGCAGACGGTGTACGTGGGAAATGGCGGAACTGGCGTGTATCTCACCTTCGGTGTGGGATATCCGGAAGGCCTGTGGCTCGACAACAACGTTGACTGGCACAATCGCTGGGTCGCAGGCGGCGATGGCTGGAACCATGGATGGGATAAATCCGTGGGTGCCCCGCGCGGCGGCGGCATACGGCCCGGTGAAAACCCGCCGATTACCAAGCCCTGGGAACGCAATCACGCGCAGCCGCTGCCGGTGCGTGCTCGACCGCCCGCCCAGGAGGCGGCTCGCGGCGTTGGGCCGGGGTATGAAAATCCCAAAGCCCAGGCCCCCGCGCCCGGCGCGTTTCAGGGCTACCAGAACCGCGTTGGTGTGCAACGCGCGGTAGACCGTGTCCAGCAAAGTCGTCCCGCGCCCGCGCCCCAGGCCGGACCCGCACCCCGGGCCGCGCCCCAAGCCACACCCGCTCCCCGGGCCGCGCCGGTACAGGCGTTTCACGCCGATGGCAACGGCCGGACCGTGGCCGCCCAAAGTGCGCGAGGAAATGCATCCAGAAGCGCAGGCGGAGGCGGAGGGGGCCGCCGAAAATGAATGTCGAACGGAATTCGATGACACGGGCGTGGAACATCAGATGATTCGAACAACATTGATCCCGAGGAGCAATTTATGATAAACGGAACGCGTAAAGGCATCGGCTGGGTGATGGCAACCGTCCTGGCGGGCGCGGTTTTGGTGGTCGCGGGCGGATGCGAAAACACCACGAATTCGCCACCGGCCGTGCCGTCCGCGCAGACGCCCGAGCAGGCGCCAGGCGCGCCGGGCCAGGGGCAGCAGGTATTCGCCAGCGACGACGAAGCGCTCAAGGCCCTGCTCAGCGCCGTCAAGGCCCAGAATCATGACCAGGTGCATCAGATCCTCGGCCCCGCGTGGAAGGAACTGGTCTCCGGCGACAAGGTCGAAGACGGCAACGCCTTCAAGGAATTTGCCCAGCACGCTGCCGAGCACACGCGGCTGCAAAAGAAAGATGCCACGACGTCGATCATCTATGTTGGCAAGGACGATTGGCCGTTCCCCATTCCAATCGCCGAAACGCCCGACGGAAAATGGTTCTTTGACACCGAGGCCGGCAAAACAGAGATCCTGGCTCGCCGGATCGGCGCCAACGAGTTGGACACCATCGAGGTATGCCGGGCGTACGTGCAGGCGCAGCGGCAATACGCCGGCAAGGATCGCGACGGCAGTGGCGTGCTCAAATATGCCCAGAGAATCCTAAGCACGCCGGGCAAAATGGACGGCTTATACTGGAGCGTTAACCCCGGCCAGGAGCAAAGCCCGTTCGGCCCCTTGATGGCGGGAGCGGAAATGGAAGGCTATGCGCAGACCGCGGGCCATCCTCACGAGCCTTATCACGGGTATCACTTTCGTGTGTTGAAGCAACAGGGTTCAGCCGCGCCGGGAGGCAAGTACAACTATGTGATCAACGGAAACATGATCGCCGGCTTCGCGCTGGTCGCTTTCCCCGCGGAATATGAATCATCGGGAATCATGACGTTCATCGTGAGCCACCAGGGGAATGTCTACCAAAAAGATTTGGGCCCGAATACCAAAGAAACCGCGCGGAAGATGACGAAGTACAACCCCGACGACAGCTGGACGCTGGTGAAAGATTAACCATCGCGCGTGGCCGCATCCGTGAAACGAAGAAAAGATAGGCCCTATTTTGCCGATTCTGCCTAAAATTCGATATTGCCCCTTGCTATTTCCAAACAAGAGTCTTAGGGTGTAGAGGAGTACCCGAGCCAATGACTCCTGCTCTTGTATGACGATTAAATAGTCGTCGGACGACTAAATAGAAGGCAACCCGGTTCGCCGGGGGGCCAGTTGCAGAGTAAGCCGACGTGGTTTGACGCGCCAGTGCGTTCGACCCCGTCGGCTTTTTTTTGGCCTTTGGCGAAGACGGAGGCGGTCCTAACCGCCAGAAATGAAGACCATGCTTAAGCCCAGTGAAACGATGGCAGCGCAAATCGCTCAAGCGGTGACTGTTTTCCAGAAACAACGGACGGGTCACGCACCGAAATCAGTGAGCGTGGTGCTGAGCGGGGACACGTTGGTCGTCATGCTGCACGGCGCACTGTCGCCGGCCGAGCAGGCGATGGCCAAGAACCCCGCAGGCGCCGCCAAGGTGCAGGAGTTTCACCGGCAGTTGTTTCTCAACGCCGCCGACACGCTCCGAGAGGAGATCAAGCGGATCACCGGAGTGGAAGTGCGCGAAGCGACCGCAGAGGTCGTCGAGCCCGCCAACGGAACCGTGGTGCAGGTCTTCACCACCAGCACCATGGTGCAGGTATTTATGCTTGCCGGCAAGGTGCCGTCCGACAGCTTCAACGGCCCAGACAATACAGGAGAACGGATGCCATGAGCAAGCATAAACGGTGAGCGGAACGGCGTGTTCACGACTCAGAAGCGCGGCGGCGAACCTTCGTTCCTCGCCGCGCCGGTGCAATGAAACTCGACGCCGAAAGTGTGAAGTGGTCGGCAATAGGAGAATGCAAATGGAACCACAGTTCTCCGGCCCTCACCAGAAGATTTACCAACGCGTATTCCAGCACCCGATGCCGCATAACCTTCAGTGGCGGGAGGTGTGGTCGATGCTCAGCGCTATCACCGATGCCGCCGCCGTTGAGGAAAACAACGGGAGCCTGCTGAAGGTCACGCGGAACGGGCAGATGCTGGTGCTGCACCGGCCTCGCGGCAAGGACCTGGCCGACAAGAAGGAATTGATGCAAGTCCGTCATTTCCTGGAGCGGTCGGGCACCCCTGTGCCACTGCCCGCAACGGTTGGCACGCATCTCCTGGTGGTCATCGATCATCGTGAGGCGCGGATTTACCAGGCCGAGTTGCACGGGTCGGTCCCGCAGCGGATCGTGCCTTATGACCCGTTCGGCTTTGGCCGGGATCTGCATTACAACCAGGACGATTCCGATGGCCAGCGAAAGCCGGAGCGACGGAGTTTTTACGAAGCCGTGGCCAAGACGTTGCACGGCGCCCAACAGATTTTGTTGTTCGGCGCCGGCACGGGCGCCAGCAGCGCCATGGAGCAACTCCTGCTCAATCTGAAGCAGCATCACCCTGATCTTGCCCAGCGAGTTGTCGGCGCGATCGTCGTGGACGAGCACCATCTCACCGAGGATCAGTTACTGGCCAAGGCGCGGGAGTTGTTTGTTGTGGCCTGATCCACCCCGTCCTTCGCCGGCCGTCTCGTGAGGTGCCGCATGCCGCTGATAGGGTGCGATTGTCCCTACGCCGTCCAGTTTTCATCGCAGCCCTCCCGGCATCACCCCCAGGCTCGAGACTAAGCCGGTCGTCCCCGAGCCGGTCCGGCGGCTTTGGCCGCCAATCTCCGCGTCGATCCGCATCATGGTCCAGCGCCCGTCCATGAGCTCTTTACAGTCTGCGCCAATTCATGCCGATGATTGAATACAAACATGAGTTGCCTATGATGCCGGAAATTCAGTCGCTTTTGAGTGTTTTGGGCGGACCAGTCTGTTAGTCGGGTGGGAAAACTGTGGAACCTGCTTCAACTGGAACGGGCGACGTCTCCCGATCGGGGGCGCCGCCGGGCATTGACGTGCCGCCCGCGGTGATCGAGCGCGCGCGGGAGTTGTACGACTCGGGCCTCATGATTCAGGCGTATGAGGCGTCGCGCGCGACGGGTCCGTTGCGGGATTGGAAGCCCGTGTCAGCCGGCATCCTTGCGGCGCGTCTGGCGCGCAACATCGGGGCGCCGCGGCTGGGGCGGGCCATGATTCGCCGCGCCTATCTGACGGAGCCGGCCAATCCGCTGACGCGGTACTACCGCGCGGGAGAGCTGATCGGCCGCCGCGGACCCTTCGCGGCGTGGGAGTTCATGCGCCAGTTTGGAACGCTGGACGATGCCGAACCCGCGATCCGCGCCGACTGGATGGCTTACCTGGCGGAAATCGCCTGGAGTTTTCGCGATTTCGATGCGGCCGATTCGCTGATGGCCCGCGCGGTTGCCACCAACGGCCAAACCCCGTGGTTATGCGTCATGCAGGCGCGGTCGCTGGAAGCGCAGGATCGGTATGAGGAAGCGCTCGTGTCGGCGCGGCATTCGCTCGAGTTGAGGGCGTGGTTCTCGCCCGGCGTGCAGATGACGGCGCACGTTCTGCAGCTTCTGGACCGTGATGATGAAGCGCTGGCCATGCTGGCCGAGGCGTCGAACCAAATCGAAAGCGGCCTCGTCGTCTGGCAGCTGGCGGCGTTGCGGCTCAGCCTCGAACATTTTGACGATGCCCGCGATTCGCTTGACCGTGTGGAAAAGCTGATGCCGCTGATGGAGCCGGCCGTCTTCAAGGCGCTGGCGGGGATGCGGTCGGAGGTGAGCTATCACCGGGGCGACACGGCGCTGGCCATCGATTGGGCGAGGAAGTCGCAAAATAAGTTTCTGGCCAAGGTGCTCGACTGCCTGGCCGCCGCGCCGCCCCAGGCCAAGCGAGCGCGGTTGACGGTTCCCTTCGTGCGCCAGCACCACTCGACCTGCGCGCCGGCGACGCTGGCCACCATCAGCCGGTTCTGGTCCATGCCCGTGGACCTGCGCGCCGTGATCGATGAGATTTGCTACAACGGAACCCCCTTGCACCTTGAGCGGCAATGGGCGATCGATCACGGGTGGGCCACTTGCGAATTCACCGTCACCTGGGATGCCGCCAAAGCCCTCATCGACCGCGGCGTGCCTTTCACCCTGACCACGCCCGAAGTGACGACCTCGCATCTGCAGGCGGTCGTCGGCTACGACGAGCGCCGCCGCACGCTGCTGGTGCGCGATCCGTTTCAGTATTACCAGAGCGAATTCCACGCCGACCTGTTGTTCAAGCGATATAGCGCGACCGGTCCGCGCGGCATGGCGCTGGTTCCCGGCGCTCGGGCCGATCTCCTGGACGGTTTGAATCTTCCCGATGCCGCGTTGCACGACCGGCTGTTTGAATTGTGGACGGCATTGGAAAAGCACGACCGCGCCGCCGCCCAGCGGTCGCTGGATGCGATGAACGCGCAGGCCCCGGATCATTGGCTCCCATTGATCGGCGCCAAATCGTTGGCGCAATATGACGGCGACCCCGCCGCCGAGCTTCAGGTTGTCGACCGATGGCTCGAAAAATTCCCCGACGATGCGGCGCTGAAATTCCTCAGGGCGTCCCTGCTGCGATCCCTGGGCCGCCGAGACCTCCGGCTGCAGGAGCTGGAGAACATTTGCAGCAAGGGCGCCACCGATCCGGTCTTTTACCAGGAATTGGCCAACGACCTTGCCCTCGATGCGCGCGAACATGCGCGTTCGATCCGCCTGCTGCGCAAGGCCCTGCGCCGCCAACCGCGCAGCGGAGCGTCGCTGCACGCCCTGGCGGGAATCTATTGGGCGAATCTGGATCGCGAAAAGGCGATGGAACTCTATCGATTCGCCGCATGCCTCGAGGACAAGAACGAATCGGCCGCGCAGAGCTATTTCGCCGCCGGCAGGAATCTGCGCAAGACGGATGAAGCGATGGCGATGCTGAGGTCGCGCTTCGAGCGGTTCGGCGACCACTCGGCGCAGCCGGCCATGACGCTCTTTGGGGCGTTGGACGCGATCTCGCAATTGCCGCAGGCGATGGCCGTTCTGGAGGAATCGCAGCGCCGCCGCCCCGACGATGGGGATTTGATCCTGTACGCCGCCCGCAACTACGCCCGCCACGGTGGAAACGAAAAGGCCAAATCGCTTCTGAACTCCGCCAAGGGCAAAACGCACGCGGTGAATTGGCTGCGCAGCGCGGCGACGTTGGCGTCTTACGAGGGAAATCTGACCGAAGCTCTGGGTCTTTGGCGCCAGGTGCTGCAGACCCAGCCGCTGGCCATGGATGCCCACGAAGCGGTGGCCCGCCTCACCGCCGAGACCGAATCGACCGCGGCGGCCTTGGAGTATCTGGAGTCGGCGTGCACGCGATTCCCGCACTTTTTCCCGCTGATGCGCCTTCGCATCGATTGGTTGCGGCGCGACGGCGCCGAAGCCGCCGAACCCGCCGTGCGGGCACTGGTCGAGCAACGTCCAAACGACGTCTGGGCTAGACGCGAACTCGCATTGGTGCTGGTCGAGTTGCGCCGTTACGAACAAGCGGCTGCTGAGGCGGCCATGGCCCTTCGGCTCGAGCCGACCTCCCCAGGGTCTCATTTCGTTCAAGGCCTGGTCTTTTCCAGGCTGAATCGCACCGACGAAGCCCGGGACTGCTGGCGCCAATGCATTCGCCTGTCGGTCGATTATCGATACGCGATCGACCAACTGCTGGGCTCATGCACCACGATTGCCCAGCGCCGCGAGGCCTTGCGGTTCGTTCACTCGGGGCTGGTTCGCCAGGTTGTTTTCGGAGATGGACTGCTGGCGTATCGCCAGCAGGCGTCCAATACCTTGCAGCCGCAGGAATTGCTGGACGATCTGCGCGCAGCCCTGTCGGCGCGGCCGGATTTGTGGCATGCCTGGTCCGCCGTCATCGGGCAGCTGGCGACGATGGACCAACTGCCCGAGGCGATGGAATTGGCGCAACAGGCGACGGACCGCTTCGCCCTCATTCCGCGCATTTGGCTGGATATGTCCTATGTGTGTCGCCTGCGCGGCGATCGCCAGGGCGAAATCGAAACGCTTCACAAATGCCTGGGCATCACGCCCGGCTGGTCCATCGCATCGCGGCAATTGGCTAGCGCCCTGGTGCGCGACGGGAACCTCCGCCAGGCACGGCGGGTGATGAAGGATGCGATCGCTCGCGATCCGCTGGACGGCTCGAACCACGCCACGCTGTCCGATCTGCTCTGGAGGATGAACAAACGTCGTGGCGCCGTCGTGTACGCCAAGCGGGCGGTGTTTCTGGCGCCGGAGCTTCAATCGACGTGGGACGACCTTCGCCGATGGACGGCGGCGCTCAAGCGGCCCCAGGAGGCCGTCGAGCTGGCCCGGCAAGTTGCGCTTAGCCGCGCCGGGGAACCACAGTCGTGGCTGCTGCTTGCCAAGATGCTCAGCGGCCCGGCAACGCTGCAAGAGCGTCTGGCCGCCTGCGAAAAGGCGCTGTCCTTGAATCGGCGCTCCATCGAGGCGACGGATTTGCAAGCGAGGCTGCTGTGTGAAGCCAAACGCTTTGACGAAGCCCTGGCCGCGTGCCAATCGCCCGCGTGGGGCGATTCGCCGCCGGTGTATATGCGGGGCCGGGCGGCGTGGGTCGTGGCCGAGCGCGCCGACGTACCGGCCGCCATCGAGCAGATGCGGTCCATCCTCCGCGAGGACCCGAACTATTATTGGGGCTGGCAGACTCTTTGCCGCTGGCTGCAGGTTCACAAGAACGGCGCCGAGTTCCTCGAAGCGGCCGGCGAAATGGCCAAGTATTTCCCCAACGACCTCGGGGCCCTGAACCAATTGGCCAGAGCGCAGATTTGCACCGGCCACAGACTCGCGGGCAAGGCGACGTACGCGCGCGTGCTGGCCATCTCCCCGCTGGACGACCAGGCGGGATTTCACCTCTTCGACGCGCAATTGGTGGATCGCGAGTTCGACGCCGCGGCCGCCACGCTCCAGTTGCTTCTGAAACATCAGGACGGACCCTGGGCGCGCCAGCGGGAAATCGCCCTCACCACGCGGCGCGGAGACAAGCAGCGGCTTGCCTGGCAATTGTCCCAGGCGTCCAAATGGGTGTTGACCGATCCGGCTCCCTTCGACGCCGCCATAAAGGAAATCGACAAGGCGGGACCGGGCAAGCTGGTCGATCTCGTACTCCTGGAATCGCTGGACAAATGCCGGGATCAACCTCCGACCGCGGACGAGGCCCGCCTGGCGCAATTGGCGGTGGAGCGCGCGGCCAAGGCGCGCAATTGGCCTCGATGCCGTCAGTTGCTGCGGAAATTTGAATCGCGCGACAGCGTATGGCTTGCCGCGGTCGTGCCGTATATCGATGAGCTGGGGTCGTGCCAGCGTCGCCTTACGATTCGGCACTTCTTGTGGAAGCACCGCCAGAAGCTGAAGCGCGATACCCTCGCCTGGGGCACGATGGGCTACGCGCTTTTGAGGGGAGTGAGGCTCAAGTCGCAGTACCAAAAGGTCGTGGAATGGCTCGCCGATTATGCTTCGCGGCCCGACGCACGGCCGTGGATGCTGTGGAATCTTTCCATCGGTCTTCGTTGCATGGGATGGAATAGCGAGGCTTATGCCGCATCGCGCCATGCGCTGGGACTCCTGGACGACCAGACGACCCCATACCACGTAATCACGATGGCGATGCATGAATTGATCGAATCGAGCCCGGGCGAAGGCGTAAAGCGATTCCCCGCGTTGAACAAGCGGGCACTCCCGGACAGGCATCGATTCCTGGCACAGCTCGTCGAAGCCCTTTGGGAATTCGAGCGCCAACTTCCGACGTCGCCTCAAGCCGCGGCGACAGCCGCACGAAATATGATCGCGGAGGCGCGGGCGAGTTATGCGGCGTACTATCTATCGCTGGAGCAGAAACGCACATTCCGCCGCGTCGTCTGGTCCATAGCGCGAAAGGCCGGCGGCTGGCGGATGCGTTTGTGGGCTATATATCGATCGATGTAGGCCCCGGCCGCGCGCGTTTTCGCTTTGACCACGCCGGGCCCAAAAAATACGAGGTCGAGAACACAACGCCCTATGCTCCTCACGCGGGTGAAAGTTTTCCCGATTTTTCTCCTAATTATAATCCAGTAAATAACTTACATGGATTTCGTCCAATTTTCGCGATACGCCCTAGCGCACAAGCTATTTGTAAAAAAGGGTTACGCACAAAAAACTTCCCCCAATCCAAGTTCGTTTCCGGACATGGGGGAAAAACAGTTTTTGAAAATTGCAGGCATTTGCAGCGCAACGCGTGACAGAGTCACGGTTTATCGCTGCTCGCTGGAATCAGCATTGCAGCGATTAGACCCAACAACTAGCAACTAGCAACCAGCAACCAGCAACTAGTCACTTCTCCCGGCTTTGTTGCAAATCCTGACCGGTACTTATCTTGTCCAGGGGTTTCTCTCTGCCGATGCAATATTTAGACACGGAGGTCGTTTTATTTCGGGGGACAGTCCCTGCGCGCTCTCTGAGGGGCGGCAGACAGGAGGGCCGTGGGGCGGTGCCTCCGTGGATCGGGCGAAGATGACGAAGGCAACATTGGCATCTCTGCTGGGCGCGCTGGCGGTTCAACGGGCTGCCGCGGGAGCTGCGGGCACCAGGCCGGCACTTGAGCCGTTTGAGAGCGACGGCGCGCTGATGCCGATGAGTCAAGTCGATCAGCTCACTTTCGATAAATGGAAAGAGTTGGGGATTCAGCCGAGCCGGCTTTGCTCGGACGCGGTGTTCGTGCGGCGAGTGTTTCTGGATGTGATCGGCACACTGCCCAACGCGCAGGAAGCGAAAGATTTTCTGAACAGCGACGAGGCCGGCAAGCGAAGCGCGCTCGTCGATCGTTTGCTGGAGGCGGCGGAGTTTGCGGATTACTGGGCGATGAAGTGGAGCGATCTGCTGCGGGTCAAGGCGGAGTTTCCCATCAACCTGTGGCCCAACGCGGCCCAGGCGTATCATCGCTGGATTTGGACGAGCATCAGCCAGAACAAGCCGTACGACCGATTCGTGCGCGAGATGCTGACGGCCAGCGGGAGCAATTTCCGCGTGCCGGAAGTGAACTTCTATCGCGCCGTGCTGAGCCGGGAGCCCCAATCCCTGGCGGCGGCGGTGGCGTTGACGTTCATGGGCGTGCGCGCCGACAAATGGCCGGACCAACGGCTGGCTGGCATGGCGGCGTTTTTCTCGCAGGTCGGCTACAAATCGACGGACGAGTGGAAGGAGGAGATCGTTTATTGGGACGGCGGCAAAGCGACGGGGGCGTCGCGCGCGGCAAAGTTTCCCGATGGAACCGCCGCCGCGTTGGGGGTGGACCGCGACCCGCGCCAGGTCTTCGCCGATTGGCTGATTCAGCCGGATAATCCGTGGTTTGCCCGCAACATTGTCAATCGCGTTTGGTATTGGCTGCTGGGCCGCGGCATAGTTCATGAGCCGGACGACATTCGGCCGGACAACCCGCCGAGCAATCCGGATTTGCTCGATTACCTGCAACGCGAATTGGTCGGCCATCATTACGATCTGAAGCACGTTTATCGGCTGATCCTCAACTCCCAGGCGTATCAGCTCTCCTGCATTGCCGAGACGGACGATCCGCGCGGCGGGGCCCATTTCGCGGTTTACCCGCTGCGCCGGCTGGAAGCGGAGGTCCTGATCGACGCGATTGATCAGATCACGGGGACGACCGAGAGTTACACCAGCGCGATTCCCGAGCCATTCACGTATCTTCCGACCAATCAGCGGGCCATCGCCATACCGGATGGCAGCATCACGAGTTCATTTTTGGAGATGTTCGGCCGACCGCCGCGCGATACGGGATTGGAGTCGGAGCGCAGCAACCGCCCGAGTGCCGACCAGCGTCTGCACCTGCTGAATTCCAGTCACGTTCAGCAGAAGCTGCAGCAGGGCCGGCGGCTGCAATCCATGTTCAGAGCGGGGCGCGATTCGGACCAGGCCGTGGCGGCGCTTTTCCTGAGCATTCTTTCTCGATATCCGATGCAGCAGGAGCGCAGCGCCGTGGCGGATTATTTGCGATCCGGCGCGCTGGCCAAACCCCAGGCAATGCTGGACGTGGCGTGGGCGCTGATCAACAGCCCGGAGTTTCTCTTTCGGCATTGAATCGGAGAGCGGATGAGCCAAGGCAGGGATTCAAACGGCACGGCGATTTCCAGGCGCGAGGCGATTCGCCTCGGCTTGGTCGGCGGGGCGGCGCTGCTATTTGCCGATCATCTGGGCATTGCGGCCCTGGTCCCGACCACGCAAGGGACTTTAAGCGGCTCGCGGCCCGCGGCCAAAGGCAAAGCCAAGGCGGTGATCCAGATTTGGATGTGGGGCGGGCCTGCCCATCTGGACACGTTCGATCCCAAGCCGGAGGCGGGATACGACTACTGCGGTCCGCTGGACAAGCCGATCGCCACCAACGTCGCGGGGATTCGCATTTGCCAGTTGCTGCCTCTGCTGGCTCAGCAGGCGGACAAATACTCCATCATCCGCAGCATGACCCACGGGGTGAACGCGCACGAGACGGCCTCGTACATCGTGCAGACGGGCCGGATGCCGGGCGACAGATTGGTTTATCCCGGCGTTGGCGCGGTGGTGTCGCTGTTGAAGGGGTACGACGCCGGCTATCAGGGGCTGATTCCCCCCTACATCGTGCTGACGGAGCTGCAGGGGCGGTTTTCCGAAGTGGGCTTCTTGAACACGCGTTACCAACCGTTCGCCACCGGCGGCAACCCGGCGCTGAAACGATTCGCCGTGGAAGGCGTGGTGGTGGAAGGAATCTCGGACCAGCGGCAACAGGACCGCCGCGAATTGCTCCACAAGCTCGACACGCTGGGGCGGGCGATGCCGGACGATCCCCTGCTGACGGCGTTCGATCAATGCGAGAAGCAGGCGTATGAGCTGATCCTCGGCGACGCCGGCAAGGTCTTCGATCTCTCGCAGGAGAAGGATGCGTTGCGCGATCGCTACGGCCGCAACACTTTCGGCCAATCCTGCCTGGTGGCGCGCCGTCTGGTCGAACGCGGCGTTCCTTACGTTACCATCAACTACAAAGGCGGCTGGGATACCCACAAGGACAATTTCCAAACCATGCGCCGCCGCGTGCCTGAAATGGACAAAGGCATGGCCGCTCTCCTCCAGGATTTGGCCGACCACGGCCTGTTGGAC